>Ga0316616_100000566_pt1 | contig 12339 bp, 7 predicted proteins | sample OWC_Aug_M1_C1_D1_FD_207660 | JGI IMG/M metagenome (GOLD analysis project Ga0316616, IMG submission 207660) | Wetland soil microbial communities from Old Woman Creek delta, Ohio, United States - OWC_Aug_M1_C1_D1_B | ecosystem: Environmental > Terrestrial > Soil > Wetlands | place: USA: Ohio... | reverse complement strand
CCGCGGCTGTGCGCCAGGCGCGTCACCAGCCGGATCATGACGGGGATGTGGAAGCGCTCGGACACGTCGAACGCCTCCCGCGTCATCTCGTACGCCTCCTGGTGCGACGCCGGCTCGAAGCAGACGATGCGCGCGAAGTCGGCGAACACCCGGCTGTCCTGCTCGTTCTGCGAACTGTGCATGCCCGGGTCGTCGGCCACGGCCACGACGAGCCCGCCGTTCACGGTGACGAGCGCCGAGTTCATGAACGGGTCCGCCGCCACGTTCAACCCCACGTGCTTCATCGTGACCATCGTCCGCCGGCCGGCGAAGGACACCCCGAGAGCCGCTTCGTAGGCCGTCTTCTCGTTGGCGCACCACTCCGCCCTCGGGCCGCCGTGCGTCCGGCCGTACCGGATGAGGTACTCGAGGATCTCGGTCGACGGCGTGCCCGGATAGCCGTAGGCCGCCGTGAGCCCCGCGTGGACCGCGGCCAGGGCGACAGCTTCATCACCCAGCAAGACCATCTCGCTCATGTCACACTCCTGCTCACTCCCGAACGGGGGCATCGCGCCAGGGATTGGGTCGGTCGCGGTCTCGGCAGGGGGCCGGGCGAGCCTACTTGACCAATGCCTGCAGGTCCCGGACGACCTCTTCCGGAACCCATTCCTTCCCATTGTATGTCCGGGCGAGCCTGCCGTCGCGGTCGAGCAGGACGGTGCGCAGGTTATGGGTGATGTTCGACCCGTCGGCGCCTTCCCGGACAACGCTCAGGCCCAGTTTCGCCCCGAATGCGTCCACGTCGGCGCGGGGGGCCGTCACGAAGTGCCAGAGGGACGGATCGGCGACCATCTCTCGGGCCTTCGCCGACAGCCTGGCGGCCGTGTCGAACTCGGGGTCGAACGACACCGAGATCAGGCGGACGTTTCGGCCGAGCAGCGGTTCGGCTTTCAGGGCGCGCTGCACCGCCGCGAAATGGGCGTTCATGCGAGGGCAGTAGTCTGGCAGCGGGCAGCGCGTGTAGATGAAGGTCAGCAGCGTGTAGGTGCCGCGGTACGACGACAGGGGACGCGGCTGGCCCGCTTCGTCGGTGAACGGGATGTCCGACACGGCGGCGCCGATCGGCAGGGTCTCGGCCGCCGCGGGAGGCGACGCGGAGGCTTCGCCGGGCGGTCGGCTGCCGGTCCGCCGGATGGCGGTGAGGTACGAGTCCTCGGCGGTGAGGACGAGCGTGGCGCTGATCAGGTCTCCCGGCGCGATTCCGTCCAGCAGGCGGGGCTCCCTGATGGTGAACCACATGGTCATCGGCTCCATGAACCCCTTGACCTCGTCGTGCTTCACCTGGATTTCGGACCTGTCGGGCTTGATGGCCAGCACCTCGCCGGTCAGGGGGTATTGACGGACCTTTTCCGGCGGCGGGGCCGTGCCGCACCCGGCGGCGCCGGCGACGGCCAGAAGAATGCCGAGGAGGGATGCGGTCTTCATGCCTGGACTCTAGCGCCGTCGCCGGCCGTGAGCAACCGCAACGGAACGTGCCGCGCCGCGAAGTCCACGATTTCGCGCTCGGCCCAGTAGCCGTCGTATCCGTCGCGGGCGGCCTCGATGAAGCCGCAGTGGCCGCCGTGGCGGGTGATGACCACGGTGACCGCGGGGTTCCCGGTCACTTTCGGGTCCCGGAACGGCGGCAGCGCGATGAACGGGTCGTCCTCGGCGGTGATGACGAGCGCCGGCACCCGGATCCGATCGACGACGCGCATGGCGGCCGCCCGGTAGTAGTAGTCGGCGGCGCCGGCGAACCCGTTGTGAGGGGCCGTGTACCGGTCGTCGAACTCCCGGATGCTCCACAGGCGCCAGATCCCCCTCACGTCATAGCGGCCGGGAAAGAGGCGGGCCTTCTTGCGCATCCGGCGCTGGAGGCTCTGCATGAAGTTCCACTCGTAGAGCCGGTTGGCGGGCCGCTCGAGCAGGTCCATGCAGGCGCCGAGTTCGAGCGTCGGCGACACCGCGCACACGGCGTGCAGCCACGGCGGCGGCGTGTCGCCATAGGTGCCGGCGAGCCTCAGCGCCAGGTTGCCGCCGAGCGAGTAGCCCGACACGACGATCGACGGGAGGCCGTCCGCGGCCAGCCGCTCCAGCACGCCGTGCACGTCGCCCGTGAGCCCCGAGTGATACAGCCCCGCCGAGAGGTGCTCGGTGCCGCCGCAGTTCCGCTGGTTGAGCCGGACGACGTTGAAGCCGCGGCGGAAGGCCTTGTCGGCGATGCCCCTCATGTAGTGGGCCTCGCTCGAACCCTCGAGGCCGTGCAGGGCGACCAGCGTCGGCCGCGTCCCGGGCGCAGCCTGCCAGTGGCAATGCGCCAGCACGCGCGTCTCGGCGTCGAGTTCGAAGACCCGGGCCTCGGCGGGAGGCAGGCCGGGCAGCGAGCGGCGCCGGGCCCAGGCGTACATCGTCATGCGATGGCCGCCCCGCAGCCACCGCGGAGGATCGAAATCGCGCATCCCTGCCAGTCTAGCGCAGCGCGGCCGGAGGCGGGCGGGCGCGCGTCCCGCGCGGCGTGCGCAGCTGCGGTAGACTAACCCGGAGCTCACTTCGGTCGGTGACGTTCGCTCCGGCTTGCGCAGGCTGAAGCCTGCGGGCTCCATTCCGGCGCATCCTCAACTGAAGTGAGCGCCGGTCTAGGCGCGCCCGTCGTGACCGGAGCCCGCCACGGAGGAACGACCGATGAGAATGCCGACGCGCCTCGCCACGCTGACCCTCGTGCTGGTGCTCGCCGCGATGCCCTCCGCCGCGCCGCAGGCTCCCGCGCCCGCCCGGGCCGCCGGCCCCGCCGATGCGAGGCTGCCGGCGCTGAAGCAGCAGGCGATGGCGGAGGTCGACGCGATGCGCGGGCTCACGCAGCAGATGATCGACCAGGTGTTCAGCTTCGGCGAGCTGGGCTTCCAGGAGGTCGAGACGTCCCGCTATCTCACCGGGGTGCTGCGCAAGAACGGGTTCACGGTCACCGAGGGCGTCGCCGGGATCCCGACGGCGTGGCTCGCGTCGTGGGGATCCGGCAAGCCTGTCATCGCGCTCGGTTCGGACATCGACGGCCTGCCGCAGACGAACCAGAAGCCGGGCATCCCGTGGCACGAGCCGCTGGTCGACGGCGCGCCGGGGCACGGCGAAGGCCACAACTCAGGCGTGCCGATGAACATCACGGCGGCGCTCGCCGTGAAGCGCATCATGGAGCGCGAGAGAATCGGCGGCACGCTCATCGTCTGGCCGGGCGTCGCCGAAGAGCTCGTGGCGGCCAAGGCGTTCTACGTCCGGGACGGCCTCTTCAAGGACGTGGACGTGGTGCTGTTCTCCCACGTGGCGAGCTCGATGGGCGTGTCGTGGGGCGCCGCCGCCGGCAACGGCCTCGTGTCGGTCGAGTACGCCTTCAAGGGCCAGAGCGCCCACAGCGCGGGCATGCCGTGGCGCGGGCGGTCCGCCCTCGACGCCGTCGAGTTGATGGACATCGGCTGGAACTTCCGGCGCGAGCACCTGCGGCTCCAGCAGCGGTCCCACTACGTGATTACCGACGGCGGCGACCAGCCGAACGTCGTCCCGTCGACCGCGTCGGTGTGGTACTACTTCCGCGAGACCGAGTACCCGCGCATCAAGGAGATGTGGGACATCGGCAACCGGATGGCCGACGCGGCCGCGATGATGACCGACACCACCGTGACCTCCCGCGTGCTCGGCGCGGCCTGGCCCCAGCATTTCAACAAGGTCGTGGCGGAGACCGCGCACGCCAACATCAAGGCCGTCGGGATGCCGAAGTGGGACGATGCGGACCAGGCGCTTGCCAGGGCCGTGCAGCGCGAGCTGAAGCAGGCCGAGCGCGGGCTCGAATCGGAGGTCGGGCGGCTGGGCGAGCCCGTTCGCGACGAAGACAATCGCGGCGGCGGGTCCGACGACATCGGGGACGTGTCCTGGGTCGTGCCGACGATCACGCTGCGCTATCCCGCGAACATCCCGGGCACGATCGGGCACCACTGGTCCAGCGGCATCGCGATGGCCACGCCCATCGCTCACAAGGGATGCGCGGCCGGCGCGAAGGTGCACGCGCTCACCATGCTGGACCTCCTGCTGACGCCGGCGCTCGTGAAGCAGGCGTGGGAGTACTACACGACCGTGCAGACGAAGGCCCGGCAGTACACGCCCCTGGTCCGGCCGGAGGACAGGCCGGCGACGTTCCTCAACACGAAGATCATGGCGGAGTACCGGGAGAAGATGAAGCCGTTCTACTTCGACTCGTCGCGGTACAAGACCTACCTGGAACAGTTGGGCGTGCCGTATCCGCCGCCGGTCAAGCCAACGGGACGCTGAAGGGACAGCCTTGGTCCGACGGCGATCAGGCGCCGGCCGCGGGTCCTGTCCGCGCCGTTCCCATCTGTGCTCGGGTGACCTTCGCTCGTCCTCCCTGCGCGCAGATGGGAAGCGCCGCGGCCACCCGCGACCGACGAATCCCGAATCCCGGGATCAGGGCCGCAGACGGTAGATCGAGAAGCGGGCGTTCCGGTAGGCGAGCGGCAGATCGAGCGCGTGCTCGGTGACGAGCACGTCGAGGCCGAACCGGCCGGCCAGCGCGCGCGCGGACGCTGGTGTGAGGCCGTTGAAGTCGCCGAGCGCGCCGATGCGCTCCGCGACCCGCATCGCGACCCGGCGTGAGTACATCGCCATCGCCGTGTCCTTCACTTCCTCGAGGTACACGTCCCTCCCGGCCGCCACGCGCACGCTCGTCGCGTGCCGCCAGGCATGCGCCGGATCGGCCAGCACGTGCGCCGAAACCGGCTGGCGGCGCAGCCAGTTCATGGCGTCCTGCCACGAGTCCTGCGGCAGCGTCGCCTGCACGACCGGACGGCCGGGATGCTCGACCCACATGACCCACGCGCCTCGTCCGGCCGCCAGCCCGATGAGCACGCACGCGACGGCTGCCGCGCGCCGGTTGCGGGTGGCCGCGCGGGGCGCCCGGCGCCCGGCGTCCGCCAGGATCCACACCGCGTAGACCGTGGCCGCGAGGTCGAGCATCCAGAAGACCCGCGACACCTGGAACTGGACTGCGAGCGCGATGCGGGCCGCGACAAGAGGCAGGGTGACGAGGAAGATCGCCACCAGCGCCGCGAGACCGAGGATCATCGCGCCTTCACGCGGGCGCGCCATGCCTGTGCGCCGGCGCCACGCGAACGCGGCGGCCGGAACGAGGGCGTAGAGCGCGGCCGTCGCCCACGCGTCCAGTTGCCACCCGGTGGCGAACAGGTAGTCCTTGCCCGCGAGCACCCCGAGCCAGGCCTCGTCCATGCGCACGAGCTGGGCGCGCAGCGGGCCCCAGCCGATCGCCCACACCGCGGCGAGGGCCGCGCCACCGGCCACCGCCAGCAACCAGGGCCGCAGCCGGCCATCGGAGGCCATGAGCGCCACGCCTGCCCAGACGCCGCACCAGAGCGCCGTCGTCGGGTGGACGACGAAGGCCGCCGCCACAAGCATCAGGGCCGCGCCAGGCCTGGCGCGCAACACCGCCACCACGGCGGCGAGGCCGACCGCGAAGCCGAGCATGCGAGGGTGTCCGTAGCCCTCGAGGGTGTTGGCGCCCGTCATCCCGACGCGGTGCTTCATCGCCAGCGCCGCAACGACGGCAAGCTGGGCCCACGGGGAAAGACCCAGGTGCGCGGCCAGCGCCCGCGCAGCCCAGCAGAGGAGCAGCAGGGCGAGCACGTAGAGGCCGAAAAACAGCGCCGGCTGCGGGAGGCCCGCCTGCCGGACGAGCGCGGCCGCCACCCGCGGAAACACGTTGAGCCGGTCCTGGTCATCGATGACGAGGCGGTCGCGCGGGAAGGCGTCCGGGTCGAGGTGGCGGTGAATCGCCGGGAGATAGAAGGCCTGATCGCCGGTGCCGAAACGGTACCCCGCGCTGTTGAGCGTCGCCAGAACCACGAAGACGAGCGCAGCCAGTGCCCAAATGCCGAGGGGCCACGGCCGCGCCGCGTCTTCGCGCGTCGCCATCGAGATCAGCGCTCGTCGGCGCTCGGACCGTAGATGCCGGGCACCTTGGAGCCGGTCTGGCGGAGGTACACGCTCAGCTGTCCACGGTGGTGGATGAGATGGTTCATCACCCACGACCGCCACGCGGCTGCGCGAGGCATGCCGAACAGCTCCTGGCCGTTCTGCTTGAACGTCCAGGTGCTCATCAGCTCGGCATCGGTCCGCGGCGCGAGGAGCGCGCGAACCGTCTTCACCTGGCCGTCGAACAGCGTCAGCACCTCGGCCGTCGTCGCGGCGGACCTGGGCGTGTTTTCGCCCTCGACCATGTTGAACTCCGGCTCGGTGAGTATCGTGCGCCCCCAGTGCGGGATCTCGGCGACGTGCGTGGCCAGGCGGCCGAGGCTCATCGACTTCTCGTGCGGCTGCCAGCCGAGCTGGGCGTCGTTCACACGCTCGAGTACCTTCCGCGTCACCGCCATCTCGTGATCGAACTCCGGCAACAGCGCATCGACAATTGCCATGTGCAGACTCCTCGTCGTTGAACACCCACGCGCGGCGGGACACCGCGTTCACCCGAATCCCGAATCCCGAATCTCGAGTCCCTACCCTACCACCTCCACCCAGCATCCCAGAAAGCGGCGGTCGCGGTTCCCGGGCGTGAGATCGGACGGTCTGAACCCGTTGGCCGGACCGACCGTCATTCGCAGCGTGCCGTCAAGCGCCGTCGGTTCGACGTCGATCTCGGCTGGGACGCCGGCTTCCAGCTCAGTCGTCCACGAACGCCCGGGCGTTTCGAAACGCACCGTGTTGGTCACCGGGCTTCGGAGCCGCAAGCGCACCTTGGTGGTGAGCCGGCCGGTTCGCGACACCACCGACACGATGGCGCGGCTGGAGCCGCGCACCCAGAACCCGCTCGCTTCCGGGTACGACGCGCCGTCGTGGAACAGGAACACGAACCGGTCGAGGGTCAGTGTCGCGAGAACCTCGTGCGCCGCCATGCGGTCGAGGGCGGGCACGACGCGCACCGGCCGCACCCGCATTTCGCCGACTGCCGCCTCCAGGCCCTGCGACGCGCGGAATCCCACGAAGTTCAGGTCGACCGGCAGGTCGAACGTGCCGTCGAAGCGGCTGCCGGGCGAGGCGTCCACGTTCCACTCGGTGAGCGCACCGCCGGCCCGCCCGGCCTGCAGGACGAGGTTGCCGGACAGGCTCACCGGCGACGTGCTCGAGGGGCGGGGCACGAGCTCGACCGTATAGCGCCCCGAGGGCAGCGCGAAGCGGGCATTGAGCAGGACGGGTGTCGGCTGCCGAGCCGTCCGCGATCCCGGCCGGGCCGACACCGCGAAGGCCTGCGTCAGCGACGCGGCATCCGCCAGCGACAGCGGGTCGTAGCGGATGCCGATCGGCCTGGCGTGCGGATCGAACGTGTCCAGCATCCCGATGCGGGAGCGGTCCTCCGGCGCCGGGCTCGGCTTGAGGGCGGCGCCGAGGGCCGGAGGCATGACGATGGTGACCAGCAGCACGGCCAGCAGCGCGCCGGCGTCGGCCCTCAGGAACGCGATCCCGCGGCCGGTCCTGGAACTGCCGCGCGCCGCCGTCCCGCGGGCCGCGAGGAGGCCGACAGCCCAGGCGCTGGCCGCGATCGCCGCCAGCCAGATCCCGGTCTGCAGCAGCGCGAGCCGGGCGGGCTGCATGATGAAGTCCGGGGCGAAGGCCCAGAGGTGCCAGTCGGGGGAGAGCCACTCGAGGAACCGCGAGATGCCGTTGCGCCCGAGCGCCAGCGTGGCGCCGCTGCGCACGGCGAGCGCCGCCAGCGACGTCGCGAGACCGACGAGCAGCAGCAGCCGGTACGCCGCGCGGCGCTCGGGCCGATCCGCCGCGTCCCTGAACTCCCAGGCCACGGGCAGCGACGTCAGCAGCAGGCCGGAAATGAGCATCCGGCCGGGAAGCGCCGTCCCGCCCCACCACATGTGAAACGCCCCGACGGTGCCGACCAGCGCGGCCAGCGCGAGCCCGATCTCGGTGGCCAGGCCTCGGGCCCGGCCTCCCGCCCGCCACATCGACCACAGGCCGACGAGGCCGAGCGCGAGCGCAGGCGCATACGGGATCACGCCGTATTCCTGGTCGAGCAGCAGGCCCGGCACGCCGCGCACCAGCGCCCCGGCGCTCATCTGTGTGCCTTCGGCCCCGCCGTACGGCGCCGACGGCCACGGCGAACCCCAGATGAGGGCATGGAAGCCGAGCCACGCCGCGACGCTCAGGACGAACGGCCCGGCGGCGGCCGTGACGAGCCGCTCGCGCGTCCACGGCGAGGGCGGCCGGTCGCGCCAGATGCGCCAGATGCCGATGGCGAGGAGCACGGCGGCCATGACGGCGTACTTCGCGTGCAGCCAGGGCAACGCAGCCGTGGCCAGGCCGAGCAGCGACGCGCGCCACGCACGGGCCGGTTCCGCGGTTGCCGCCGCGGCCGCGCCATCGCCGAGCCCCACGTCGCGGATGGCCACGGTGGCCGCCACCAGCACGGCGAAGGCGGCGGGGATCTCGGGGTAAATCGTGCCGCTGTTGGTCAGGTACGGCACCGACAGCGCCGTCGCCGACCAGGAGAACGTCGCGGCCGCAACCGAACCCGTCACGCGCCGGACCCATCGCCAGGCCAGCGCCGCCGCGGCCGCCGCGATGAGCACCATCAGGACCACCACCGCCGGGTACCCGCCCAGGGCGAATGCCGGTGCCGCCAGCAGCGGCAAGCCGATGGGATGGACGGAGTAGGTTCCGCCATTCCGACCGGGTGCGATGGCATGCGGCTCCAGGTCGGCGTCGTAATAGGCGGCGTAATCCTGCCGTGCGTGGTTGTTGTCGATGCGCAGATCGTGGTCCGTGAGCAGGCTCTGCGTGATGACCAGGTAATGCGGCTCGTCGCCTCCCGGGAACATCCCCGACGGCGCGAGCGCCAGGGCCGCCGCCCCGAAGAGCAGGGCGCTGGCGGTGAAGACGGCCAGGTAACTCCGCAGCGCCGACCACGCCCGCATCCGGACGACGAGGCGGCGGCCGCGCCCGGTGCCGAGCACCGCCCACGCGACCTGGCTCACGACGATCAGCCACACCAGCAGCCGCCCCGGGCCTGCGAACACCCGGACGACCGGCACCCAGTCGGGCAGGAAGGGAAGGTAGGGCAGGATCAGCACCGCCAGCGCGTAAAGCGGCGCGAACGAGTCTCCGGACCCGGTCCTGCCCGGTTCGCGCCCGGCGGGGAAGGAGGCCGACCCGGGAGTCCCGGCCAGGCGCAGGCTCAGCACGGCGCCGAGGACCACGGCGAGCGCCAGGCAGGCGGCCAACTGCACGAGGTCCGGCAGCATCGCCACCCTGACGACCCTGGCGCCGTTCGTGGTGACGTCGAGCGCGCCCAACGACACCCAGAATGCCGCGCCGGCGGTCATCCACGCACCCACGGTCCGGAGGTTCACAGCATCTCCTCGATGATGGTCTACAATTCTACTCTGCCCGCCGCCGCAGGCCTTCAGCGCGCGGTTCGCCCATGAAGCCGTATCCCGTCCACCTCGTCGCCACGGCGGTGCTGTCGACCGGCGCCGGCATCGTGCTCCGTCCGATCCGCCCGGACGACGAGGCGATGATGGTGCGCTTCCACGAGAGCCTCTCGGACCGGAGCGTCTACCAGCGGTACTTCCACATGATGACGCTGGCTCACCGCACGGCGCACGACCGGCTGGCGCGCGTGTGCAACGTGGACTTCGACCGCGAGTTCGTGCTGGTTGCCGAAGGACGCGAGGACGGGCGCGGCGGGCCGGCCATTCTGGGCGTGGCCCGCCTGCAGCGCATCGGCGACGGCGGCGTGGCGGAGTTCGCCGTGGTGGTGGCCGACCGTCACCAGGGGATGGGCGTCGGCGGGGCGCTGATGCGGCAGGTGGTCCGGGTCGCGAAGCGCGAGGGCGTGTCGCGGCTGCGTGCCGACATCCTGGCCGAGAACGGCCCCATGCGCAGGTTGTGCGCGCGCGCAGGCATTCCCGTTCTGCCGACGTCCGACCCGCTCGTCGTCGAAGCGGACCTCGCGCTCTGATCAGCCCAGACGGAACACGGCGAGGGAACGGCCTCCGAGGGCGTAGGCCGGCCCGGCGACGTTCGCGTCGGCCTCGCGGCCTTCGCCGTTCGTGTCAAGGACGAGTTCCCAGGCCTGCCCCAGCGGAATCGCCGGCAGCGAGAAGGTGACTGCCGCCTCGCCGGCGTTCAGGAGCAGCAGCAGCGTGTCGTCGTGGATCGGTTCGCCTCGATCGTCCACCTCGGCGATGGCGTCGCCGACGAGCATCGCGCCCAGGCACCGCGCGTGCGGCGCGTTCCACGTGGCGTCGGTCATCTCCTGGCCATCGGCGTCCAGCCAGACGATGTCGGTGACTTCCTCGTTGCGGATGACCCGGCCCTGGAAGAACGTCCGCCGCCGCAGCACCGGGTGCGTGGCGCGGAGGTTGATGAGGCGCCGCGTGAAGGCGAGCAGGTCGGAGTGCCCCGGCGTCAGGTTCCAGTCGATCCAGCTGATCTCGTTGTCCTGGCAGTACGCGTTGTTGTTGCCGTGCTGGGTGCGGCCAATCTCGTCGCCCGCGGTCAGCATCGGCACGCCCTGCGACAACAGCAGCGTGGCCAGGAAATTGCGCGTCTGCCGCGCCCGGAGCGCCAGGATGGCCGGGTCGTCGGTGTCGCCCTCCACGCCGCAGTTCGAGCTGAGGTTGTGGGACTCGCCGTCGCGGTTCGCCTCGCCGTTGGCCTCGTTGTGCTTCCTGCTGTAGCTCACGAGGTCGCGCAGCGTGAAGCCGTCGTGGCTCGTCACGAAGTTGATGCTCGCGTACGGGCGCCTCCCGCCCTGGGCGTACAGATCGCTGCTCCCGGCCAGGCGGCTCGCCAGCTGCGAGACCTGCCCGCCGTCGCCGCGCCAGAACTGGCGCACCGAATCGCGGTAGCGGCCGTTCCACTCGGTCCAGCCGGCGGGGAAGTTGCCCACCTGGTACCCGCCTTCGCCGAGGTCCCACGGCTCCGCGATCAGCTTCACCTGGGACAGCACGGGGTCCTGCTGGATGATGTCGAAGAACGACCCCAGCTTGTCGACCTCGTACAGTTCCCGCGCCAGCGCGCTGGCCAGGTCGAAGCGGAAGCCGTCGACGTGCATGTCGACGACCCAGTAGCGCAGGCTGTCCATGATCAGCTGGAGCACGCGCGGGTGGCGCATGTTCAGCGTGTTGCCGCAGCCGGTGAAGTCCTGGTAACGGCGCGGGTCGCCCGGGGCGAGGCGGTAGTACGACGCGTTGTCGATCCCGCGCAGGGACAGGGTCGGCCCGAGGTGATCGCCCTCGGCCGTGTGGTTGTAGACCACGTCGAGAATCACTTCGAGGCCGGCCGCGTGCAGCGCGCGCACCATGACCTTGAACTCGCGGACGGCGGCCATGCGGCCCTTCGCGCTCGCGAAGCGGGCGTCGGGGACGAAGTACCCGATGGAGTTGTAGCCCCAGTAGTTGGCGAGGCCGCGCGCCACCAGGTGGCGGTCGTTCGCGTGGAGGTGCACGGGAAGCAGTTCGACCGCGGTCACCCCGAGGTCGGTCAGGTGCCGCAGCGCGGCGTCGGACGCCAGGCCGAGGTACGTGCCGCGGAGCGGCGCCGGCACGTGCGGGTGCAGGTGCGTGAAGCCCTTGACGTGCAGCTCGTAGATGACGGTGTCGTGCCACGGCGTCTGCGGCCGGCGGTCGTCGCCCCACGTGAACGCCGGGTCGATGACCGCCGCCAGCGGCGCCACCGCGGCGGTGTCGCGGTCGTCGCGGACCAGGTCGTCGCCCTGCCGCCCCGGCGCGTACCCGAAGATCGCGTCGTGCCAGCGGAGCTGCCGCCCGATCGCCCGGGCGTACGGGTCGAGCAGGATCTTCGACGCGTTGAAGCGGTGCCCCGCGTGCGGCGCATACGGGCCGTGCACGCGGAAACCATAGAGCTGCCCGGGCCGCACGTCGGGGAGGTAGACGTGCCAGACGTGGTCGGTCCGTTCGATGAGCGGGATGCGGTGCGTTTCGCGCTCGTCGGCGGGTGACTCGAACAGGCAGATCTCGACGGCGGTGGCGTTCTCGGAGAACACCGCCACGTTGACGCCGAGACCGTCCCAGGTGGCGCCGAGCGGGTGGGGCCGTCCAGGCCAGACGCGCATGGCGGCATTGTACGCGCACCCGGGGTAGAATCCCCCCATGTACCTGCGGGTGATGAAGGTCGGCTGCTTCGGCGGGGGCACCGGCCTGCCGAGCGTGCTCGGCGGCCTGAAGCAGAACCCCTGGCTCGACCTGCACGCCATCGTCACGATGTTCGACAGCG
>Ga0316616_100000565_pt1 | contig 12341 bp, 6 predicted proteins | sample OWC_Aug_M1_C1_D1_FD_207660 | JGI IMG/M metagenome (GOLD analysis project Ga0316616, IMG submission 207660) | Wetland soil microbial communities from Old Woman Creek delta, Ohio, United States - OWC_Aug_M1_C1_D1_B | ecosystem: Environmental > Terrestrial > Soil > Wetlands | place: USA: Ohio... | reverse complement strand
CCTGGACATCTTCGTGTCGCAGGACGGCAAGGTCAAACACCCGCGCGTGGTGGATTACTACGGCGAGGACGAGGCCATCGAGCTTGGCCCCGACGAGAACATGCACGACCGGATGATCGAAACCATCGCGGAGCTGTCCGTCAAACGCGGCTACGTGCTCGGTATCGGGATCATGTCCAGCAAGGTCGTGGGCATCAACCACAAGCAGTACGGCGTCACGTCCACCGGCGTGGTGACGTTTGCCGAAATCGCCATGCGCGAGGCGGGCGTCGACATCCGCACGGACCCGTTCAGCGTCAAGTTCACGGGGGGGCCGAACGGCGACGTTGCCGGGAACTCCATGCGGCTCCTCCTGGACCGGTGCCCCCGCGTAGCCATACGTCTCATCGTCGACGGGACGGGGGCCGTCGTCGATCCCGACGCCTTGGATCGCGGAGAGCTGTCGCGGATCGTCTTGAAGGAGGACGTCGAGGGTTTCGATCCGGCCCGGCTTTCACCCGGGGGCTTTCTCCTCTGCCGGAACGTCCGCCGAACCGAGGGGCTGCGCGAACTCTACAAACGCGTCCAGCGGACCGCGTCCGGCCTGGAGGAAACGTGGGTCACCCTCGACGAGTTCCACAAGGAGTTCACCGATCTCCTCTTCACCGTGCCCGCGGACCTGTTCATCCCCGCCGGCGGTCGCCCCGAGACCGTGGACCGGTCCAACTGGGAGCGCTTTTTCGGTCCGGACGGGACCCCTACCGTCCGGGTGATCGTGGAGGGGGCGAACTCCTTCCTGACGCCCGAGGCCCGCGCGCTCTTGCAGGGGAAAGGTATCGTCGTCATCCGGGACGCGTCCGCGAACAAATGCGGCGTCATCTCGTCGTCGTACGAGATCATCGCCAACCTGCTCCTCAGCGAGAAGGAGTTCCTGACGCACAAAGAGGCGTACGTTGCCGATGTCCTGGGGATCCTGGAGCAGCGGGCGGCCAACGAGGCGGAGTTGATCTTCCGGCGGTATCGGGAGGCACGAGGCAAGCTGACCTTCACCGAGATCTCCGACGCCATCAGCGTGGAGATCAATCGGCATTACGCCCAGCTCTTCGACTTCTTCCAGTCGAGGCCGGACCTCTGCAACCAGCCGCTCTACCGCCGCGCGCTCTTGGCGCACCTACCGCGGATGATTCGGGAGAACGCGCAGTTTCGCTCGCGCGCCCGGAGCCTTCCGCCGAAGTATCGTGCGGCCATGCTGGCCGTCGAGATCGCCTCGATGATCGTGTACCGCGGCGGGTTCGAGCGGAACTTCGAGGACGATCTGCGGACGTATGTGGCGCGGATGTTCGCCTGATCGGCACGCGCGCCCGGAGGAGTGTCGGAACCGGTCATTCCCCCGTTTTCGATAGGCCCGGAGTGGGAGCCACACGCAAAAAGAATGCGTCCGCCGCCTCGCTGATGGGCAACCGCCCCGGTTGAAGGTGTCGCCACACAACTGGACCAATCACTGAGGGCAGGCCAGACCAGTTCACATCACCGAACACGACGTCGACGCCCTCGTCGTAGAACGGGAGTCACCGATGAGCTGGAGAAGAGTCGTCCCGGTGGTGCCGCTGCTGGCGGCGCTGCTGGTGGGCGCTGGCTGTGGGTTGCCCTCCTTCGCCCCGGACGTGATGGAGCGGGCTGCCCAGTTCGTTTCCAAGGACATGTCCCAGAGCCCGCTCGCGGCCGGTCTGGTCGACTGGGAGCGGGCGGTCCTCGACAAGATGCTGCAGGCCGCCGACGCCATGGATGCCGTCTATTGGCAGCAGGTCGATCCAGCGGGTGAGGAGATCTTCCGTCGCCTCGCCCGAGCGCCGGGCCCGGAGGCCCGTGCCGCGGCTTTCCTGATGGACGCCAACTACGGCCACTGGGACCGCTTCCGGGAGTATGCCCCCTTGGTGGGGACCGCTCCCCATCCCCCGGGCGGCTATGTCTATCCCGCGGATCTCACGAAGGCCGAGCTGAGCGCCTACCTGGTGGCGCACCCCGAGGAAAAGGAGGCGCTGCTGAGCCCCTTCACCGTCATCCGCCGCCACGACCAGCGGTTGGTGGCCGTTCCCTATCACGTGGCCTACGCCAAGTATGTGCTCCCGGCCGCGCAGCGGTTAGAGGAGGCGGCAAAGCTCAGCCAGAACAGGTCACTGACGAGGTACCTGCAATTGCAGGCGGACGCGCTGCGGACCGACGAGTACTTCGCGGCGAACCTCGCCTGGCTCGACCTCGACAGCAATCTGGACTTGAGCATCGGGCCCCATGAGACCTACGACGACATGCTCACCGGACAGAAGGCTTTCTACAAAGCCAATGTCCTCATCGTGGATCGCCCGGCCGCGACCCGACTCGCCACGTTCGAGGCCGCCGCGCCGGCGCTCCAGGCCAACCTGCCGGTGGACCCCAAGTACAAACCGGACCGGCCCGGCACCATGACGCCGCTGGTCGTGGCGGACGACATCGCCCGAACCGGTCAGAGCCGGGCCATCATGGAGGCGGTCGCCTTCAGCCTTCCCAATGACCCGAAGGTCTGGGAGGCGAAGGGCGCCAAGCAGGTCATGATGGGCAACTACCTGGCGGCGCGCCGGAGCACCGTGCTCGTGCCCCTGGCCCAGGCGATCCTGGATCCCGCGGCGTTCGGGGCGCTGGACCCCGATAGCTATTTTACCTGGATCTTGATGCACGAGGTCTCCCACACGCTGGGGCCGCGCACCGTCACGAAGGACGGCACGGAGATGACAGTCGGTGAAGCGCTGCGAGAGTCCTACGCGCCCATCGAGGAGGCCAAGGCCGACATCGCCGGACTGTACAACGTGTCGTATCTGCTCCAGCAGGGCATCGCCACCGGCACGCTGCTGTCCTACTACGCGGGCTACTTGGCCGAGTCGCTCCGCTCCATCCGCTTTGGCATGGGCTCGGCCTACGGGCTGGAACGCTCCGCGGCCTGGAACGTCTTCGTCGACCGGGGCGCCCTGAAGCTCGACGCATCCGGCGAGCGGTTCGTGGTCGATGTGGATCGCATGACGGCGGCGATCCGAGAGCTGCTCGTCCAACTGCTCGTCATCGAAGGTGCGGGAGACGCCCAAGCGGCGGCTGCGTTCCTCGGCACCTACGCGAACGTGCGTCCAGAGCTGCAGACGCTCCTCGACAAGACCGCGACCACGGTGCCGGTCGAGTTCGTGCCGGTCCGTACGACCGCCGCGGAGCGCTAGTCGCCTGCCCCCACGGATCGGTCCACCCCGCACGTTACGTGATCGCACCCGCGACCTGCAAGCCCAATCACGAGTACGTAGATTCGGGACCCCCCCTCTCTGCCGGGGAGTTACCTAATCTACGTAACGAACCCGATCCCCTGCCCAACTCCCTGGGGCCACCGCGGTGTGCGCGCCGCCCGCTGAGATGAGATCGAGCGCGCACTCGCACGCACGTGGTGCACGCTACCGTGTCGAGGTGGTGTCCCCGGGCAGCAGGATCTGCCGTAAGAGCTTGAGCGGCAACGGACCTTGCTTCACAAAGGCGTCATGGAAGCTCTGCAGCGCACCGTATAGATCTGCAATTTGCCGAGAGTATAGGAGAGGTAGGTCGGGTTATAGGCCCCGCCGGGAGAACAGGTCGTTCTTGAGCCATGCCGCCGCCGATACTGGCTCTCTTCCACCTTGACACCCCCACGACGCCGGTGGTACGGTGTCTTGGTTCAAGTTCGTCCGCCCTGCGAGGTCCTGTTCTGACTTGTCCGGCGTAACTTCCGATCACCTTTGGCCGGTCAGCGTTCTGCGAGAAGGTACCGGCGATGAAGTGTCCAGCCTGTGCCGCAAACATCTCGCCTGGTCTTCAGTTCTGCGGGTACTGCGGGTCTCCCGTTACTGGCGTATGCCCTCGATGCGGCGGCGTCAACCCTCCCGACTTCCGATTCTGCGGGAAGTGTGGTGTGGTGCTGACCCAGTCCGGAGAACTTCCCGGCAGTCCCCGCGGAAGGAATGCGGAACCAGATGATCACGCGCCCGGGACGTGGGCGCCCGGGCGGAGCGAGCGCAGGCACGTTACGGTTCTGTTCTCCGATCTCGTCGGGTCTCTCCGCATCTCCAGCCAGCTCGACCCCGAAGAACTTCATGATCTGATTCTCGCGTACCGAAGGGTCTGCAGCGGAATGGTAGCGCGTTTCCACGGGTACGTTGCCCAGTACCTCGGCGACGGGATACTGGCCTACTTCGGCTTTCCCGTCGCACACGAGGACGACGCCGAGTCTGCCGTGCGGGCCGGTGTGGGTATCGTCGACGCGGTCGAGCGGCTCGTGCCGATCCGCGGGGAGGTCCAACTCGCCGTGCGGGTCGGCATTGCCACGGGTTTGGTGGTGGCCCCGACCGGCGTGCCAACGGGTGAGGACAGCGTCGTTATCGGTGAGACGCCGAACCTCGCTGCGCGCCTGCAAGAACTTGCACCCCCTAACGCCGTCCTGATAAGCACAGAAACACGGCGTCTGCTCGGTGATCGGGTCGTGTGCGAGGACCTTGGGGCCCACGCACTCAAGGGTGCTGCTCGGTCTGTGCAGGTCTGGCGGGTTGTCCGACTAGACGAAGCGCTGAGCCGGTTCGAGGCGATCCGCCAGCGGGGTCTGACTCCGCTCGTCGATCGTGAGGAGGAGCTCGACCTCCTGTCTCGTCGCTGGGGCCAGGCCATGGGGGGCCATGGCCAAGTCGTGTTGCTGTCGGGCGAGGCGGGGATCGGCAAGTCGCGAATCGCCGAGGTCCTGCGTGACCGAGTGGCGGTCGACTCTGCCGCCGTGTGGCGTCTTCAGTGCTCACCACACTATGCCAACAGCGCCCTCCATCCGGTCGTCAGGCGGCTCGAGCGACTTCTGCAGTTCGAGCGCGAGGATCCGGCCGAACGGCGCCTGGAGAAGATCGAGGCGCTGCTCGAGCGGGCGAAGCAGCCGGTCGCGCGGGTTTCCCCCTTGCTCGCCGCGCTGCTGTCCGTCCCGACCGGCGACCGCTATCCGCCCCTGCAACTGAGCCCGCAGCGTCAGCGCGAGGACACCCTGGTCGCGCTCCAGGGTCTGCTGTTGGGTCTCGCCAGCCAAAGTCCGGTCCTCGTAATCTTCGAGGATGTTCACTGGATCGACCCGACGTCGCAGGAGTTGCTGGATCTGCTGGTCGAGCGGGTGAGCGACGCGCGGGCGCTTGTGCTCGTCACCGTCCGCCCCGGGTACTCGCCGACCTGGGCCAGTTCGCCCGACGTCACCGTCTGCATGATGAAGCGGCTGGGCCACCACGAGACGGACAAGATCGTCGGTCTCCTGACCGGCGGGAAGGCGCTACCGGAGCCGGTCCAGGAGGCGATCGTCGCCCGAACCGACGGCATTCCGCTGTTCATCGAAGAGGTGACCAAGGCGGTACTGGAGTCCGGTGCGCTGGAAGAGCGGGACGGCCGCTACGCGCTGTCGGGACCGCTGCCGCCACGGCTGGTCCCGGCGACGCTCCAGGACTCGTTGATGGCGCGACTGGATCAGACGTCTGCGCTCAAGGCGGTGGCGCAGATCGGGAGTGTCATCGGTCGTCAGTTCTCGTACGAATTGGTGGCGGCCGTGGCCGGCCTACCGGACGATGAGGTCCAGACCGCGCTGGCCCAGCTCGTCAGGGCGGAGCTCGCTTTCCGGCGCGGCATGCCGCCCCACGCGACGTACACGTTCAAGCACGTCCTCGTACAGGAGGCTGCGTACGAGAGTCTCCTGTTCGCCAGACGACAGACCCTCCATGCCCGCATGCTCGAGATCCTCGAGGCCACGCGCCCCGATGTCGTGAACGAGAGCCCCGAGCTGCTGGCGCATCACGCGGCCGCTGCGGGGCTCCACGAAAAGGCGGTTCGCTACCGCCATCTGGCAGGCATGCGGGCGAGCGAGCGATCGGCGGACGTCGAGGCGATCGCACACCTGACGACCGGACTCGAGATGCTCAGCCGGCTCGGGGACTCCCCGGCGCGGCGGCAGCAGGAGCTGGCCCTCCGGATCGCCCTCGGCCCGGTGTTGATGAACGCGCGAGGGCCCCGGACTCCCGAGGTGGCGGAGAACTACGCGAAGGCCCGGGGCCTCTGCGCGGAGCTGCCAGAGTCGGCCCTCCACTTCGCCGCCATCTGGGGCTCCTGGCGCTTCTCCGAGAGTTTCCGGACCAAGCGCGATCTTGCCTACAACCTCGCCGCGGTGGCCGATCGATTGGGCGACCCGGGCCTGCGGCTCCAAGCACACCATTGCCTCTGGGCGACCCTGTTCCATCTCGGGCAGCACGAGGCGTCCTGCGAGCACGTGGCGAAGGGGCTCACGCTGTACGAGCGGGGCGACTACCAGACCCACAGGGCGCTCTACGCGGGACACGATCCGAAAGTGTGCGCCCTGGGCGAACGGGCACTCGCGCTCTGGCTGCTGGGATTCCCCGAGCGCTCGCTCGACGCGATTCGTGAGGCAATGGACTGGGCCCAGACCCTGTCGCATGCCGGGAGCTTGGCCCATGGGATGGACATCCGGCTGATGCTTCACCGCTACCGGCGCGACGTGAACGTCGTCCGCCGGGACGCGGAGGCGATGATGGCCTTTGGCGAGAGGCACGACCTGCCCGTGCAACGGGCCAAAGCGATGGTATTTCTCGGTTGGGCCCTCGCCCAGGAAGGCGAGCTCGAACGGGGTCTCGCGCTGATGCGTGAGGGGCTCGACGTGCAGAAGGCCATCGACACGCGCGAGGATTTTCCCGTCTTCTTCGACATGCTGGCCACTGGGCACGCGCGGACCGGAGGTACCGATCTCGCGCTCGACCTGCTGGCGGAGATCCTCGAGGAGACCGAGCGCACTGGGCTCGGCTATTGGACGCCCGAGCTCTACCGAGTCCGCGGCGAGGTGCTCCTGTCGATGGCGCAATGCCGCGAGGACGAGGCGGATGGCTGGTTTCGCAGGGCTCTGGATCTCGCTCGCGAGCAGAAAGTTAAATCACTGGAGCTGCGGGCCGCAGTGAGTCTGGCCCGTCTCGAAGGGTGGCGAGGTCGGCCCGACAGCGGCAACGCGCTTCTGTTGCCCGTCTACGAGTGGTTTCGCGAGGGGCTCGACAGCGTCGATCTCATCGAGGCCAGGAGGGTGCTCGATGAGCTGCAGTCGGTCCGTTCCTGATCGGCAGGCGGAACTTGGCGCATGAATATGTCCTGGCTCGATGGCAGTCGCCGCGCGGGGGCGGAGTCTGCGGAGCGAGACGGCAGCGACGGCTGGAAATGGCTTGAGGCGGCGTGCCCGTCGGTGCGGACAGGCGCGGACCAGGGCCGCAAGGCGTACTGGAACGGAACCCATCGGACGGTCGCGCCGGCGGAGACCGTGGGCCGCGTCCGTCCCCTCATGCCGACGATGGGCATCACGCGCATCGCCAACATCACGGGACTTGACCGCCTCGGCATCCCAGTGGTAATGGTGTGCCGTCCCAACTCACGATCGATCGCCGTGGCCCAGGGAAAGGGCTTAACCCTCGACGCGGCCAAGGCTTCCGGGCTGATGGAGGCGGTGGAGACCTTTCATGCCGAGAGCATCACTCGCCCGTTGATCCTCAGCACCGCCCGCGATCTCGACCGATCTCATCCGCTGGCGAACCTCGACCAGCTGCCCCGGGCGCGGGCGAGTCGCTTCGGTCCCGATGAGCCGATTCTCTGGATCGAGGGGCACGACGTCCTCGGCGGGTCGTCGCGCTGGCTCCCTTACGAGTTCGTCCACACCGACTACACGCTTCCCCCGGGTCCCGCGAGCGGATACTTCCCCGCCAACACCAATGGGCTCGCCTCGGGCAATCATCCCCTCGAGGCGGTGAGCCACGGGATCTGCGAGGTCATCGAGCGCGACGCGACGACACTGTGGATGCACGGAGGCGAACGCTACAGGCAGGGGCGGGTCCTCAGCCTGGAGAGCGTGGATGACGGCGCGTGTCAGGACCTGTTGGAGCGGTTTGCCCGAGCGCGCGTCGCCGTCAGGGTGTGGGACACGACCTCCGACGTGGGCGTGGCCTCGTTCTACTGCCTGGTGATGGGAGGGGACGACCGGTTCGCCGACCCTGAGTTCGGCGGAGGCTGCCATGCCGCGCGCCAGGTGGCGCTGCTGCGGGCGTTGACTGAAGCCGCGCAGGCCCGGACGACGTACATCGCCGGCTCCCGCGACGACTTCGCCCGCAGCGACTATTCGGCGTCGGGTCGATCGCAGCGACAGTGCCAGTGCCGGATGCTGATGGATACGGGCGACGAACGGCGCGACTTCGAGGATGTTCCGACCTGCGAATCGGACACCTTGCGCGAGGATGTGGAGTGGGTTTTGTGCCGCCTCCAGTCAGCCGGAATCCATCAATTGCTCGTCGTCGACTTGACCAAGCCCGAGCTCGGGCTTCCCGTCGTGCGGGTCGTGGTCCCGGGCCTTGAGGGGCCGGACAAGGGAGGCCGGGGGGATTACGTCCCCGGACCGCGCGCGCACGCGGTTCGAGGGGGTGACCGGTGAACGCTTGTATCTTCGTGGGGCCCACGCTTGCGCCCGCCGACGCCTTGGCGATGCTCGACGCCGTCTATCTGCCGCCCGTCCAGCAGGGCGACGTCTACCGGGCTGCCGTGCGCCACCGCCCCCGCGCTCTCGGCATCGTGGACGGGTACTTCCAGCACGTGCCATCCGTGTGGCACAAGGAGATCCTCTGGGCAATGGCCGAAGGGATACACGTCTTCGGCAGCGCAAGCATGGGCGCCCTGCGGGCGGCAGAACTGTCGGCCTTCGGCATGCGAGGCGTGGGCCGGATCTTCGAGGCGTATCGGACGGGCGTCTTCGAGCCCTACCGCGACGAGGTCTTCGAGGACGAGGACGAGGTGGCCGTGGTCCACGGTCCGGCAGATGCCGGCTACCTGGCTCTCTCCGAAGCCATGGTCAACGTTCGAAGTACCGTCGCCGCGGCTGCGAACGCGGGGATCATCGGCGCCGACACACGCGACGCGCTCGTCCGGATCGCCAAGCAGCTCTTCTATCCCGAGCGGTCGTGGGAGAGAATTCTAGGTTTGGAGACGCGGGGGTTGCCGGAGCGCGAAATCGAGGCACTGCGGAGGTGGCTACCGGAGGGACGCATCAATCAGAAACGGGACGACGCGGTGGCAATGCTGGCCATTATGCGGGATTCGCTCGCTGCGAACCCGCCGCCGGCCCGAGTGACCTACGTGTTTCAGCGAAGCGAGATGTGGCAGCGCGCCGTCGTGGACGTGGGGGCGCCGGACGAGCACGACGGATTACAGGAACTTGAGCGCGAGGCGCTCCTCGATGAGCTTCGTCTCGCGGGGACGTACACCGAGGCCCGACGGGCGGGGGTGCTGCGCTGGACGGGACTTCGCGAGTGCGCGCGCCAGGCGCTCGCGGAGAGTCCCGAGGACCGACAGGCTGCCGAAACGGCGTTCCGGAATCGGTTCGCGATGTCCCGGCGGCGGGACATAGACCGGTGGCAAGTGGAGAACGGCCTGGACGACGCCGGACGTGCACAGCTCATCGCGGATGAAGTCCGCCTCCGCCGGCTCGACCGCGCCCTCGGACCGCTTGCCGCCGCTCATGTCGTCTCGCACCTGCGAGCCACCGGGCAGTACCCCCACTATGCGGCTCGGGCTCAGGCGAAGGCGCAGGTGCTGGGGCTGACCGGCGGAGATCCCGAGCTGGACGCACCAACCCGGTTCCGCCTGGCTGTCTGGTATTTCGAGCACCGTTTGGGCGGCCAGATGCCCGACGACCTTGACGAGTATGCGGCGAGCTGTGGATTTGCCGACACGGACGCCCTCTACCGCGCCCTCTGGCGGGAATATCGGCACCTGACCGCGGGCACCGGAGGGGAGCCGGGAGGGATCGGGGCGGCGGCGCGCGCGCCGATCGAGGGCTGACAGATGCGTTTTCTGACACGCACTGCGACGCGGCAAACAGGGACCCGGTTCAGGCTGTTCCCGCAATCACCCGTCCTCGAGGCGTACCGGGAGCCCGAAACCGTATGGATTTCCTGCGAGCCGGGGACGATCGGGCCCGGTCCGTCCGACGACCGGATGTACGTGATCGACGCACTCGACAAACGCCCATACGATTACCCATTCCTGCCCCCTTACACGGGCCCCGTGCGTCCACCGGTTACCTCGGACGCGGGCGGCCACTTCGACTACCTGCCCGTGGATGACCCGGGGTTTCGAGCGGCGCACATGTACGGTACGGTGCGGCGCGTCCAGGACATCTGGGAGAGCTACTTCGGACAGCGAATCGCGTGGCATTTTAGCCGCCTCCTTCCGAGGCTGGAGCTCGTGCCCTACGTCGACTGGGAGAACGCGCACGCGGGGTTTGGGTTCCTCGAGACGGGCTACGAGGCCGATGAGCGGGGTCGCCGAGAACTCCATTGCCTCAACTTCGACGTGCTCGCGCACGAGCTGGGTCACCTGATCATCTATGGCGTGGTCGGCACGCCGACGCCCGGGACGGAGACAGCCGAGTACTACGGGTTTCACGAGTCAGCGGGAGACTTGGTCGCCCTGATCGCCGTGCTTCGCTTTGACCTGGTTGCCGATCATGTGCTCAGGCAGACCGCCGGCAACATCTACAACCTCTCGGAGCTGAGCCGCATCGGTGAGATCTCGCAGACGACACAGATCCGCATCGCGGATAATGTTCTGAAAATGTCCGACGTGGCGGATGTCGCCACCCCGGTACAGCTGCTCTGCCAGCCTGCACGGCATTCGCTTGCCCAACCGCTCACGGGGGCCGTATTCGACCTCCTGGTAGACATCTACCAGCGGACACTGCGGGAGCGTGGGCTCATCAGCGCGGCGCTGGACCGGGCATCCGGCCGCGTTTCTGGGATAGCGGTCGACGATCCGAATATCGGCGCGATGTTTGACGCCGCTTACAGAGGCCGGCACGAGACGTTCAAGCGGGCGCTGCAGGACACGAGCAACTACCTGGGCACGGCGCTGGCGTTGGCGTGGCGTCGATTGTCGCCTGATTATCTGACGTATGAGGATGTCCTCGAGCGGTTGCTTTCGGCCGACGCAGACCTGACAGGAGGTGAATATCGGGAAACGATCATGGCGTGCTTTGTCTGGCGGGAGATCGGTATGGCGACGACGGGTCGTGGCGGCCGGCGCTTCGTTGCCGGCCGCGGTGCATGGCTGTGACGGTCATTCACACGGAGGTGAAGCATGGCTGACCATTTGCTATCCTCATCTACAGTCAGGATGTTCGGCCGGGTGATCGAGGGCGTTGAAGTAAAGGTGGATATAATTAAGGAGAGCAGTGGGAGCGGCGTCAACAAACTACTCCTCCAGCAACTGGAGGAAAGCAAGGAAACAGGCACACGCAAAGGTGCCGCTACAAACAGCGCCAAATTCGCGCGCATCTACGCCATCTCTTTTGAGGGATCGTTCTATAACCTACCCAAGCCTACAATCTTCCTCGTGTACGGCGACGGCTTGCCCCCGAAGGACAATACGGGCATGGCAGCGACCGACATGGTTTTTGAGAACGGCGTCAAGTGCTGGGTCTACGACAAGGATGACGTATCGCTGAGGGCCGACATCATCACTGGGACGCTGGAAGATATTCTTATCGATGCGACGCTCTCTGCAACGTCGAAGTATGCGCTCGCGTCCCGGGCCGACCTCGCGGCACGCGCGGATCTGGCCGCTCGAGCGGATGTGGCCTCCCGGGCCGATTTGACTTCGCGAGCGGACTTAGCCGCACGTCACCGGCTCCGGGACTAGCAGGTTGCCGAAGAACTCGTTTGAGTTTAAGTAAAGAGTATATGGGGGCCATTGGATGGGACCTACCATGGAGGGATCTAGGTTTCCTGCGGGGGGATGAGTGTTTGAGAACATCTCAGATAGGGGCAATTATCGCCCATGTTGACAGGTAGAACAGGGGGATGCTTGCCAAGGACGGTTATGGCCCCACTCTGGCCCGCGGGTGGTTGCAGACGACTACGCACGCCTTGGTTGAGACGCCTGTGCGGCCTTCACGCTGAGCTCCAGTATGCCCGTGCCTGGTTACCCCTTCAGCCGCTGAATATTGTATGCGGGGATCGGGCGGTGGAAGCCCTTGAGGGAGAGCTCGCCGGCGGGCTCGGCCTCCACAAGGTCTTCCACGGTCGCAAGGAAGCGGCGGGCGACGAGGATCTGGCCCGGCTTGGCTTCGCCGCAGAGGCGGGCGGCGAGGTTGGTGACCGTGCCGATGGCCCCGTAGTCCCAGCGCCCCTCGAAGCCGATGGCGCCGATGGTGGCATAGCCCTGCGCGAGGCCCATGCCGCAGGCGAGGTCGTAACCCAGCTTGCGCCAGC
>Ga0316616_100000564_pt1 | contig 12344 bp, 12 predicted proteins | sample OWC_Aug_M1_C1_D1_FD_207660 | JGI IMG/M metagenome (GOLD analysis project Ga0316616, IMG submission 207660) | Wetland soil microbial communities from Old Woman Creek delta, Ohio, United States - OWC_Aug_M1_C1_D1_B | ecosystem: Environmental > Terrestrial > Soil > Wetlands | place: USA: Ohio... | reverse complement strand
CCTATGCGCGCGATGAGGACCGCGCGCGAGCGCTGCACGCGGGATTCCAGGGCCACCTGGCCAAGCCATACCAGGTGAGCCAGCTCGTCGCACTGATCAACCAGTTGCCGACTGCGCCGTCGTCGCCTCATGATGCCAGGGCGCTGGAGACCGGTGCGTCGGTCGCGCTCCGGTAACCAGCCATGCAGCGATGTACTGGGAAAATACGCTTGGCCTGCGCCGTGATGGCGCTGGTCTTCCCTGCGGCCTGGACTGCAGCAGGCGAGCAGCGGGCCGTGCCGCCCGGGGCCGCTGCCGCAGCGACGGGTGACCCCGCGCCCACTGCCGATGCGCAGCAGCCGGTCAACGCGGTCTGGGTCGATCACGACCTCAGGTTCACGTACTTTGGCTACACCTCGTACTACTCGTGCGACGGCCTGCGCAACAAGCTGGAGTACGTGCTCGAGCACGTCGGCGCGCGCAAGGACGACCTCAAGGTCCAGGTTCTCTGCATGAACAGCTCCGGGCCGGAGTACATGCCCAGCGTGCGTATCCACGTCGCGATGCCCGCTGAGGCGACTCCGGAATTGCTCGCGAAGCTTGCCGAGGGCGCGCCTGAACGCGAACTCCTGGCGCGAGTGCGCGGCAGGGGCGACGCGACAGACACTGCTACGGCGCAGTTTCCCGCGGTGTGGCGGCAGGTCGTGTTCGAGGGGCGTCGTTTCAAGCGGATCGATCCCGGCGATTGCGAGTTGCTCGAGCAGCTGGTCGAGCCCGTCTTCAAGCCGATCGGTGCGCGGGTCGCCCCGGACTCCAGGCTCGAGTGCACGCCGCGCCAGTTTCGCGTTGGATCTGTGCTGTTGAAGCTGGATACACTGCAGAAACAGCCGGATCCGGATGATTCGAAAAAGCTGGAGCAGACACAGCAGACGCAGCAGCTGCAACGAAGCGACGGTTCGGCCGTGCCGGCGACGCCGGGGACGCGTTGAAGCAGGCGGCCGCGCCGCTCAGTCCTCGAGCGGAATCCCGCCCGAGTGGCTGCGAACCTCCACGGGGCTTGACCGCTCCACGTCGATGCGCTGGCCGGTCAGCGCGCCACCCCAGACGCAGCCCGTGTCGAGCCCGAGTACGCCGCCCTCGTTGACATAGCCCAGCGCCGACCAGTGACCGAACACGAGCCGCGTCCCGGTCGACCGTCGCCACGGGATCCGGAACCAGGGCGCAGCCCCCTGCGGTGCCAGTGATGGCGGACCCTTGTACCTGAGCAGCATCCTGCCGTCGTGCAGTGCGCAGACACGCAGTCGCGTGAACGAATTGATCGTGAAGCGCAGGCGGTCCCAGCCCTCGAGATCATCGCGCCACAGGTCCGGTTCGTTGCCGTACATGTGCTCGAACAGGCGGCCGGAATCTTCCCCCTGGAGCTTCTGCTCGACCTCGCGCGCACACGCCTGCGCCGTTGCGAGATCCCACTGCGGCGGAAGCCCCGCATGCAGCAACGCCACGCCGAGATCGCTTTCGTGGTGCAGCAGCGGCCGCGACTGCAGCCAGTCGAGCAGGGACTCGCTGTCTGCAGCCTCGATGATCGGGCGCAGGCCGGAGTCGGTACTGCGCCACCCCGCGCCGCCGCGAGCGATCGCGAGCAGGTGCAGGTCGTGATTGCCGAGCACGACGACCGCCGCCTCGCCGAGGGACCTGACCAGGCGCAGTGTGTCGAGCGAGCGCGGGCCGCGATTGACGAGGTCGCCGACGAACCAGAGCCTGTCGCGCCCCGGGTCGAAGCGGAGTCGGGAGAGCAGGTCTTCGAGTTCGTCCGCGCAGCCCTGGACGTCGCCGATCGCGTAGACGGCCATCGTGCCCGTCAGTGCAGCATGCCGGGCATCGCGAGCGTGAACGGCGCGATCGGCGCGTCGAACTGCTCGCCGTCGTCGGCGAGCATCCGGTAACGGCCCTGCATCGCCCCGACGGGTGTCTCGAGGATCGCGCCGCTGGAATAACGGAAACCCTGGCCCGGTTCCAGGTGCGGCTGCTCGCCGACGACGCCTTCACCGACCACTTCCTGCACCTTGCCGTTCGCGTCCGTGATGAGCCAGTGCCGGGCCATCAGTCGCGCCGGCTTGGTGCCTTCGTTGCGGATCGTGATCGTGTACGAAAACACGAACCGCCCTTCGCCCGGGTTCGACTGGTCCTCGACGTAGTTCGTCGCGACGTCGACGCGGATACGGTGGGCGTCTGTCGAGGTCATTGCCTGTTCCAGCGCACCGCGAGGACGTCGCACGGCGCCGCGTGCAGCACGGTGTCCTCGGTCTGGTTGAACATGATCGAAAGCCCGTGGCGCTCGCGGCTGCCGAGCACGATCAGGTCGATGCCGCGCTCCTGCGCGATGCGCACGACTTCGGACTTGATGTTGCCGGCATGCACGAGACGTTCGGCGGCGTCGAGCCCGGTGCGCGCAGCGAGTTCGGCAATGCGCTTCGTCGCGCGTTCGACCAGTTCGCCTTCGATCTGGACGGCGGGCAGCAGTGCCTCGCCCATCGGTTCGACCGGCACGTACTCGACGACGTGCAGCAGGATGATCTGGGCGCCGCAGCGGCCGGCGAGGTCCTTCGCCCGCTCGGCGATCTTCTCGCTGCCGTCCGTCAGGTCCAGGCACGCCAGGATCTTCTTGTATTCGCGCATGGTGTTGCTCCGGAAACCGCGAGTTCCGACCCAGTTCGAGTCATGAAGATTATAGGCGGCCTGCGCCGGAGCATACCAACCCGGGGAAACTCAGGCCGTCGCGGCCGACCGATCGGGCCCGTGGGCCAGTTGCTCCGCCAGCGCCGCGAACTGGGCAGGAGCCAGGGTTTCGGCGCGTGCGCCCGGATCGATGCCTGCGGCCACGATCTGGGCCGGCTCGAGCAGGCCCGCCAGCGCGTTGCGCAAGGTCTTGCGGCGCTTCGAAAAGGCCGCCAGGACGACATTCGCGTAGCCCTGCGGGTCAGACACCGCGAACGGTGGCGAGGCATGCGGGTGCAGGGCGAAGAACGTCGAGGTGACCTGCGGCGGCGGCTTGAACGCGCCGGCGCCGATGTCGAACAGCGGCGCGACGGCAACGTGTGGTGCCAGCGTGACCGTCAGGCGGCCGTAGTCCTCGGTGTCCGGCTTCGCTGCCATGCGCATCACGACCTCTTTCTGCAGCATGAAGTGCATGTCGCAGATCGCATCGAGCTGCCCGATCAGATGGAACAGCAGCGGTGTCGAGACGTTGTAGGGCAGGTTGCCGATCAGGCGCAGCTTCGGCCCTTCGCCGCGCAGGGCCCGGAAGTCGAATTCGAGCGCATCGGCGAGATGCACGCGCAGTTCCCCGCGTCCCGCGCAGTGCGCCTGCAATGGCGGCACCACGTCCGGATCGATCTCCACGACGTCCAGGGAGCCCGCGAGCGACAGCACGGGTGCCGTGATCGCGCCGCGGCCGGGGCCGATCTCGACGATGCGGTCGCCAGGGCGGGGATCGATGGCGCGAACGATGCGGTCGATCGTGCCCGGGTCATGCAGGAAATGCTGGCCGTAGCGCTTCTTGGCGAACCGTGGTTTCACCAGTGCGACGTCCGGCGCCGGTGGCGGCCGCTCAACTCGAGCGCCAGGTCGAATGCAGCCTGGAGGCTGCCGGAGTCAGCCCTGCGCGTCCCCGCGAGATCGAGCGCCGTGCCGTGATCGACCGACGTGCGGATGACGGGCAGGCCGAGCGTGACGTTGACCGCGTGACCAAAGCTGGCGTGCTTGAGCACGGGCAGGCCCTGGTCGTGGAACATCGCGAGCACGGCGTCGCAGCCCCGCAGGCGGTGCGGCAGGAAAGCCGTGTCCGCCGGGACGGGCCCGACCAGGTTCAGTCCGTCGCGCCGCAGTGCAGCGAGCGTCGGCTCGATGACCTCGATTTCTTCCCGACCGAGATGCCCGCTTTCCCCGGCGTGGGGGTTCAGCCCCAGCACGAGGATGCGCGGCCTGCGGATTGCGAACATCGACCGCAGGTCCGCATCGACGATCCGCAGCACTGATTCGAGCCGTGCCGGGGTGATCGCCTTGCTGACCCTGCGCAGGGGCAGGTGCGTGGTTGCGAGCGCGACACGCAGTCCGCCGCCGACCAGCATCATCACCGGCAGGGTGACGCCCGTGCGCCTGGCAAGGTATTCGGTATGGCCCGTGAACGGAATCCCGGCCTCGTTGATGACCGACTTCTGCACAGGCGCCGTGACGATTGCCTGGAATGCCCCTGCGGCGCAGCCGCCGATGGCCGCATCGAGTGTCTCGAGCACGTAGCGCGCATTGGCAGGATCGAGCTTGCCCGGCTTGCAGGTCGCTGCGAGCGGCACGTGCAGTACCTCGACGCCTGCGCGCGGTTCTGCAGTCGCGTCGAATTCGCGCAGCCTGGGCCTGCCTGCGCTTCGTGGCCGCGAGCGGTCGAAGAGCGTGCGGTCGCCGATCAGCACGACGCGGCAGCTGCGCGGCGGCGACTCGGCCAGCGTGGCGCAGATATCGGGACCGATGCCGGCCGGCTCACCGGTGGTGACGGCGATCGTGCGCAGCGCCGTCACCCGGCGCGACCTGGCGCTGGTGCTCAAATCCGGTATTCGACGAACGCTTCGTCGCGCAGGCGGCGCAGCCAGATCTCCGTTTCTTCGTCGGCCCGGGATTCGCGCATCTGCATCACGCAGCGGTTGCGCGTCTGGTCTTCGCTGGCGTCGTAGGTGCGCCGGCCCAGCAACTGGACGATGTGCCAGCCGAACTGAGTGCGGAACGGCTGGCTGATTTCGTTATCGGCGAGCGCGTCGAGCTGCTTTTCGAACTCGGGCACGAACGTTCCCGGTCCAACCCAGCCCAGGTCGCCACCGGCGGCTGCCGAGCCCGGGTCCTCGCTCGTGACGGAGGCAATGGTTTCGAAGCTCTCTCCCTTCAGCACGCGTTCGCGGATCTGCATGAGCTTCTGCCGCACGGTCTCGTCGTCCTCGACTTCGTTCGGCTTCATCAGGATGTGGCGCGCGTGGACTTGCGACACGAGCGCAGCCGCCTGGCCGCCACGGACCTCGAGCACCTTGAAGATGTGGATGCCGCTCGGCGTGCGGATCGGCTCCGTGACGTCGCCCGCGTTCATCTTCGGGATGATGTCCGCCACGAACGACGGCAACTGGCTCACCTTGCGCCACCCGAGCGCGCCGCCTTCCAGCGCCGTTCCCGCGTCGGAGTACGTGATCGCGAGCTGCCCGAAGTCTTCGTTCTTGCTGGCCCGCTCGTAGACGGCCTGCGCGCGCGACGTGCGCTCGGCGACCTGCTTTTCGTCGGCGGTGCTCGGGATCGCCACGAGGATGTGCCCGAGGTTGTACTCGTTGCTGGCGTTCGGCGAGGCCTTCTGCTTGGCCACGCACTGCTCGACTTCCCGCGGCGAGATGTAGACACGCGCGAGCACGTCGCGCTGGCGCAGCATCTGCATCGTCATTTCGCGGCGGACTTCGTCGCGATAATCGCGGTAATTGACCCCCTGCGACTCGAGCGCCGCCGGGAGATCGCTGAATTTCATTTTGTTGCGTTGCGCGACGTCGGCGAGCGCCTGGTTGATCTGCTCGTCGGTCACCTTGATGCCGAGTCGCTCCGCGCGCTGCATCTGCAGCTCCTGCAGCACGAGGCGCTCGAGCACCTGCTGGCGCAGCACGTTGCGCGGCGGCAGCTGCTGGCCGGCCTGCTGGATGCGCTCCCCGATCACCTGCATCTGCTGCTCGACATCGCTGCGGAGCACGATGCCGTCGTTGACGACCGCGGCGACCCGGTCGAGCAGCGCACCGGTCGAGCTCAAGTCCTTGGACTGGGCGTGGACCACGCCCGAGATGGCGAGCAGCAGCACTGCCGCGCCAAAAAAACGCTTGTAATTCAAAGACATCTCAGGACCGAGGTGCGGGCGGAAGCGCGGAGTATCCCCGAATCGCATCGCGCAGGAAAGCTTCGTTGTCCACTCCGACACTGGACAGCCCCTTGAGTTCAAGCTGCAGGCCGATCGAGGTCCCGGAATCACCCGTGCGGCTCGAGACGAAACGCCGGGTCACGAGGCGTACCGCCCAGCAGCAGGACGAGTATTCCAGGCCGACGAACTGGTCGAGGGTCTTATCCTCCTGCAGCGAATACACCCACCGTGCAAAGCCCCGCCACTGGTTCGAGATCGGCCAGGCGCCAGAGACGTCCACCTGCTCGAGCGAGTCGCGCCGGAATCGATAACCGGCGTTCACCACGCGCCCGGGCGAGGGAGCGTACTGCAGAAACGTCTCGGTGCGTTCGCTCCGTGTCTGGTCGGGGTTCCACTGGTACGCAAAGCGCGCGTTCCAGTCCTTGAACGCTGCGAGGTCGAGTTCGGCGACGACGTCGGAGGACGAGCGGTCGCGGACCGGTTCATCCGGCAGTCGCACGCGCGGGTCCTCGAAGTAGAAGGCCTGGCCCAGTGTTGCACTGAGAAACTGCCGTCCGCGCGTCGAGTCGAGCAGCCGCGTCGTGACGCCCACGCTGACCTGGTTCGCGTCGCCGACGCGATCGGAACCAACGTAGCGGTTGGTGCGGAACAACTGCACGAGGTTCAGGTCGGGAATGCCCGTGTCGAAGACGGGCAAGTCGTCCTGGTCGCGGTACGGCACGTACAGGTACAGCATGCGCGGTTCGAGCGTCTGCAGCCGGTTGCCGCGCGAACCCGACGTGCGCTCCATCACGAGCCCCGCGTCGAGACTCGCAGAAGGCAGCGACCGGCTCGGAGAGTCGTCCGCATCCGGCGCCGTGTCGTTGAGCATGTATTGCGTGTACCGCCAGCTGGCGCCCGCGGCGACGAACGTGCCGGCGCCGTCCACGCGCCATTCGAGCGCAGGCTCGGCGTCGAGGCGTACGCCCTGCGGTCCGAGGTCGCGCTGGAAATTCGTCGCTTCGGCGAATACCGAGCCGGAAAGGCCGCCCGCGAGGTCGCGCCAGCGCCCGAGTGCGGTCAATTGCGGCACGATCCGGTACGGCTCGTCCGCTGGTGCGAGCGTATCGTCGATCACCTGGTAGCCCTGGGCCCGCGCGTTGAAGATCCAGGCGTCGCTCGCGTGGCGGACGTCGACGTAGCGGTTGATGAACGTGACACTCGTGCCTTCGAAGCCCACGCCAAAGTCTTCGAAGTAATCGTTGTCGCTGACATTCGCCGCATTCACGATGAAGCGCGTGCGGGGAGCCAGACGCGTGACGTGCCGCAAGTCGACGAGGCTGCGGGCCTCGCCGCGTTCCTGGTCGTCGATCAGGTACTCGACGTTGAGCTGGCTGCGGCTGCGCTCGCTCAGGTAGCGCAATTCCGGATCGAGCCTGAACCCGCGCGAGGAATACCAGCGCGTCGTCAGGGTGGCGTCGTAATTGGGCGCCAGGTTCCAGTAGTAGGGGACGGCGAACTGCGTGCCGTTCTTGCTGCTGCTGCCGACGACGGGGAACAGCAGGCCCGACTTGCGCTGGTCGCCGACCGGAAACGAGATCCACGGCGTGTAGAAGATCGGCACCCCGAGGAAGTCCAGCCGCACGTCGCGGCCCGTGCCGATCTGGCTCTTCTGGTTGATGCTGATCTCGCCCGCGGCGAGCTCCCAGTCTTCGATGCCGGGTGGGCACGCTGTGTAGCGCACGCCCTGGAGGTCGATGCGGCCGGTTTGCGTCACCTTGGCGCCTTCCGCAGCGCCGCGCACGGACCGATCGACGAGCTCGAACTCGGCGCCGGTGAATTCGCCACCGCCGCCTTCGATGAACGAGCCGCTCTGGCCGGTGACGTGCAGCTGCGGGTCGAGGTACTCCATGCGGCCCTTGAGCCGGACGCTGCGGTCGGTGGCATTCAATTCAGCTTCGTCGGCCCGGAGCAGGCGTTGGCCCGTCCGTATCGTAACGTTGCCGCTCAGGACGGCGTCGCCGTCACGTCCAAGTTCGCCGGTGTCGCTGGTGACGTCGATGCTCTGGTCATTCGGATCGGCCTGGCGCAAGGCTTCAAGGCGCGGATCCGGCGCAGTGAGCGCGGTGCAGCGGTCCGCCCTGGAGACCGGTTCGTCATCCACGGCGTGCGCCGCGAGAGGCGACGCCAGCAGGACACAGGCCGCGGCGGGTCGCAGGAGGTCGCGCAGCGCCAGTCGCAGGCGATATGAACCAGGGCAGACGGACGGCGGCATCGACATCGCGACGATTATAATTGCGCGCGATTCGCCATAACCGACAAGTTGGCCTGCTCACTCGGCCCGGGGTTCCCTTTTTGACCTCAACACACCCGCAGACTGGACAATCCTCAGCCCTGGCTGCCAGTTCCGATGATGCGCGGCTGCAGATGCTCCGACGCTGGCTCGAGGACGAGCTGGGGTTCGACGGCTACGCCATCGCGCCAGCCTCCGCTGATGCGAGTTTCAGGCGTTATTTCCGGGTAACCCGGCCAGGCCAGCCTCCCGTGATCGTCATGGACGCACCACCGGCCAGGGAGGACGTCGGGCCCTACCTGCGGGTGGCCGAGATGCTGCGTGAAATAGGGGTCACGGCGCCGCGTGTGCTGGCAAGGGCCGAGAGCGAAGGGTTCCTCCTGCTCTCGGACCTGGGTACGACGATGTACCTGCCCGAGCTCACGAAGGCAGGGCAGGCGGACTGGCTTTACGCGGACGCGATCGCGGCGCTGGTGCAGATCCAGTCGCGGGGTGCCGCGGCTGCAGCGCAGCTGCCGCCCTACGACGAGAAGCTGCTGCGCCTGGAAATGAGCTTGTTTCCCGACTGGCTGCTGGCGAAGCACCTCGAGCTGCAGCTTTCGGCGCAGGAGACATCCGTCCTGGGCAGGGCGATGGATGCGCTGGTGGCCAATGCGCTCGAGCAGCCGCAGGTATTCGTCCATCGCGACTATCACTCGCGCAACCTGATGGTCTGCCCGGAGGGCAACCCCGGGATACTCGACTTCCAGGACGCGGTGCGCGGCGGGTTCACGTACGACCTGGTTTCCCTGCTCCGCGACAGCTACATCGAATGGCCGCAGGATCGCGTTGCCGGCTGGGCACTGCAGTTCCGTGCGCTGGCGGCGGCGGCGGGCCTCGCCACGGGCCGTGACGACGCGCAGTTCCTGCGCTGGCTCGACCTGATGGGCGTGCAGCGGCACCTGAAGGTCGGCGGAATCTTCGCGCGGCTGTGGCACCGAGACGGCAAGGAGGGCTACCTCGCCGACATTCCAAGAACGTTGCAGTACGCCGTCAGGTCATGTGCGCGTCATGCCGATTTCGCAGAGCTTGGGCACATGATCGAGCGCAGGGTCCTGCCTGCGGTGGTCGAGAAACTCGGCGCGGACGGGCGCGCCTGATGGCTTTCTTTACCGTTGCCTCGGATCCCTCGCAGCGGCCATCGCGCTGGCTGGTGACATGAGAGCGATGATCCTTGCGGCGGGCAAGGGCGAACGCATGCGCCCGCTGACGCTCGCTCGTCCGAAACCGTTGCTCGACGTCGGCGGCAAGGCGCTGATCGAGCATCACCTGCGTGCGCTCGCACACTCCGGGTTCCACGAGGTCGTCGTAAACCTTTCGTGGCTCGGGGAACAGATCCCGGCGGCGCTGGGCGACGGCTCGCGCTTCGGGCTGAGCATCAGCTACAGCGAGGAAGGGCCGGAGCCGCTCGAAACCGGCGGCGGCATCTTTCGTGCGCTGCCACTGTTGTGCCCGATGGGCGTCGAACCGTTCCTGGTGTTGAACGGCGACGTCTGGATGGAATACCCATACGCGCGGTTGCGCGAGCAGTACTCGAGCGGGCTGCCCGGGAAAGACCAGGCGCACCTGGTGCTCGTGCCGAACCCGGACCACAACCCGAAAGGCGACTTCGCATTCGATGCCGGCCGCATGGTCGAGCCCGCGCCCGGCATGACGCCGGACACGGCGGCGGGATCGAAGATCGGCGCATTGCCTCGCTACACTTTTTCCGGCCTCGGCGTGTATCACCCGTCGCTGTTCAACGGTTGCAGCGACGGCATCTTCAAGCTCGCGCCGCTGCTTCGTTCCGCCGCCGTCGCAGGCCGCGTGAGTGCTGAAATCTTCTCCGGCGACTGGCTCGACATCGGCACGCCGGAGCGGCTCGCAGGGCTGAATGCCAGGTTGGCGGATAGGGGGTAGGGGGTAGGGGATAGGGGATAGGGGATAGGGGATAGGGGATAGTCAGAGGTGCGCACCCGCGCACGATGCGCGGCCGCCGATGTCCTTTGAGACGGCCGCGCAGTTCTCGCGAATCTGCGGCGACGGCTGGGGTGGGCGTCCGGCGGGCGTTACTTGCGCCGTGTGAATTGCTCATCCGACTGGAGCATGCGAGTTCGGATGCTCCAGTCGGATGAGCGATGAACTCAGGCGCGGGGCATCAAGCGTCCGATCCGGGTGTTCTTCCCGGCGACATGTCGGCTTTCGGAGCCGGAAAGAACGCCCGGATCGGACGTCTGCACCAGCCCCGGATGACGCATTCCGGTGAAATGAGCGCGAATCGGACCGCACAAGACGGCCGAACCGCCCCCGCCGCCGACGCCGCAAGTACAATGCGCGCCCATGAGCGACTTCAAGGGCATCCCCGTCGTCCCCGCCACCAGGCCTGCGCGCGCCAGCGGCGAAAAATACGTGACGCCGCAAGGCTTTACGGCGATCCGCGACGGGATGAAGGCGACGGCCCAGGGCGCCGCCGTCACGCCGGTCGGCCGCAAGCCCTCTTGGCTGCGGGCCCCGATGCCGGCCGGGCGCGGCTTCGAGACGGTCAAGCAGACGGTGCGCGAGCACCGCCTCGCGACGGTGTGCGAAGAGGCCAAGTGCCCGAACATCGGCGAGTGCTGGAACGCCGGCACGGCGACCATCATGCTGATGGGCGAGGTGTGCACGCGCGCCTGCCGCTTCTGTGCGGTGGACACCGGCAATCCGCGCGGCTGGCTCGATGCCGACGAGCCTGCCAACGCTGCGCGCACCGTGCAGTTGATGAAACTCCGGTACGTCGTGCTCACCTCCGTCAATCGCGACGACCTGTCGGACGGCGGGGCCGCGCACTTCGCTGCGTGCGTGCGGGAGATCAAGCGGCTCAATCCCGGGACCGCCGTCGAGGCGCTTACGCCGGATTTCCAGGGCGTGCTGGCCGACGTCGAGACCGTCGTGGACAGTGGACTCGACGTGTTCGCGCAGAACGTCGAGACCGTGCGCCGCCTGACTCACCCGGTGCGTGACGCACGCGCGTCGTACGAGCAGACACTCGCGGTGCTCGCGCATGCGAAGCGGCATCGCCGCGATCAGGGCGACGTGCTGGTCAAGACGAGCCTGATGCTCGGTCTCGGCGAGACCGACGCGGAGATCTTTGCGACCATGCAGGACCTGCGCGCAGCGGGCGTGGACCTGCTCACGCTGGGCCAGTACCTGAGGCCCACGGTCAACCACCTGCCGGTGGAGCGCTTCGTGCGGCCCGAGGAATTCGAGCAGTTCCGCGCACAGGCGCTGGAACTCGGGTTCCTCGAGTGCGTCGCCGGGCCGCTCGTCCGCTCGAGCTACCGCGCCGAGCAGGCGCTGGCGCGGAACAACGCCGGCCTCGGCGAGGGCGGCCTCGCGCAGCGTGGCTGACGAGCCGTCACCGTCATCAGCCGGCGACGGGCAGTCGTTGCCGGCTGCTCCGGCGCTGCGTTGGCTCGGCAGCGTCGAATACGAGCCCACCTGGCGCGCGATGCAGCAGCGCACCGACGAGGCGACGTCCGCCACGCCGGACGAGATCTGGTTCCTGGAGCATCCCCCGGTCTTCACGATGGGCATGAACGCGAAGGCCGAGCACCTGCTCGCAGTCGGCGCAATTCCCGTGGTGAACATCGATCGCGGCGGGCAGGTCACTTACCACGGCCCCGGACAACTCGTCGTCTATCCGTTGCTGGACCTGGGTCGGCACGGGCTCGGCGTGCGGCAACTCGTCGAAGGCATCGAGCGCGCGGTCATCGACATGCTTGGATCGTGGCAGATCGAAGCCTACGGCAGCCGCGACGCGCCGGGTGTGTACGTTGCGGCGCGCAAGGTCGCTAGCGTCGGCCTGCGGATCCGGCGCGGGCGCTCGTACCACGGCCTCGCCGTCAACGTGGCAATGGACCTGGAGCCATTCGCGCGCATCAACCCATGCGGCTATGCAGGGCTGCAGATGACGCAGGTGAGCGAACTCGGCGGTCCCGCCAGCGTCAAGGAGGTGGCTGAGGCGCTCGCGCCGCACTTGCTGCGGGCGCTCGGCTTCGGGCAAGCGATCGAAGATCAGAGCGCGACGAGCACCCTGCTGCAGGACGTCAGCTCGCGGTAGAGCGCGTCGAGCTGCGCCTTGCTCTCGGCGCGCACCGTGCAGGTCAG
>Ga0316616_100000562_pt1 | contig 12357 bp, 12 predicted proteins | sample OWC_Aug_M1_C1_D1_FD_207660 | JGI IMG/M metagenome (GOLD analysis project Ga0316616, IMG submission 207660) | Wetland soil microbial communities from Old Woman Creek delta, Ohio, United States - OWC_Aug_M1_C1_D1_B | ecosystem: Environmental > Terrestrial > Soil > Wetlands | place: USA: Ohio... | reverse complement strand
TTTTAGCAGTGACAAATTGATTTCCAATCGTCTTAGGAGCGTCCCCCGTAAAGCGCCAGGGCGTTAAGTCCCGTGTTGTGGTTACTCGTAGTTTTGCAGACTCATCTGCTCTAATCATGGCGCGACAATATCTTGCAGAAGGCGTGAAGGGTGCGTTCCCCTTCGTCGCTGATGTTCAGAAGATCGTGGTCGAGTCCTTGCCCAACGGGAAGACTCGAACCAGGATTCCTGGGCGCTTTTCGGTTTGCGACTGCATTAACGGCAACAACCGCAGATACGGCAAGCGCGTTTGGGAGAAGAACCTGTCACAAGGCTCGACTCTCATGTCGGCGATAGCGAAGAACGCAGCTTTCGGTCTCCTGGAGCATCCCAAAGATGGCCAGGTCACGCTCCTATCGCCGATTTCGCACTTGGTCACCGATGCCAAGTTGCAACCGGGCCGGGAAGCCAATACCGGCAAAGAAATTTGGGAGGTCACTGGAGAAATCCAGGTTCTCGGAACGGAGGAAGGAAACAAACTCAGGGCGTTGATCGAAGCGGGCTACAACCCGCTCGTTTCCAGTCGTGGGTTTGGCAGCCTGGTCCGGGCGCACGACGGCGTGGATGATGTCCAGGACGATTACGTGTGCGAGGGCTGGGATGTTGTGATTAAGCCGTCGTTTGAAACCGCCGAGCTGAATCCTCCCCGCGAAACTGTCACCGCCGAAGCAGCCGATCAAAAGGCTGCTTTGTCGTCTCCAGCCACAACTCTGGCTGAAAATGCGGTCCCACCGACCGCTGCTCCAGCTCCTCCGGCTGCCCCACCGAAAACCAACACTTTGGAGACTGAGCGGGGTTCTCAGGCTTCAACATCGGGGGCGTCAACTCCCGTAAAAACAACGGAATCATCCCAAGTTAAAACTATGAACGTGAACGAGATCAAACAGGCGCTTGCTACGTTCAAGGCCACAGAGCCGTCAAAGCTCGGCCCGCAGCAATTCGCCGAAGGGATGTCTCAACTGGGTGCGCTCCATCAGGAGGTTGCCAATTTCGTTGCTGAGGACGCGAAGCGTTCTTGGCAGGGAACGCAGCTCCACGATGAGATCAAAGCCATTGAGAACACCTGGCAGGAAGCGCAGCTCGCGCCCGGTAAACGGGCCTCGAAGCTGAACGAGGACAACACCAAGCTGATGCAGGTCATCAAGGCTGTCGCAACGACTGGCCTGACCTTCAAGAACAAGCTCGGCGAGTCCATCAAACAGGCCGGTCGTCAGTCGGCCCTGCTCAACGAAGTCGTGGAGCGCGGGCAAGCCTGGCGGCAGTTGGCCAAAGCCAATGAAGCTGAGTCGTCGAAGTATCGCCGCCGCTTCATGATGGCCTCCGAAGCCCTCCAGCAACTCGCGGCCAAATACAAGGCCGACGTGACCGAGATGGGCAAACGGGTCATCCAACTGGAGTTCGCTGAGAAGGCTCAGACTCCTGAAATCCAGAAGGCCCTCAAGGAAGCGACCAAGCCGCGTGACCTGGTTGCCATCCGCGCCCTCTGCGAAGGCAAGAAACCCAATTCGCCTGCGGGTAAAACCGAAGGCGCACCTGCGGGCAAGGTCGATGAGACCAAGAAGCAGGCGGCGGCTCCGTCCGTGACGGAGGACAAGAAACCTGCGGCTACGCCAGCCGAAGGTAACCCCAAGGCACCGGTTACCGAAGGGGTGACAATCCTTAGTGCAACACCGAGCGATCCTCGCGGCCTCAACGAAGCCATCGGAATGGTTACGCGGCTGTCCAAAGCGACCGTTCAAGGCTGATGGTTGTCAGCCAACTTAACCGGAACAGCAAACAACAAAGAGAAAAGCGAAACCTATGGTTATTCAAGACTCAGTAACCGGTAGGCCGATGCTGGCGACCAACGGCGGTCATATCGCCCGTTTCACGGAAACGCTGGAATGGGGTTACAAACTTGCCGAAACGCCGGTCGGAATTACCGACAAAAATCCCAAGGGCCTTTGGGAAGCCAAAGGCTGGAAGGAGTTCGTCGCCCACATGCCCGAACACAAACGGGCCTACACGGCGATTATGCTCGAAAACTGCCGCAGCCGCTTCGGTCAACTCGACGAAGTGACTCGCACCACGTCCCTGGGCACGTTCGACAAATGGATTTTCCCCATCATTGCGAACATGTCCGAGAACGATGTGATCGACCAGCTCGTCGCCCTCCAGCCTATGGCTGGTCCGGTGAGCCAGATCGTTTACATGGACATCGTGACCGGTCGGCGCAAAGGCCGCACCCCTGCTGGCGCTCCCATGTGGCGTGCTCTGCAAGGCGCGGTGGACCGCGACGACGACGGTGACGAACTCGTTCAGGACGAGACCGGCACCCTGTCGGGCAACGCCGGGCAGTTGGAGTGGTATCCGATCCGCGCCGGGACCGTGACGATCACGGTTGGCTCGGACGTGACCACTGATGACAGCAATGGCAACATCCTTCCGGTTGGTGCCATCCTGGGCGGCACGGTGAACTACGTCACCGGCGCTATCACCATCACTGGTGTTGCGGCAGCCGCGACCTACAGCGCGACCTATGCGTTCAACGCTGAGGGCAACCTGAACATCCAGGACTACGAGATGAAGCTCAGCTCCACGCCGGTCACGGCGAAGGTGATGAAGCTCAAGACTCTCTGGTCCGAGGAAGCGGATCAGAACCTCCAGGCAATGTATAACATCAAGGCTGAGAGCGTCCTGCTCAACGCCCTGACGAATGCGTTGACCTACCAGAAGCACCGCCAAGTCATTTTCGATTTGCGTGCTCGTGCCGACGCTGGCTTCGTGGTTTGGGACGCCGTGGCTCCGCCCTCGGTGAACTACCAGACCCACAAGTTCAGCATCATCGACGCCTTCGAGACGGCGAGCAACTTCATCTTCGGCGCAACCAACATGGTCGCCGGAAATTGGCTGCTCCTCGGCCTCCAGGCTGCGACGGTTGTTGCCACTCTGCCTCAGTTCGTGGCCCGCAATGCCCGGACTCAGATGCAGGGCATCACCTACCTGGGTGATCTCGGCAACAAGAAGGTGTTTGCGGACCCGCACTTCCCGGTCAACGAGTGGTTGGTCGGACACAAGGGCGATCAGTTCCTCACCACGGGCTACGTTTTGGCTGAATACCAGAAACTCTACACCACGCCTGATGTGGTGTTGCCCGACTTCATCCACCAGCGGGGCTTTGCAACGAGCTTCGCCCGGAAGATGATTAACTCGAAGATGTATTGCCGGGGCTTGGTGCAGAACTCCCCGACGACCTTCGGTTCCGTCATCGGCTAAGCGCCGTTGTCCAATTCAAAAGCCCCGCCCGGAGCGATCCAGGCGGGGCTTTCTGTTTGAATGAATGACCAACGAACTGACTAAAGCGTTCCTTCGATTATGGCCTTCGCGTAACCGTAGATCACGGCGGCGGTCAACACGGTGCAGATACCGTAAACCACCAGCTTTATGAGCCATACCGGGGATCGAACTGCGAGCCAAAGGATGGCTGTCACCAGCAGGTAGATGGCCGCTGCCCAGCTAACCAGGCCGCTCAGCGTGATGTGGTGTTCTTCGTGTCTGTCGTTCATATCAGCCTTTCACTTTCCAGGCGGCATCGGACTTCCCGCCGCCGTATTGATCCATGCGCTCCAGGAGCCAGCGGGCTACCTCGTGCTGCATGATGCCGTCGCTCATAACGATGAGGCCGGACTTCTTGTTGGACATCGTGACGTTTTGGCCCCGGTCGCCGGGCTTGCGCTTGGGCTGCGTGCTGATGTCAAAGTCCACCAGGACGAGCTGCCAATCGCCCACGTTCGCTTCCCACATGCGCGTGTCTTGCGGCATGGGTTCAGGTGACCTGGGCTGCCAGGCGATAGGATTGCGGAGCACGGCACACAGGCCGTTGACCAGCTCGGCGTTCTGGCCGGACACGATGAGCTGCATAGCGAACGTGGGGATTGGATCGAGCATAGGCTTACAGGGTGACGGTGACTTCGTAGCGGCGGTTCTTGAGCAAGCCTTCGATCTGCTCCTCGCGGAGTCCATCGCCAACAGCGTGGTCGCTCTGGCTGTCGTGCCCCCTGACGCCACTGGTGACGCGCACAGCGTTGACGAGCTTGCTGATCTTGTAGGGAGCGCCGATGCCCAGGTTTTCGAGGCGTTGGATCGTGATTTTGATTTTTTTGTTCATGGTGGTAAAGAGTTGGGGGCCGGACTCCCGGCCCCCGTTGGGGTTGGCGGGTTAGTTGGCCTGGACGGTCATGGCCGTCTGCCGACCGAGGAGTCCGACCTGGGTGTCCATCAGCGCGTGGAGGGCCTGGGTCCGCTTCGGGAGTGCCCACAGGTTGCCCTTGAGACCTTCGGTGAAGGCGTTGAACAGCCGCCACACGTTCCGGCTCTCAGCGAACTCCGGGTGACGCGGGGTGCGCCATTCCTTGATGACTTCCGGGAGGATGGTGATGGGGGCCACGCCGCCCTCGTAGGCGCGGACGATGAGGTCGTTGGCCTGGGAGTCAGTCAGCTCGTGCTGCTTGTAGGCTTCGATGCGGGTGCCCTGGTCGCTCCAGCGTTCAGCGAGCTGGCCAGCGGCCCGGCCAACCAGGTTGGGGAGGTCCAGGAGCACGCGGTTGGTGTGCTTGCGGCACACTTGGATTTCGGTGGAGAAGGCGAGGTTGTCGCACACGAAGGCGTTGGAGCCGACGCCCATGAGCACCTGCCAGGCTTTGTCGTGGGCGTTGCGGAGGCTGAGGACGTAGCCGTAGTCCTTCTCCTCGCGGTCGGCCAGCGCGATCTGCATGAGGCCGAAGAAGCGTTCGCCGGACTTGGCCAGGGCGAAGGCGGAAGTTACGACGCGCATCTGGAAGGTGGTCAAGGCTTCCTCGACGCGGTTGATGAGGGTGATGTGCGGGACCGGCACCCAGGTCTTGGTGGGGGTCGGGGTTTGGACGGCAGCGATCTGTTCACGGGTTGCGAGTTGACCGCCACAATGGAGCATCAGTTTGGATTCGTGCATATTATCGTCTTTCTCTGTTCGTTGTTTCTGTCTTTCATTCTTGGCCGGGCGACATGCCCAACCTTCGTTACGCGCTAAATGTGGACTATTTCGAGTTCGGTGTCAAGAGGGTTCGTATCTTTTTATTCGCATAAAGTTTTATGCGATTAGGACGGTGTGGCACATGAGTTGCTGGTATCTCCTTCATCCCCAAAGAGAATGCCTTCGATCCATTGGCGCTCGTGGACCGTGCGGAACTTGCTCGACAGCTCCTCACCGGCGACATCGAAGTCGATGGTGCCATCAGGCTTGTGGGGCATGGCTTCGACTGAGACGAACTCGACGTTTTTGAAACGCTTGGCGACCCAGGCGTAATGACCGCGCCGGAAAGTGAAACGGGGCTTGCGGCCTGGAGTGCTGGTCCCGACAGCTCCCTGGCGCGGGATGCGGTAGGTGCGCCCGATGACGTTCGGACTCCACATGTCTTTGTAGATGACGCGGCCCTGCTTGATCTTCGCGGGCCGGGTGCAGTGGCCGTGCTCGACGACGCCAGGGCGGCAGGAGACGGCCAGGATGAGCTTCATGGCGAACATCAGGGCCTTGTCCACAAAAACCTTCTCTCGTTCGGGCGTAAGCTCCTGCTCGCGGAAGGCGATGGGCACGCCGTGGTATTCTTGCTCGAACACAGTGGAGTCCACCCAGTCGGCGCTTTTGAACACTTCGACGCCCATGCTCAGCGGGTAGTTGCCGTTGTAGTCGGTGGGTGTGCCGTTCGCGTGATAGACCGGGTAGTCCACGGAGAATTTGTCCACCTGGTTCTCGAAGTCGCAGAGTTCGACCTCGTGGACCGGCAGCTTGAGCATGTCAGGGTAGAAGCCCTTCGGGCAGCGGCAGACCGAGAGGAACGGCGCGTAGCAGCCGAAATACTGGGAGACGAACTGGTCCGGCAGGACAAAGAGCTGCGCGTCCAGGGGCCACTTGATCTCGGCGAATTTGAAGTCCAAGGGCAGGTCCGTGTTGGCCACGGCGTGGCAGAACTCGTAGGCGATGAAGTAGGTCGGCACCTTGTTGGCGATCAACTGGAGTGTGGTCATGTAGGCCGTCAGGTGCGGGAGCTGCCGCATGTCCGGGTTCTGAACCACCATCATGTTGGCGACCATCGAGGTCGCGTAATGCTTGGGGTTCGCGTAGTTGGGCGGCGGTGTGATGTTGCGCGGGTGACAGGCATGGAAGGCGGCGGGAGCCTTTTTCTCCATGAAGTCCGTCAGATTTTTCATGTGGTCGTTCATATCAGGCAAAGCGGTCAGGGGTGAATTTGTCGGCCCAGTCCAGGGGGATGAGCACGGAACGGAAGTTGCCAAAGCTGCGGAAGCCGGTCACGCGGTAGGCGATGCCGTCGCCTTTGCGCCAGTTGAAGGGGTGCTTGGTCAGGCGCTCCACTTCTTCGGGCTTGGTCTCGATCTCCACGCTGGCCAGGTGCAATTTGCGGCTCGTGCGGTAGCGCACGGCCACGACCCCGTTGGCGTGAAAGCGGGTGGGTTCGGGCTGGCCGGTGAACTGGAAGCCGTTGGCTTTCAGCTCGCGGGTCTCGTTGAACAGCGCGACCTGGAAGGTGCGCTCGATCTGTTTCAAGTTCGACTGGATGTTCGTAGCATTCATTCTGGTCAAAACTGTAAACGATAAAAAGTTCGCCGTCAAGGGGGTAAATGCACTTTTGTTTACATTTTTTTCATGCCCAACCAGGGGTAGTTAGAGCGTAAGAACGCGCCGATGTGGCGCAAACCTTTGAAATTGAACGATTATGCCATCCGTAAGTCCAGAACAGCAAGGCGCTGCGGGAGCGGCCCTGGATGCCAAGCGCAAAGGCACGACTAAAGGGTTGAAAGGCCCGGCCAAAGGCATGGCTCAGTCCATGAACATTACGCAACTGCGCCACTTTGCCGGGACCAAGCATTCCGAGATGGAAAGCCTCCGCACCATCGGTTCGGCCATCGTCAGCGAAGTCCTGGGTCATGACGATGCTGCTGAGGAGAGCAATGAGGTTGCTTCGGCCCGGACGATCCTGAGTGCGCTCAAACGGCTCCAGGCGAGCCTGACCAATCCCTCGCCGGAGCAGACGCACGCCTTGACTACGATCCGGGCAGCCGCCAACAACCTCATTCGCATCCACCAGTGAGGGACGACCTGAAAAAGCTGCCGCTGCCGCCAGAGGCCAAGTCCTATGCGCGGCGGAAGGGTCTTGCCGCGATGAAGCGCCAGCCGCAGGAGTTCATCAACATGGTCGCGGCGGTCACCGGCCAGAAGCACTTGAAGAAGGGCTTCCAGAACACCGACGCCGGGGGCAAGGTGCCGCACGCCATCAAAGAGCGGGCAGCCTACGCCGTCAAAATGATGCTGGAGGCCGACGACGATGACATGGGCTTCAAGGACGTTTATCCCACCGAACAGAGCACGTTCAAGGTCTATTCCAAGTATGGGATGCCGCTCCCCGGCGAGGGCCTGAATATCGAGTGGAATTTCCAGGTGCCCTCGCCGGTCGAGGGAGGAAAATACGTCAACAAACTCTTTATCCCGTTCGGCAATTCCTACCGGGCGCAGCAGCTCGCGGTCATCGAGCGGATGAAGGAGTTGGTGAGGCGGAGGCGCTGGCCAGCCGGGGCGGAGTTCGAGACCCCTTGGGGCCGCTACTTAATCAGAGACGGAACGATTGTGAAGGTCTGATATGGCATCGAGCGAACAACGCGATTTGGAAGCAGTATCCCAGCTTGTCCGGGTGACTACGGAGAACCTGCTCAAGATGGACAAGGCCAGCAAGGGCATTGCGAAGAACTTTGCTGAGCTGGCCATGCAGCTCCAAAGCCAGCGCAAGGGCCTGATGGAATACGTCCTGAGCGGCATCAAGCTGGGTCCGTCTTTGCAGGGTATTTCCCGCGCATTGGTGACCCCCATCGAGGAGATGAACACGGCGGTTGCTGAGCACAAGGACAGATTAGCTCAGGCGACTGCCGGGTTGCGCTACCACCAGGAAGTCCTGGACAGCATCCGAAAAAACTGGACCCGAAAGAGGGCCGCGCAGCAGCAGAGCGTGGACGTGGCCCAGCAGTCAGTGAATCAGGCGCAGAAGGAACTTAACGCGGTTCAGGCTCAGTTGAGCCTGCGCGAGCAGATTCACAAGTGGAGCGGCAAAGAGTTTGCGATGGAAGTCCTGATCGTAAAGGGATTCGTCGATGCCGTGAAACGGAGCGGCGAGCTGAACCAATCGCTCATCGAGGCGAACTCTTTGACCAGCAAGCGGGCTGAGCTGTCGCGGGACGTGTGGGAGGTCATGGCCAAGACCGGCAACGAGCAAAAGGATATGCTGGCTGCTGCCAAGGCGCTTACTGGCGTCGGTTTTGACATGGGCAGCAAGTTCAAGAGCACGCTGGAAGTCATGGTTCAAATGGAGGAGGGCCTTGGCGTCTCCTACGAAAATTCAGCCCAGCTCGCCCGCATTTTCGAGGTCAACTTGAAGACCCCGGTGCGTGAGGTCGCCGACAAAATCGCCGCCATCGCCAACCAGACCTCTCTGGCAGCGGATGAGGCCACGCGCTTCGCCACGGAGATCGGCAAGGCCCTGCGGTTGCTCGGCCCGATGCAGGGCAACACGTCACAAGTCGCAGGTTACATGACGATGATGGCAGGCCGGATGAAGGACGTGGGTGGTGATTCCAGCGAGATCGTCAAAATGTTCGGAGAGATGACCAAGGGCACCGCTCAGGGTTTCATGCTGCGCGGCTTGTCCGGGGTCAATACTCCAGGGGCACTTGCAGGTCAGCCTGGGGCGCAGGCCGCGATGCAGGGCATCGACCGGATGATTAAGACCATCGTCAGTGCGCGGCCCGGCACGATGGCCTACACCGCGCAGCTCGAAGCGGCCTCGCAGATTTTCGGCACAAGCACGGAGACGATTCGGCTGTGGAGCGACATGATGGCCAAGGCCAACGAACCACTGAATGAGCAGCAAAAGCTTGAAGCTCGCTGGCGGGAACAGATTTCCAATGCCAACAAGGCGCTGGGTCGCGTGCGTGAATCTTTGACTGCTCTGATCCAGCGCGGGTTCAACCCATTGATCGAAAACGTGGTCACTCCGTTCCTTGACCTGGTTGCCAAAGGCGTTTCCTGGATCGCCAGCAACAAGGTGACGATGTATGTGACTTTCACCATCTTGACCGCAGGGATCGTGAAGGCTATCTGGTCGCTCGGAAAATTGGCGATTACGCTTATGGCGGTTGCCAAAAACGCAGCCTTAGCGGCGGCGGCTCAAAGCGCAACAGGCGGCGGAGGACCGGGCGGACTCACTGGAACTTTAACCAAGTCTCTGGCGACGCAGGCTGCCTACGGAAAAATTCTTCAAAGCATCAACGTCGGTATCGGCAGCGTGGCCAAATACGCGAGCAAGATTCCTGGGATCGGAGGGTTTCTTGGCAAGGCGTTGCCGACGATGCTCCAGACTCAATACTCCGGCCTGGGAGGCATTGGTAAACTGAACACGCTAATGTCCGGCGCGAATACGCGCCTGTGGGGTTTGGTTGGTCGCCTGGGCATGATGGGTCCGGTTGCTGCCGTCGCTGCCGCTGGCGCGGCAGGCTGGGCCGTAGGCCGCTGGATCGACAAGAAATGGCCGGATAACTGGATCGCAATGGTTGCTCGTCAGATGGGTGAGGCTTCGGTCAAGGCCATGCAGAAGCCGAGCGTGGCAGGCGTCTCACAGTTTCAGGGCACCAAGTCCTGGGGTGACGTGGCAGCAGACATCCGCCAGGCGATTTACGAAGGCAAAGAAGACACCATCCAGAGTATCTTCGAGAAAAATGTCCATCTGGTCAAAGGGCTGAGCACGGAGCGTGGGACGGAGAGAATGCTGGAAGTTTACAAAGAAGCCGCCGCCCAGGCCCGCGAGCGAATTGGCCTGGCTTCGGTCACTTCGGCGGAGAGGGAGACTTTGCAGCGCGACGCTGAGATCGTTGATCTGACCAAGAAGGGCGTCGAGGCCCAGGGCGGGTCCAAAAAGTTGCTGGAGAAGATCGAGGTAGATCGCAAGGCCGACATGGATCGTCAGCGCCGGGAAGAATCGCTGCGCTACTTCCGAGAGATCACCAACAACCGCATGATGACAAGTCCTGGCACAACGGTCAAAAGGAACACAGTCACAGTCAGCGGAGTTCCGGCTGGCGTGAATATACGTTAACCTATGGCAACGCCCACCACATCACTCCAAAGACCAAGCTTCCCGTATTGCGGGCGGCTGATCGTCCTGGAGTCCGGTCGCACCACGAACTACGACCCGTTCGCGGGTCTGTCCTCGTTTGTGGCCATCAATTTTCCGGCCATGCCGGATGCCATCGAGCTGGCTCGCAGCGTGGAATACATGGTGGTCAACAGCCAGGTCATGCCGGACGGCATCCACCAGTATAAGTGGACGAATCCGCTCAATATCCCGTTTACTTTCAAGCTCCACTCGTTCGACAAGGAGTTTTGCCCCAAGGGGGCCAAGTCGCTGCTGGAGCTGGCCGCGCTGCTTCACGCGATGGCGCTGCCCATCTCCAAGTCAGGCCAGGCGACCAAGATCAACGTCACGGTTAATCAAACCAATCCAAACGCTGCTCCAGCCAATGATGCCAGCTCGCAGACGGCGCGTGCCCAGGCCAGCGATTCTCCTTACAACGTCACGCCGCAGACCGACGCGGATTTTTCTCCGCCCGTGACACTGCGCCTGGAACTGATTTTCGTTGACAGCGGTGGGCCTGGCATTGTCTGCACGGGCTACTTGAAGGACGTAAGGGTGAAGCTGAATGGTCCTTGGCTGCGCGGTCCCAACCGTTCTTGCAACCTGCCCACGTCGGGAGACTTCGAGTTTACTTTTGTCCACGTTCCTGGTTACGGCAACAACTTCTCGATCTCTGCCAACACGCTGGGCAAGAACGCGACGATGGTTCAGGCGTTCGCCGACGACGTGAAGAAGAAGCTCTACAACACCAGGGAAATGACGCTGCTGTCCGAGCGCGACTACAAGGGCTTTTCTTCCTCTTAGCGCCAGAAAAAGCGCGTGCCTTCGTTCTTGGTCTTTTCCGCCACGAGCACGTAGTCCGCGTAGCTGGAGGCTTCGACGTGGTGATCGACCACGAAGATCAGAATGCCCATCTTGTTGGCCACTTCCTTGAGGTAGCTGAAAATGCTCCGGCGCACGACCGCATCCTGGCCGCTGGTGATTTCGTCATACCAGCGGAAACCGACGCGGTTCGACACCTGGCCGATTTCTGACAAGTTCTCCGCGATGATGAGGTTGGTCAGGCCCGACTCGCCCTTGGAACTGCCTTCCAGGCGCTTGCTGCCGATCCGGTTTTCCACCTTGATGATGAGCTGGGCTTTGCTGTCGCCCGTGGCCAACTCGCGCTTGGTTGCGTAACTGACCTGGAGCGTGCCCCCGGTCATCATGTTCGAGATGCGCTGGGCTACACGGTTGAGCGGCGGGATGGCGTCGGCCAGGACCATGTTGGGGATGCCGGTGGGTCCAAAAGCCTTGTGCCAGTATTCGAGCACCTTGAAGACCTGCTCCTCACCGGCCAGGTCGCTGGCGGCAGTTTCCACGGCTTTGTTGCCCGCCGTGAGCGCCCGCTGGCGCTCCTCGACGATGGCAGATTTTTTGTTTACAAAACTGTTGTCCACGCCGTTGGCCATCCCGGCGATCTTGACCTCGCGGGCCTGGATGGTCGCGTTGAGGCTGCGGATGGTCCGCTCGTAGCCGGTGACCTGCTCGCCCAGCTCTTTGGCGTCTGCCAGGTGCGTGTCGTCGTCCATCTGGTCCTGAATCTCCCGGATGCGCGTCTGGATGCCCTCCCGCTTGGTTTTAATCCCCTGGTAAGCCCGGTCGGCTGCCTGGTAATTCAGCGTCGCCTCGTTGAGCGCCTTCTCGGCTTTCTTCATCTCCTCGTCGCTGTGGGCCTTGTCCCAGGGCTTGTTGCAGGTGGGGCAGTTCTTCGGCACCTTCTTCATGGCGTCCAGGCGTTTCTGCGCCTGGCGCTCCTCCGTGTCGCGTGTGGACCGGGTTTCCACGGCCTGCTGCCACTCCTGGTCGAGCAGGGCGAGCTGATCTCGGAGCTGCTGGCGCTGGAGGTCAAGTTCTTTGGCGGCGGTCGCGTGTTGCTCCTCCAGGAGCTTGATCTTCTTCTTGAGCTTGGCGATCCCATCCTCAGCCGCCTTCACGGAGTTGCGGTCGTGTACAATTTGTCGCGTCAAATCCGTGATGCGGTCCTGCAACACCTCGACCTGGCGCTCATACTCGGCCGTGGCGTCATTTTGATACAGCTGCGCGTCCTCCACGTCGGGTTTCAGGC
>Ga0316616_100000561_pt1 | contig 12376 bp, 11 predicted proteins | sample OWC_Aug_M1_C1_D1_FD_207660 | JGI IMG/M metagenome (GOLD analysis project Ga0316616, IMG submission 207660) | Wetland soil microbial communities from Old Woman Creek delta, Ohio, United States - OWC_Aug_M1_C1_D1_B | ecosystem: Environmental > Terrestrial > Soil > Wetlands | place: USA: Ohio... | reverse complement strand
TGACGATCTGGAGGGTTTTCGTAAAATCGGATTTGGGAACGGTGAAAGCGACATCCGCACAGCCTTTCTCCGTGCTGGAGGTCTGGATGATCATGTCTACAACGATGTTCGCATCGGCAATGGGTTTAAACAATTTGGCGGCCACTCCTGGGATGTCCGGAAGGCGCATGACCTCGATCTTTGCTTCATTTTTGTTGTAAGTCACACCGGAAACCACAACCTTCTCCATCTCTTTATCCTCCTTGCAGACGATTGTCCCAGGATTGTCATTAAAGGATGATCTGACATGAATGGGGACATCATATTTTTTGGCAAACTCTACGGAACGGATCTGTAACACCTTCGCCCCGAGGCTGGCCATCTCAAGCATCTCATCATATGAGATTTTTGCCAGCTTCCGTGCCCTGGGGTAAACATTTGGATCCGTCGTGTAAACCCCGTCGACATCGGTAAAAATTTCACACACATCCGCCTCCAGCGCTGCAGCGACGGCCACGGCGGATGTGTCAGATCCTCCCCGACCAAGGGTGGTGATATTGCCTGAATCATCCACACCCTGAAAACCCGCCACGACGACCACCCGCCCGTCTTTTAAATCCTGACGCATCTTCTCTGAATCAATGCTCGCGATCCGGGCTTTGCCAAAGACGCTGTCCGTGGCAATCTTGATCTGAAAGCCTAAATAAGATTTCGAATCGCAGTTCATGGACTTGAGGGCCATCGCGAGGAGTGCAATGGAAACCTGCTCTCCGGTTGAAACGAGAACATCGAGCTCTCTCTCGTCAGGAACAGGGGTAACCTGTTGCGCCAAACGGATGAGCTTGTCTGTTTCGCCAGCCATCGCAGAGACGACGACCACTAGCTCATGGCCTTGGTTCTTGGTGTTGAGAATCCTCCTGGCCACATTTCTGATCCGTTCAACGTCTCCCACAGAAGTACCGCCATACTTTTGAACCACCAGTGCCATCTGCGAACCTCCCCGTCAAAATTGTAGATTGTAGATTGCGGAATAAATAAATGAAATCAAGAGACTCCGCATTCCGAATTCTGGATTACCCATTCTGAAATCTCTTTGACCAACTCTTCAAAATGTTTTCCCTTTCCAGTAATTTCTAGGGTCCTGATGTTCTTATCCATGTAGGCAATGGAGACAGAGAGCATTTCCTTAGGGAGGAGGGAGGGGATTTTATCTGCCCATTCGATTGCCGTAACCCCGCTTCCTTGAAAATAAACCTCCAAGCCTAACTCTTCAGCCTCTTTTTCTCCTCCCAGTCGAAAAAGATCAATATGGTAAAAGGGCGTTTCCCCCGGGTATTCGTGAATCAGCGTGAAGGAAGGGCTTGAGACATAGGTTGAATTCCCCACTCCTACTCCTGCGGCAAGTCCCTTGATGAATTGGGTTTTGCCCGCCCCCAATTCGCCCGCCAAGGCGATAACGTCACCAGGCAGAAGGTGCCTTCCAATGTCCCTTCCGACTCGAATCGTCTCAAATGTGCTTTTGGTCTGAAAGACCACCTTTTTCACCATTCAAATCCCAAACCACAAATTCCAAATCCCAAACAAATCTCAATTCCCAAACCCTAATGATCGAAACGATTTACAGTGAGATTTGCCCGGAACGCGCCCCGCGGGGTCAAGGGGCACACTATAAGCGAGACTTCCTTTGCTCGCATCCTGCTCGCCACTGCGTGCCCGGGAAGCTCCGCCCTGTGGGCGGGGAGCTTCACAGTTGGCTTGTCGAAAATTATTTGTAATTTGGTGCTTGGAACTTGGTGTTTCCCATGACATGGGAAGGTTATGCCTTGAATTTGAAGTCATCGGGATTGAGACTTTCCAGCCAATCCTTTAGCTGATCCCCCTCTTTCTCCATATCGATGGTGCGGGCTTTCTCGATGACTTGCTCGGAAACAAAAATTGGGGCGTCCGAAGCCAGGGCGATGGCCATAGCATCGCTGGGGCGAGAGTCAATGATGATCTCTTCGCCTCCTCGATTCAGGTAGATCAAAGCATAGTATGTGTTTTCCTTCAGGTCGTTGACCACGATTTTGACGACATGAGATTGAAGGGTGTCGAGAATGCTATGGATTAAGTCATGAGTCGCCGGTCGATGGGAACTCATCTTCTTCAGTTTCATCGCGATGGCGTTGGCCTCGAAAGGGCCGATCCAGATGGGAAGTCCCGTTTTATTCGACAGATCCATAAGGAGAACGACAAATCCGTTTGAGGTGGAATCAAACGTCAGAAACTTAACCTTCATCTCAACGTACATCCTGTCTCTCCTTTCGTGCTTCTTTCTCTTCTCTTCACAGATTGAACGGTTGGATGAATCAGACAAGATGACTTATCTTAAATGAAGAGGAAGGTAAAATCAAATCCTTCCCTTGAGAAGGGCAGGGATTTTTTCAATAATATCTGTCGCAATGAGAGATTTCTCTCCCTTCTCTTGAGCCCCCTCATCGCCAGCCAACCCATGAAGATAGACAGCTATCTGAAGAGAAGGGAGGATCTCGAACCCTTGGCACACCAATCCGCCGATCATCCCTGTGAGGACATCCCCTGTTCCTCCTGAGGCCATCCCCGGATTCCCCGTTGGGTTAATAAAGACCTCGCCCTTGGGGGTACTGATCAGGGTAGGATGCCCTTTCAGGACGAGATGAACATGGTGGGATTGAGAAAAATTCCTGCTCAGTCCGATCCGATCTTCTAGGACTTCCTTGATCTGGGATCGCGTCAGTCGTGCCATCTCTCCCGGATGGGGGGTCAGAATCAGCGAGCGACCCGTGATGGGAAGGGTTTTAGGTTGTGTCGCCAAAGCGGTCAATCCATCGGCATCCAAGATAATCGGAACGTCCAATGCCTTAATCAATTTGAGGATGAGCGATTGGGTTTCCTTAAACGTTCCAAGGCCCGGACCAATGATGACAGCCTTTTTGTTTTCGCAGAGACGAACGATGGCACTGAAAGCCCGGAGACTAAGCGTTTGTTTGGGGGTTTCTGGAAGAGGTTCTGTCATCACCTCTGTCAATTTCATTTCCATGATGCCATTCAGGCTTTTTGGGATAGCCAGGGTGACCAAGCCTGCTCCCATCCTGAGCGCAGCCTGGCATGCCAGCGCTGCGGCCCCTGTCTTGCCCACCGATCCGGCGATGACCAACAGGTGTCCATAATCTCCCTTGTGGGTATCCGGGTTCCGGGGGATGGACAACCATCTCTTGATCTCTTTTTCTTCCAAAAGGTGGGTCGGTATTTTTTCATCCTCCACCAATCTCTTGGGGATGCCGATATCGATGACTTTTACCTCTCCCACATAATCGATTCCAGGGGGAATGAGATGGCCCACTTTGGGTAAACCGAAGGTAACGGTGAGGGAGGCCCGAATCGCTGTGCCAAGAGGCTTCCCCGTATCCGCGTCCAATCCGGAGGGAATGTCAATGGCGACGATGGGTCTTTGAAGCGTATTCAGATGATCGATCACTTCCCGATAATAACCTCTGACCTCGGCATCGAGTCCTGTTCCAAAAATCCCGTCAACCAAGATATCAAACTTTTCCAAATCCTTTTTAACTTTGACGTAATCTTTGGAAGAAGGGACAGAGATGACTTCCCCTTTCATGCGCTGGAAGATGTTAAAATTGGTTTCGGCATCTCCTCGGAGACCCTTCGGGTCGGTGAGGAGATAGACCCTCACGGAAACTCCCTGGTTCAGAAGGTATCGGGCGATCACAAACCCATCTCCCCCGTTGTTTCCTTTTCCAGCAATGATCGCTATCTTCTTCTTGTGTATATCGGGGAAGGTATTGGAGATCACCTCTGCCGCCCCCCTCCCTGCATTTTCCATGAGAATCATCCCTGGAATCCGATACGTCTCGATGGCCTTTCGATCCAACTCTTGCATCTCTTCAGCATTGGCTACTTTCATCATTTCTTTCCTCTAATAACACATGGGCCACGGCGTAGGGTCGGTCGTGGGAAAGGGTGAGAAGAATATTCTGAATTCGGAGGGTCTCACAAACCTCCTTTGCCTTTCGATAAAAGGAGAACAGGGGCTTCCCCATCGAATCGTTTTTTACTTCGATATCTGTCCATTGGATACCGTTTCGGAGCCCCCATCCAATGGCCTTGAGGAAAGCCTCTTTTGCTGCGAATCGGGTGGCAAAGCATTCTTGAGGCCGGCCCCTCTGCTGGCACCAGATGATCTCTGACTCTGTAAAGACCCGACCTAAAAAAAGGGTGCCCCAGCGAGTCATCAAACGCTCGATCCGGTCAATATTCACGATATCAATTCCCGTCCCAACAATCATACAATCATTTCGGAATACGGAATCGAATTTCGGAGTGGCAAAACGAAAGACCCTTCTCTTCGCAGACCAGAATCTTTGTCTTATTCCGCATTCGCCATTCCGCAATCCGCACTCTCTTTGATCAGTTCAATCATTTCTCGGACGGCCCGATCCAATCCCACTAAAACCGCCCGGGCAATAATGCTGTGACCGATGTTGAGCTCTTCGATTTCTTTAATCTCTGCAACTCGCCGGACGTTGACATAATTCAGTCCGTGTCCTGCTGCGATCTGAAGATTTCGGCGAGAGGCCTCGGCAACTGCGTCGAGAATCTTTTTTAATTCCTCATCTTCCTGGGACGGAGTCTTTGCCTCGCAATAGTGACCCGTATGGATTTCGATGACACTGGCGCCCACATCTTCTGATGCTTTGATTTGATCCTTTTGGGGATCTACAAAGAGGCTGACCGGGATTCCTCCTCTGTGGAGGCGTTGAATAGCCTTTTTGAGAGACGGGAAGAATTTGATGACATCGAGGCCTCCTTCTGTCGTCAATTCTTCCCTTTTTTCCGGAACGAGGGTGACGATGTTTGGTTTTGTGGCCAGAGCAATGCGGGTCATCTCCTCCGTAGCCGCCATCTCAAGATTTAATCGAGTTTGCACCACTTCCCTGAGTATTCGGAGGTCTCGATCCTGAATGTGACGTCGATCTTCCCTCAGGTGGCAGACGATGCCATTTGCCCCAGCCAACTCCACCACTCCTGCTGCCGTGACAGGATCCGGGTACATCACCCCTCTGGCTTGTCTGACTGTTGCGATATGGTCAATGTTGACACCCAATCTCGGCATAAGTCATCTCCGATTTACATTAAACGATGAACGATAAACGATGGACGTGTAATGACTATCTGCTCCAATCCATTAAGGCCCTGGTTAAGCCGAATTTCAATTCCCCGCCAGACGAACTGCGTCAGCCAGAGCAATGGCCTTTTTGGCCTCGCGCACATCGTGACTACGGATGATGTGGGCCCCGTTGAGGACACCGATCGCAATGCTTGAGAGCGTCCCTTCCAATCGGTCTCCGACCTCGGTATTCAGGATCTTTCCGATGAAACTCTTGCGTGATGTCCCCAATAGGATGGGTTTTCCAAGGATTCGGAATTCATATAAATGTTTCAGAATGAGAAGGTTATCCTCAATCGTTTTCCCGAAGCCAATTCCGGGGTCGATGATCATCTGCCCAGGGTCTATTCCAGCAGATTCAGCCATGCGAATAGAATTCTTCAAATATCGGATGATCTCGGCAAAAAGGGAACTGTAATGTACATCCTTCTGCATCGTTTCAGGGGTCCCTCGAATATGCATGAGGACAAGGGGGGTATCCCCTCGTGCAGCCACCTGCGCAAGGTTCGGGTCGAAATGTAACCCACTGATATCATTTATTATCTGAGCTCCCGCTTCAACGGCTCTCTGGGCGACAGCTGATTTATAGGTATCTATCGAGATGGGTACGTCCACTTCTTTCTCGAGAGATTCGATCACAGGAATGACCCGGTGAAGTTCCTCTTCCAATCCAACGGGTTTTGAACCTGGTCTGGTCGACTCTCCCCCTATATCTATGATATCTGCTCCCTCTTCAACCATGCCAAGGCCACGGGAAATGGCCTTTTCTTTATTAAAAAAAGCCCCCCCGTCTGAAAAAGAGTCTGGAGTCACGTTGAGAACCCCCATCAGAAGGGTTCGCTTCCCCAGTGTCAATTTCTGCTTTCGGCAGCGTATGGAGTAATGGGTTCTGGAAATATTTTTGATTGCTTCTTTTATGGATTGACGAAGAGCGCCGAGGTCTGGATATTGTTCCAATTTGAGGATCAGTCTTTCGAAATGTTTTTGGGTCCCCATCAGGAGGGCATCTGTCTGTTTGATACTGCAATCAAGCCCCCTCCGATCGACAGCCACGTCTCCGCCCAAGGAGAGCATTTCCTGTTTGAGGACATTAGCTGTCCTGGGGTCGATCTCTTCCATCTTCAGGTTGAAATGGAGGGTTTTCCCTTCCATGAGCTTGACGCCTGTTGGGTCTACCCCCACCTCTCTAATTTGATGGATGGCTTCGTTGGCATTTGTAATGTGAAGGCACCGAATCAGATTCATCTCGCCTAAACATTCCCGCCCTTTATAATGGTTTCGATCTGATTTCCGTCCAGGACCTCTTTTTCAAGAAGCGTATTTGCCAACTTATGGAGGATGGCTGTGTTGGTCTTGATAATCTCTTTCGCCTTTTCGTAACCTTGGGTGACAATGGTCTTTACCTCATCATCGATCACACGCGCTGTCTCTTCACTATAGTCTCGGTGCCGGGCAAATTCCCTTCCTAAGAAAATCTCTTCCTCTTTTTTGCCAAAACTCAGAGGACCGAGCTTTTCGCTCATCCCCCATTCGCAAACCATTTTTCTGGCGATCTCAGTAGAACGTTCGATATCATTTCCCGCACCGGTGGTTTGGCTGTTCAACACCAATTCCTCGGCTGCTCTTCCTCCCATCATGACGGAAATATTGTTCAGTAAATAGTCTTTCGGATAGGTATGCTTTTCATCGATAGGAAGCTGTTGTGTGATTCCAAGAGCTCGTCCCCGGGGGATGATGGTCACTTTATGGATGGGGTCTGTTCCAGGAATCATTTTAGCCACCAACGTGTGGCCCGCTTCGTGAAAAGCGGTAATCCTTCGCTCTTCCAGAGGAATAATCATGGATTTTCGCTCTACACCCATGAGGACTTTATCTTTGGCCTGTTCAAAGTCAGCCATTTCGACGTGGTCTTTTTCTAATCGAGCAGCCAGTAAAGCCGCTTCATTCACGAGATTCTCCAGATCCGCCCCCGTAAATCCAGGTGTTCCTCGAGCCAAGAGCGCGAGATGGACGTCTTCAGCCAACGGCGTCTTCTGGGAGTGGACCTTAAGAATTTCCTCTCTTCCCTTTACGTCGGGGATAGGCACAACCACTTGACGGTCAAAACGACCCGGCCTGAGCAGGGCAGGGTCCAAAACATCCGGGCGGTTTGTTGCCGCAATCAAAATGACACCTTCATTCGATTCAAAGCCATCCATTTCAACCAACAATTGGTTCAAAGTTTGTTCTCGCTCATCGTGTCCACCGCCCAGGCCTGCTCCTCGGTGCCTTCCGACGGCATCGATTTCGTCAATGAAGATGATGCAAGGGGCATTACGTTTTCCTTGAAGGAAGAGGTCCCGTACCCTGGAGGCGCCGACTCCCACAAACATCTCCACAAAATCCGAACCACTGATACTGAAGAAAGGGACATCGGCTTCACCCGCAATCGCGCGAGCTAAGAGCGTTTTGCCCGTTCCAGGAGCGCCAATGAGAAGAACTCCTTTGGGGATCCTTCCGCCTAACTTTGTAAACTTCTTGGGATCTCTGAGAAAGGAAATGATCTCCTCAAGCTCGCCTTTCGCTTCCTCAATTCCAGCGACATTCTCAAAAGTCACTTGATGGAGTTCTTTCGTCAATATCTTAGCCTTGCTCTTTCCGAAGGAGAGAGCTTTTCCACCCCCCACCTGCATTTGCCGCATGAAAAAGAGCAAGATACCTATAAAGAGGAGCGCTGGAGCCCAACTGACGATGATCTGCAAAAGAGACGTGTCGCTTTCCCTCTGTGCGTGAATGACCACTCCCTTTTCCCTGAGAATTTTAATCATTTCAGGATCCTCAGGAGCGTAGGTTTTAAAACGTTTTCCCTCTTTGTTTTTCCAGCTTAGATTTCTACCCGTCGTCTCCACTTCCTGAACCCGATTGTTCTCAACAGCAGAGATGAATTCAGAATAATTTTTGTCCGATGCTGTTTGGCGGGGTTTGCTGAAAAGATGGAAAAGAAGGACCATGATGATGATAATAACGGCCCAAAAGGCCAGATTTTTGTAAAGGGAACTCAAGAATTTTCCTCCAATCTTGCCAAATTTCTTTATCAAGGTAACACAATATTTCTTTCATTTCAACATCATGTATATCTGCGCGAAGGACGGAATGAGAGGGGAGAACGACTCCATGAAACGTCAACCCTTTGAAATAATTAATGAAAAACCTTATAAAAGAACGAGGCGTCTCTTTTTTCTTGAAAAAGAGGCAGAAAAACTTTATGTTTATAAATACTTAGACTTCAGATAGGATGAGGAAATCATCATGTCGACTGAACTACTAAAGCGGTGTCCACTCTTTGCAGGGTTAAAAGAAGAAGACTTGAAGAGGATCAGGGCTGTCGCCTTGCTCAAGCAGGTTGGGAAAAAACAGATCCTCTTCGGCGAAGGGGAAGAGGCAAGGGGGTTTTATGTGATCCTCTCTGGGAAGGTCAAACTCTATAAGATTTCACCAGAGGGCAAGGAACAGATTCTCCATGTTGTCTCTGCACCGGATGCCTTTGCAGAGGCAGCCCTTTTTCTCGAAGGAAGTTATCCGGCCTTTGCGGAAGCTTTAGCAGATAGTCAACTTCTCTTTTTTCCGAAAAAAGACTTTGTTCAATTGATCGAAAACAATCCCCAACTGAGCATCAACATGATTGTCTCCCTTTCTCAATTCTTAAGAAGATTTGCATCTCTGATCGAAGAACTCTCCCTGAAAGAGGTTTCGTCAAGAGTGGCAAAGTATCTCATCGATCTCTCTTTAAAGTCGTCGAAAGAAGAGAAGGACCGCAGGGAGGTGGAGCTGGATTTGAGCAAATCTCAGCTGGCTTCAAAATTAGGGACGATCAGTGAGACCCTTTCAAGGACGTTGACAAAGATGAGAGCCAAAAGGGTCATCGATGTTAAGAAAAATAGAATCCGTATCCTCAATCGAGAGCTTTTGGAGGAGATGGCTTCAGGAATGAAAATCTGACCGGAGCGTGCCGCATTCTGCTCGCCACTGCGTGCCCGGGACCCGCCGTGCCTGGCCCGTCTTAACGGGGTGGCCGGGGAGGTTCATTTCAAAATAATTGTGGCGTCCACGGCCACGGGTTCTCCTTCTACAATTAAGAGCGGATTGACATCGATCTCCTGAATCTTTTCAAGTTTTAAGGCAAGCCATCCTAATTTGATCAGCCAATGGGCGAGGTTCTCCATATTCACTGGCTTTGAACCTCGATATCCTTTCAACAACGCCTGTCCTTCCAAATCCGATACCATGCTGAGCACGTCCTTTTGATTGAGCGGGGCCAGACGAAAGGCGACATCTTTATAGACCTCTGCCCTCACTCCTCCCAGCCCGAGCATGACTGCAGGCCCAAACTGAGGATCTCGAACCACCCCTGCAATCAGCTCGAGATCACCTTTTACCATCGGCTGGATCAAGAAAGATTTCGGTTTTATTCTGACCTGGAGCATTTTTCTGTAAGCGGATTTGAGCTGATCAACATTTCTGAGGTTCAGCTTCACCAGGCCCAGTTCGGTCTTATGGACTTGCCCTTCAACGATTCCCTTTAGGACAATTGGATAACCTATCTTTTTAGCGGCCTTAAGGGTCTCTTCGAGACTCTTTGTAGCCACTTCCTTAACCACTCTCAAGTTCAAAGCCTTGAGCCACTTCTTTGCCTCAGATTCATCTAATACCGTTCTCTCTTTTTCATCGGATGCCTGGCCCCGCTTCATGATGGCGCGGGGGATTTGAAATTCGGGTGATGAAATCTCCAGGAGTTCCCGTCTCGCTCCGTCATTTTCGAAAAGACTGGCCATAACTTTGACGGTGCGGTGGATTTCAAGAAAAGTCGGCCAACCTTCCTCTTCCAGGGCCAACCGGGTTGGCTCCCTCCCTTTTTCAGGTCCGATGAGCCAGAACAGGATGGGTTTGCAAGGCTTCTTGATACCTGAGAGGATTTCTTTCATGTCTAAGAACCAGATGCCAAACCCGGAAAAAAGATGGACGATCATGCCGTCTACTTCCGGATCATCCTGGAGAGCCTCAATCGCATGCTTGTAAGCCAGGGCCGGTCCGTGTTTCTCCATGGCAGGATAGTAATCCACGGGGTTTTTGATGGGCATCCAGGCGGGCGTCAGCTCTTCGAGCTTCTTTTGAGTCTGCGGGGAGAGATGTGCTAGGGTCAGGCCATATTTATCCATGTGATCTGCTGTGACAATTCCTGAGGCCCCGCTATAACTAAAAATGGCAATTCTGGGTTTTCCCTCATGAGGACGTTGCAAGCGGAAATCCTTCTCGAGAGTCCGGGCAATATCCACCATCTCAAAAAAATCATCTCCTTGATGGACACCGGCCTGTTTCAAAACCCCCCGGATCAGATTGTAGTTTCCTGCCAGAGAGGCGGTGTGGCTGGCTGCAGCTTCAGCAGCCAGAGGACTTTTCCCTCCCTTCAGCACAACAATCGGTTTGCCCGATGAACTGGCGAGTTCAAAAAAACGGCGTCCATGAATGAAGGATTCAAGATAGAGAGCGACAACTTTGGTCGCGGGGTCTTTCAGGAGGTACTCCAAAAGTTCGGTTTCTTCGACATCACTCTTATTCCCTATAGAACAAACCTTGGCCAGCCCGAGAGTCTTATTTGCCATGAGGGTCGTAATAAAGCCTGCGGAAAGTAGGCCGCTCTGAACGATGAGAGAGACATGACCCTGATTCATCGATCCCTCCCAGGCCTCCGGAAAGATAAATGAAAAGACGTATCGCCTCGCTATATCAATGAGCCCCATACAATTCGGTCCCCATAGTCGCAGTCGTCCTTTCCGAGCGATGTCGAGGCACTGATCCTGCAGGGCCCTGCCTTCCGGTCCTACTTCCGCGAAGCCGCCCGATTGCACAATTGCCCCACGTACATCCTTTGTGACGCAGTCTTCCAGGATCTGCGGAACAGCTTTGGCCGGGACGAAGATCAATACGAGATCGAGGGGGCCTTCGATCTCCGAAACCCTGGGATAACACTTCAGTCCTAAGATTTCAGAATGTTTGGGGTTGACAGGATAGACGGGTCCCTGATAACCACGGGTCAGATTTTCTACTAAGTGTCGCCCGCCATGAAAGGGTTCCAGGGTGGCACCGACCACCGCAATTCCATTCGGTTCGAAGAAAAAATTGATCAATGGACCTCCTCCTCTTGAAAGGCCTGCAAACGTAATAACCAAGGATAATTATTAACTTATTGAAGACCAAAAGGAAAGATAAAATTGATAAATCAAAAAATTGTTGATAAATTGGTCTGATTCCGTGTTTTCTGTAAAGGTGGAAGAGATGAGATTACTTACGCTATTCAAAAGAGAAGAGATAGGATCCTATCTTTCCCGTAGCTGGTCAGTGAGCTGGCCGATGACGCTGATTATGGTTTTTGAATTCCTGATCGGTCTTACAGATGTGTATATCGCAGGCAAAGTAAGCAAAGAGATTCAGGCCACCTATGGCTTTGTCATTCAACTCTATTTTGTTCTTATTGTGACTGCCAATGCCCTCACGGTCGGCGCCGTTTCAGTGGTTTCCAGGTTATACACTTCCGGAGATAAAACCGAGTTAAATAAGGCTGTTTTTTCTTCCGTTGTGGTATCCGCAGGGGCTGGAATCGTCCTTGCCGTTGCAGGCATCTTTTTCAGTCCAACGATCATTAAGTATCTCAATATCCCTGAAGAACTCAAACATTTTGCGGTGCCCTTCACTAAAATCTATGCGATGGGCTTGCTCTTTCACTATCTTCTCATCAATTGTAATGGGATCTTGAGATCCTGTCAGATGGTCAAAAGATCTTTAAAAACGATGGCCCTTGTGTGTGGGCTCAACATTGCACTCAATTTCTTCTTGGTCTTCCATACACCCCTGGGATTTAAGGGAATTGCCGCGGCCACGGCTTCAAGCGTCTTCATTGGAAGTATGATCAACCTGGTCTATGTCCGAAATATCATGGCCGGTATGAAGTTTTTTTCCCTAAACCTGGTGAAAAAGATGATCCATATCGGCTGGCCGATAGGTCTGCTTCAGGTATTGTGGCAGCTTGGCTCGATGGTCCTTTATTTGATTTTGAGCGCTTTGCCTGAACATCGAATCGAAACCTTGGCAGCCCTGACCGCGGGCCTTCGGATTGAATCGATCATTTATCTCCCCGTTTTCGGATTCAACATGGCCAAT
>Ga0316616_100000560_pt1 | contig 12379 bp, 8 predicted proteins | sample OWC_Aug_M1_C1_D1_FD_207660 | JGI IMG/M metagenome (GOLD analysis project Ga0316616, IMG submission 207660) | Wetland soil microbial communities from Old Woman Creek delta, Ohio, United States - OWC_Aug_M1_C1_D1_B | ecosystem: Environmental > Terrestrial > Soil > Wetlands | place: USA: Ohio... | reverse complement strand
TGATCGGCAGTAGCAATTGTGTTTCCCGGTCTGAATACCGGTACACCTCTTTGTTTCAGTCCGGTGAATGCCTGCGGACTTGTAACCTCATGTATATAATGTCTGTCGATGTAGAGAACATCGGGGCCATCATTAATTGAACGGACCACGTGGCCGTCCCAGATTTTGTCGAATAATGTTTTTGCTTCCAATAGTTAATGTATTTTTGCCAGAGCGTCGATAAATGCCTCTACAGAGGCTGTTATAATATCAGTATTTGCTGAGAATCCATAGTACATTTTGCTGTCGTACTCTACCTGAATATGAACCTTCCCAAGGTCATCGCTTCCTTTGGTGATTGCCTGGATAAGGAACTCCTCAAGGTGAACTGTTTTAGAAATAAGCTGTTTCACGGCCGTAAAGGCAGCATCAATAGGCCCATTACCTGTAGATGTGGAATAATGTACTTCACCGTTGATCATAAGTCCCACAGTGGCGACCGGCATCAGCGATTTGCCGCATGAGACCTGAAGCATTTCGAGTTTCATTGATTTCTCGCCATGGAAAACAACTCCCGCAAGTACTCTGATATCTTCGTCCTTGATATCTTTCTTCTTATCGGCCATCAACAGGAAACGATGGTAAATTTCATCAAGCTCATCCTTACTGAGCTTAAATCCAAGCATTTCAAGACGGTGATTAAGAGCTGCTCTTCCGCTGCGGGCTGTAAGGATTATTGATGATTCCTTTATACCTACCTCAACAGGGTCAATAATCTCATAGTTTTCTCTCTTCTTCAGCACACCATCCTGGTGTATACCTGAAGAGTGAGCAAAAGCATTTCTTCCCACAATAGCCTTGTTGGCCTGTATCGGCATATTCATAAGTGTTGAAACCAGCCTGCTGGTATTGTAGATAAGCTTTGTATTTATTTCGGTCCTGAGTTTTAAATCGTTGTGACTCTTAATGATCATCACTATCTCCTCGAGTGAGGTGTTACCTGCTCTTTCGCCTATACCGTTCATTGTTACCTCGACCTGCCTTGCACCATTTATGATGCCCATCATTGTGTTGGCTGTAGCCATTCCAAGGTCATTGTGGCAGTGTGTGGAAATGATTGCCTTGTCGATGTTGGGAACATTGTCCTTCAGGTATTTGATTTTACTGCCGTATTCTTCTGGCAGGCAGTATCCTGTTGTATCAGGTATATTCACAACTGTTGCGCCGGCTTTAATTACGGCCTCAATTACCCTGGCAAGATATTCATTTTCACTTCGTCCTGCATCTTCAGCATAGAATTCCACATCATCAACAAATTTCCTGGCATACTTGACTGCATCGGCAGCCCTTTTGATAATCTCTTCAGGGGTTGTTTTTATCTTGTACTGAATATGCCAGTTAGAGGTACCGATACCTGTGTGTATTCTTTTCCTCTTTGCGTATTGGAGTGCATCTGCTGCAACCTCGATATCCTTTTTTATAGCCCTGGTCAGGGCGCATATCACAGGATTGGAGATAGCCTTTGAAATTTCAACAACTGATTTGAAATCACCGGGACTTGAAATCGGGAAGCCTGCTTCAATAACATCCACTCCAAGGGCTTCCAGAGCCTGGGCAACCTCAATTTTTTCAATTGTATTCAGCTGGCACCCTGGCACCTGTTCTCCATCCCTTAGGGTGGTGTCGAAGATAATGACCTTATCGTCCATACTATTTATGTTATTAAATTGATTTATAACTACTTAATGGGTCTGAGCTTCCTCACGGCCGCACCAGCTCTCCAGAGTTCAGAATTGCCAAGCTCCCTAAGTTCAGCATCCAGGGTCTCCTTATAGTTTGTAGCCCCTGTCGACTTTAGTACCCTCACACACTCTTCACCTGACTTAACTCTCCTGTAAAGCTCCTTAAAGACCGGCAATGTTGCTTCCATGAATTTTGGCCTCCAGTCAAGTGCACCTCTCTGTGCAGTAGCGCTGCAGTTAGCATACATCCAGTCCATTCCTTTCTCATCCACCAGTCTGATCAGACTCTGTGTAAGTTCCTCAACTGTTTCGTTGAATGCTTCTGAAGGGCTGTGACCGTTCTCTCGAAGGACCTGGTACTGAGCATCCATGATACCTGCAAGTGCTCCCATAAGTACTCCTCTCTCACCTGTAAGATCACTGAACACTTCCTGTTCAAACGTTGTTGGGAATAAATATCCTGAACCAATGGCAATACCGAGAGCAATTGTCCTCTCTTCTGCTCTGCCCGTATAATCCTGGAACACTGAATAGCTTGAGTTGATGCCAGCCCCCGCAAGGAAATTACGACGTACACTTGTTCCTGATCCTTTTGGTGCACAGAGTATGACATCGACATCTTCAGGCGGTATGACACCTGTATGCTCTTTATAGGTGATAGAGAATCCGTGTGAAAAATAGAGAGCATCTCCTCTTTTGAGGCATGGTTTTATTTTTGGCCACAACAGACGCTGGGCTGCATCGGAAACCAGGTACTGAATTATTGTCCCTTTTTTTACAGCTTCCTCAACAGGGAATAGGGTCTTGCCTGGAACAAATCCGTCTTTTAATGCTTTATCCCAGTCGGCTTTGAATTCGGGAGCCTGACCAATAATTACATTAATGCCGTTATCTTTCATATTCATTGCCTGTGCCGGACCCTGAACTCCATAGCCGATAACTGCAACAATTTCATTTTTAAGAACTTCGCGAGCTTTTGAAAGTGGGAACTCTTCTCTTGTAACTACATTTTCCACTACTCCGCCAAAATCAATTTTTGCCATGATCGTATATTTAAGTATTTGATTAATATTCTGTCTTCTTATTCAATCCCTCTTAATTTACCTTTCGCCTTTTGCCTTCCGCCTGTCCTAATTCAGTGATTTTATTTTTTCCGTTCTGAAATTATTTGCTTCATCCATCTCCTGGAGGTAGCTGGTAAGCTCTTTAACCTGTTTTGTAATTGCAACCCTGCCTGACTTTGCAAACTGCAGAACTCCGTATGGTTCAAGCTGGGTAAGCATTTTCAATATTTCGGTACGGTGGCCGGTCTTCTCAATAACCATATACTCAGGTGATACCTCCAATATGCGGGCCATGTGGGTCCGTACAATATGGTCAATAATGTTGCCGCTCATCAGTGCCTTTGTCGATACCTTGAATAGTGCAATTTCCTGGTAAATAATCTGTTCCGGGGTATGGACAAAAACCTTAAGTACATCTACAAGTTTCTCCATCTGTTTTGCCACCTTCTGGATCATCTCACTTGTAGCTGTAACAACAATTGTAAGAAGGTAAACACCCTGCACTGCTGATTCAGAGGCGGTAAAACTCTCTATGTTTAACTGCCGTCTTGTTAATATTATAGTTATCTGTCCAAGGATCCCTATATGATCCTCGGTAAAAAGTGAAATTGTGTACTCCTGTTTCATTTTATTGTTTGTTTGTCTTCTGGTCTTCTGGTCTACTGGTCTTCTGGTCTTTGAGTATCACCCAATTTCCATTTCTCACCCTGTCCCTCTCTTTATTCCAGTCTTATTTCCCCGACTCCGGCACCCGGTGCAATCATGGGGAACACATTCTCCTGTTTTTCAACTTTAATCTCAAGCAGGTAAGGGCCTGGTGAATCGAGCATTTCAGCAAGGGATCCTTTCAGATCTTCTCTTTTTACGATTTTCTTTGCAGGTATGTTGAATGCTTTTGAAATTGCGACAAAATCGGGATTAACAAGCTCTGTTGATGCATATCTTTTCTCGAAGAAGAGATGCTGCCACTGGCGAACCATTCCAAGGAAGTTATTGTTCAGGATTATAATCTTTACCGGGACATTGTATTGCATGATTGTTCCAAGTTCCTGCATGGTCATCTGGAATCCGCCATCGCCAATAAACGTTATTACATGTTTTCCCGGGCAGCCGAGTTTCGCACCCAATCCTGCAGGCAGGCCAAATCCCATGGTCCCCATACCTCCCGAAGTGACCCAAGTGTTTGGTTTGGTGTATTTGTAATACCTTGCCGCATACATCTGGTGCTGACCGACATCAGTAACTATTATGGCATCACCTTTTGTAATATCTGAGACCAATTTGACAACCTCACCCATCTTGATCTCCCCGGTCTCAGGTTTAGTCTCATATTTAATGACCTTGTCATGTTCAGTTTTGTCAAGAATACGGAATTCCCTTATCCACTTTTCAAATGAGTTGGGTTTTACCAGAGGTATAAGATGAGTAAGCGCTTCCCTGGCGTCATTGTGTATCTCAACATCAACTGAAACATTTTTGTTTATCTCGGCATCATCAATCTCAATGTGTATAATTGAAGCCTGCTTTGCATACTTCTTCAGGTTTCCCGTAACCCTGTCGTCGAAGCGCATTCCAATGGCAATTATCAGGTCAGCCTGGTTTGTGAGGATATTAGGGGCATAGTTGCCATGCATACCAAGCATACCAGCAAATAATCTGTGATCGGACGGGAATGCTGACAGGCCAAGAAGGGTTGATGCAACCGGGATGCCTGTTTTTTCCGCAAATTCCCTAAGTTCCTTTTCGGCGCCGGAGAGAAGTATCCCGTGACCAGCAAGTATCAGCGGCCTCTCGGCATGATTGATCATTATTGCTGCCGATTCGAGTGCCTTTGTTTTCAGAGGAAGCCTCGGATTGTAGCTCCTTAGATAATCACACTTCTTGTATTTATAATCGAGTTTTTCAATCTGGGCATCCTTGGTAATATCAATCAGAACTGGTCCGGGACGACCCGATTTTGCAATATAAAAAGCTTTGGCTATTGTATCAGGAATATCCTGGGCATTTTTAACCTGGCAGTTCCATTTCGTTACAGGCATCGATATACCTATAATATCTGTTTCCTGGAAAGCATCAGATCCTATAAGATAAGATACAACCTGTGCAGTTATAAAGACTGTTGGCACTGAATCGAGGAAGGCATTTGCGATACCGGTTACAAGATTAGTGGCACCCGGTCCGGAGGTGGCAAAGCAAACTCCAGGTCTGCCTGATACCATTCCATATGCCTGAGCTGCATGCGCTGCACCCTGCTCATGCCGGACAAGGATATGTTTGATTTTGTCTTCATAGTCGAGAAGTTTGTCGTACAGTGGCATTATTGCTCCTCCCGGATAACCGAAAACGGTATCTACTCCTTCTTCAATCAGGCATTGCAGTATTGCATCTGCACCTGATATCTCTGTATCTGTTTCAACCTCTGTTGTCTTTTTTGTTTTTTCCTTAACCATGGAAGTCTTCATATTATGTTGTCTAATTGTTTTGCGGTCTTGCAGTCTTGCAGTCTTGCGGTCTCGCGGTATTGTTTTATTTAATGAATTCTTTTACCAGTATCTATCAGCTAACAACTCTTACAGCGCCTGTGTCTGCCGAGCTTACAAATGCAGAATATATCTTAAGCGCCTGAGATATTTCACGTTTCCTTGATGCCGGTCTGAAAGCTTTATCTCCTTTGTTTACCTCAACACTTCTTCTTTCATTAAGTTCATTTTCTGATAGTAATACATTGATTTTTCTACTGGTTACGTCAATTTCAATCATGTCGCCATTGTGCAGAAGAGCAATCTCACCACCGGAGGCTGCTTCGGGTGAAACATGTCCAATTGAGAGCCCGGATGTTCCACCTGAGAATCTGCCATCAGTAATCAGTGCACATGTTTTATCAAGGCCTATCGACTTGAGGTAGGAGGTTGGATAAAGCATCTCCTGCATACCAGGTCCGCCCTTCGGACCTTCATACCTTATTATGATAACGTTTCCGGCCTTAACTGTTCCGTTAAGGATGCCATCTACAGCATCTTCCTGTGACTCAAAAATTATTACGTCTCCTGTGAATTTAAAAACCGATGAGTCGACTCCTGCTGTTTTTACAATACATCCCTTTCTGGCTATATTCCCAAACAGCACTGCCAGACCGCCGTCTTTGTTATATGGATGGTCGACATCCCTTATACATCCGTTTTTACGGTCAGTATCAAGATCCTTGTAAGCAGTATTATGAGAGCCCATAGTAATGCTTCGCTGCATGGAGGGGCCGCTTTTGTAATAATCGGATGCCAGCGGTTTTGCATTGCCTCCCATAATATCCCATTCCGCAAGGGCTTCTTTCAGTGAAGGATAATCAATCCTGTTTACTGAAGTATCAATAAGGTGTCCCCTGTCAAGCTCTGCAAGTATTCCAAGTATGCCTCCTGCACGGTTTACATCCTGAACATGGTAATGAGAGCTGGGGGCTACTTTACAGATATTTGGTATTTTCTTCGAAAGTTCATCTATATCCTTCATTGTGAAATCAACGCCAGCCTCATGGGCAATGGCCAGAAGATGGAGGACTGTATTAGTTGAACCTCCCATCGCTATATCGAGTGACATTGCATTCAGGAAAGCCTGCCTTGTGGCAATTGATCTGGGAAGAACCGAATCGTCGCCTTCAAAATAATATCTGTTGGCAAGATTAACTATAAGTTTAGCTGCTTCAATGAAGAGGTTTACCCTGTTGGAATGCGTGGCAACAATGGTTCCGTTGCCTGGCAGGGCGAGTCCGAGGGCCTCATTGAGGCAGTTCATCGAATTTGCAGTGAACATACCCGAACATGAACCGCAGGTCGGGCAAGCAGCTTTTTCAATCTCACTCAGTTCATTATCACTTATTTTGCTGTCAGCAGCTGCAACCATTGCATCGATAAGATCAAGGTATTTGTCATTTACACGGCCTGCTTCCATAGGGCCGCCTGAGACAAATACTGCCGGGATATTGAGCCTCATTGCAGCCATCATCATCCCGGGTGTTATCTTGTCGCAGTTGCTGATACATATCAACGCATCAGCAGTGTGCGCATTGCACATATACTCAACACTGTCAGCTATGAGATCCCTTGAAGGAAGGGAGTAGAGCATCCCGCTGTGACCCATGGCAATGCCATCATCTATGGCGATAGTGTTGAATTCAGCAGCAAAGCAGCCTGCCTTTTCAATCTCTTTTTTTACCATCTGACCTATCTCGTGCAAATGCACATGACCCGGAACAAACTGTGTGAAAGAATTAGCGATGGCAATAACCGGCTTGCCCATCTGTTCCTGTTTCATCCCGTTAGCACGCCAGAGACTCCTTGCACCAGCCATGTTTCTGCCGATAATTGAGGTTGCACTTTTTAACTGCTTCTTCATGATTTAAACTGTTTTATAAAAAAGGCTTCCCGGTTACCCGGAAAGCCTTTGTATGTTTATAATGTTACATATCATTTCCGGATCATGTGCCTGAAGCAATAATGAGGAGGACTATAATATGTAGCACGTTTAACTTCATTTTTATACTATCGAGGGCAAAAGTATATTTTTTTTTAATATCTCAAAGAAAATATGACGTTTTTTTCACTTTTTATCGATGATTTTATAAAACCATTAATGTTTGCAGTGATTTTTGTATAGAAAATAAACTTAGGTTTAATTGAAAAAATGAGTATCTTGTATCTGCGTTAAAATTATCATAAAATGCATATAATGAGGTTTTTAGCTATTGTGATTTGCCTGCTTTTTTGTTACAGCACCTCATATTCACAGAAAAAGCAGACATTACAACAGAATAACAGGAGGATTGAAAAGGTTATAAATTCAAACTGGACTTTCAACTATTTTCCCAAAGAAAGCACTCCAAAGAACTATGAAGCCTTTGGATTTGACGATTCAAAATGGCCATCAGTTACAATCCCGCATACATGGCGCACCTATGAGACTACAGGTGAATTGGATCCGTTTATTGTTCCCAGTGCAGAGGATGATAACATGTACTGGTGGACAGGATGGGGCTGGTACAGAAAACATTTCTCATTAAATAAAGAATACTTCGGAAGGAAAGTATTCATCGAGTTTGAGGGAGTTCAGAAATATTGTAAGGTCTGGCTTAATGGAAAATACCTGGGAGAACACATGGGCGCATACGGCTCCTTTGATTTTGATATTACTGCGATAGTTAAACCTGAAGGTTCGGATAATGTTCTTGCAGTAGCGGTGAATAATTTCCAGGAAGGGGGCACTCCGTTTTATCCTGATTCAAATGGTGGTTATTATGAATATGGCGGAATAATCAGAAATGCCAGACTGGTTCTGAAAGATCAGCTCTATATTCCAATGCAGGGATCTGCTGCACACGAGGGAGGTACTTTTATCAGTGCATCTACTGCGGCGAACGAGGCAATTGTAAGAGTTCAGACATGGGTTAAAAATGATTATGCTGTAAAGAAGAATTGTACATTACAGACTACCATTTATGATCATGCCAATAAAACTATCCAGGTAATTTCATCACAATCAGCTATTAATCCCGGACAGCTTTTCAAATTCGATCAGACTTTCAAACCGATAAAGGCTCCACGTTTGTGGTCGCCCGAGAATCCCTATATGTACCGGGTAAAATCCGAAGTGTCAGATGGCAAAAGTGTAGTTGATGTATTAACAAGTTCACTCGGCATAAGAGGTGTAAATTATGACAATAGCAGTAAAAGCATTTCAGTGAACGGCAAAACAGTTGAACTGAAGGGAGGGAACCGCAGGCATGATTATCCATGGCTTGGAGGTGCAGTGCCAGAGTGGCTGATGCTTATGGACCTGCAGTACAAGCATGAGATAGAAGGGATTAATTTTCTCAGGACTATCTATTCACAGGACAACATGATCGTTTATGAGCAGGCTGATAAATCGGGGATACTGATTGATGCGGAAGTATATGACATAAATGATAAAAGCACATCCCCTCAGGAGATGGAACAAAAAGTAAAAGAGATAGTCAGAAGCAATCGCAATCATCCATCGGTAATGCTCTGGAGCTTTGGAAATGATTCCGGGTTTGCCGCAGGATCGAAAATTGCTCAGGATGAGGACCCAACCAGGCAGGTTCTGCCCTTCAGGATCAATCCGGATAATCCAACTTCTCTTTTCATGTATGATATTAAGAATACAAAAACAACAATTGGTGAAGCTGCCATGGTATCTCTGACAGCATCTCACAAAAAAATTGCGGCGGACAGGGGTTCTGTGGCAATAATTACAGCCGATCTGACAGATATAAATGGAAATCCTGTGCAGAGTCCGCCCAGGAATATAAGGTGGAAGGTTACCGGACCAGCAACTCTTGTCGGACCAGCTGAATTCAAAGCTGATAATTCAGAAAAAAATTCTCTCTCGGTTAAATGGTATAAGGGATTCCCGGCAACCAACATTTTAAGGTCAACAGGAACTGCCGGTAAGATTAAGGTTTCTGTTTTCTCAAGCGGGTTGGCATCAGGGAGTATTGATATCGATTCAGAGGAACTTAAGCCTGATAATACTGTATTTATGGAACCACTGCTTTCCCCGGAGGGAAGGAAGCCTGTTGCAAGACTGATCATAAATCTTGACAGGCTCGACGAGGTGGCAAAGGAGATTGAGTATATTAAGGAACCTTTTACTATTACACTTTCAGACAGATCGGCTTTGCTGAAATCTATTCGGGATTTTATTCATATAAACAATCCTGCTGCAGATACCGCATCAGTGGAGTTCAGGGCACTGGCTGAAATACTTGCTGTTCAGGTTCAGAACAACAGAGGGAGCATGCCGGCAGAAGATTTTAACTATAATATTGACCACTACAACAACTGCAGACTCATCTATTCCTATATAATGGCCACGAAGCTGCCTCCGCTTTTTAAGGAGACGCTGAGGAAATACTATTCACGATCAGTCATTACCCTTGGAAGTGAAAAGAATGCAGGTGATGAGATGAACTGGCTGAACTGGATTCCTTCGGGTGGAACAGTTGTTATTGCACCGGACGAAAAAACAAAAACAGGCATCAAGGGAGTTGTCTACATAAAGAAGACGGCATTGACAGATATAATAGCAACAGTCTATCCTCAGTTTGGAGGATTCTCGGATGACGCTAAGGAACGGGCATTGACCTTTATCAGTAAAATGAATCCGTATGTTGATGCGGATAATTCAGGTGGAACGATCACTTATTCTGCCAGACCCGGCGAGATGATCCTTATTCCGCAATACAAATTCATTAGCGAATAATCATCCTGCTACCGGTTTGTGGTTACCGGCCACACAGGTTCGTATCTTATTTAATCCTGTTGCCCGTTGCCTGTTCCGCGGCATCTATTTATGTAAAAAATTCATATCTTCGAGAAAAATTTAAAATCTGACCTATATGAAAAAAAGAACTCTGTTTGCTGTTATTATGTTGATAGCTGTTTCAGGCCTTCTGCTGTCTTCGCTCGACTCATGCACTAAAGCGCCTAAGAAAAACATTGGACTGCAGCTTTATTCGCTTCGTGATTCAATAAAGAATAATGTTCCCGGAACAATTGAAAAGGTTGCAAAAATGGGTTATAAATTTGTTGAACCTGCCGGTTATCGCGATGGAAAGTTTTATGACATGGAACCGGCTGAATTTAAAGCACTTTGCGATAAAAACAAACTCCTTGTTCTAAGCTCCCATATGGGTCGTCAGCTGCCTGACTCAGCCGGATGGAATGAAGCAATGGCATGGTGGGATGCTTGCATTGAAGCACATGCAACAGTTGGAGTAAAATTCATGGTTCAGCCTTCAATAGGAGGGAATGCATACCAGGATATCAACATACTGAAAGGTTACTGTAATTATTTTAATGCCATTGGAGAAAAATGCAAGGACAAAGGGATAAGGTTCGGTTATCATAATCATGATAAGGAATTCTCGACACTTCTCGAAGGACAGCCTGTATATGATATAATGCTTGCCAATACCGATCCGGCTCTTGTCACTTTTGAGATGGACCTTTACTGGACTGTTGTTGGTGGAGCTAATCCTGTTGATTATTTCAATAAATATCCCGGACGATTCGAGCTGTGGCACATTAAGGATAAAGAAGAAGTCGGAGCCAGCGGAATGATGGATTTCAAAGCAATATGGGCAGGTGCTGCCAATTCAGGTATGCAGTACGGTATTGTTGAAGTGGAAGAATACAATCACGACCAGTTCACAAGCTGCAAAATGAGTATTGACTTCCTGAATGCTGCTGAATATGTGGTTATGCCTAAATAGATAAAATATAAAGAATTCCATTTTAACCAAAGAGGACACAGAGGATTAACACAGAGCACACAGAGGGATCTTTAATTGTATCTCTTTGTTATCATTGTGTGTTTCTCGGTGTCCTTTGTGGTTAATGGATTTATTAATTTGATTTTCCACAAATTCACTGACTATGAAAAAAATACTATTTTATGCTGCCTTGACAGTACTTATTTTGTTCTGCAATTCATGTGGTGATGGATTCTATACAGAATCTGATTTTAAGAATGTTCTGAAGGTTGATACACATATTCATATTGATACTGACAAAGGGTATTTTGAAGAGCAGGCTGCCGAGGATAATTTTGCACTGATAACAATAAACGTCGATCATTCGAATTCGGAAGAGCTTCAGAAACAGCTGGATATTGCTAAAGGATCTGTCAAAAAATATCCCGGAAGGATTTTTTACGAGCCATCATTTTATTTTGATACAGCCGGCTGGGGTACAGAACAATGGAGCGTAAAAATTATTTCCGAACTGGAGAAGGGCATTGCCGATGGTCCGGTTGGCGTTAAATTGTGGAAGAATATTGGCATGACTGTCAGAAACAGGGATGGAAAATTCATTATGGCTGATGACCCGGGAATGAAACCTGTAATTGACTTTATAAAAAACAGAAACCTGCCTGTTACCGGTCATCTGGGAGAGCCCAGGAACTGCTGGCTGCCCCTTGAACAAATGACTATTAAGGGGGACAGGTCATATTTTACAGAAAATCCTCAGTATCACATGTTCCTTCATCCTGAATACCCTTCATATGAAGATCAGATAAATGCACGCGACCATCTCCTTGAACTTCACCCTGATTTGAAATTTATCGGATGCCACCTGGGAAGTCTTGAGTATGATGTCGATGAACTGGCAAAAAGGCTGGAAAAGTATCCTAACCTGGCTGTTGATATGGCAGCCAGAATCTCACATCTTCAATACCAGACTGTCGCTGACAGGGAGAAGGTCCGTAATTTCTGCATTAAGTACCAGGACAGATTGATGTACGGAACCGATATGTCTGATGAAATAGCTGAAAACCGTGAGGAGCTTGGAAGGATCATGCATGAAACATGGGTATCTGATTGGAACTATTTTGTTACTGATAATGTGATGACCACAGGTCAGTTTGATGGTCAATTCAATGGACTTAAACTACCTGCTGGAATTGTTGATAAAATATTCTGCAAGAATGCCATAAAGTGGTATGGGTTGAATATAAAATAATAAGTATTTTAACTTTAACCTCGGAACACAGAGGTTTGCACAAAGGATGCAAAGAAATATA
>Ga0316616_100000559_pt1 | contig 12381 bp, 13 predicted proteins | sample OWC_Aug_M1_C1_D1_FD_207660 | JGI IMG/M metagenome (GOLD analysis project Ga0316616, IMG submission 207660) | Wetland soil microbial communities from Old Woman Creek delta, Ohio, United States - OWC_Aug_M1_C1_D1_B | ecosystem: Environmental > Terrestrial > Soil > Wetlands | place: USA: Ohio... | reverse complement strand
GCTCGGGTCATCGTCGACAACCAGGGCTTTGTTTTTCTTCTTTCCTGGCCAACTCATAGCAACCTGCTTCCAATGCAAAAAGCATACGCAATTTCCCCGTCTGGCCGCCAAGATTTATCTTTGTAAATACGATAAGTTAGACGATCGGGTGGCAGACAGTCCCCGTAATAAAGGGCGGGAATGCCGGCATGATGCCGGATTTATGACTCCTTCCGCTACGTTGCCACGTAGAAGGAGGAAATGGGATATTGGGAATACCCTCTTCCTTAATCTCCCTCGCCCCTGGAGGGAGAGCGGTGTCGTGAGCCTGTCGAACGGGGTTGGGGTGAGGGGGTCATATAGTTTGGTTCGTTGGTTCGTTGGTTTCGTCTATCCCGTCTATCCGGTCTATTTCGTCTGTCTGGTCTGTCTGGTCATTGCAAGGAGAAAAGCGACGAAGCAATCTCAGAAAAATATCTCAATCGTAGATTGCCACACCACGGCCGCTTCGCGGCCGAAGTGATTTGTGATTTGTGGTTAGTGGTTTGTGCCAGACATGAAATTTCTTCTTCACTAGCCACAAGCCACTGATCACTGGCCACTTCTTCACTCGTCAGGGGCTCGGCTCGCAATGACAATCTTGTTATATCTTCACTCGTGCACTTAGACACTTCTACACTTAGACACTCAGTCACTTTTTACTCTTCCACCGGTCACTAGCCACTGGCTCTTATCTCCTGATCCGCCTTACCTCGCGCATGAGCCTTCTCTGCTCGAAAACTACGATAATCGTCATCGCCAGCAGCAGCGTGAGCACGCCCATGTACACGACCAGGCGGTGCTGGATGCTGAAGATCAGGGGCTTCAAGACTAACCGCGTGGCGCGTCGGAGGGAGTCGTAGTGGCTGATGAAATCGGCGATGGAGGGCGAAACCCGGTAGTAGAAATTGACGAAAAGCGTCCCCGGTTTATTGGTCAGAAGAAAGCGGTCCCGGAACTTCTGCAGGAGGATCACTTCCGGCGCCCGGTAGCTGCCGAAGGCGGCCGTGGCGATGAAGCACGCCCCTCCGCCCGATGACGCCTCGCCACCGGCCGACGGAGTCGCAGCCGCCGGTACGGCGTAAGTGATCTCGTTGGAAAAGCCGCTCTCGTTGTGTGAAGCGTCATAGGCCACGGCGGAAAAGAAATACGTCACTCCTTCCTGCAAGCCCGAGATCACGGCGCTTGTCGCGCTGCCCGCATCGACGGATGCCGTGTAACTGCCCGAGTTTGTCCCGTAGTAGATCTTGTAGCCGGCCACGTCGGGCTCGGGGTTGGGGTCCCAGGCCACGGTCACCTGCCCGGCATGAGCGGCAGGCACCAGCAGGCTCAAGATGGCAAGAAGCAGCAGAAGCAATCCGGAGAGGACCACGATGAAGAACGCGCCTTTTCTGGAGAGAAGCAAGGATGGATGCGCCAAAGACACGGCAACACCTCCGCAATCTGATTTTCCCTGGATGGGCGAATCCGAGCACGGAAGTGCTGCTGTCGCCCTGGCAGCCCTGCTGCCCTATCCGGCATTCCCGGACGTAGGCCAGTGGCTTTGCGCCCCACCCTTTCGGTATGGGTTGCCTTTTTCAGGGGTCTATCCACACATATTATCGGCCGACATGAAATTATCTTTAATTGCCTGGGATTTTTCGCCATAATGCCCTCTGCTGCTACGCAGCAGTGATTCGTTGACTGGTAATTGGTTGATTAGGTAATTGGAATAAACAGGGATTCAGAAATCTGAAAATTAGTACATAGTAATTAAGTAACTAGACCCAATTACTCAATTACTTAATCAACCAGTTACTGCTCGAGCTCGCGCAGCGGCTCGTTACCGGCAGCCGATCTGACAAGACGGAGGTCCAGGTCATCGAAATGATAAAGTCATTCAATCAAAGCCTGTTGACCCTCGCGGCAATTCTCTTGTTCGCCCTCCTGATGTCGCTCGCCTCGTTCTATCCCTGCACGGAAGCCCTCGCCTACATGGACACGGAGCGCAGCCACAAGCTCGATGCCCCCTTCGTGCGGACCCCCGACTATGTCATCGCCGAAATGCTTCACAAGGCCGGCGTCGGTAAGGACGACATCCTCTACGATCTGGGCTCCGGCGACGGGCGCATCGTCATAGAGGCCGCCAGGAAAACCGGCTGCCGGGCCGTGGGGATCGAGATCGACGCCGACCTCGTCGACGACAGCCGCCTCAACGCCGCCCGGGCCGGGGTGAAGGACCGCGTCCGTTTTGTCGTGGCCGACATCTTCACGGAGAACCTCAGCGAGGCCACCGTGGTGACCATCTACATGTCGGGCGACGTGAACCGCAGGCTCCGCCCGAAACTGCTGCGCGAGCTCAAGCCCGGCGCCCGCATCGCCACGTACACCTTCGACATGGGAGAATGGAAACCCGATGCCGTCTCGACCTTCGGCAGGGAGGATGCCTATTTCTGGGTTGTCCCCGCGAATGCATCGGGCAAGTGGGTCTGGACGGAAGGCAAAGGCAAGTCAGGGATGCGGTGGGAGATGGAGCTGAAACAGGTTTTCCAGGAAGTCTCGGGGCAGGTCAGCCTGAACGGCAGGCCCTTTCCCCTGCGTGACGTGAAGCTCAAAGGAGACGAGATACGTTTCAATCTTGACGGCGATGCGGCAGACAGGACATCGGCCCTCGTGTTCACGGGGCGCATCCGGGGCAATACAATCGAGGGGACCATCGCGGCGGATAAGTCACACAGGGCATGGAAAGCCAACCGCAACCCGGCAACGATGCAGCCGCTCGACCGCTAAGGCAGCCACAAGGCACAAGCCGCAAGCTACACGGCAAAAAAATCCCCCTTCGTCCCCCTTTGATAAAGGGGGATAAGAGGGGGATTTTTCTCAAACGTAGATTATCACGCCTCGGGAAATCCACCCTCACCCCAACCCTCTCCCGTCAAGAGAGAGGGAGCCTTAATGGAAGAGGCTTTCTTTGGGACTCGGCTCGCAATGACTCCGCAATTTTATTCTTCACTCAAGCACTTAGACACTTCTACACTTAGACACTGCTTTCTGTACACTCAGACACTTCTTCTCCGGCGCTTCCTGACAACGACCACCGGGATCAGCGCAATGACCGCAAGCGCCGCAACCGGGTGCTTCAAAGCGCCGACGATGGGCGTCAGGCCCCACCGCGCGGCCGTCCTCAGGGCTTCGTGCTCCGCGATGAAGGCCGCAGCAGGCGGCGACACACTGTAGTACCAATCCACAAAGGCCTGCCCTGCAGCGTTCGTGAGCAGGTATCGGTCACGGAATTCCCGCAGCGTCACCACTTCCGGCGCAAGCCGGCTGCCCCAGGCCGCCGTGGCGATGAAGCATCCACCGCCACCGTCGGAAGATCCGCTAGAGGGCGTCCCCGCGGGCACTGTGTACGAAGTCACGTTGGAGAAGGTGCTCTCGTCACCAATGCCGGTGTAGGCCGTTGCCGCAAAGTAGTAAGTGGTTCCAGCAGCAAGCCCCGTGACGGTGCAGTCCATCCTGTTTCCGGCATCGATGACGTACGTGTAATTCCCGCTCGATGTGCCGTAGTAGAGCCTGTAGCCTGTGACCAGTGGATCGGGGCTTGGGTCCCAGACCAGCTTTAAATTGACTGCCGATACCTCGAGGGCCGATCCGAAGACGAGAAAAGAGACAAGCAGAAACAGCTTCAAGAAGCGCTTTCGGCGGGCAAACTGCTTTACAGCGGTGATGGATTTCGTTTCCATGACCGAAGTACCTCCATGTGCGATGGCTCCCCCCCTCAGCACATGACGGCACAAGTTGTGAACAGCGGCGAGGAAAAGAATTCGAAATGGCTGTGCCTTCTCAGTATCCCCTCTTATCCATTAAAGGACTGTCGGGTGCCTGTCAACAAAAAAAGACTTGACCTGCCATGCAGCTGCAGAAACTGGGAATTGGGGTATTGGATATTGGGGATGGGAAATGGGTGTTGAGAATACCGTCTGTCTGTCTGGTCATTGCGAGGAGAGAATCGACGAAGCAATCTCTCTCAAACGTAGATTATTACGCCTCGGGAAATCCACCCTCACCCCAACCCTCTCCCGTCAAGGGAGAGGGAGAACAGGGTAGTGGGTATCTATAGGCTCGGCTCGCAATGACTCTTTTCTATTTTCGGATCCCGACGCCCGAAGCCGGAATCCCGAATCCCTCTTATGCGCTCCGGCGTTTCCTGAGGATGACGCCCGCCGGAAGAAGAAGGACTAAAGCAAGCGCCGCGGCCGGGTGCTTCACGGCATAGACAACAGGCGTCAGGCCCCACCGCGCGACCGTCTTCAGGGATTCGTGCTCCGCGATGAAGGCTGCGGCACGCGGCGACACCCTGTAGTACCAATCCACAAAGGCCTGCCCCGGGGCGTTCGTGAGCAGGTACCGGTCACGGAATTCCCGCAGCGTCACCACTTCCGGCGCAAGCCAGCTGCCCCAGGCCGCTGTGGCAATAAAGCAATTTGCCGAGCCCCCCGATCCGGACGATGATGCCCCCTCCGTGGCGTAGACGATCTCGCCGGAGAAATTGCTCTCGTCGCCAGTCGCGCTGTAGGCTGTGCAGGCAAAGAAATACGTGGTCCCCGCCTCGAGCCCCGGGATGACACAGTCCGTGCGGTTCCCCACGTCCATGACGTTCGTGTAGAACCCGCTGGCCTTGCCGTAGTATACCCTGTAGCCCTCGACCGCAGGCTCGGGGTTCGGGTCCCAGGCAAGCGTCACCTCGGCTGCATACACTTCAGGCGTCGAAGCGAAGAGAAGCGAGAAGACAAGCAGAACCGAGAAGAAGAGATGAAGTAGAGTGTGCCCTGATGTTTTTTGAGTGAATCGTCTTTTTGTCAAGGAGACGGATTACCTCCATGTGCTATGGTTACTCTCCCCCAGGCACATGACAACACGATGGGCGCGATGATTGCGCCTGCACCGGTCGTGTCCCTTCGTCCTTCCCCCGACGTGAAGCAATATCCGACCGCCCCAATCCTGTCAAGGGAAAATTCGCCGGCATCAACCAAGAATATCCATGCAAGAATCGTCCCGGATGTGCTATGGCAGCGCCTTCGGCCGCACTGTCAGAAAGCGGAGTCGTGACAACAAGTCGATTCGATGAAAGAAATGATTTACGCTTACTTTTAATATTTTTGTTTTATGCCCGCGTTGCAGCAAGAACCACCTCGCATGAGCTGACCGAAATTGTAAAGAGGGCCGACGACTTTGATGAACTGCGCTTCATTCTCCTTTATCATCTCGACACTGCCCGATAACCCACGGTAAGCGATGGCTTCCCCTTTTTTCTCCCCTCGGCCAGGGGCATGCAGCAGATTCCCGGCATCCGCCGGCAGACACAAAAAAGCGGCAGGTGAGAAACACCTGCCGCCTTGCTCTTCTGAAGGGATGATCCGGATCGACTATGTCTTTCTCCGCAGGCCGGCCAACCCCACCAGGCCCGTACCGAGCAACAGTAACGTCCAGGGCTCGGCCGTCACGACAAGCATCGACTGGCCCTCCCCCATCTCGGCGCCCTGCCTGTAAGGTCCCCATATGTTCATGGCGTACACGGGCAGCAATGCGCCTTCTTTCTCGTGCTGCATGGCAAGCTCATAGAAATACCGGCCGTCCCATTTTTTTCCGCCGCCGTCTTTCTCCACCAACCCGTCTGTCTCCCCCTCCATGTACCAGATTGCCAGTTGAACCGCTCCCTGACCCTTTTTGCTGCCGACACCGTTGTAGCCGTACTCGGACGCCAGCACTCCCGTCCAGTAGTTGTAGTAGAGCCACTTCGTCCCGCCCGAAAGCTCATCCCTGCCGTCCACGGCGCCGCCACCGCCGCTCATGGCGTACGAGGACAGGTTATACACGACGTAAGGATTGTCAGAGCCCTGAAGGACGATCTCCTCACGCTCCAGGCAGAACGACTCGAATCTGAACCCGTTGGTCTGATTGACCACGGCGATCTCTCCACCGCCCCCGAGCGGACCCGACGAGGTGATGTAGATCGTGTCCCCCACACTGACGGGATATGCGCCCGCCGCTGAGCAGAAGAGAAACGTTGCCAGGATTGCAATGACTGCCGCGTTCTTCATCAAGCTCGTTTTTGCCCCTTCAATGGATTCAGCGTTTGACAGACGCCTCAACCATATCAATCGGCACAAACGGCTCGCTTCTGAACCCCGAAACCCGCTTTTTCTAATTACTCAATTACTGAATCAACCCGTTACGACAGTGGCGCGGCAATCGGATAATAAAAAAGCGGCAGGCTCGTCAGCCTGCCGCCATGCATCACAGGAGGGTTTACTCCGTCTTATCTATTCTTTCCTCCGAAGGCCCGCAAGGCCGACGAGGCCGAGGCCCATGAGAAGGAGCGTTCCGGGCTCAGGGGTCATGAAAATATAATCCTGAGCATAATTATTGAAGTAGGGACCGCCTGCCGGTGACTGGGCAAGATAGAAGCCGCTGAGATCCATAGAGTCAGCATTTGCAAGCGCGAGAGCAAGATAAGTATCGGCGAGAGTGTTGATGCTGTTAGTGGTGCCGAAATTTCCGGTTTTCAGGCTTAAGGGACCAACAGCTGTCTCAAACAGGGCTTCCCAGATCGCGGCCTGAGTGGAAACGGCACTAATACCAGCCACTGTCTTGTACTGCCTTAAGAGCCACGCTGCTACGTCGTAGTTGCCATCATGGGTAACTGTGTTGATTTGATAGGCACTATATGATGTATTAGAACTTGCTGGATCGACACAAAAACCGCCGTATATCCCCGCAAATGTTCCGCTTTGAATTTGAAAATTATAAACACCTGTCTGCCAATTACCGCCACCATAGAAACTCACAGGTGATCCAGGAGAAACATTAAGTTCTTTTAATTGTACAACTTCCACAAAATCTGCCATCGCAGTCCCTACCATAAAACCCATCATCGCAATAACCATAAAGCCGATTATTACTTTTTTCATTTACCCCCTCCTTCGATTTTAGTTCTGGTACGGATAAACGCATCTTACATGCCATGATATGTTCGAGTTAGTGGGGTCCGAACGAGCAATAATTGTAACTCCATATATTTACGGTAATATTTTAGTATTAGCCGGCCATTGAGAGAACCATCGCCTTGAAATCGACCTGAGCTTACTCTCGCATAAAGTGTAAATTATCCCGACAATCCCTGCTATACTGATGCAACAATTACTTTTCAAAATGATGAATTAGGCGCTTTATTGTCCATTCAATTTTTAGTTATAAACAGTAAAGTAAGTCGACGATTTCGGCGTATTTCTCAAAATCTTATAGATTGGGCTTCATCAAGTTGTGCTTCGAGGAAAAATATTTTTCCCAAGTCAGGCACAAATTCCACGTATCGTAAAAAAAACCGCAACAGAACAAGAGTTTGCCCCTGAATTTGTCGGAATAAAATACAACTCTAAAACATGCTGATAACCGGTTATATCAATTGAGTTATCAAAAATAATCACTGAAAAGTGCATTTATAGACGTCGGTAAAGTTTACAATATAAAGAATTCCACAGCGCATTTTATCCCCGTTGCTCGCACAGGCAGTTTTTGTATTGAATTACAATAGCTCCCTAGACAAGCAATCTGTCACGGCAGTATTTCCGGACACGGCACCAGGCACAAAGGGCACCGCAGAGAGGGCCGCATGCATTTGCGGCCCTCTTTTTTTACCTGTGTGGGCCATAGAGCGTGCATCGCCCGACGACCGACAAAAACCATCACACCTGATCCGGACCTAGTAGTTCCATGGGCATAAAAAAGCCGCCGGCACAATGGCCGGCGGCATCGAATACTCAAAGTGCTGGTCCTGTTCAGCTTCTTGAGCGCCTGACAGCACCCAGGCCTGACAACCCTAAGGCAAGAAGAACCAGTGAAAGAGGCTCAGGCGTGCTGATTATGCGGTCGATGCGAAAAAAGGCTGCGCCGTAGCCGAATGGACTGTCCGCAGCTTGAATCGTCAGCGAATGGCTCCCCGCAGCCAGGTTAAGCGAGCCAAAGCTGAAACCCTCATAACCAAAGCAATTTTCAGGGTCGGCGCATACGATTTGAGGCGGAATATAATAATCCGGCATTACATACGGAGTCATCAGTAAAAGTGTTCCATCATCAAAGACCTTAAATGTATCGCCGCGAGTAAATGCATCCGTAATCATTAACCGCACCGGAGACGCCATGGTAAATGTCCATGCAGGCTTATCGAGGTAAATTGAATTTGCTCCAGAACTCTCGGCACAGAGCTCACTCGTACAGGCATAAGCCCAAGAATCAGTCCCATCGAATCTAAACTCGAGCCATGGTCCGTCAAGGTATGAATCGATCGGGCCCGCAGACGCCGGCAGTAAAAATACCACCGTTGACAGAAGTACCGTCGCAATGATCAGTGTACGCTTCACAGTTTCCCCCTTCCATTTTATCTGCAGTGCCGGCCCATCACAGATACAAAATTAATGCCTGATTGGCAATTTAAATGACACAAAAAAACGGCGCTTCTTCACTTTTGGAAAAAGCGCCGCAAGTAGTCAATTGAAGGGAAACAGCGGGCGGTTCAGATCCTCCTTCGCAGGATGCCTGAGCCGATAACGCCAAGCCCCAGGAGAATGATCGTACCCGGTTCGGGCACGACGCGCGTCGTCAGCTCGAGGCTGTCGGCAGCAAAGCTCACACTGCCGTTCTCTTGTCGATTGAGCTCCACTTGCCGTATTCCCAGTGCCCACTCCACGGTGATGGAAACCCATCCTTTCGAATCGACACTCTCTTCGTCCACCAATTTCCCGCTGCTGTCATAGGCACGAAGAATGAAATGGTCCGAGCCGCTCGTACTGGACACATAAATGCTGACGGTCTTCCAGAGATCGTCGAAAACGATGAACTCGGGCCACTGGGCTGTCCCACCCCCTGTGTAATCGGCCTGCCGGTTGAACGCCAGGAAGTTACGAGAATTCTGATAAGCGTTGATGCCAAGTCGCGCGGTCGCGGCATCCAATCTCGCGCCGCCGTCATTTATCCCCAGGCCAAGGAAATGGACGCCCTGATTTCCGTACTGGTCCCTAAGAGGACCTTCTGTTTTAAAACTTCCTGTCACAGGAACATCGTCGAAATCAATCTTCAGGGCGCAGGCATCACCCGGAGAAGAGAGTAGAAACAGGGATAGTGCTGCGAATAATACGAAGAACCGACCCATGGCGGGCCACCTCCTTTTTTATCCTGCCACGGCTTCGTACTGGGTTGGAAGGAAGGAGGAAGGCCGGGCAGAAACCCATTTATCTTGAACCTGAATCCGAAAAACCCTTATCTCTCTGGCCCTTTATGTAGCACAAACCGTGCACCTTTCACGCGCTTTTTTAAAATTCGCGCAAGATAATGACGTAATCTCAAGTAATACAAAGATATTATTCTGTCGATAACTCTGCCACGAATGACCTTGTCACAACAACAGACAAAAATGATTTTGTAAGACGTACCGACGCTCTGACTGCCATAAAAGCATGGATTTTTAAAAATAGTTAATAATATAAACACATTAAAGGCCATAAATGAATTCGTAAACTTTTCCGACAAAAAAACCGCCGCGATCGACTCACGGCGGTTTCATCTCAGTATCGGTTCAGCTGTAAAGAACCTACAACATCTCCCTCATTACGAGAGCAATACCAATCAGACCGAGCCCCAACAGGAGCATGGTGCCGGGTTCGGGAACGGGAACGCCATCGTCAGTTGTGCCATACAATTTAAGGCTTCCTTCCCCATCTTTGCCGACATTTTGCATCCTCATAAACGGACTGGTGAATTCAGGAATATCCTGATTGAAATTCATCGTCAATTTTGCCGTTGTATAATAGGGTCCGGGTCCAGTGCCCCCCACGACGGCCGGATTGTACAGGGCGCTTTGAATACCTGAGCCATTTGTAAGCTCAACGTTCAATGCTACGCTGGGGAGATTACCGAAACCCCATGCTCCGATGACGGATCCCGTTCCACCGATGAGGACACTGGTGGTATTCGCCTTGTTGCTGTATGCCCATAGAGTCCAGCTGCTCAAATCGGCATTTGTCAAGCCGCCGAGATTGAATCCAATGCCATCCAGTGCTGGTGCGTTCCAGGGAGTATTGTCGATATTTCTATACGGGGAGGTATTATTGATGATTATGGTCAGCGTATTCCCGGAAATCGAGACATCCATGGTGCCGGATCCTATACCGCCGTTGTCAGTACCGGAAAACTGATACATGAGCGCATCAGCCGGAAAGCTGAATGAAACAATAGCGATGACAATCGCCACAGAAATGAATTTTTTCATCAAACTCCTCCTTCAAAGATCTCCCTCGGGGCCGCTTTAAGGCAAGCACCGTACCACAGAGAACGGAAACAAGAGGGTAAGAGGGCGGCGCATTGACAATATATGCATGTAATTACTAAGTATATTCTATTGAAGACCGGCACAAAATGTTTGTTTGCTATGAGCAAACATGAAGCCAGACCCGTCCGGGAAACGTAAAGCGTTCCGACACATTTATGACCGGTAAAAGTATTCAACAGGCTAATGGCAAATAGCGCTTATAATACTAAAGTATTAGAGTGAATTGGTTGCATTGAATACATTGTAAGACAAACCGACATTGAATCTTAAGGCTAAAGTTACGACAAATCGGGAAGTCAGCGAGCATGCTTCAGGGAAAAGATCAACTGTCATTCCGTGCGTGACACGGAATCCATGGATTCCCGCATACGCGAGAATGACAAAAATGAAATACCCCGCAGCGAGCTGCCGGGTATCAGACAGAAATGTCATGCCCGTGAAGACGGGCATCCATCCTGGATTCCTCTTTCGAATGACAGATTCGAAGCAAGCTTCGGGATTGTACCCGTAGTGATTCAAGGTACGAAGAATAAAAAAAGCCATCCTTTGGGAACAATCTAATACGAGATTGCTTCGCTTCGCTCGCAACGACAGACAGCATGTCATCGCGAGGAACCCCGATACGAAGAGCCTGAGTGTACTGTATAGAAAGCATTGTCTAAGTGCTTGAGCGAAGGATTATGATTGTCATTGCGAGCCGAGCCTTGCGAGGCGTGGCAATCTACGATTGAGATATATTCTTGGAATTGCTTCGTCGATTTTCTCCTCGCGATGAACCTGCCTGAAGGCACAAAAAAAGGCCGCCCGATCGGGCGGCCTTTGAGATTCTGCTTTGCTTCAATTACGAGCGTTTCCTCGACGTGATCCCCAGGCCCAGGAGGCCGAGGCCCAGAAGGATCATCGTGCCAGGCTCGGGTACCAAAACACTGGTGCTTGGATCACCGGTGACCCATCCACTTCCCTCGCCGCCCGTGCCGATACTCTGGACGTGAGCGGCTACGTAATAACTTTTTGAGGAATTCTCGCTTCCAAATTTGAAATCTTGCGGAGAAAGGTCCACGCCGTCAAGCGCGATAAGGTATACGGCCTCATCTCCTGCATTAAAACGAATCGCTTCTGGTGCTTGAGGATAATTAAACAGAATATCGAAGTACCCATCGCCATCCGCCTTAAAAGCATTCAATCCTGTTTGCGCAACGACAGTTACTCCACTCATGGCTTCAATTTTGAGCATAGTGGGATCTAAGAGTGGATTCAAATTGAATGATGACTCCCCAACATACTCTGTGCCAACCAGACCGCTTGCTTTGAATGTCAGTTGGACCTTGCCTTCGCTGCCGAAATCTTCAAATGTTGCCGTCAACCAAGGCGAGGTCCCCGCAGGGCTGACCGCGCCGCTGAACTCAAAGTTGTAGTTAAAAACGATGGTCTCGGCACAAAGGGGAAGACTGAAAGCAATAATTCCGAAGACCATTACTGCGGTTATTACTTTTTTCATGAAAACGCCCCCTGATTTATCTCTCTGCTGATCATAAGGCAAGCGCCGTACCATCCTGAGGCATACGACGGTCCGTGTTTTCATAAGTACAGCTAACCTTTTGTTTATGAACACAAAATATCTTTGTCATCTGTATGTGTCAAAGAAGACAGGCCTTCTGCACTTTGTTCGCTTTTGTAAAATCCGCCGACGATATTTAAGTTCTTTAGAGAATTTAGCACAGGGTCACCCGATAAATCCAGTTATATATCAACACATAAGTCATATTGGTTGCACGAGCCATATCTGTAAGGCTATCCGACGATTTCAGGGTTTTTTTTGAAAGTAGATTCCATCACGTGGTACCTAAGAAAATCCATTTCCATACTCTCCCTTGCCCTCTGAAGCGTCCTTCCTTGCAGGATTCATTTTCCCATCGAGATGATCGAGGTGAGGGGGACTACTCCTTACCTCCGGTTCGAGAGGGCCTGGGTGAGAGGATTTGCCGCCATGAAGCAAGCCA
>Ga0316616_100000558_pt1 | contig 12383 bp, 9 predicted proteins | sample OWC_Aug_M1_C1_D1_FD_207660 | JGI IMG/M metagenome (GOLD analysis project Ga0316616, IMG submission 207660) | Wetland soil microbial communities from Old Woman Creek delta, Ohio, United States - OWC_Aug_M1_C1_D1_B | ecosystem: Environmental > Terrestrial > Soil > Wetlands | place: USA: Ohio... | reverse complement strand
AGGATAAAGATTTCATTGCAGACCGCACCATACCCCAGTCCCAATCCTCGATGCTAACACTATTGCCTATTGCCTATTACCTATTGTCCCGAAAAAGCCTTGCTTTTTCGTGGATCCTCGATCCGCCAATGGCGGATCGGGACCTACTGCCTGAATAAATTACTACATTTGCCCAACAATTTTCGGAAATATGACCTTCGACATCACACCCGGGGCAAAAGGATTGATCTTTGACCTTGACGGCACACTTGCCGACACCATGCCCTACCACTACCAGGCCTGGCAGAAAGCCTGCCGGAGATTCGGTATCAGTATGGATACTGCGTTTCTCCAGGATCATACCGGTGTACCCGGCTGGCAGATTGCCGATGATATAATCGATCACAGCGGCATGAAAGGAATTATTTCACCGGAGGAGTTGATGAAAGTCAAGTTTGACGAGTTCTATACGATCCAGCATAACGTGACACCCATCGAACCCGTCACCGCACTTGTACAGAAATATTACCGTAAGCTACCTATGTCTGTAGGCACAGGGGGACACCGCGAGGCAGTGGAGAAGACACTGGAGATAATCGGACTGCGTGAGTACTTCGACATTATAGTCACTGCCAATGACGTGAAGAAACATAAACCGCATCCCGAAACATTCCTTAAATGTGCCAGCCTGATGAACGTAGATCCCGCATTCTGCGAGGTGTTCGAAGACGGTGACCTTGGCATAGAGGCTGCAAGAAGGGCCGGTATGATAGCCACCGATGTCCGAAGCTGGTACCAATCAAACTGGCAGTAAAGTCGAAAGTCTGAAAGCTTTGCCCTCCGACTTCGCCGGACGAAGTCCGCTACGTCGGACGAAGTCCGAAGCCTTGGCGAAGGAGGGTCGAAAGTCAAAAGTCGAAAGTCTGAAAGTCAGTTGAAGGTTGAAAAATTGAATGGTTGAAATCGCAAATCGCAAATCCTGATTGACAAAAGATATTAATAACGGTCCCGAAAGTCCCGAAATAAGATTAACCGCCGACGGCTCCCAAACGTTGTATGTTCCATCACTTGACGAACATTATCACTCTCACTTCGGGGCTCTGACAGAGTCTGAACATATATTCATTAACGCAGGCCTCGCAAGTCTGAAAAGTGACAAGGTCAGTATTCTGGAGGTCGGCTTCGGCACCGGCCTCAATGCATTGCTTACCGCCCTTTACGCTGGCGAGAATAGGATAAATATAACTTATGTTACCCTTGAGAAATATCCCCTCGATGCCTCGCTCCTTTCGCAGCTAAGTTACGGCAGCCTGACAGGAGAGGAAGGCCCGGCACTGTTCGAAGCCATCCATGCTGCACCATGGAACGAACCGGTTAAGCTGACACCCTGGTTCACCATTGAAAAGAAACTGTCTGACCTCACCACAATGAATATTGAAGGCCTTTATGACCTTGTCTTTTTCGACGCTTTTGGGCCAGACAAACAGCCGGAGATGTGGAGTAGAGAGGTAATGACGAAGATAGCCGCTGTCAGCCGTACTGGTTCGGTGTTTGTCACCTACTCTGCAAAGGGAGAATTGAAGAGAACCCTGAAGGATCTCGGTTTCGAGGTGACACTGTTACCCGGCCCCCCGGGAAAAAGGGTCATGACAAGGGCTGTGAAGAAATGAATAATGGTATATTTGCGGGATTAAAAAAATATTTTCAGAGACCCGGCATCCGCCGTCCCTGTTCATAATTTAAAAAAAGAAGAATGAGAAAAGTAAAAATGATTATCGTTATTGCCCTGGCAGCCTTTGCCATACTTCCGGCAACAGGCCAGAAAGTAAAATTCGCCACTCCGGAAGACTCTCTTTCATATGCCCTGGGCGTTGCAAACTACAAGTATTACATCGCCGACAGCATCAATATTAATACCAAAATGTTCTCCAGGGGAATGACAGATGCCTCAAAGGACAAGGCCATCATGACTGACACGACTGCAAGTGCTTTCATAGTCAGCTATATGCAAAAACGTGAAAGAGAAAGACTTATGGTAGAGTATGGGGCACAGATCGAGGCAGGCAAGAAATTCCTTGCTGAGAATGCCAAGGCAGAGGGTGTTGTCACACTGCCAAGCGGACTGCAATATAAGATCATCACGCCCGGAACAGGTGCGATACCCGGTCCTGATGATATAGTTAAAGTACAGTACACAGGCACCACCATCAACGGAGCCAAATTCGATTCTTCCTATGACCGCGGCGAGCCTGCCAGCTTCAGGGTCAGCAATGTCATCCGCGGATGGGTTGAGGGGCTGCGGCTGATGAGGGAAGGATCAAAATTCATGTTATATGTACCGTCTGATCTCGCCTATGGGGAGAGAGGCGCAGGCAATGTCATCAAGCCTTTTGAGACCCTCATTTTTGAGGTGGAACTCCTCGAAATAATAAAAGAATGATATCAGGACTATTGTTGATCACCAAAATATTATCTTTGCCAAAATTTAAATAAAAACAGAAACAATGAAAATCAAAGGTTTAGTAATCCTCGCTGTGACAGCAGCCGTTATCACCACATCATGCAATACCAGATCGGGTATAACAAGTGCAAAAGTTCAAAGTCCGGAAGACTCTCTGGCATATTCACTGGGAATAGCAAGTTATTTCTATTATATGGGTGACAGCCTTAACATCAACCCTGTCCTCTTCGCAAAGGGAATGATTGATGCTGAAAACAAAAAGAACACTCTCGATGAACAGACCGCACAGGGTTATGTAATGTCATACATGCAGAACAGACAGGCTGAGAAGATGAAATTGCAGTACGGCAAAAACATTGACGAAGGCGAAAAGTTTCTTGCTGAGAATAAAAAGCGCGAAGGCGTTAAAGAAACTGCCAGCGGACTGCAGTACGAAGTCATCACGATGGGTACCGGTGCCAAGCCCGGTCCGGAAGAGACAGTAAAGGTTCACTATACCGGAACACTCATGGACGGCACAAAATTTGATTCATCTGTTGATCGCAACGAACCCGCAGTCTTTGGTGTCAACCAGGTTATCAAGGGATGGCAGGAAGGCATACAGTTAATGCCGGTAGGATCAAAGTTCAAATTCTACATACCTTATGAGCTGGCCTACGGCGCAAACGGCACGGGTCCTATACCTCCGTATGCAACCCTTATTTTCGAGGTTGAACTGCTGGATATAGTTAAAAAATGAAGTTTGCAGAGATACATACCCCGAAAGGTCTGATGAAGGCTGTTCTGTACGAGGACGATGCTCCCGGTACAGTAGAGAACTTCGTTACGCTGGCCCAGAAGGGGTTCTATGACGGACTGGCCTTTCACAGAGTCATTCCTGACTTCGTCATCCAGGGGGGGTGTCCCTTTTCAAAAGACATGAGCGATCCCCGCGTTGGCACAGGAGGACCCGGTTACAAGATTAAGTGCGAGCTCACCGGCACCATGCAGTATCATGACCGCGGAGTTCTCTCGATGGCTCATGCCGGGAAAGATACGGGGGGATCACAGTTTTTCATCTGCCACAGCAGGTCAAACACTAAGCACCTCGACAGAAAGCACACCTGTTTCGGGAAAGTGACAGAAGGGCTGGAAGTGATTGACATGATCAAAGCAGGTGACCGTATCGACAGGATAGTCATAACAGAATCGGAATAATGGAATATCAGATCACAGGCAAGGTTGCTGAGGTCTACCAGGTTATCAGGGTCAATGAACGGTTCCGCAAGCGCGAGTTCGTCATTGAACATAAGGAGAGTGGCAGCGGCCAGCCATACGTCGACTATATCAAGTTCCAGCTCACACAGGATAAATGTGAGATAATCGATGAGTCATGGCTCCGTCAGGAGGTCACTGTAACCTTTAATATCAAAGGTAACCGATGGGAGAAGAACGGGCTGGTGAATTATATCACCAACCTTAACGCTGTCATGGTGACCAGGGGTATAGCCGTCGCAGAGAACGGCCAGCAGGCCATTCGTAACGTGAAGCTTGAAGACGCCCCGTCTGAAAGTCCTGAACTTGATGACCTTCCATTCTGATTGACTGCAATTTAAATGTAAGAGGCTGCCTCAAAAGTCTTTTACCACCCCGTCCCGACCATAAGGCCGGGACACCCCTCCTTGAAAAAGGAGGGGAAAGATTTGATATTAAGTATCTTAGCTTTCTCCTCCTTAATAAGGAGGAGTACCCCGACCGAAGCGTCGGGGGGAGGTGGTGACTTTTGAGGCAGCCTCTTTTTTATTTAAATTAAGATATCTTTAATACGATTACCAATTCATTGGTCTTATATTTGCATTGCAAAAACCAAAGGTCCTTATATGTTTCATGAGACCTTACTTAACTGCCTGACCCTTTTTCTTGAGACATTTGTCCAGGAGGACCTGGCCATTCTCTCAGGAAGCGTAATGGTCACCAACGAAACCCTTTCATTTGCAGCGGTCCTTATTTCGTTGATCGCAGGCCTGCTCATCGGAGACACTGTCATATACGGCATCGGCTGGATGTCACGCAAAGTGCCATGGCTGTACAGGAAGGTATATTCAGGCAAAGTCGAAAATGCAAAGACTAAAATCCATGATAACCTGATATCAGCCCTACTTTTTGTCAGGTTTGTGCCCGGTTTGCTCTTCCCGACCTATATAGCCTGCGGCTTTACAGGAGTTTCATTCAAGAGGTTTATTGTCACCACCGGTATTACCGGCGCGGCTTATACTGCTGTTTTCCTTGCAATCCTGGTTAAACTGGGAGAAGCTTTAATACCGACAATCGGACACTGGCTATGGATAATAATCCTGACCACAATGCTATTATTCATCACTTACAGGTTTTTGAAACAGCGCAGGCTTGCAGCCGCTACCACCAATAATTCAATAGTCAATTTTGACAGTGAGATTCCTGAAAACGCTTATGAGATCAATGGCATGCCGTCATTGCGTGCAACATTCAAAAGGGTCGCCCTGTCAGAGAGAATTCCACCTATGCTTTTTTATTCACCGGTCGCCATCAGATGGCTGTTGCTTGGGATAAAATACCGGAGCCTCCTTCTGCCAACTGTATCCAATCCTTATGTGGAAGCAGGCGGTTTATGGGGAGAATCAAAAAGCCGGCTCATGGATCAGATAGGGATTAATCAAAGAGAATGGATTGCCCCTTATACCACCGTCATCATCAGCGACAAGCATGACAGTAATGAAATGGCAGATATCATCAAGGAAGCCATGAAGGACCGTTCTCTGGATTTCCCGGTAGTTGTCAAGCCTGATATCGGATGGCAGGGTTACGGTGTAAGATCGGTTCAGAATGAGGCTGATCTCAGGAAATTCCTTGCACTGTATCCGGTAAACGCACATCTTATCATACAACAACTTCTTCCCTGGGAAGGAGAAGCAGGTGTGTTTTATTCAAGGCTCCCGGGTGAAGAACAGGGGAAAGTCATTTCCCTGACACTCCGTTATTATCCTCATGTTATAGGAGATGGTGTAAGTACCGTAAGACAGCTGATAAACAATGATGACCGTTCACGGTTCAAGAACCGTTTTTACCATGGCAAAGAGCCGCTGCATGTAGGTCTGAGTGAAGAAAAGCTTGACACCGTACCTGAAAAGGGAGAAGTCTGCAGACTTGCATTCATCGGCAGTATCAGGGTCGGAGGTTTGTATCGTGATGCTTCAGGAAATATTACCGAACAGCTTAGCAAACGCTTTGATGAAATAGGTAAAAGCATGCCCGAGTTTTACTTCGGAAGGTTTGATATTAAATTCAGGTCCCTCGAAACGCTCATGAAAGGTGAAGACTTCAGGATATTCGAAATCAACGGGGCAGGTGCCGAAGCCATTCATGTCTGGGATGCTTCTACCCCCCTTCGCAAGATGTACAGCGAGCTCTTCCGTTTCCAGTCGCTCATGTTCGAAATAAGTGACCGTAACCGGACAAGGGGGTTTGTGCCCATGCCAATGAAAGAGTTTTATAAACTCACAAAAAATTACAATCAGCTCATAAGCTCTTACCCGCCGTCTGAGTGAACAGACCCGGAGCAGTCAGCTAAATAATCTTATTTTTACGGGACAATTCAGCCTTCTGCCATGTCCTCTGCAGGTATAACCGACAATCCCTTACTGGGAAAATGGAACACCAGATTTTCCATAGTCCCGTTCAGTGAAGTAAAACCTGAACATTTCAAACCGGCAATCGAGCATGCCATTGAGGTTGCGCGCGAAGAGATTGACGCTATTGTTTCAGACAAAGCTGAGCCCGACTTTGTAAATACAATCGAGGCTCTCGAGAAGACAGGTGAGCTGCTTAACCGCATCACACCGGTGCTTTTCAACCTCAACAGTGCAGACACCACACCGGAACTGCAGGTTGCCGCACAGGAGGTCTCTCCCCTGCTCACGCACTTTGCCAATGATATTACACTGAACACCGAGCTTTTCAGAAAGGTCAGGGCTGTCTGGGACAAGAGAGATGCACTTGGGCTTAACGCTGAAGAGTTTATTCTTTTGGATCGCAAGTACAAGGGATTTGTCCGCGGCGGCGCCGCCCTCCCGGATGAAGACAAGGCGAAGTTCAGGACAATTACCGTTGAGATGTCTGCTCTTTCACTGAAGTTCGAGGAGAATGTCCTGGCGGAGACAAACGACTTTGAGCTTCTTCTTACTTCAGCTGACGAGATTGCCGGTCTTCCTGACGGCGTCCGCGAGGCTGCGGCTTCACTGGCACGTGAGAAGGGAAAGCAAGGGTGGCTCTTCACTCTCCATTCACCAAGTTATGTCCCCTTCATGCAATACGCAGACCGGCGTGATTTAAGGGAAAAGATGTTCAGGGCCTATGCCGTTAGAGCTTTCCGCGGCAACGAGCATGACAACAGGGCGATTACAGTCCGCCTGTCTGATCTGCGGACAGAAGTTGCCCGGCTGCTGGGTTACCGGGACTACGCTTCCTATGCCCTTGAGGATCGAATGGCCTCCACCCCTGAAAGGGTTAACAGCTTCCTTGATGATTTGCTGAAAGCCTCAACCCCGGCAGGAAAACACAATCTTAAGGAAATCGAAGAGTTTGCCGTAAGCCTGGGTTTCACGGGAAAAGTAGAGCGCTGGGACTGGGCCTATTATTCCGAGAAGCTGAGGATGAGGCTTTATAATATTGATGATGAGGCCCTAAGACCATTTATGCCGCTGGAGAAAGTGAAAGAAGCTGTTCTGGGTCTGGCTACCACCCTTTACGGTCTTACATTCGAAGAAAACAAAGAGATACCTGTCTACAATGCGGAAGTGACTGCTTATGAAGTGCATGACGGGGATAAAGGCATCATTGCCATACTGATGCTTGACTTTCACCCGCGCCAGGGCAAGGGTGGCGGGGCATGGATGACAGGCTTCCGCGAACAGCGCAAAGAAAACAATGAGAGGGTCATACCTGTCATATCCCTGGTGATGAACTTCACCCGCCCTACACCGACGAGGCCCTCATTATTATCTCATAGTGAGATGAATACTCTCCTCCACGAGTTCGGTCATGCCCTCCACGGCATGATGTCTGATTGCACTTATGAGAGTCTGTCCGGCACAAATGTAAAGCGCGATTTTGTTGAGCTGCCGTCGCAGATAATGGAGAACTGGGCATGGGAGAAAGAGTGGCTTGACACGTGGGCAAGGCATTACCAGACTGATGAAAAGATACCTGCTGACATACTTATTAAACTGAAAGAGTCCCTTACATTTAACGAGGGCTATGCGTGCATGAGGCAGCTGAGTTTCGGACTGCTTGATATGGCATGGCACACTCTAAGGGAGCCTTTTGAAGGTGACATCGTAGCCTTCGAGAGGTCAGCCATGGCTTCAACAGAGCTGTTGCCCTCTGCTGACGGGGCGTGCATGAGCGTCTCATTTGCGCATCTTTTCTCAGGAGGATATGCAGCAGGCTATTACGGGTACAAATGGGCCGAGGTGCTTGATGCTGACGCCTTCAGCCTCTTCAGGGAGAGAGGCATCTTCGACCGCGGGACAGCATTGTCGTTCCGTCACAACATACTTGAAAGGGGAGGCAGCCGCGAACCTGATGAGCTATTCAAAGCCTTTCGCGGCCGCCAGCCTTCCATCAATGCCCTCATAGAAAGAAGCGGTTTCAACAAGGTATAAAAAACGCAGAGACGCCCAGGTCGGGCGTCTCTACCATATCCAAATTCTGCCCCATCCGGGGCTTCAATATTATCCTACCAGCCCGGTGTCTGAGTCAGGTGGTAACCTTTGCTGCCATATGTGGCTATCTGAGTACGGCCAACAGGAGCCAGGTAAACCCGGTCAGTGAAAGCATCCCGGTTTGAAACGTTCTCAGGAATATAATACCCGACCATGTCTGCACCATTTGTGCCGGTATAGGTAACAACGGTACCGTCTTCCTTCTTGACCTTCAGCTTGTTAACTTTTGAAGGAACCAGAAATTCAGGATATTCAGTCTGGAAATTGATCCACAAACCCAGAAGTATATCAGGATAGGCGGCTCCGTCCATATAATTAATTTTCTTCCAGCGCTTAATGTCCAGGAGACGCGAATGTTCGAACACAAATTCCATTCTGCGTTCGCGGCGTATTTCCCATATCAGTGCAGGAACGTCCGGGTCGCGGTCGGGATCATCAGGCAGGCTGGCGAGAGACAGGGCAGCAGTCTTTTTTATCCCCTTTGCTGTTGCAACTGCATCCAAAGGACGGGTGCGGATTGCATTAATAGATGCGTCTATATCTGCCTGTGTTACTGCCGGGCCGCCCATGGTTGCCATTTCAGCTTTTGCCTCAACCCAGTTCAGGACAACCTCTGCAAGACGTATCACCGGAGCATCATTCGTATTGGTGTTTGAGCCATACTGTGGAGGATATGGTCCCGGGTAGTAGGTAGGACCAACCCTGTCGATAAACTTATCGGCATAAAGCAGAGTGGAAGATTCCTTCTTCGGGGCATCCCAGAATGTTGCTTCAAACCGTGAGTCACGTGTGGCAACCATATTCTTTATATCCAGTTTGTCAGCATTTGCCACCGTTGATAGTTTATAAGGTTGTCCGTCATTGCATACAAATGACTTGGCGAGCCATAAGTTGGGTGCCGGACCCTGACTTTCAGTCGTATTGGAATAAGATGCGACATGGTGTGTAATGGTAAGGGTTGCATCATATGTCCTGAACATGATCACCTCTTTGTTACCTGAAAGATTGTCTGATCCGAATAATGCCCTGAAATTGCTGGTAAAAGAGTAAAGATTGGATTTCATTACCAGATCAGCGGCTTTTGCTGCAAGGTCAAGGTATTTCTGGGCTTTTTCCTCATTATTCAACTGGTATTTCTGCCAGGTTCCTTCGAACAACATGAGTCTTGAAATAAAGGCAGCAGCAATATACCTGTTCAGGTACTGGACATTACCGTCAGCTAAACGCATGTTATTCAAGGCATAAGTGAAATCATCATATACCTTGTCCATAACAATAGTCCTGTTGTCCCTGTCCTTATACATAAGCTCCTGTTCAGTATCCAGAATGACCTTATCATAATAAGGTACATCACCGAAGACACTTACAAGCCGGCAGTACTCATATCCTCTGAAGAAGCGGGCCACTGCGCTCCAGTGGTTATAAGCCTCATCAGTGATATATACGCCTTTCATGCCTTCAATTCGTTCAAGGAATAAATTTGATTTTCTTACCCATGAGAAATTCCAGGTAGGGCCGGCATAGGTAGTTAACCAGGCTGAAGCTGAACCGTCGCCTATTTCAGCAGTTGAAGCTCTGCTTTCAGGGGCGGCGGATTCAAAATTAATTTGTTTGCCTGAGGATGCGTAATCGTCTGCAAAATAATAACCCCTTAGCGGCGTATAGCTGACACCCCATGTTGAATTATAGCCTACGAAATAGTTGCCATAAAATCCATTGGCAAATAAACGAAGGTTATTTTCGGATGTCCAGTAGGTTTGATCGTTCATCGTAGTCAAGGATGGTCTGTCCAGGAAATCTTCACATCCTGTGATAAGCAGACCAGCTGCTACAAGTGTTATGATAGTCAATATCTTTTTCATAGTTTCTTGATTTTAGAAGCTTAATTGAACACCGAATGATGCACTCTTGTAGGTCGGTACTCCTACCCCGGAACGACCGAGGTTATAGTTAGATTCATTCCACATTGAATAGCCCTCAATTTCCTCAGGATCAATCGGTATAGTGCCAAGATGGTCAAAGGTAATGAAGTTCTCCAGTGCTGCATATACGCGGAACTTGGCAACATGCACTTTTTCTGTCCATCTGGCCGGGAAAGTATATCCTAATGTGATGTTCTTAATCCTCAGATACGCCATATTCAGCAGGTACCTTGTCTGAACGTTCATGTTCAGGGTAGTACTGCTACCTGCCTGATCCCAGGGTCGCGGATAGAATGCGTCCGTTCTGTCTTCCCTCCAGAAATCACCGGCAAAGGCCTGTGGCATTGCACCGTTTGCCGAATAATAACCGGGTATAGCCAGGAAGCCGTCTCCCCAGACCTGGCGACTGCCTACGCCCTGTAAAAATGCAGACAAATCGACGCCCTTATAAAACATGTCAGCACGGAAACCGTACATATAACGTGGAGTCCTGTTTCCGATTATTTTCAAATCACCGTAGTCAGGCTGTCCGTCAGAGGCTCTGAGCAACCGGTTGCCTGGATCAATTACGCCATCACCATTAAGATCTACAAACTTGACGTCACCCGGGCCAAACAGGAAGTTACCCGATTGTAATCTTCCCTGGGTTGCCGTGTAAGGGTTGGACTGTAAATTGACGGTGTATCCATCCGTAGATTTACCGGTAACCAACTTACCGCTACTGTCATAAATGAAATCCTCTTTCTGGAACAGCCGGTCAGTCTGATAACCCCATATTTCACCATAGGTTTTGCCTACATAGTAGCTGTCAATGCTCAAAGTTGTTCCGTATTCGGTAACCGTTGTAACAGCATCAGAGAGTGACGCAGACAGATTGAATCCGAACCCATTCTTAAACTGATGACGATAATCAACTTCTATCTCGAAGCCCTTTGTCCTCAATGATCCGAAGTTACTTTGAGGAGCTGTGGTTCCGAAAGTTACAGGAATTCCCTCCTGGGGAACAATCATATTCTTGGTGTCACGCTGAAACCAGTCAAATGTCACACCCATATCACCGTTAAGAAAACGTGCGTCAAAGCCCAGGTCAAGTGTAACAATATCCTGCCACGTAACGGAGGCTGAAACAGCACCCGGGGTACTGAACTGATAAAGTCTTGCGCCAGAAACGATCCATGAGTTCTGTGATCCTGACATGGTGGGAACATACAGGGAGCCCGGGACAGTCTGGTCACCGATTATTCCCCATGATCCGCGGAGTTTCAACGAGCTGAGAACAGGTTTTGTCCAATCCATAAATGCCTCTTCATGTATCCGCCAGCCGGCTGAAAATGATGGGAACCAGCGCCACTGCAGGTCTGTCGGGAATTTAGAAGACCCGTCATATCTGAGGTTTGCCTCCAACAAATATTTTTCCTGAAGATTATAGTTAACGCGTCCGAAGAAGCCTAACTGAGATTCCCAGTATTCTCCGCCACTGGTGGTTTGAGTACCGTAGGCAAGATCGAACTGAGGATTTTCGTAATCAACCAGCTGAGTTATCTGCGACCAGTTGTAGGCATTTTTCCATGACACCAGGTTCATTCCAAGCATATAATTAAGCTTGCCAAAATTGCCAAAGTCCGTCATGTAGGTCGTTCTAAGGTTGACAGTATTCCATTTATCATTTTTGGAGTACCTGTAAACATGATCCGGATTGGAACCTACGCCTGTGTATGTGTAGTAACTCAACTCGTAGGCCGGCATAGCTCCTGGAGCAGTGGGATCTACGCGTATTCCTTCATCATTCACATAAACCCTGTTCCCATCCCCGTCTTTCCTGGCAATGGCGCTTGACCAGCTGTCGCGCATTGTATAACGTGTTCCGGGCCGTTTGTTAATATATTCCTGGTTGGCATGTGTAAAATCAAGATTGATTGCCCAGTCTTTTAAAGGTTTAATTTCAAGACCACCGGTAAGACTCAGATAATTCGTTCCCTGCGTTGCAGTATTCGCTGCTGCCATTTCCGATGCAGGGCTTCTGATAGGGTCACCGCGTTCAGTAGTCATGGGATATGTTTCTGCCCAACGGTACAGGTACAACCACGGATCTGCAGTTGTAGAGTTTGTGGCATATGCGTATCTCTTATCCCTCTGTGAATACATGGCACTTGCGGTAACTCTCAGATATTTACTGACATCAGTACCCAGGTTAATTGTTCCGTTATACCGCTTAAAATCATCAATTTTGGCAGGTTTGTTTATACCTTCCTGATCGAGATATCCCACGCTGATATTATAGTC
>Ga0316616_100000557_pt1 | contig 12385 bp, 9 predicted proteins | sample OWC_Aug_M1_C1_D1_FD_207660 | JGI IMG/M metagenome (GOLD analysis project Ga0316616, IMG submission 207660) | Wetland soil microbial communities from Old Woman Creek delta, Ohio, United States - OWC_Aug_M1_C1_D1_B | ecosystem: Environmental > Terrestrial > Soil > Wetlands | place: USA: Ohio... | reverse complement strand
ATGAGCCCGAAGCTGGCCCCGACGAACGTCAGCCAGACGAACAGGAACCGGGCGACCTCTTCGGCCCAGGTGATGGCGGAGTTGAAGACATAGCGGGCGACGACATTGCCGAAGACGAGGCCCACCATGGTGGTCAGGATAATGACCATGATCACTTCCAGGATCCGCGACAGGATTTCTTTCGCAGTCATGCGCACCCCCATGTCTGGCCGGGGACGGCGACCCAGCGAGGCGCCCGCCCGTGTGGGGTTCGGGCGCCTCGCTGGAGGCCGACCAGCCGGAAGGTCCTATTTCACGGCCTGAATCTTGGTGATGATCTCCGTCGCCGGGGCATAACCTTTCGCGTAGTTGTCTCGCACCACCTTGGTGGCTTCCTCGAACGGCTTGCGATCGGGGGTGCTGATCTGCAGCCCCTTGTCCTGCAGCTTCTTCATCACATCTTTCTCGTCATCCTGAAGTAGCTTAAACTCGTAGGCCGCGGTTTCCCGAGCCGCCTTGGCGAGGACGTCCTGGTACTCCTTGGGCATGCTCTGGTAGAGCTTGTCGTTGATCGAGACCCCGTTGTAGCTGAAGAGGTGGTAGCTCACCGTCACGTACTTCTGAACCTCCCACCAGCCGGAGGCCCACAGCGTGGAGAAGGGATTCTCCTGCCCGTCCATGACCCCTTGCTTGAGCGCGTTGAACACCTCGGGCATGCCCATGGTCACGACGTTGAAGCCCAACGCCTTACCCGTCTCCACGTACACCTTGTTCTCGGGCATGCGCAGCCGCATCCCTGGGATATCCTTGAGGGAGTTGATGGGCCGCTTGGAGTTGGAGATCACCCGGAAGCCGTTGGCCATCCAGCCCAGGACCCGGACGCCGGCCTTCTGGTACTCGGCCACGAACTCGTCGCCGATGGGCCCGTTCAGCGTCTTCTGGACGTGGTCGTAGTCCCGGAACACATAGGGCAGCTCCAGGATGCCGATCTTCGGGTAGGAGGCCGTGAGGATTCCGCCCGTGATGGCCATCTCGATGGTGCCGATCCGCACCCCTTCCGTGAACTCCCGCTCGCCGCCGAGCTGGCTGCTGTCGTAGAGGAACCCCTCGACCTTGCCGCCGGTCCCTTCCTTGATCGCCGGCAGGAACTTCTCCTTCAGGGCGATGTTTACCGGATGGCCCGGCGCGTACCAGTTGGCGATCTTGAGTTTGTAGGTCTCTCCGGCCTGGACCGTCGGGGTGCCGACTGCAAGCAGGCAGATGGCAGCAAGCACCATTGTTGTCACAAGGATTCCGCCCCATCGCTTCATGGTTCCACCTCCGGTTGTTGGGTTTACGCCACGTCCGTTTCTCACCACGGCATACGACGACCGCCTCAGTCGCGAATGGTCTTCACCGCGGCCAGCAGCCGCGCTGCCCGGCCGAGGTAGTCTCGGTAGACTGACCGCCGCCCCGCATCCGGCTCCACCACGCGCGCCGGGCGGACCAGCTCCCGCGCCACACCCAGGTCGGGCGCCACGCCCAGAGCGACCCAGGCCAGGACCGCCGCGCCGAGGGAGGAGCCCTCGGGAGACTCCGGCACCAGGATCCGGGTCCCCCACATGTCCGCCGCAATCTGGAGCCACGTGGACGAACCCAGGAGTCCGCCTGTCACCCGGACCTCCTCGATGGGCTCGACCGCGTCCGCAAGGGCCTCCGCCACGCGGGCCAGGGAGAGGGCAATGCCCTCGTAGACCGCCCGGGCCAGGTGCCCGCGGGCATGGCGAAGCGTGAGCCCCCAGAAGCCTCCCGTCGTCTCGGGGTCCCAGACGGGGCACTGCTCGCCGGACAGGTACGGGAAAAAGATCAGGCCTTCCGCGCCCGGCGGCACCTGGGCCGCCAGGTCGTTGAGGGCGGCGTGCAGCTCGACGCCCGGCGGACCGTCCGCCGCTTCCGCGCCCGCGCACTGACGGACGAACCAGTCGTAGACGATCCCGCCACTGCTCACGATGCCGCCGATCACCCACCAGCGTTCGTCCAGGGCGTAGGTCCAGAGCCGCTCCTGTGGGTCGACCGTCGGCGCTTGGATCAGGTACCGACAGGCCGCGCTGGTCCCGACGTTGACGGCAGCGATTCCGCGGCCCACGGCGCCGACGCCGACGCTGGACAGAACGCCGTCTCCCGCGCCGATCACGCAGGGGATGCCCTGCGGCAAGCCGGTGCGTTCCAGAGCCTCCGGCAACCAGCGGGTGAATGTCCGGTAGGGGGAGACGGGGGTCGAGAGGTGCGCCCGGCCGATGCCGGCGGCGTCCAGCGCCTCCGGAGACCAGTCCCGTCGGCGGATATCGAAGAGGCCGGTGGCCGAGGCCATCGACCAGTCCACCACGTATTCGCCGAAGAGGCGGCGGAAGACGAATTCCTTGATGGAGAGAAAACGAACCGGCTGAGCGGGAAGATCGGCCTGTCGAAGCCAGGCGATCTTGGAGAGGGGGTAGATGGCATCCAGCGGGCAGCCGGTGGCCCGGTAGATCCGGCGCCCCGCGTCAGACCGCCGGAGGCGATCGGCGATGGCCGCGCTGCGACGGTCCGACCAGGTGAGATAGGGCGACAGGGGCCGATCGTCGGACGCGACCGGCATGGTGCTGTACCACTGGGCGCTGAAGGCCACCGCGTCCACCGAGCGGCCCGGTGGCCGGTTCTGATAGGCCTCGCGGATGGCCTCCAGAACGGCGGGATAGACCGCCTCCGGATCCTGCTCGGCCCAATCCGGCCGGGGCGTGAGCATGGCGTAAGCGCGGCGGGCAAGGGACAAGATCCGACCCTGGCCGTCGAAGAGCACGGCCTTCGTCGCCGACGTCCCGATGTCCACCGCCAGCACGTTTCCGCGCTCAGCCATCCGGCAGCCTCGCAGTCAGCCATCTCCTACTGGCAGAGTACCGTCTTTCCCCGGGCTGCTCAAAAAGGTCCAGATGCAAGGCGGCACACCGCAGCCCGAGCGAGGCGTACTGGAGGTACGTCGCAGCGAGTGGCGAGGTGGGCGGGGTGCCCGTCCAGAGGATGGGTCCCCGCAGATGGCCGTTTTCAGCAGCCCACCAACGAGGGATCGAAGACCGCCTTGGGCAGCGCGTCGAAGGCTGCGTGGATCTCGGCCGTCTCCTTCTCGTTCAGCCCACGTAACGGGGCTTTCATATCCAGCGGGAACTCCCGGCCGCGCAGCCGCATGATCTCCTTGTAGCCGGCCAGGTATGGTCCGATCTTCAGGACCCCGCGGAGCTGGTTCACCAGGAGCTGGAGCTTCCGCGCCCGCTCGTACTGCTTTGCTACCACAGCGTCATAGAGGGCCACCATCAGCTCGGGGAAGGGATTTGCCACCGCCGAGACGACGCCCACCCCGCCAACCATCATGGCGGGATAGACCAGTCCGTCTGTCCCGATGATGCACTCGAAGCCTTCGCCTCCGACCTCCACGTATTCCTGGAACAGGATCAGGTCTTTGCTGGAGTCCTTGATCCCCACGATGTTCTTGACCTTCTTGGCTAGCTTTCCCACCAAGGAGGACGAGATGCCGGAGGCCGAGCGACCCGGGTTGTTGTACAGATAGACGGGGAGCCCGGGGACGGCGGCGGCGATCTCCGTGAAAAAGGCGTCCAGGGCCGGGCCGTCGGACGGGTAGAAGTAGGGGGCGATGACGGAGACGGCATCGCAGCCGGCCTCCCGGGCGTGGCGTGCCAGGTCCAGGCACCCCGTCGTGTTGTTGGTCGTGACCTGGGGCATGACGGGGATACGCCGCTTCACCTGCGCGACGGTGATCTCCGCAACACGCTTCCGCTGCGCATCCGACAGGGCGATGCCTTCGCCCATGGTTCCGCAGGGGAAGATCCCGTGGATGCCTGATTGGACCATCCATTCCAGATGGTCGCGAAGCGCCTCCTCGTGGATCTCTCCGCTCGGGGTGAGCGGGGTATGGAGCGCGACGATGATGCCGTGGGCTTTCATGGATCGGATCTCCAATTCTGTCGGGGACGCTGACGGCCTCCCCCGGCCCGGGGTCCAGTCACGATCCCGGACCGGGGGAGGTCCCGGTGGTTAACGTCGTTGCGTGGCGCTGGAAGTGTTAGCCAGCTACTTCCGCGTCGCCTCGATCGCCTTGAAGAGGCTGTCCACGTATTCCTTGCCGATCTCCTTCTCCGCCCAGGCCTTGACCGGCGGCTGGGCGAGGTTGCGGAATTTCGCAAGCTCGGCGGGCGTGATCTCGGTGACCTCCATGCCGAGCTTCCCGAGGATCTCCTTGGCGTTCTTGTCCTGATCGCTCGTCATCTTGCGGTGGATGGCCGTGGCCTTCTGCGTGCCTTCCTCCACCGCCTTCCGCTCGACGGCCGAGAGCCCCTGGTAGTACTTCTCGTTGATCGTGTAACCATGGACGCTCCAGACGTGGCCGTCCAGGGTGATGTACTTCTGATACTGGTACAGGCTGGCGGCCAGGATGTTGGTCACGCCGTTCTCCTGCCCGTCCACGACCTTCTGCTGCAAGGCCGTCGGCAGCTCCGCCCATGGGATCGCCGAGGGGCTGGCGCCGAGGGAATTGACGAGGGTCTGGAACACGGGGCTGGGCATGACCCGCATCTTGAGCCCCTTCATGTCGTCAGGGGTGCGGACGGGCCGTTTGCTGTTGGTGAAGTGGCGCACGCCGTTGTCGGCGAACGACAGCAGTCGGACCCCCGTCTTCTTGATCATGTCGTCGGAGAACCCTTTCAACCAAGGGCTGTCGTACACCCGCCACGCGTGCTCGTGGTTCTCGTAGAGGAACGGGATGCCGAGGACGCCGACGGGTTTGTAGATCACGGCGATGGCGCCGTCATGGGCCACGGCCATGTCCAGCGTTCCGAGCCGGAGCCCCGACATGGTGTCGGCGTCGTTGCCGAACTGGCCGGCCGGGAAGATCTCGACCTTGATGGAGCCGTTGGTTGCCTTCTCGACGTGCTCCTTGAAGGCCAGCGCGGCGGCATGCTTCGGCTGGTCGGGCCGGGCGGGCTGGAAATGGGCATACTTGAGGACCTTTTGCTGGGCCACGGCGGCCGTCGGGAGGGCCAGCAGCACGACGGCCAGGGCGACGAGAACCCCACATCTCCACTTCATGGCACTTCCTCCTTCTCCCTTCAGGGTTAACGAGCGAACCCGAACCACCTGGGCAGGGTCAGGCTGATCGCCGGGATATACATGACCATCGCCAGGACTAACAGGAGCGCGAACACCATGGGCAGGACGGCCCGCGAGAGCTTTTCGAAACTCAACTGGCCCACAGCCGTGAGGATGAAGAGAACCCCGCCCACGGGGGGCGTGACCATGCCGATGGTGAGATTCAGGACGAAGGCCATGGCGAAATGCAAGGGGTCGATGCCGACCTGGTCTGCCAGGGGGCCCAGCACCGGGACCAGGATGATGACCGCAGGTAGCGTGTCGATGAACATGCCGCAGATCAAAAGGAAGATCGCCACGATCGTCATCACGACTGTTGGATCTCGGCTGATGCCCATGATATAGGCGGCGACGGTCTGCGGGACTTGGACCATGGTGAGGATGTTTGCGAAGAGAGAGGCCATGGAAACGATGAGGAGCGCCGCCGAGGTGACCAGGGCGCTCTGTACCACGACCTTGGGTAGGTTCCGCAGGGTCAGTTTCTTGGTGACGAAGAACCCGACAAACAGAGCGTAAAAGACGGCCACCGCCGAGGCCTCGGTGGCGGTGAAGATGCCGCCCAGGATCCCGCCGATGATGATCACCGGCATGAGGAGCGCCGGGACCGCCCGCCAGACGCTCTGCAGGCGCTCCTTCCAGGTGGCCAGCGGCGACCGGAAGAGGTAATTGCGGCGGACGGCGGTGAGGTGATTGAGGACGGCCAGCGCCAGGGCCATGAGGACGCCGGGAAGCACGCCCGCCAGGAACAGAGCCGCCACGGTCACCTTGCTGTCCGTGATGGCGTAGATGACCATGATGATGCTGGGCGGGATGATGGGGCCCATGATGGCCGTGGAAGCGGTCAGGGCGGCGGAGTAATACTCGTCGTAACCCGCCTTCTTCATCATCCGCATGATGAGGGCGCCGGGGCCGGCGGCGTCGGCCAGGGCCGACCCGCTGATGCCGGCAAAAAGCATGAGGGTGAGGATATTGACGTGACCCAGGCCGCCGCGGATGTGCCCGACCATGTTGTTGGTGAAGCGGAGCAGCGACATGGTGATGCCGCTCGCGCTCATGAGGTCGGCGGCCAGGATGAAGAAGGGGACTGCCATCAGGGGAAAGGAGTTGATTCCGTTGAAGAAGCGCTGCGGCACGGTGAGAAGCGACAACTTGCCATTCAGAAGGAGGGCCAGGAATCCCGAGCCGCCCATGCTGATGGCGATGGGAAAGCCGATCAGCATGCCCAAGAGGAAGGTGATGGCGAGCGTGATCCCCATGGCCTAGGCCTCCGTGCCCGAGAGGTCTTCCAGGATTTGCCCGGGGGCGTACTGCTTCCCCACGTAGTTGCGGAACATGAGTATGAGGTGCAGGGCGAAGAGCAGGGCGCCAATGGGGATCGCCAGGGACGGGATGCCGAGGGAGATGTTTAGCACGGGGGTCTCCTGGCTCCAGACGAAGGCGGCAAACTGGAAGCCGAGGACCGTTATCACCCCCAGGAATAAAAATACCAGACCCCCGACCGCCATCCGCAGTCTGCGGCCCAGCGCCTTGGGCAGGCGGTCCTGCAACATCTCCACGGCCACGTGGCGCCCCTCGCGCAACGCGAGGCCGGCGCCCAGATAGGCGATCCAGATCATCAGGTACTGGGAGACCTCCTCCGCCCAGATGATCGAGAAATTGAACCCGTACCGGGTGATGACGTTGACGAAGACCAAGGTCGCCATCACGGCCATCATGAGGAAGATGATCGCCCGGTTGGCCGCGACGAGGTACCGTTCGAATCGCTTCTCGGGCATGGGGGACCTCCGCGAGTGGCTCAGCAGGCTGCTGAAAAAGGCCCATCTGCGGGGGCCCATCCTTCGGACCGGTACCCCGCGCGCCCGCGCGGCGCTGCGACGTACGTGCCAAGTACGTCTCGCACCTCGCCTCGCTTGCCGCCTAGCATCTGGACCTTTTTGAGCAGCCTAGGAGAAAATGAGACTTCAACACCCTGTTAGTAGCGCTTATTAATCAGGGCCTTTCGGGTCTTCTGGACGCTCGCCACAAAGTCCCCGCTCCGCCGCAGCGCCACACCCACGGCCAGGACGTCGATCACGCACAGGTGCGCGATGCGGGAGGACATCGGCTCCGGCTTGAAGCCCGTCTCGCGTGTGTGAACGCAGAGCGCGACGTCCGCGATGGTCGCCACCGGCGACTTGCGGTGACTCACGATCGCAATGGTCGCGGCCCCCGCTTGCTTGGCGATCTCGAAGGTCTCCACGATGTCCTTACTGGAGCCGGAATGGGAGATGGCCACCACGACGCTGCGGGGCGTCATCAAGGAGACGGCCATGGCCTGCATGTGGGGGTCGTCCTGCCAGCCGCACGGGATGCCGAGGCGAAAGAACTTGTGGTAAGCGTCCATGGCGACGGGGGCGGAGCCGCCGAAGCCGATGAACTCGATGTGGGACGCCCGGGCGAGCAGGCGGACGGCCCGCTCCACCTGGTCCGGCGCCAGCGTCTCCAGGCTGTCCTGGATGGCCAGGGAATTGGCGTTCAGGACCTTACGGCAGAGCGTGGCCGCGTCGTCCCCAGGGCCCACGTCCTCGTGGATGTTCTTCTCCTCGGGGACGAGGTCCTGGGCCAGGCGGATCTTCAGGTCGTGGTAGCCCTTCAGGCCCAGCGCGCGACAGAAGCGAATCACCGTGGGCTCGCTGATTCCGGCGTTCTCGGCCACCTCGCTGATGGACTGGTAGATGACCTTGTCCGGGGCGGCCAGGACGTATTCCGCTACGCGACGCTCGGAGGCGCGGAGGTCGTCGCTCTTGGCCCGGAGCACCCGCAAAACGCTCCCGCGCCACGCCTGACCGCCGTCCGCCCTCTTGCCGCTCATCCTGGCCATCTCGCCCCGAGGGAAGATGTGAGGAAGAATGTAGTTTTACTACCTATCAGAGCCTTCAGGCCAAGTCAAGAAGGAACTTTCCTACAGTCGCTGCCCCGACGATGCTGATCAGGACAGAGCGTGAAAACATCGAAGCGGACTTGGTGGGGCAATGTGCGGGCCGGGTCGCACGAGGAGTTGTGGGATCGCGTCCCCTGACAGAGTGAACGTCGGCAACACCGCAAAACGCATGGGAAACGGATTGCAGGCGGGGAATCGAATTGACACCCGGAGACCGGCATGTTAACCATCTCGTCACGTTTCCTCCGTCTTCCTCATCGCGCGGCGCACGCACCTCGACCGGCCTCGGGGCGACAAGACGCCGGGGTACCGCGTATGGCATTCAATCGACGCAGAGAATTGGTTCGGGTTCTGGGCCTCACGTTGCTCTGGCTGGCCCTGGCGTCTCCCGGTCCGGCGCGGGCGCAAGTTGCGGCGAGTCCCATCCCGGCCGCAGAGATCGCGTCACAGGCCGCTGAGGTCGCTGCCCTGCTGGCGAATGTGGACAGCCTGTCCGCTCCAGGCCCCGAGATGCAGGCGATCGAGCAAGAGTTGCCCGAGATGAGCAAGCGCCTCCAGGAGCGATGGGAGCGTCTCCCGCGACGCCTGTCAAGCGACCCGTCCGCGCCCGCACTCCAGGGGCTCGCCGTCGTCTGGCAAGGGATGCGGACGGAGCTGAGCGAGTGGACCGACACCTTGGCGCAACGAGGAACGAATCTCCAGCGCGAGCTCAAGCGTCTGTCCGACCTGGATGAGACGTGGGCGCGGTCCCTCAAGGAGATCCAGGGCGCGCAGGTCCCGCCGCAGTTGATCGCGGAGATTCATGCCATGCGCGACGGGATCAACTCGGCGCGGACGCGGGTGAACTCCCGCCTGGCCGAGGTGCTGGTGCTGGAGTATCGCGTCTCCCTGGAGCAGCGGCGCGCCGATCAGGCGCTGGCGCGGATCGCACGGGCGCGGTCGGAGCTGTTCAGTCGTCTCGGCGTGCGGAATGCGCTGCCCATCTGGAGTCCCGATCTCTGGGCCAGAGCCCAGGGGCAATTCGTCACGGGCCTCCGTGACGCCGGTCTGCGCTGGTGGAATACCCTGGCGGGTGAAGGGGAGGATCAAGCGAAACGGGTCGCCCTGCATATTCTGGGATGTCTTGTCCTGTTCGCCCTTCTGCTGCGGGCCCGTCGCCTGGTCGCGCTGTGGGCCTCGGATCGGCGCGCAGGCGTCAACTGGATGCTGCAGCGGCCGGCCTCCGCGGCGCTGGCTCTCGCCATCTTCGCCTCGCCGTGGATCTATCCGACCTACTCGTTTGCCCTCTTTGCCACCTCGCGGTTCATTTCCATCTTCCCGGCAATTCGCCTCCTCCTCGCTCTCGTTCCGGCCGGCGTGTCCCGCGGCTTGTATGCCTTTGGGGTGGTCCTCGCGCTGGAGGCGTTCCGACCGCTGCTCTTTCCGGCACGGGATCTCGAGCACCTGCTCTTCCTGGCCGACCTCCTGGCCGGCGGCCTGTTGGTCGGCTGGATGTGGTGGACGACACGCCGCGTCGGCCCGCCGGTTGACCCGCGGATCGCCGAGGGTGGCCCCCCTGATCGCGCTCTGGCGTTGATCCTGTCGTTGACTTTCCTCCTGGCGTTCCTGGCGGGAATGGCGGGCTATCTGCAACTGGCCCGTCTACTGGCCACCGCCGCGGTGCGGAGCGCGTACGCGTGGCTGACCATCCGCGTGCTGGTCTGGCTGGTCCAGTTGCTGGTCGCCTGTTTCCTCTGGGCGCCCCCGCTCGGGGCGCTCGCGTCGGTGCAGCGGCATCGGACCTATGTCGAGGGACAAGCCGGTCTCGTCCTGACCTGGATCGGGTTTGCGGCCTGGATCTTGGTCCCCTTGAGCGCGCTGACGATTTCCGACAACGCGATCGCGGTGGCTCGGACCGTGCTGGACACTGGATTCGGGTGGGGAACGATCCAGATCACCCTCGGCGATGTCCTGCTCTTTGGCGCGACGGCGTGGGCGGCATTTACCCTGTCCGCCGTCGTTCGCGCCATGCTCGAAGGGGATGTCTTTCCGCGCGTTCGCCTCGCCGAAGGCGTGCCCCTGGCCTTGGCGAACCTGGCGCACTACGCGATCCTGGTCGTCGGGTTCGTCGTGGCACTGACGTTCTTGGGCGTCGACCTGACGAAGGTCACCATCCTGGTGGGGGCCTTCGGCGTCGGCGTCGGGTTCGGCTTGCAGACAGTCGTGAACAATTTCGCCTCGGGGCTGATCCTCCTGTTTGAGCGGCCCATTCGCGTGGGAGACGTGGTGCAGGTCGGGGATATTCAGGGCGAGGTCCGTCACATCGGGATCCGGGCCAGTACCGTGCGAACCTGGAAGGGCGCGGATGTGTTCATCCCCAATGCACAACTGGTGACCGAGAAAGTCACGAACTGGACTTACACCGATCGACGGCTCCGGATTGACCTCCGCGTCGCTGCGGCTGCGGCCAGCGATCCTCGCCGGGTGAAGGAGCTAGTGTGCGGGATTGCACGCAGCCACCCGGACGTCTTGCCCGAGCCGCCCCCGGCGGCCTTCTCCATCGGTTTCGGAGACAGCGGGCTCACGTTTGAGCTCCGGGTATGGACCAATCGGTTCGAGCGATCGGATGCGATCCGGAGCGAGTTGGCTGAGACCGTATCCGCTGCCCTGACCGAGGCAAAGATCGCGCACACCACGGTGGGATGAGTGACGACCAGCGGCTGACACAACGGCCGGGAAGAAGGCGCCATCCTCGTCCGGATGCTGGGCGTCAATCACCTGGCCCGGTCTGTCTCGCCCCGTTCGTCCTGCTGGCTAGCCTGCTCGCCCGCGCCGTCGCGTCCACCCCTCGCAAGCGCCGTCCCTTCGATCACTCCGGAGCCTTCGGCGTGGACTTGGTCGTGCGTTTCATCACTTTGCCTGCCCGCAGAGTCGGACGAAAAGGGTACCGCGAAAAGGGTACCGGACACCTTGAGAGAGGTAACTGGTTGATTTCCTTGGAGATGGTCTTCAAATCTTCGGAATTCCGGGGACACCATAATGTTTGCGGGAGCCTGCGGGGCGGAGGCGTCAGACGGTGCGAAAACAGCGGACAGGGGGCAGATGGCAGAGACAATGGCTAGGAAGTCACGGTGTTGCCTTCGGTAGCTTTCAATCAGCCCGCGCTCGCCCCGAACTGCGGCGACCCTCCGGGGCACCGGCCGCCGTTCACCAGCGAGCCCAGCCGTTGCCGGCGAATCTGGAGGCCCACCGCGTCGACCGAAAGGTTTCGGATACGTTCACGAAGGCAGCACAGTCCCCCCATTCGTTGGTCCCCTTGTGCGTGTTGTGCGTCTTGTGGTGAAACCTTCCTTCTCAGTGGAAGGTCATGGCGCCGTTGATGCCCAGGACCTCGCCGCTCACGAAGCTGGCGGCGGGGGACGCGAGGTAGGCCACCGCGCCGGCGATCTCCTCCGCGGCGCCTTCGCGGCCGAGCGGAATGGTCTTCACGGTATTGGCGCGCCCCTCGGGCGTGCTGAAGCGCTCGTGGAACTGCGTGGCGATCTGGCCGGGGGCCACGGCGTTGACGCGGATGCCCTTGGGGCCGACCTCCTTGGCCAGCGCCCGGGTGAATCCGACGATGGCGGCTTTGCTGGTGGCGTACACCGTCGCACCGCCGCCGCCCCCGGTGAACGCGGCGGCCGAGGACATGTTCACGATGTTCCCCGACTGCTTGGGAAGCATGTGGCGCAGGGCGGCACGGCACATCCAGAACGTCGAAGTCAGGTTCACGTCCATGATGGTACGGAACAGCTCGTCGGGCATCTCGGCGATGGGGCAGCGCTGCACCAGGAAGCCGGCGTTGTTCACCAGGATGTCGAGCCCTCCCAGCTCCTTCAGCGTCGCCGCGACCACCCGGTCCGGTTCGCCGGCCTTCGTCAGATCCGCCTGGATGCCGACGGCCTTCGAACCGCCGATCTTGACGGCGGCCACCACCACCTCCGCGCTGGTAGCGCTGTTGAAGTAGTGGACCGCGACCGACGCCCCCTGCTCGGCCAGCGCCAAGGAGACGGCTCTCCCGATCCCTGAGGCCCCGCCTGTCACCAGGGCCACTTTCCCATCCAGCCGGAAGTTGCTCATGGTCGCTCCTCCCTTGGTGTCATCGTCCTGGCCCTGTCACTCGTTTCCGCGTGACGCGGCACGATCGGTGGGGTCCCGGTGCTATACCGCAACCGCCTGGCCGCTCTGCAGCGACGCTCGCGCCGCATCCAGCATGCGCATCACGGCCAGCACCTCGCGCCCGGAGGCCATCGGCGTTCGCCCCTCTCGCAACGCGCCCGCGAACTCGGCGAG
>Ga0316616_100000556_pt1 | contig 12386 bp, 11 predicted proteins | sample OWC_Aug_M1_C1_D1_FD_207660 | JGI IMG/M metagenome (GOLD analysis project Ga0316616, IMG submission 207660) | Wetland soil microbial communities from Old Woman Creek delta, Ohio, United States - OWC_Aug_M1_C1_D1_B | ecosystem: Environmental > Terrestrial > Soil > Wetlands | place: USA: Ohio... | reverse complement strand
TTGTAATGCTGTTGAGTTGTCTAAGTCCTTTAATAATACAAACGAGCATTTCAGAACCTCTCGAGAGAAACACAATTTATGTGAACGATGATAACATCGCTGGACCTTGGGATGGGACGATTGATAATCCATACAGATTTATTCAAGATGCGATAGATAACGCGACAGCATCCCTGATTATTTCTGTCGCAAACGGGACATACTATGAACATCTGATGATTCCTTCTAATTTGAACGATTTAACCATTAACTATTGGAGTGATGCCCCTGGTGAAGTTGATACGGGTGGTCCAATGCTTATCGGGAATGGCACCGGCACAGGGATTTCTATTTTTGCAGATAGCGTGAAAATCACCCAACTTAGGATTCTTGACTATGGACAAGAAGGACGTGATGCAGGTATCTATGTAGAAATCGATGTGGAAGGAGTGGAAATCTCAGGGAATGTTATTGCAGAATCCTATCATGGGATTTGGATAAAACGTGACGTCCCCAATGAAACATTCCATATCATTGAGGCAAATACCATAGAAAATGTTTCTCAACGGGGTATCAGCATTGTTTTATGCGATCGGAACACGATTCGAGGGAACACAATTCGAAATTGCACCTGGGGGGTATATCTCCATGACTGTTATAAAAACACGGTATCCAGTAATGTTTTCCTTAACAACACCGAGGGGCTTGTCATCGATATCGGGATAGAGAACAGTGTTGAAGAAAATACCTTTGATGGGAACAACTATGGTTTTGGTACCGTCGGGACACGATCCTCAACCATTCGACATAACAACTTCCTGGACAATAAAAAAGGTGATGCGTATTTCATCACATTTAATGTCTGGAACGCGGATGTCTGGTCTGGGAACTACTGGGGTCGTCTGGTGTTTCCACTGATGAAACCTATTGGCGGGAGTTTTATTATCGCAAAAATCGACCTTCCCTGGGTGAAATTCGATTTCTTCCCGGCATTATCACCCAATTAAGGAAACTACTCTTTCCATCCTTTTTCTTTTTTTAATTGAGAATATAAAATACATTCCGTTCATAAAGCAATATTTCTTGCTGTAATCCATCGAAAAAATCAGAAAAAATATCTTGTGCTAAATATTTAAATAGCTCTTGTTTTATGATGGAATTTGAAGGGAGAACCGAAGATTATGCTTGGCGAAAAAAACCCAAAAAAATGTTTTTTCAGTTTAATGATTGCTTGTATCTTTTTGCTGGTTTCTTTTACCTCTGTGGTGAGTTATCAATCGGCTCGTTCTTCAGTCTCATCAGATGCGTCTCCGTTGTTTCATTTTCGTCTCAATTCCACTACACAACAACAAAAAACATCACCGTTCTCGGCGGATTTTCTTGGAAAAAACAATCCTCAACAGATCCCCTTACCTTCAAGGGAAATTTTTTCGAAGGAAGTGTTGGAAAAATTATCAGATGTATCGATCAAAGAACTCCTTCTCCAAATCGATTCTGGTCTTTCAGAAAAATGGGAGGCTCTTCTCTCTTTTGCATTGAATAATCAGGATGTCCTCAACAGGATTATACGACAGGAGTATAATGAGTACCAAGCGTTGTTCTCAGAATATTCATCGCTGACACGGCAAGAAGCAGAAGACAAATATATTGAAATGCTTCAGACTATCAACCTTGAGGATCTTCAACAGAACCATCTGGTACTGGCTGAAGGATCATCAGGGGCAAATATCACTGCTGGTGTGTTCTGTAACATCACGAGCGGTCAGATCTGTCAAATCACCTCCCAACCGATCTGTCAAATCACAACACAACCCATCTGTTCATTGACGAAAGGCTTTTTTTGTTGGACGATTTATGGTCCAATCTGCCCCACAACAGGGATAAAATGTCATCCACCGACCTCTCGGCCGACCTTGTGTACCATCTTTGCGACCGCAGGAAAAATATTAAAAAGCATTATCCTTGTCCTGCTGCTGGCAACGGTGATATTCGTTCCAATCGCGATCTTGTCTCTGGTGTTCATCACGGTGTCAAACCCTGATCGATGTGACCAGATCCATGAACGGATCACCCTGTGGTTTAATTGTACCACTCCAGAATAAAAAATTCAAAGGAATTCCTCTGATGAGATGAGATACTATGGTTGAAAAAAAGAACACAACCCCGAAGGCTGACTCTGCGAAGAATGATGGCGTAAAAACCCAAAAAACACCCTATACGATGAACGAGGTTTTTAAAATCACTGATGATTTGTTTACCCTTTCAAAGGAAAGGGAGTATCCTATTGGTGCATTTATACATGGGTTGATTTTTACTTTGGAGTTTGCTACACAATCCTATCAGATCCCGCCTCAACAGCTTGCGGAGATAAAACGGGATTGCCGGCGGTATGTCGATGAGATTGTTCGTTCGAATGCTCTGAAGGTCCCTGATGCGGCGAAGAAAAAATAAAGGAAAAACAGTAAATGGTTTATTTTTAGCAATTAGTTGAAGATAGATTCCTCTGCTGAGATTGGAACAAAGGAATTTTTTTTATATTCGTATCCAGATGAGGAACATGGTTCCATACACTGTTTTTCCGATGGGCGTCATGATCTGATCGCAGGAAGCAAAAACATTGACTTTGATTTTTCCAAACCCAATGAAAAGTTTTGATGTCACGGAAGCTTCGCTACCGGGGTCAATGCTTGAGATGATTCCTCCAAAGCTTTTTCGCATAAGCCCGAAAAGCCCCCCGGTGATGTAAATTCCCCAGGTGATGTTGGTTGCTATTCCGGTTCCGTTGTTTTTTATTATCGCGGTCACAATGGTTGTCCCCGTGATCGTCCCAATTTCTAACGCAGGGAGAGTATCTTGTGTCGTGAAACTCCATATGGGTCCGTCAGTGCTAGCTCCAAACGTATCGGTTGCATGAATCATCCAGTAATAGGTTGTCTCATAGGTGAGTGGTTCGGGGAGTTCAAATGTGGTTTCTGTGAGACCTTCAGCGATTTTCTCTGGTGTAGGGTTGGTGCCGAAATACAGGTCGTAGGTCACGGTGTCGTTATCCGGGTCTCCACCAGTCCAGCTCAGATCGGTGTCGATGGGAACTGCGATCGCACCGTCGGCGGGTGAGGGGTTGTTTGGTTCATAGGGGACTTGGTTTGTCCCTTGGTATTTCAGAACGATGATATCGACAAGCTCGTCAGCGTACACCCCGGTGCTACCTACGATGATATATCCAAGGTCATTGGTTTCTACCCCATAGTTAGCGACATCCTCTTTGCCTTCGTTATCGATGATGTCGGACCATTCTTCAATCCCCTCGGTATCGGTTTTTATGAGGTACATATCCGTAATCTGAGTATCAGGATCTGTGTAATCTCCTGCGATGAAATATCCACCATCAGAAGTCTGTTGCACGCTATGACCAATGTCAGTTGCAGTTCCACCAAAACTGTAGTCCCATTCAATAGTGCCATCATCAAACGTTTTTACCAACCAGATATCTCCAGCTCCTGTTGCGGTGGTATAACCTGTGATGATATATCCGCCATCTGCTGTTTGTTGCACGCAGCTTCCTTCCTCATATAGAGGACCCCCCAGGGTTTTACTCCATTCTTCATTTCCATTGATATCGGTTTTGAGGAGGAAGAGGTTCGTGTTTCCGATAGGTGCTTCAAGTAACCCAGTGATGATGTATCCTCCATCCGTTGTTTGTTCCACGTGATTACCGCCATCAAGACCCGTTCCTCCAAAGGTGTGGTTCCATTCTTCGCCCCCATTGGAGTCTATTTTAATAAGCCAGACATCGGCACTCCCCGCTCCATAGGAGCCGGTCCATCCAGTGGCGATATATCCTCCATCAGTGGTTTGCGTTGCACTTTGAAGATTATCATAGTAATCGAAGTCCCCAAACTCGGTCGCCCAGGTGAGGGTTCCTGTATCATCGGTTTTGATGACGTATCCATTGATATGATAGGTATATCCGGTGTATCCTGCGATGATGTACCCTCCATCAGAGGTCTGATGGATGGATCTTCCTACGTTTTCATTATAGGAGACCCCATGGGTCTGATGCCATTGTTCTTGTCCGTTGCCGTCGATTTTCAGCATATAGACATCCCCTCGCCAGGGCATAAATGCATTTCTTCCATACGCACCAGTAATGATGTATCCACCATCGGAGGTTTGCTCGATGCAATGGCCCCAGTCGATTTTATCACTGCTGCCGAAGGTGTATGACCATTCGACGGGTGGTTGAGTTCTTTGATTTTTTTCAGCAAGTATCTGAGCTGAGGACAGTGAAGTAAGCAGGCTTCCTATTGTCAGAATGATTATTATTTTCGATTGTAGTGTTTTCATTTTTATTTTTCCCCCGTTTGTAAATAACACTCTTACGATATATAAACATTAGCACAAGGGGTTATGGGAAAGAAACACGAGAATCTGCTAACAATTCCAGGAGTGGACTCTTTGAAAAATATGAAATTTATCAGTTGAATAAGATTTAAAAAGGGAGGTTTGCTTATTATGTACCATAGAGGCGGCAATGATGTTAAACACTCGTTTCCTAAAAATGGGATTTACCGGTGTTTTAGGTATTTTTCTTCTAGGTCCGTCTCTCTATCCGATAGATTGTGAGGGTTACTCTATACAAACCATTGAGGAGCTAATACCTATTACTGATGCTGATGATCCTCAGATTCTCACTATCCCAGATGGGGTTGAAATTGGGGATATGATGCTGTGCGACCTAACCTTGGATCAGTCAAACCCTTGGAAACTCCCAGGACCTTATAATGAGCATAGTGCGATTTATATTGGAAATAACACCCTAATTGAAGCAAACGGTGTCGTCCGCTACCGTAATTATTCCCAGTTCACCCATTGGTGTAAGAATTATGCGTTTATACGGGTGAAAACCGCTACCGAAGCCCAGCGTTATGCTGCCGCGGAATGGGCGAAAAGTAAAATTGGTTACCCCTATCAAGTTTTTTTTGATTTTCCTTGGTTCGGCATCAAGATAGCAAACACCAGTAGTAAGATACCGACCGCGGATGAAATCTATTGTGTTGAGCTGCTCTGGGCTGCGTATTACAATCAAGGGATCGACATCGATAGGAACGGGTGGAGACCACCCTGGTGGCTCACCCCCTATGATATTCTGTATGATGATGACATCGAGGTGTTATTAGAGAACGTTACGAACAGTACTGAAATTACTCAGCCCGATAAAGGATTCTATATCCGAGATAAAAAAATACTATTCACTATTTTTCATACGACCGTGATCGGACCGATAGACATTATTGCTACTACTGAAAATGAGCTGATCACATCGGTTGAATTCTATATTGATAATGTGTATAAAGCAACGGTAACCGAATCGCCGTATACCTGGTATTGGGATGAACCGGGTTCAGGGGAACGAGAAATCAAAGTGATCATGTATGATGATGCAGGGCATCATTATTCATCAAAAATAAAGGTACGGAAACTAGTCTAACGCATCAATTTTTTTTTTATCTCATATTTATGGATAAATGCAGGTGCGTATGCATCCATAAACTTTAAAAAAACACAAGGCATGTGTTTTCTTAAAAATATTGGATGGTGTTCGTGGATGGGATATGGTGAATACAAAACTAAAGTGAAACTTGATTATATTCAAGATTTTGAGATGATGTTTGAGCGGATGAAGGTTGATCGTCCCCGAGAAGCAGCAACGTATTATACGATTCTGATCATTGATTGTCCAAAGGAGTTTTCTGAGTTTTTGAAAACAGCGGAAGAGCTGACGAACCTGACAAGGCGGCCTTTAGAGACCGGGAGGAACTCTCTGTTGAGATATGGGTTGATTGCTGAGGTGTTGTTCTCCGCGCATTCTGAGGAGGACTTTGGACGAGAAAGCTATCTTCCGGTGCATCCGAAGGTGATCTGGGAGGACATTAAGGATGATTTGAAGATGGTGATTGCATCTGATACCTATACGGCGATGTCCAATCGGTTGAATGAGTATTCGACTGCGTATAACGATCATTTTAAAACATATGGAATTAAGATTAAACGGGATGGGAACGTCACCTTGCGGTATAGTGGGAAATGGATTTTGTATAATATCTTGAACAATTGCTTAGAAAAGAAGAACAACCTTCGGATGCAGATTGGTGGGGAACGGTTCTTTGATGAGCCGTTCATTCGGTATTTCAAGAAGTTTTTAGCGCTGAACACAAAGGTAGAGCTTCTCATTGATTCGGAGACGAACATTGATATTGCCAAACAGTTGAAGATCGCGTATGCTGATAACCTGGATATTCGGTACTTCTCGGAGAATACTTCAGGGACGATGCGGAATTATGTCTTTGGGAAGGAGCTTGCGGTGAACGGCATTAAGATTTTAACGGAGGAAGGCTCTGAGCCGTGTTATGTGGGGACCGCGTATGTGAATCTTGAGGATATCGAGATTTTGAATGGGAAGTTTGAGAATCTCTGGGCTCTTGCAAAAAAGTTACCTGAGACTCCTGAGAAAGAAAAATAATTTTTTTTCTTTTTTTTCTTCTTGTTTTTTTTTAAAGGATTTCTGAAGTTTTTTTGGTATTTGTTGTTATTTTTCCAGTCTGATATTCCTCCACCATATCTTTAAATACAAATATTGTGAAATCGTAACATGCTAATATGTATCAAGTAGGAGTGTAAGGAGAGAAACCATGCCTAAGATAAATGTGATGTATGAATTAGAACCTGACTACCTCAACGAAACCCCGGAATACAAATGGAAAATCACCAATGACAAGGGAAAAAACGTCAAAGTCTCTGATAAGGTCTTTGACCTCATGCTAGATGAAGGATTACTCCGAAAAACCGATGATGGGTACGTCTTCGTCGGGAAATACGAAGACCTCTACGGGAAAAAGAAGAAAAAACCTCACAGTTAAGTGCAGTCCCAGCGGAGGGTCTGTTTCCCTTTTCGAGCATCACCTCTTCTTGTGTCCCAGACCCTCCCTTCTCCAATTCTTATTTTTTTAAAAAACCAGGAAAAATCTTAAAGCATCACAGCGAATCCTCTTTTTGGATCAATCAATGAAAAAGTCTGAGAACAGATTCCATAAACGCACCGATGAGGAATTGACTAATTTCATCAGAAAATTAGAGTTACAAGCATTAGAAACAGCAGAAGAACGACTCCCATTATACCTGAAAGTTGGATTGAAAGACGCCCGTCTCGTCCTTGATGTCGGCTGCGGCTCAGGATTCGTGACCAGAGATATCGCTCGATTGACAAAAGGGATGGTACTCGCGATAGATGGATCGACCTCCCTGCTCACCGTGGCTCAGAAGGTCCTCCACGAATATATGAATGTCACCTTCTGCGTGGCTGATGCCCAACAGTTATGTTTCCCTTCCAACACCTTCGATCTGGTGACCTGTAACTTACTCTTAATGTGGGCAGATGACCCTCAAGCAGTCGTCCATGAAATGACTAGGGTCGTCAAACCAAGAGGAAAGATCCTTGCTTCCCTGGAACCAGATTACGGGGGAAAGATCCATTGGCCGGAGAATAAAAAAGTAGATCCCTTGTTCGCAGGGGAAGCAATCAGAAAGAAAGGAGGAGACCCCCATATCGGGAGGAAACTTCGCAAGCTTTTCATCAGCGCGGGACTTGAAACTGTTATCGGCATTGGTAACAACCGGATCTGGTCCTGCGAGGAAGACAAACAATACTATCTCCATTCCCGGGATTTCTACATAAAGATCCTCAAGGATGCAGGATTGACCGAGAAAGAAATCGATGTATGGGAATATGAATTCCTTAGATCCCTTGATGAAGGAGTACAGTTGAACTTCTTCCCACAGTTCTATGCCATCGGCACTAAACCCCAAATGGAGGGTTACTCCAAAACACCCTGAGGAAAAAAAATGACTGCAACGATCATTAACGGAAGAGAAATCGCAAAAGAACTCCGGAACACCATCAAAGGGGAAATCCAGAACCTTACAAAGAAATATCATAAGGATATCCTCGTCGTCACCGTCGTAATAGGTGAGGATCCATCCTCAGAGATGTATCTGAAATTACGGTCAGCTGCATGCGAGGAGGTCGGCATTAAATCAAAAATCCTGCGCTACCCAGCAGATATCTCAGAACCAACCATCCTCCGACATATTCACGACCTAAATAATGATTCTATGGTCCATGGGGTCTTCATCCAATACCCCGTCCCACCCCATCTGTCACCAACAACCCTTATGAAAACGGTTGCTCCACACAAGGACGTTGAGGGGTTTCACCCGGAGAACCTCGGGCGGACCATGATCGGTGATGAAAAACTCATCCCTTGTACTCCCCTATCCGTCCTGACCATCCTAAAACATGCACAGATTGAACTTCAAGGCAAAGACGTAGTTATTGTGAATCATAGCAACGTCGTCGGAAAACCACTTGTTGCTCTTCTTCTCAATAGGAATGCAACCGTCTGTGTCACCCATGTTTTCACCGGTGATCTGAAAGGACACACTCGAAAAGCTGATATTCTCATCACTGGGGCTGGAGTACAGAACCTTATTACAAAAGACCATATTAAAGAAAATGCAGTAGTCATCGACATAGGGATTATACCAACCAAAGATGGCGTGCGTGGAGATGTCGATTTTAATTCTGTGAAAGAAAAAGCATCAATCATCACCCCAGTACCCGGGGGGGTTGGTCCAGTGACGATTGCGAATGCATTGTCCAATATGGTAATAACTTACAAGATGTGTATGGAAAAAGATGTATGATAAAAGATAGTTTTATTCTGTCAAATACCTTTTTTTTATTGCTTGGGTTAGAAAACACTGAGTAATTTTTTTTTTTTTGGATTATGAAAAGAAATCCTACTTCATTGCTCAACCTTCTGATTTGTTGAAAAAATAGGTGCCTAATCCCATGATGATTATACAAAGTGCAAGGATAATACTTAAGTCTATGACCGGGTGAAGAACGTTATTAGCACCAGTAAGACTCCCTCGAATCCCATCAATCATATAAAACAATGGGTTACAATAGGATAATGCCTGCAACCAACCCGGTAAAGAACTATTAATGGGATAGAAGGCTGAGGAGAGGAATAACAGCGGCATCAATATCAGACTCATTATGGATTGAAATCCTTCGAAATCACGCATCTTTGAGGCGATGATCAAACCAAAACCTACAGCGGTAAAAGAAAGCAGCACCATAATAATGATGGTGAGAAGCAGTCCTTGTGTATCGATAATTGGTACACCAAGAAGCAGAGCGATAATCATGATGATAAATCCCTGAAACAACGCGATGGTAGCACCGCCAAGAGTCCTGCCTATTACTATAGAAAGGCGGCTGACGGGTGCGACGAGGACTTCTTGTAAAAATCCAGATTGTTTATCCCATAAGACAGATACTCCGGTAAACATCGAGGAGAATAAAATCGCCATTGCGATAATTCCTGGTGCGAGGAAATTGATATAGGAGCCTTGCATGCCAGGGAACACGGCGATGTTGAAGCCAAATCCAAGGATGAAGAGGAAGAATAATGGTTGAATGATCGTTGAAAGGACCCTGCTTCTCGCACGAAGGAACCGTTTCATCTGGCGAAGCCAGAGCATATAAATCGCCTGGAGGTCCTTTTGACTCATCATTTCGATCGCCTCAGATGAAATCCCGATGATTTTGTAGGCTTCTTACCAGGCATCTCAGTATTTTGCTCTCGCATGCGCCGTCCCGTGTAATGGAGAAAGACATCATCAAGGGTGGGTTTTCTCACATCTATAGAAGAAATTCTGATGTTTATAGTCCGTGCGATATCAAAAATACTTGGTATTTTTTCTTCTCCGCGTTCAACGCCTACTGTTAAAAAAGAATCATGCGGTGTGATATTGCTAACCCATGATTCTTTCTCAAGTCTGTGTTGTAAGGCGACGTTATCGGAACAAGAGAGTGTTATCACATCATGTCCAACTGATTTTTTCAATGCATCGACGGTATCGATTACCATAATTTTTCCATGGTCAATTATGCCGATGCGGTCACAGAGGAAATCAGCTTCGTCCATGTAATGAGTGGTTAAAAAAATGGTAGTCCTTTTTTCTTTATTGAGTGTTTTGATATAATCCCAGATAGCTCTTCGGGTCTGTGCATCAAGCCCTAACGTTGGTTCATCGAGGAAAAGAACAGTTGGGGAATGCATTAAACCTCGGGATATCTCCAACCTTCGTTTCATTCCACCTGAATAGTGTTTTACTAACACATCTTTTTTATCTATGAGGTCGACAAGGGTAAGGACTTCTATAATACGTTTTTTTCGAATTTCTGGTGTTAACCCATACATTCGAGCATGAAAATCAAGGTTCTCTCTTCCAGTGAGCTCTGTGTCAAGAGCTGGCTCTTGAAACACCACCCCAATGTGTTCTCTGACTTTCGAGCGTTGATGTAAAATATCATAGCCTGCGATGGATGCAGATCCCTCACTTGGATACAATAAGGTGGTAAGCATTTTAATTGTCGTTGTTTTTCCTGCACCGTTTGGGCCAAGGAACCCGAAGATTTCACCGGATTCAACAGAGAATTTGATATGATCAACAGCAACAGAAGTATCGAATGTTTTCGTCAGATTCTGGGTCTGGATGATACTCATACATTGACCTTATTGTGTTAGGATTACTATGCTCTTGGTTTTAATAAACTATGCTTTTTGTATCACTGCAAAATAATTATCTGGGAATCTCCTGGACGTGATGTAGACGGATTTGAGGCTTTGAATCGTTAACCCTGCATGCTGTAGTTCTTTTTGAAATTCGCCTCGGCTGTAGAGATGATAGAATCGTGGGATGTTCAGATTATGTTGCTTCCAGTAGATGTTGATATCACCAAACTCGTGGTCTCGTTTGAAGTACTGTTTAAAAAAATGGCGGTAATATTTATCCTGCCAGCGTGACCATACACTAATCAAAGCGGTTCCTTGTGGTTTGAGGACGCGAGCCAGTTCCAATAAAGCTTGCTGTCGATGGGCTTTTCCCTGGATGTTATGGAGGGATGCGATAAAGAGAATTGCATCGATACTTTGGTCTGTGAAGGGGAGGTGCACTGCATCGCCATGGATCAATGCAATATTCGTAAGATTCATTTTTTTAATCTTATTGTTGATAATCATGAGGAATTTCTGTGAGAGGTCTATTCCGATAGCCTGGGAACATCGTTGTGCACTTGGAATGAGATGCCGTCCATTCCCACATCCAATGTCTACGATGATATCGTTGGGTTGTAATGTTGAGATATAATCAAGACAAATACTCCATGGTTTTTTTCTGGTGGTGTCGAAACTTTCCGCAATCGTATCCCAGGTGTTCTGTGCGGTGAAACGATGCTCTTTCTGCATAACTTTCCGGGGGATTCCTTGCTTTTTTTTTATTTCAGACGATCTGTGATTAGTTCAAATGCGATAACGGGATGTTCGAGGTGGAAGGCTTGAATCGTTTTTGGATGTAGTTCACCAAACAGTCCAATCTCGTGTTCTTGTTTCAGAAGAGCCGCGCATCGTCCATCGATGAACGCTGGATGTTTTTTTTCTTTTATGACTGGTTTTTCTGCGCATTCTCGAAGCACGGTTTCAACAAGGGATTTGCATTCTGTGAAGTTGGCTTTGGCATCTATCTTTAGAGCAGCGAGATGGTATCGGTTTTTCGCTGTCTCATCAACAACGACTCCAACTTCGAAGATCTGTTGTGGTAAAGGATGGTGTCGGTTTTCCCTGAGAAGTTTGAGTAAGGAGGGCAGGAGACTCATGCGTAAGCCGCTGTATTCTTCCCCAATAGGGTTTTCGAGCTCCACCATTGCTTTTTTTTGCAATCCTATTTTTTGAAACTCATCGTCTTTGTTGGAGATAACAAAGGTGGTGACCTCGTTGAATCCAAGTCCTATCATGATGGACCGTAGTCCGTCATAGAATGTTTGACTGGGGAGTCGTCCTCCGAAGGTGAGGGATTTTGGAAGATCTGTGGGGAATTGGTCAAAGCCATATCCTACGGCGACATCTTCGATTAAATCGACTTCATGGAGGATGTCGGAGCGCCAGGCGCCTATGTCAACAAGGATGATTCCATTTCCGGTGTCTTTTGCGTGATGTCCCATTTTTTCTAGGTACGTGATGATGTCTTTTTCTGTGAATTTGGTTCCTAGGAGGGTATTGACCGATAGGAGTGAGACTTTTTTTTGTAGAGGTGTAAAATCCGGGGAGATGATTTTTTTATTTTCATCGATGACGATGGTCTGATGGATTGTTCCTCCTCGTTCCGCAAGTGCGGTGGTGACGATGTTAAGCGCATAATGAATTGCTTTTCTATCGGTCCCGGTGACATCAATGAAGATCTCCTTTGTGTAGGGAGTGACCTCGGTAAGACTTCCGTTGATG
>Ga0316616_100000555_pt1 | contig 12388 bp, 13 predicted proteins | sample OWC_Aug_M1_C1_D1_FD_207660 | JGI IMG/M metagenome (GOLD analysis project Ga0316616, IMG submission 207660) | Wetland soil microbial communities from Old Woman Creek delta, Ohio, United States - OWC_Aug_M1_C1_D1_B | ecosystem: Environmental > Terrestrial > Soil > Wetlands | place: USA: Ohio... | reverse complement strand
CATCTCAACCCAGGTATCCCTCTGGTAGAGCTGGATGCGCACATCAATGACCCGGGCTTTATCGATCCTGCGGTTGACGAATTCATCACCATGATGACCAAGAAGTCTTAGAACAAAGCATGGGAAAGAGAAAGAAATCTCCCAAGCGGTATCGAATCAGGCTTGACAGCAATGCGTGCATCGGTTGCCTTGTCTGCACGAGCTGCGAGTTCTTTGAAGTCCGAGAGGACATGCGGGCTCATGCCGTGCGTGCAGAGGTGGACGACTTGGGCTGCTGCAAAGAGGTTGCGGATGCCTGTCCTGTCGGTGCCATCATCATAAACCCTATTTCGAGTTCGGGGAGGAGATAGACCATGGAAATCAAAACCGTGCCGGTTCCAGCAGCCGGCAAAACAGCCCAGGGACTGATCGTCTCTTGGGATGGCGGACAGTTCGTGATGATCGTGGCTGAAAAGGGCGTCGTTTCCTGCGGGGTCGTGGACAAAGACGTGATGGAGCGCTTTGATGCAGCCATTGCCATCGCAAGGGGGACTCCCGAAAAGCCGTTGAGAACTGTTGAGGATCTTCTGGCCGCCACGATTGCCGACGTGACGAAAAAGGCGTCTTCCTCATTCGGCATTGAAGTAGGGATGAAAGGAGAGGAGGCTCTGAGAAAGCTTTGTTTGTGAGGCGTCCAGGCTCTCGTCGCCCTGCCCTTCTCTCAAAAGAAAGAGATTGTTGTCAAGGCGCCTTTGCGGTATAAATCTTTTGATTTTGTGCATAGCTTGCTCATTTGTGCAAGTGGATATGAGCAACCGACTCCGACGCTTCGCTTCAGAGTCACAAATGGACGAAACAACGGTATCTTTTTGTTTGTTAAGCCGACCGCTGTTTTTTAGAAATATCTATGGAACTTGAAGGCCTCTAACATCAGAAAAGTCTTTTCGGCTATGGGTGGAAGTCATTTGTTAAACCAGGAACTCTTAACAGGAAGGAGGCAGTTATGAAAAAGGGATTGTTGGTAGGGTTGATGGTGCTGGCGTTCATCGTTTCGTTCGCATCCACGGGCCTGGCGCAAAAAAAGGTTCTCATTGCTGCAAGCTTGGCCAATCAGATCAATCAAGCCTGGATCAACATGGGCAAGGGCATCAAGGATGAGTGCCAGAAAATGGGGTACGATTTGATCGTGGTGGACGCTGAAGACAAACCAGCGAAACAGATCTCGGACACGGAAGATGCTCTGGCAAAGAAGCCCGACGTGCTGCTCCTCAACGGCGTGGATTCAAGCGCTGCCCAGTTGGCGGACATGGCCCAGAAGAGAGGGATCCCTTGCATCTTCCTCGGTCGAAACTACGGGAATGCCACCTGCTTCATCGGTGCCGACAACTACACGACGGGCGTGATGTTCACCGAATACCATGCCAAGCTCGCCGGCGGCAAAGAGTGGAAACTCATCGCCATCACGGGCACCCCCGGTGCCGCTTCTTCGGTTGACCGTGAAAAAGGCTTTGACGCCACGCTCCCCAAATTCCCCAACCTCAAAGTTCTCGCTCGGCAGGCCGGTTATTATCGTCGCGACAAAACCCTGCCGGTGGCCGAAGACCTGCTTCAGCGTCATCCCGATGTCCAGGGAATCATCGGGTGGAATGACGAAGTGGCTATGGGAGCCCTGGCTGCGGTGAAGTCCCAGAATCGAAAGGGCATAGCGATTACAGGCGGCGACGGCAACAGAGACACCTGCGAAGCCATTCTGAAGGGTGAAGTCAATGCGAGCCTGATGTATGACCTGAAAGGCATCGGCCACCTCGGTGTCCAAACAGCGGCCAAGCTTCTTAAAAAGGAACAGGTCGACAAGATCATTTACGTTCCCCAAATCTGGCTTACCAAGGACAATGTCGAACAGTACCTCAAAGCGATGCAATAGCCTGGATCCTTCTTCAGAAGGAACGCTGGTTCACCCGGGGAAAGGCCTGCAGGAATCGAACTCCCGCTCCCAACTTGAGCTGAATCACATCAGCAAGGCCTTCCCCGGTGTTCAGGCTCTCAACGACGTCTCCTTTGACGTTCGCGGAGGAGAGGTCCACGCGTTGATCGGAGAAAACGGAGCGGGGAAGTCAACGCTTCTGAAGATCCTGAGCGGGGCGCACCAAGCCGATTCCGGCACCATTGTCATCAATGGCCGGGAAACGTTTATTGAAGATCCGAGAGCCGCACGCCAAAAGGGGATCGCCATCATTTACCAGGAATTGACCCTTGTGCCGTGGCTCAGTGCTGCGCACAATCTTTATCTCGGGAGAGAGAGCCAGTTTGGTCGCGGCATTCTTCCCTTAAAACAGATGAATGCCATGGCTCGCGAGGAGCTTGAAAAAATCGGCATTCATCTCGATCCAGCGGTGCCCGTGGCAGAACTGGGCGTTGCAGAGCAGCAGATGGTTGAAATTGCCCGCGCCCTCTGCGAAAATGCCCAGTTTCTCCTCATGGACGAGCCGACCGCTTCTTTGACGGACCGAGAGATAGAAATCCTTTTCGAAAAAATCCTCGCATTGAAGAAAGCGGGGGTCGCCGTTGTCTACATCTCACACCGGCTCGAAGAGATCCACCGCATCGCCGACCGCGTCACGGTCTTGAGGGACGGTGCTGTCGTTCACACAGGCGCTGTCTCTGAGGTGACGATGAGTGAACTGATTTCCAAGATGGTCGGTCGTCCGATGTCCAATCATTTTCCACCTCGGACGCCCGCCAAGGGAACCGAGATCTTGCGGGTTGAGCCGCCCGCAGGTGCATCCCGAAGTCGCCCTGTCATCGTTCACAAAGGGGAAGTGGTCGGACTCGCCGGGTTGGTGGGCTCTGGTCGCACGGAATGGGCCTGGAGAGTCATCGGCGCTGCTCCCTCCAAGGGAGAGCGTGTTTTTGTTGACGGTCAACCCGTTCACATCACCACACCCTCTAAGGCCAGGGAACTGGGGATCGGGATGGTCCCTGAGAACCGTAAAGATCACGGACTGGTACTCATGCGGACGGTTCGAGAAAATGTTTCCATGACCATCCTCGATCGGCTGGTCAACTGGTGCGGTTTTATCAACATGACTGGGCAGAACCAGTCGTGCAATTACTATGTCAATCGCCTCGGGATTCGCTGCTCCAGTGATTTGGTGGAGTGCACCACCTTGAGCGGAGGCAATCAACAGAAGGTCGTCCTTGCCAAATGGTTGGTCCGGGACTGCCCCGTCATCATTCTGGATGAACCCACTCGGGGAATCGATGTGGGGACCAAGTTTGACATGTACACTCTCATCAATGAGCTCAGCCAGGGAGGAAAGGGAATCGTCCTGATCTCCTCGGATCTTCCCGAGCTGATCTCCATGAGCGATCGGATTTACGTCATGCACAACGGCGACTTTGTCGCCGAGCTTGACTCCAGGAAAACCTCGCAGGAAGAAGTGATGCATTTCGCCTTCGGGTATTTCAACAGGACTTGATGATGAACTTATCCTATTCTTCCCTCACCCACCTCCTGTCGCGCTACGGCTCCATTGTCATGCTGACTGTGCTGGTGGTTCTCATGTCTTTCACTTCAAAGGAATTCCTGACCGTCCACAATCTGACAAACGTGGTGCGCCAGGTCTCCGTTTTCGCCATTATCGGCACAGGAATGACCTTTGTGATCATCACCGCGGGAATCGACCTTTCGGTGGGCTCCCTCCTTGCACTCACGAGCTGTGTCGCCATGACGGTGATCGACTCAGCGGCCGGCATGGACTACGTGGGAATCCTTGTAGGGCTGGTCATTGGAGCCCTTGCCGGCGCAGCCAACGGGGTAGTCATCGCCCGTTTCAAGGTCCCTCCCTTCATCGCGACCCTCGCCGGGCTCACCGTCTTCAGAGGCGCTTCTCTGGTGGTCACCAACGGCCTCCCCATCATCAAACTGGAAGGAAGCTTTCGTTTTATCGGTTCCGGGATGATCTGGGGAATCCCGGTGCCGGTGATTATCATGATCATTGTCGTGGTGGTCATGCAGATCGTTTTGAGCCGGACGGCCTTCGGTGCCTACGTCTACGCGGTGGGAGGGAACGAGGAAGCAGCCAGGCTTTCGGGAATCAAGGTCGGGTGGGTCAAGTTCTGGAGCTATGTTCTCTGCGGGTTCCTTGCCGGATTGTCGGGCATGATTCTCATGGCTCGTCTTTCATCGGCACAGCCCGCCGTGGGAGAGGGTTTTGAGCTGGATGCGATCGCTGCGGTTGTCCTGGGAGGAACCAGCCTCATGGGCGGCCGCGGCGCGGTGTGGAGCACGCTCATCGGAGCGCTGGTCATCGGAATCCTGAACAACGGCATGAACCTCATGGGGGTTCACACCCACTATCAATTGGTCGCCAAAGGTTTTCTCATTGTCCTGGCCGTGCTCCTTGACGATTACCTCAAAAAACGGAGATAAGATTCTAGCTTGCAGCGCGATTGCGTTATTAGACTTGTAAACGAAGGAGGAAAAAACGATGGGCCGAAAAACTCAAATCTGTCTGATCATCTCGATAGGCGTGGCTCTGGCTTTCGGTGTCTCAGAGTTGTGCATCGCCGCAGGAGGGCACACTCAGGTGGGGTTCGGCCTCGCACCCACCCCCGTGGAAATAGCGGTCTACACTCAAGACGACAAGCCCATCGCCGATGCGAACGTGGTCATCAATTCACCGGGCTTCTTCGAAACCACTTACAGAACCGACAAGAATGGGGTCTTCACCGCTATGGTTCCTTGCCACACCAAGGAGGCCAAATCCCTCACCCATGAAGTGACTGTGAGCCACGACAAATACAAGCAAGTGAAGGGCACCTTTGTCACCGAAGAAGGAAAGTGTGACAAGAAACAGAAGGTCACCTTAAAGCTGGAGCCCAAGTAGGAAGGACTTCAGCGGTTATCCTTTTTGTGTAAGCCCAATAATTCTGGGATGAGGTTGCCGCAGCGGCCTTCTCACAACCGGATGATAGGGGAAGGACTTGAACCGCCGAATGCTGAACACTTCACCCCTCTGCAGTTCCTTGTTCGACATTCGATATTCTCTTTCCCGATTCGGTTATTGCCGGACAGCCGGGCAGGTACTGTCCGAGTGTACAAAAAGCTCAGGGCGATTTATACAACCTCCGGAACCAGGTTCCGGATGATTTTCAGAAACTCGAAGTTCCATCCTCCCGGAGCACGGAAAAAAGCAACCATGCGCTCCCCGAACTGCGCGGTGATGTGTGCCACCTCGCCGATCATCCTGGCTCCCGCTTTTTTGGCGATCTCCACGTCCTGCTCGAAATTCCTGCTCACATAAACGAGATGGCAGATCCCATAAGGAATGGCTTCCCCCAGGGCGTCCTCGTACACGGCTTTGTCCAGAACATGAATGTACTTGTCGGCCATCCTGACCAGAGGCAGCCGGAATTTCTCTCCGCCTGACTCGATCGTCTCGTCCAGCATCACGGCATTTCCCAGGTCCCGGTGGAACTTCAGCTCCCTGTCAATGTCCGGCACCTTGGTCCCGCAAGTCCACAGGCCCTTGAGCCGGCTCTTGTACTTGGAGACGTCGGGGACAAAGTCCTCAATCATCTTGAAGATCTCGAAATTCCACCCGCCGGGCGCCCGCACAAAGGTCAACTTGCGCTCCCCAAATCCTGCCTTGATTTGCACGGGCTCGATCAGTTGCTTGCCTCCGGCGGCAATGGCTCTCGCCACATCCTTCTCAAAATCGTCGCTCACGTAGACCAGATGGGCGGGCCCGATCGGCAAGGGCTTGTCCAGTCCTTTCTCGTACACCGTCTCCTCCATGAGGTGAAGGAAGCGGTCCCCCATCTTGACGAGAGGAAGCCGGAACCGGCCCTCCTCGGTTTCAATGAATTCATCCAGAACCACCTCATTGCCCAGCCGGCGATGAAACTCCAGTTCCTGGTCCAAACGAGCGACCTTCATACCAATGGTCCAAAGTCGGGTCAACATAGTTCCGCCTCCTTTCCAGCCCCTCACACATCAAAAGTCAGAACGATTCGTCCGAGGTTCCTTCCCTGCCGCATCAACGCGTGCGCTTCTTCCACTTGTTCAATCGCGAAAGAGTCGGTCACCACAGGAATCCAGGTATTCGATCCGACCAGGCGAATGGATTCCGCTGTGTCGTCTCGTCCCCCTGAGCGCGTGCCCAGAATTTCGAGCTCCTGCACAGCCGTTTTCCTGGGGTCCAATGCGAAACGATCCTGAGTGTAGCCCAGGATCACCAGCCTCCCTCCGTGGCAAAGGCTTTCCATCCCGGTCTTCATGGTGTCGGCATCGCCCACCCCGTCTATGACGCAGTGCACTCCCAAACCGTCGGTCAGGTCCCTGACTGCATCGGAAATGGAAGTCCGCCTGGAATCCAAAGCCACATCCGCCCCTAACCGGAGTGCCCGCTCCTGTTTCTCCGATGAACGGACCACGCTGATGACCTTCGCTCCATAAGCCTTGCACACTTGAATCGCAGCAGCCGAGCAGCCCCCCACACTGATCACCATCACCGTCTCTCCCGGAGAAATCCGGCCCCTTCGAACCGCGTGCACCGCCGTGACTACCGCATCGGAAATGATGGCGCCTTCTGAAAAGGAGATCGTTTCCGGAAGATGAAACAGCTGACGCTCTCGCACCTTGAAGAACTCGCCGTAGCCTCCCGGACAGTTGAGCACCCCCAGGATGCCCTCCAGGTTGAGGCACTGCGTTTCTCGATTCGTGCGACAATAGAAGCAATGCCCGCAGGCGAAAAAAATATTCGGCACCACTCGGTCGCCGGGCTTGAACCTTGTGACACGCTCTCCAACCTCAACCACGTCACCTGCCGGTTCATGCCCCATGATGAAAGGAAGCTCAGGCGTGTAACCCCATCCGTCGCGTATGTGGAGATCCGTGCCGCAGATGCCACAGGCCTTTGTCCGGATGAGCACTTCATCGGGCCCTGTTTTGGGTGCCGGGACATCCTCCATTCGAAGAGCTTCGCCTATCTTATGTAGAACTGCAGCTTTCATCCTCTTTCCTTTTCCGAATTGCCCACGGTTTTCTTAGAATCAGCTACCCGTCCTCTCCTGGATTCAATGACCTGGTACGACCCCTCCCCTTTTTTCGTGATCTGTGCTGGAGGCAGGCCGGTATGTCGAGCCAGATGGGTCAGGACGCCGATCCCGCAGAACCCACCCTGGCAGCGTCCCATGCCGGCTCTCGTGAGATGCTTTACCGCATCCACGGTGTCTGCGCCTCGGGTAACGGCCTCGAAGATCTCAGCCTCCGTCACTTTCTCGCACCGGCAGACAATGTGCCCGTACTTGGAGTTGGAAGCAACCAGAGCCTCTCTTGCCTCATGAGAAGAGGGTTCAAACCTGGCCCAGCCGTTTCGCTTTTCCTGAAAATCCTTCTTCTCCTCCAGTCTCAGCCCTGCCTCACCCAGCATTTTGACGATCAACTCTGCAATGGCCGGCGCAGCCGTGAGCCCTGGTGAGCCTACAGCAGCGTGAATCACGCCCTGAGAATGCTCCGAGTGCTCGATGAAGAAATCGCCCGGAGCAGAGGCTTTGGTATTGTCCGAACGGATACCGGCAAAGGCCGTGATCACGTCTTTATCGGAAATGGCAGGAACAAGGTCCCTGGCCATTTGAACCACCTCTTCGAGGCTCTCCCGCGTGACTCTTGTGTCCGTCTTGTCTTCGGGCTTGGTGAACGTGCCCAGACCGAGGAGAAGATTGCCATGGGCCGTCGGCGTGATCAGCTGGCTGTGATCTTTCCCGAAGCGTCCGTAAATCATGTTGTGAGCGAGAGGGGACGCGGACTTGTCGAGAATCGCCATGGTTCCTTTGCTCAGGATGAGGTGGAGGTCCTCGTCCCCCGCCATTCGGGCGATGTCATCCACAAAAAGACCGGATGCGTTGACAATGAATCTTGTTCTGTAAGATCTCCCAAGGGTCGTCACCAGGAAATCAAAATCTCTGTTTTTCCGGATCCCTGTCACGGAAGTGTTGAGGTGAAGACTCACGCCGTTCTGCACGGCATTTTCTGTGAGCGCGAAAGTCCACTCAGGAGCGTAGATCCCGCCGACGCCCTTTCCGTAAAGAGCTCCTATCGCTCTGGCGCTCACGTGGGGCTCCAGGTCCCTGAGCTTCTCCGGTCCGATCAGTTGGTGGCCTGCCGAAAGACCTTCCTTCTCGGCCCCGATTCGTGAAGCCTCCAGCTTCTCCAATTGTCCCTGATCAAAGGCGACGAAGATTTCATCGACCTCCCGGAAAACCAGGTCGAGATCCTTGGCGAGTCTTCGGTACCGCTCTGCGGCTTTGTAAGCGAGCCTTCGCCTCAAGGGACCGGATGGAAACATGAGGGGGGAGTGGAGCATGGAGACATTGCCCTTGGAGACGCCGAATCCTGTGGCCGGCTCCTTCTCCAACAGGGCAAAGCGCCCCTTGAACCGGCTCAGCTCTCGAGCAATCATGGAGCCCACAATCCCTGCTCCGATGACGGTCACATCAAAGGAGCTCCCGGCCGCAGCAGTTCCGGGCGAAGGTCCATTTTTCGCAGTATCGGGCAAGGATTGAAGAGTGTTGACTTTATTCTGCTTCATGGGTAAAAGGAGAAACTTGCACAAGTGAGCGATTCTTGCACATCTGTATCAAGCTTCTATTCCTAGCGGTCCCTCCTGTCAAGGGAAGACTGGGGAGGAGTGGAAGGAGAAAACATTCAACTCATGAAGATCGTATGTGACCGTCTGTACAACGGTGCCCTCGCGGCCAGAGGGGTGGCGGTGATCATTGATGTGTTTCGCGCTTTCACCTGCGCCCCCCTTCTCTTCTCCATGGGCGTTGAGAAACTTTTCCTGATTGCAACCCCTGAGCAGGCCTTTGCTTTGAAAGAAAAGGACAGAGACCTTATCCTCGTGGGCGAAGTCAGCGGCATTCCCATCAAGGGGTTTGACTTTGGAAACTCGCCCAGCGAAATATTGCGGAAAGGCCCTGAATTCTTCGAGGGGAGGACTGTTCTCCAGAGGACGAGTTCCGGCGTGCAGGGTGCCCTTCTGGCGCTCGACGCGGCCGACGAAGTGCTGCTGGGAAGTTATGCACTGGCCGGGTCCACGGTCAAATACCTCCTCTCCAAAAAGCCGGAGATCGTGAGCCTTGTGGCCATGGGCTGGGAGCTCAAGGAAATAGCGCCTGAAGACGAGTGGTGTGTCCGCTATCTCTCTCACCTCTTGGGGAATGGCTCCTACGACCACAACGAAGCGCTGAGCGAGATTGTTTTTCACAAAACCACGCAGCGATTCCTTCGAAGGGAAGAAACTTATTTCCCGCCCGAAGATCCTCTGATCTGCCTTCAGCGCGACGTGTATGACTTTGCGCTAAGAGCAGTGAAACAGGCCGACAGGGTGGAAGTTCACAAGATATCGATATAAGTGCAGGAGTCGTTCATGCCGGTTAAGAACAGCAAAGTGCTCACTTCAAAGGGCGTTCACATGATGATGGATGCCGCCCTTGCGAAAGCCGCCGAATTTGGAATAGCGGCGACCGTGGCGATCGTGGATGCAGGAGGCCACTTGCTCATGCTCGATCGCATGGAGGGCGGCCGCTTTCACACCGTCCACTCCTCAACCACGAAAGCAGTGTGTGCGGCTTCCAACAAACGCCCCACCTCTTCCAAAGGCGCTCAAGGACAGGATCTAGATGTCCTGCACGCCCTCGGTCTTGCCCTGGCTGCAGGTCCCGAGCGTTGGACAGCCATGGAAGGAGGCTATCCGATTCTCGTCGACAAGCAGTGCCTAGGCGCAATCGGCGTGGCAGGAGGAGACTGGGAACAGGATGAAGAAATCGCCCGAGCCGCCCTGCACAGTATCGGCGCCTCTTACGAGTAGCGGGTTGGTGCTTTTCAGGGGAAAACGTTAGCGATGTCTCAAGACTCGAGAACCATCATTGTCATGGGCACCATGGACACCAAAGGCCGGGAGCTGGCCTACCTCGCACAAAGAGTGAGGGAGGCAGGCTGCCGGGCGCTGCTCATGGACGTGGGCGCTCACGCCGGCAGCGACGTGAGTGCGGACATCCCGGTGGACCGGGTTGCGGCAGCGGCAGGAGAGGATATTGCCAAGATCCGGGCCATGCCCCGCGGTGAAGCGGTCGAAAAAATCAGCCTGGCTGCAGCAACCTATCTCAAACAGATGATCGATGCAGGAGAAGTGCACGGGGTCATCGGCGTGGGAGGATCAGGGGGAACGACCATCTGCGCAGCAGCCATGCGAGGCCTTCCCTACGGGATCCCAAAACTCATCGTGACGACCCTCGCCTCAGGAAACACCCGCTGGCACATAGACATCTCGGACATCATTCTGATTCCTTCTCTTCTGGATATCGGCGGTCTGAATCCCATGCTGGAGATGGTGCTGAACAGTGCAGCCCAGGGCATCGTCGGCATGGTCAAGGGATATCGTCCCTATGTCGCCTCGGGGAGAAAGGTGGTCTCCATCACGATGTACGGCACCACAACCCCGGGCGTCAGCCGCGCGAGGCAAGTTCTTGAAGAGGCCGGGTACGAGGCATGGGTCTTCCATGCTTCAGGGGTTGGCGGCAGAACCATGGAGAAGCTCATGTCCATGGGCCGCATCCATGGAGTCATGGACATGACACTCGCTGAAATCGGCGCCCATCTCGTGGGCGGCCTTCACGATGCAGGGCCCCATCGTCTGGAGATGGCTGGCCGCCTCGGTTTGCCCATGGTCATTGTACCCGGGGCCGCGGACACGATCGTGTTGCCGCCAAAAGACCAGGTCCCGGAGAAGTTCAAGAACCGGCGACTGAATGTCCACAACCCCACGATGACCACCATGCGAACCACGCCGGAGGAAAACGTGGAGATTGCGAAATTTATTGCGGACAAACTCAATCGGGCCAAAGGGCCGGTATGTGTGATCCTTCCCCTGGGCGGGCTCTCCAGCATCGACCGGCCGGGGAAAATTTTCTATGACCCAGAAGCGAACACGGCCCTTTTCAGCACACTGAGACAAAAACTGAGTTCTCACACTGAAATTATTGAAGATGAACATCATCTTGACGATCCTGAATTCGCCAAACGCGTCGGCGAAACCATGATCAAACTATTAAGACAAGAATATTCCCAAGGAGGTTGTGATGAAACAGTACACACGCAAGGAAGTACTAAAGAGACTTAAGAGCAAGGTAGTCAAAGGTTCTGCTATTGTGGCAGCGGGCGCCGGCACCGGGATTTCAGCCCGGTTCGAAGAAGAAGGAGGCGCTGACCTCATCCTGGTTTTCAATTCAGGGCTTTACCGCATGCACGGCCTCGGTTCCCTTTCGGGCTGGATGGCCTATGGAAACGCGAACGACGTCTCTCTGGAGCTTGGCGAAAAACACATTCTTCCCATTGTGAAAGAGGCTCCGGTCATCTGCTCGATCAACGGAACGGATCCTACAAAGGTGATGGAAGTCTTTCTCTGGAAGGTCGGAGAAGCCGGCTTTTCCGGGATCAACAACTTCCCCACCATCGGGATGATCGACGGGACTTTCAGGGCCGCCCTCGAGGAAACCGGCATGAGCTATGACAAGGAAGTGGAGATGATCGCTCTGGCCCATGAAATGGGTTTCTTCACCACGGCCTATGTCTTCAATACTGAAGAGGCTCGCAAAATGACCAAAGCAGGTTGCGACTGCATCCTGGCCCACATGGGTCTCACCATCGGCGGTGCCATTGGGGCAAAGGCGACCATGAGCCTTAAAGAAGCTGCAGAGCAAACCGCCAAGATTGCCAAGGCCGCTCGATCGGTTAACCCTGACGTCTTCGTGCTCTGCCATGGAGGGCCGATCTCTTCGCCCTCGGACGTGGATGCTATTCTAAAGCACGCTCCAATCCATGGTTTCGTCGGTGCCTCCAGCATGGAGCGCATCCCTGTTGAAAAGGGCATCCGCGAGACCACGGCGAAGTTCGCTTCTCTCAAGATCCAGAAGTCGCTCACCAAAAAGAAGAAGTAAGAAACACACCAAAAAAATCAGAAATAAAAAACCCCCGCACGACACGGGGGTTTTTGTTATCAGCATAGAGTCAAAAGACTGGCATCAGTGATATCCAGTGGGACAAACGGGGTGGCCTGTCCATCTGCGTAGCAGGCGAAGGTGCCTTGAGCCTCGCGATGAATTGCGTCCCAGCCGGGGCGCTCGTCCGGCCAAATCTCACCTCTTGGCCGGGTCAACTCCTCTTCAAACCTGTCACCCTGCATTATCGGGAGGGACTCCCACAATGTCCTTTCTCTTCCTGAGTTCCCGGAGGGTTCTGCGGTGATTAAGCTATCTCTTAACTGCATTCAGGGCCATACTCAATGCTCTTCTTCCAGTTCATTCGCTCTCGCCAGTCCGGATAAAGGTAACGGCCGATGTTCAT
>Ga0316616_100000554_pt1 | contig 12402 bp, 10 predicted proteins | sample OWC_Aug_M1_C1_D1_FD_207660 | JGI IMG/M metagenome (GOLD analysis project Ga0316616, IMG submission 207660) | Wetland soil microbial communities from Old Woman Creek delta, Ohio, United States - OWC_Aug_M1_C1_D1_B | ecosystem: Environmental > Terrestrial > Soil > Wetlands | place: USA: Ohio... | reverse complement strand
ATCTGAGATCCGGCCCTTTTTCGTTCAATCACTTTGACCAGAATCACTCCGATCTCGAACAAGATGTATAAAGGGCCTCCCATTAAGGACATATTAAACACATCCGGAGTCGGTGTAATTACTGCGGCTGTCACCGCTATGAGAAGGATAGCATACCTCCGGTTTCGAGTCAAAAACGCTGCATTCACCACTCTGAGGGTGCTCAATAGAGCAAGGATCAACGGAAGTTCGAAGGTCAGCCCAAACCCGAAGACGAAAAAGGTGCAAAAGGAAACATATTTTCCCGTGGAGATCATCGGCTGAATATGGGCGGATTGGTACCCTAAGAGAAACTGGACGCCGAAGGGAAGGGTGACGAAGAAACAAAAGAAAGCACCCAGATAAAAAAGAAAGATGGCGGTGATCAGGACAACGCTTCCCGATTTCATTCCCTTTGAGCGAAACAGCGGAGCGAAGGCTTTCCAGATATGGAAAAAGATCACTGGGGTGGAAACAAACAGGCTGGCATAGAGAGTCAGCTTGAGGAGCGAGAGAAAAGCCTCAGGAATGGTAAAAGCAACCAAATCGATTTTGAGAGAAGTGTCGCGGAGAAAACGCAGTAGTTCTTTCGAAAAGGGAAGAATGATCACGCCGCAGATGACGATCGCAATGATGATCTGAAGGAGACTCTTCCGGAATTGATTCAACGCCTGAAAAATCTCTTCTCTCTTTATTCCTGGGCCGAGGTCTTCGCCCTGAGGGATCATGAAGCTAATGTAACACATAAAGGGGAAGGTCGAAAGCGGTTTAGGGTTGACAAAGATTCAAAACAGGGATAAAAGAAAAAAGATTATCAATCCAAGCTTGACCTGCCGAGCGGTGGCAGAAATGTTCTGAAGATGAAATTGAAAGTCGGCATCACCTATAACCTCAAGAAAGATTTTACTCGTCAGGAAAATCAGCCGACGGATCTTCTGGAGGAGTTCGATTCCGAGGAGACGGTCGATGCCATCCAGGAGGCCCTGGAGAGCGAAGGACACGAAGTGATCAAGCTGGGCGGAGACACCGGTTTGATCGATCGGTTAAGGCAGGGTCCGGTCCACATCGTTTTCAACATCGCTGAAGGTCTTCAGGGACGAAACCGAGAGGCCCACATCCCAGCTCTCTTAGAATTCTTGAACATCCCCTATACCGGATCGGATCCCCTCACCCTCTCCCTCACGTTGGATAAGGCCATGGCGAAGAGAATCGTGATGAGCCGGGATATTCCAACCCCACGATTTAAGAAAGTGGAGAGGATGGAGGATCTCAACGACCTGGACCTCCGTTACCCTCTCTTCGTCAAACTCTGTTATGAAGGGTCGAGCAAGGGGATTCGGTTGGATTCGAAAACTTCGGATCCTCAATCCTTGAGGGAGAAAGCCAGAACGCTGCTAGAAACTTATGGTTCGCCCCTCCTCGTAGAAGAATTTGTGAGAGGGCCGGAGTTCACGGTGGGGGTCCTTGGCAACGAAACTCCTCGGATCCTCGGCGTCATGCAGATTGAGGTCAAAGGGAGACCTCCTGAAGAATCCATCTACTCTTTGGAGATCAAGCGGGAGTGGGAAGAGAAAGTGCGTTACCATTGTCCCCCCTCCATTGACCCCAGTCTTTTAAAGAAGATCGAGGAGGTCGCCCTCCGGTCTTATCGAGCCTTAGAGTGCCGAGACGTTTCTCGGGTGGACATCCGAGTCGGGGAGGACCAGACACCCTATTTCCTAGAGATGAATCCCCTTCCAGGCCTTTCTCCTGTTTACGGAGACCTCGTGATCATGGCAAGGAGCATGGGATGGGACTATGCCAAGCTGGTCAGAACCATTCTCCATCATGCCCTGAAGCGATATGGATGGATGGAGTAATCCATTTGCGATGATCCGAACAGAGCAGAACCTCCACGAGATTATCCTGAGAAACTTCAAGGAAGCAGTCGTTTTTGCCGACGCCCAAGGACGAATTCAAATCTTCAATGTCATCGCAGAGAAATATTTTCAGACCAGCGCGAAGAAGGTGCTGGGAAAGAGATTGGACAGGGCCATTCCTTATAAGAATATCAAAAAGCAGTTTGACTTGGTGTACGAAAAGAGAGAGGAGAATCACGACGTTGAACTGGCCGCTCCTGTTCCCTCTGCTCCTGCTTCAGGCCAAGAGACCCGGATCCTTCATTGCAGCTTTTATCCCATTTTTGATAAGAAAGGGGCGACGTTTCTGGGTTGTTTGGCAACGTTTGCGGATGTGACGGAAAAAGGTCTGCTTCTGAGGGAGATTAGCAAGAGCCGGGATCTTTCCACCATCGGATTGCTGGCCAGATGGATGGCCCATGAAATTCGAAATCCCTTAAGCGCTTTGAACATCAATATCGAATTATTGAGAGAGGAGTTGGGAGGGGAAGCCCACCTCTCCCAGAGAGAGGAGATTCACTCTCTGATCAATTTTATCAGTTACGAAACCCTCCGACTGGATAATAATCTGAAAGAATTTTTGGATTTCAATCGCCTCCCTCCCCTGAAATTTGAATGGATTCAATTGAATGAATTATTGGATTCCGTGGTTCGACTTTCAAGGCCGGATGCCCAAATAAAAAATGCCAGGATTGAGACTCATTTTCAAAGAAAGTTGCCCATGCTGAAGCTCGATGTCAGTCAATTCAATCTGGCGATTTCAAATCTCCTCATCAACAGCATTCAGGCAGTTTCCGAAAAAGGGGAGATCCACCTCTTCACCCGGGGGTCCAGAAAGAATGTCTTCGTCATCATTCAAGACAATGGGGTGGGGATCTCTAGGGAACATCTCCCCAAGATCTTCGATTTTATGTTCAGCACCAAGCCCACAGGATCAGGGTTAGGGCTCTCGATTGCGAAAAAAATTATTTCAGACCATCACGGTGAGATCTCGGTAAAAAGTGAGGTCAGCAAGGGATCGGTTTTTAAAATACGAATTCCCCTGGGCCAAAAAACATAAGTTCGGAGTTCAGCGTTAGGAGTTCGGAGTGGAAACATGCTACCGGGATTTAAGAATAAAAGTGCTCCGAACTCCCTGCCTTCGCCGAAACGCTTCGTGCAGGCAGGCGAACTAAATACTCCGAACTGATCATCGGGCGATATGGACAAAAAAGTGATTCTCATTGCGGAAGATGATTCCAGGGTCGGGGAGAGCCTGCGGCTATTGCTGAAGAAAAAAGGGCATGGAATCCTCCTGGCCCCGAACGGGAAGGAGGCCCTCCAACGATTTCGGCATGAGATGGTCGATCTGGTGATTACCGATCTGGTCATGCCCAAAATGGACGGGATCGAGCTTTTGGAAGCGGTAAAAGGTCTGAGGCCGGAGACCGAGGTGATCGTCATCTCTGCCCAAGGGACGATCGAGAGAGCGGTCCAGGCGATGAAATTGGGCGCCTTTGATTTTATCGAAAAACCGATCCATCCGAGGGTCATCTCTTTATTGGTGGACAGGGCTTTAGAGAAACAGACCCTGGTCCTCCAGAATCGAGACCTGCGCTCCAGACTGGAAGATAAGTTTCAGTTCAAGAACATTATCGGGAGAAGCGAGAGGATGGTAAAAATCTTCGAGCTCATCCGTCATATTGCACCCTATGACAGCTCTGTTCTTATTATCGGCGAGAGCGGAACGGGGAAAGAGCTGATCGCCAACGCCATTCATTACAATAGTCCAAGAGCCTCCATGGCCTTCATCAAAGTAAGTTGTGCGTCTTTGAGCGAAGGGATTATTGAAAGTGAACTGTTCGGCCATGAGAAGGGCGCCTTCACCGGAGCGATCGCTTCTCGAAAGGGACGATTTGAATTGGCCCATCAGGGGACCCTTTTTTTGGACGAAGTGGAGGATATTCCCCCTGCCACACAGATCAAACTTTTACGGGTCCTCCAGGAAGGCGAATTCGAAAGGGCAGGGGGAAATAAGACGATCCGGGTCAACATCCGCATCATTGCCGCAAGCAACCGGGATCTCCAGGAAGCCGTCAAAGAGGGAAGATTTCGCGAGGATCTCTATTACCGTTTGAATGTGGTGAATATCAAGCTTCCCCCGTTGAGGGATCGGAGGGATGATCTTCCCTTTCTGGTCAATTTCTTTTTGGAAAAATATAATCAGAAATATCATATGAAGGTGAAGGGGGTTTCCCAGAAGGCCATGAGCCTTCTGACCGATTACGAATGGACGGGAAATGTACGGGAGTTGGAGAATACCCTCGAGTCTATTTTGGTGATCAACAGTCCGGACGTCATTGATGTCAAACATCTTCCTCAAGAAATGCGAGATTTTAAACAGAAGCCGGAGGTGATCCTGTTCAGGGTCGGAACGCCTCTTGAAGAAGTGGAGAGGGAGATATTGATTCAAACGCTCAGAGCCACGAAAGGAAATAAAAGGAAGGCGGCCCAGTTATTGGGGATTAACGTTCGGACGATTCATCGCAAGATGGAAGGAATGGAAGAATTCGGCGAGATTTCATAAAGGGTGGAAGGGGCTGAAGGCGCGAAGCGCGGCAAAACGTCATACTCTCATAAATCGTGCCAAGAAAGAAGGGCATTTTGTCGCACTCCTCACGAAGTCGAAGGTCATTTTTGCCATCTTCCTTTTTACCATTTAGGATTTGAAAATAGAAATGACAAGAAATAAGAATATAAGCTACTGATATCATTGCTTATTATTTCTTTCCCGGGCATGTGAGTCTGTAAGAATTTGGCACGATATTTGATATACTTTCCTTCTTATGAAGGAAAGGCGGAAGTGGGCTTTCATTCTTGACAAAGATGAGTTTGTGCGGCTCAGCCTCAACAAGATTTTGAAGAAGTATGGGTTTCAGACCGAGGAAATCGAGGATTTTTCTCAGCTGGAAAAGAGAAAAAAGGATGTCGATGGAGGGATGATCTTGGCTGATGTTGAAATTGATGTTTTGGAGAAAGGTTTTCCCTTCCTGAAGAGATGGAATGATCGCTTTGTATTGATGACCCCTCTGGTCACAGACGAACTCGCTCTTCGATTGAAAAAGATGGGCATTCATCGTGTTATGAAAAAACCGGTTGATCCCAGGTTGCTGCGGAAGGTCATCCGGGAGATTTCTTTTCCCGATGGAGTGAAAGCTCTGTCGTTTAGGAAGAAAGGGGAGGGTTCCCATTTTATTCAGAAAGGAGGTGAAGTATTATGAAGAAGTGGATTTTTCTTTTCCTCGCATTGGTCCTGGTGATTAATATTGCAGCAATGAGTATTGGGTGCAGCAAGAAGGAACCACCGAAACCAGCAGCCAAAGAGGAGGCGAAGCCACCCGAGGCACCGGCACCACCTGCACCTGCAGCACCGGCCCCGGCACCGGCTCCTGAAGCCCCCAAGAAGTAGGGTTTGTTTCATGGTCAACGCGTTGGCGCTCCCTTGTTAAAAGAAAGGGGGCGCCAACAAGAGACCATCCTGTTGAAGAAAGGAGTTCATTATCCCAGCTCAACGTCGAAAGAAGAAAAGGTGCGTGTCTGCTCATCATGGAGGAAGGCTTTTCCTTTGTCAGGGAGGGGGTATCGAATGATATCTCCTTTTTTGTTTTCTGAGAGGGTTTTTCAGAAAGCGAACCGGCTTCCGCTCGGCAGATATGCGGGAAGGAGAGAAGATGGAGCCTGCTTCAGACTCTAATTTATCTGTCCCCCCAAGGGGGGCGAAAAGGGTCTCACAACTTTATTTGTTTTCCCTTCCGATGGAGGGGGAAAAGACTGACGAGTCGCGAGAGAGCATCCCCCATGTTTGGGAAGGGATTTCAGCAAAGGAATGGAATGATTGGAGGTGGCAACTTCGACATCGAGTCACCTCTCTTGAACAACTCAAAGAGATCATCGACTTGACCCCTGAGGAGATCGAAGGGATCAACCATTCGAAAGGGAGACTAGCCTTAGCCGTCACTCCTTATTTTGTAAGCCTGATGGACCCGGTCAATCCGAATTGCCCCATCCGAAGACAGGCCATCCCTCGAATCGAGGAGATCCATCTGTCGAAAAGTGAAATGGTGGACCCTTTAGGCGAGGACAATCATTCCCCTGTGCCGGGGCTAGTCCATCGCTATCCGGATCGGGTGCTTTTGCTCGTCACCGATCAATGCGCCGTCTACTGCCGATACTGCACACGGAGACGATTGGTGGGGAGCAATGAGCGGTCCATCACCCAAGGAAATTTTGAGGAAGTCCTCAGGTACCTTAGGAGTCATCGAAAGGTTCGAGATGTCCTTATCTCGGGAGGAGATCCGCTCCTCCTGGAAAACGAGAGGTTGGAGGAGATCTTGAGCCGATTGAGGGCGCTTCCGCATATTGAAGTCCTCCGGATTGGAACGAGAGTTCCGGTGACGCTTCCCCAGAGGATTACGGGCGGATTGGTGAGGATGTTGAAGAAGTATCATCCCCTGATGATTTCCATCCATTTTACCCATCCGAAGGAGATTACCGATCGAGTGAGGAAAGCTTGCGGGGAGCTTGCCGATGGAGGGTTTCCATTGGGAAGCCAGACCGTTCTTCTCAAGGGGATCAACGATAAGCCCTACGTGATGAAGAAGCTCGTTCAGGAACTCCTCAGGATTCGGGTCCGCCCATATTATATCTATCAATGTGACTTGGTCATGGGAACCGAACATTTCCGAACCTCTGTGGCGACGGGAATTCAGATCATGGAGAAACTGCGGGGTCACACCACGGGCTATGCGGTACCCACCTATGTCGTCGATGCGCCCGGGGGCGGAGGAAAAATCCCGTTACAACCGGATTACCTGGTTTCAAAGGGCAGAGGGAAGATTGTGTTGAGAAACTACGAGGGAAAGGTTTTTGAGTACCCGGAACCGAATATCATTGAATTCAAGAAAACCAGGTCCACGGGTGAGGAAAAAGCGGTTTCGAAGAAGGTGACCGCTTGAGCGTGAACGGATGAGGAGAGGGTCCGTGTTTAAAGTAGCGATCTTGTATAACCTTTTTGAGCGGCTCCAGAAAGGGGAGGAAAAAGATCTCCTGGCAGAGGGGGCGATCATCGAGGAGATCGAAGCCGTAGAAAATGCCGTCCGAACTCTCGGCCATCAGTGTGCGGTGATCGCCGTTCGTGATGAAATCTTCCAGGTCATCCACTGGCTGGAGGAGTACCAACCCGACGTCGTTTTCAACTTATGCGAAAGTGTTTACGGGCATAGCTGCTGGGAGATGAATATCCCCGCCTTATTGGATCTTATCCGAATGCCCTATACCGGATCCTCTCCTCTTACCCTCGGGTTGTGTCAAGACAAAGGAAAAGTGAAAGACATTCTCCAGTCTCGAGACATCCTGACCCCTCGATATCGAATCGTTGAACGGGCCGTGGACGCTACGAAGGAGGATCGCTTTCCCATCATCGTCAAGCCCCTTCACGAAGACGGGAGCCTTGGGATCACGAGAGAGAGCGTGGTCTTCGACGATGAGGCCCTGATCAAACAGGTTCGTTACGTGATCGACCAGTATCAACAGCCTGCCTTGGTGGAAGAATTCGTGGAGGGCAGGGAGCTGAATGTGGGTTTGATGGAGACCAATGGCAAGGTGGGAGTCCTGCCTGCCTCGGAAATCGACTACTCCGAGTTCCCGGAAGAGATTCCCAGGATATGCGGATACGAGGCCAAATGGGTCACCGAGAGCCCCGAGTATCAGAAGTCGAAACCGGTCTGTCCTGCCCCGCTCGAACCCGAGGTGAAGAAGAGGGTGGAGCAGATCGCTCTCAGAGTCTTCAAACTCTTCGGGTGTCGGGATTATGCCAGGGTGGATTTCCGCATCGACCGGGATGGGGAAATTTATGTGTTAGAGGTGAATCCCAACCCGGATATCTCTCCTCAATCCGGGATGGCCAGAGCCCTCAAAGCTCAAGGCACCACCTATACGGAGTTTGTCGGAAACTTGCTGGAGAGAGCACTCCGGAGAAAAGATGGGGAGATAGGGAGATAGGGAGATTTCCCGGAGGAGAAATGAAGAACATCGCCCGAGGGGCGGGACTCATGAACCTCAATTCCTTAGGGCGAGAACAGAGATCCAGAACTCTATAGATCGAATTCGATAGACCCTGAACTTGTTTCAGGGTAAGGTTCAGGACTTGGTTCTGGACGACAAAACATAAGAAGAAACCCTGCTGTTATGCTGAAATTCTTTCAGCATCCGGTCTGTTAAGTAAATTTCCTTACAGTTCATAGTCCATCGTTCAAGGTTGTCGGTTGCGCTTACGCCGCGCCGTGTCATTTTGCACCCCGTCTCCTCATCCACTGTTAGAAAAATGAACACTTTTCCCAGGGTCATTTTAAAGAGAGGCAAAGAGAAGCCGGTGTTGCGCGGGCACCCCTGGGTTTTTTCCGGAGCGGTCGCCAGGGTAGAGGGAGAAGTCTCGCCTGGAGAGGTTGGAGAGATTTTTTCCCTGGGGGGGCAGTTTCTGGGCCTTGGACATGTCAATCCCCGTTCCCAGATCATCGTGCGTCTCCTGACGCAAAAGAAGGAAGAATTAGGAGAAAGCTTTTTTAGGGATCGGATTTTAAAAGCAGTCATTTTAAGAAAAGACTGGTCGAGAGGAAAAACGAATGCCTATCGGGTTATCAACGGGGAGGGAGACTTCCTGCCCGGGTTGATTGCGGATCGTTACGGAGAGACGCTTGTTCTCCAATGTCTGACAGCCGGGATGGATCGGTTGAAAGAGATGGTCATTCATTTACTGGTAAAAGAACTCCGTCCCCGGAGCGTTTATGAGAGAAGCGATGTGGCGACGAGGAACGAGGAGGGGTTGGCCGAGCAGAGTGGCCTTCTCTACGGCAAGGATATTCCGGAATGGATCGAGATTGAAGAAAAGGGTTGCCGTTTTAGGGTCAGCGTAAAAAAGGGGCAAAAAACCGGTTTCTATTTGGATCAGAAAGAAAATCGTTTTTCTTTGAGAGAATCTTCAAAAGGAAAGAAGATTTTAGATTGTTTCTCTTATACAGGGGCTTTTTCCATTCACGCGGGATCAGGAGGCGCAAAGGATTTCACACTGATCGATTCCTCTCAGGAGGCTTTGGCGATCGCAGAAGAGCATTTCCGGCTCAATCAACTAGAGAAAACCCCCCATCGATTGATTCGAGGAGACGTGTTTCAGGTCTTGAGAGGTATTGAACCCGGGTACGATATCGTGATTCTCGATCCTCCTCCTTTTGCCAAAAAAAAGGGCCATCTTCCAGGAGCCTCGAAGGGATATAAAGATCTCAATCTCTGGGCTTTTCGTTTGTTGAATCAGGAAGGGCTCCTCTTCACCTTCTCTTGTTCTCATCATATGAACTGGGACCTCTTTCAGAAAATTGTTTTCTCTGCGGCATTGGATTCAGGGAGAGCTGTTCAGATCATCGGCCGAATGGGACATCCCTGGGACCATCCCATCAATATATGCCACCCCGAAGGAGAATATCTGAAGGGGTTGATCTGCAGGGTGGTGTAGGGCTCCAAGAACTCAACTACAATTAGGGCGCGAGATAAATGACAAAACATTATTTTTGCACCATTTGTGTCTTACTACATAAACCTATGGAAATCCCAAATGGGGCTGTAATGGAGACTGTTGTCGGATATTACAGGAATTTTGGCTTGGGAGCATTATCCGAAAGCGCTGCTCGATATCTTGTTTCTCAGTCTATTGTTGATGGAAAAATCGATTGGAACGATTCATCCTGTAAAGAAATTAATCTAAGAACTTTTGACAAAGAAATCTCGGCTCACTGTAAAGATCCGAATCAAGAAGGAATCTGGTACAGAAGCGGCCAAGCTCTCTTCCCACGGGAAAAACAGGGGGATGTTGCTTGAGAAATCTGCAAAGAAAACAGAGGGGCGTAGTTTAAAAATAGGACTTTACAGATAGACCGGTGACAAAACGGATGAGTGCTGCAAACGGTGTCAGGTTACTTGAAATGTGAACTATTCCATGCTCGCCTTCATAACTCACCAGCGTTCTGTAACTCCTTGACCATTCTGCCATATTTAGTTAATATAAGTTCTTATATTGTGAGCCGTGTTGGTGAATCGTAATTCGTTTTCATTCGCCTATCGCCGACAGCCAAGACGCATATCCATTATTATAGTGAACGACTTAAGGAAATTGACATAATTCACCCTTCCCTGCATCCCTTCCCATCAAGGGAGGGGAAATAAAATGAGTCCCTCTCCCTTTGTGGGAGAGGGTTAGGGTGAGGGGGAGCGATGAACGAGCCACGAATGATGATCGACCTTTTAGGAGATTTAAAAAGAACAGGTTATTGCGGGGATCTCAATAAGAAAGATGTAAACCGCGACGTTACTCTATTGGGATGGGTTCAGCGAAGAAGAGATCTCGGGGGTCTCATCTTTGTCGAGTTGAGAGACCGGCAGGGGATCGCCCAGGTGGTCTTCAATCCGGAGATCAATCCGCGGGCCCATGAGAAGGCACAATCCGTCAGAAGTGAATATGTCCTGGGGGTTCAAGGAACCGTGGTCATGAGGCCGGAAGGCACGGCCAATCCGAAATTGAGCACAGGAGAGATCGAGGTCATTGCAAAGGAGATCAAGATTCTTAACGTCTCTAAAACTCCTCCCTTTCAGATCGAGGATGAGGAAGAGGTGGCGGAGAATACTCGCCTGAAGTACAGATATCTCGATTTGAGAAGGCCGGGGCTCCAGAAGAATCTGATCCTCCGTCACAAGGTTGCCAGGGAAGTTCGAAATTACTTCGATCGCTTGGGGTTTTTGGAAGTTGAAACCCCGATGCTTACTAAAAGTACACCTGAGGGAGCAAGAGACTTTCTGGTTCCCAGCCGGCTCACCCCGGGCCATTTTTACGCGCTGCCGCAGTCTCCTCAGCTTTTTAAGCAGATTCTTATGGTCTCTGGGTTCGACCGGTACTTTCAAGTCGTACGGTGCTTCCGGGATGAAGACCTTCGTTCGGATCGCCAGCCTGAGTTCACCCAGATCGATGTGGAGATGTCGTTTGTGACGGTCCAGGATATCCAGAAAACTATGGAGGGGTTGATGGCCCATGTCTTTAAAGAAGTTCTAGGCACCACCCTAGAACTTCCCTTTCCGGTCTTGAGTTATGATGAGGCGATGGGCCGGTATGGAGTCGATAAGCCTGATATCCGATTCGGAATGGAATTGAGAGATGTGACGGAGCCGTTGAGCGGTTCTTCCTTTCAGGTGTTCAGGGATACGGCGAGCGCCAAGGGCATCATCAAGGCGATCAATGTGAAGGGAGGAAATTCTTTCTCACGAAAGGAGATTGAGGGCCTCACCCATTTTGTCCAGAACTTCGGTGCAAAGGGTCTGATGTCCGCAAAAGTAGCCGCGAACGGATGGCAGTCGTCGATTCAGAAGTTTATCACGGAGGGAGAGCGGAGGGCGGTGGACGATGTCCTGGAAGCCCGGGAGAACGATCTCCTTCTATTCGTGGCAGGACCGCCGAAAGTGGTCAATCAATCCTTAGCCAACCTTCGCCTTCATCTCGGTGAAAAGTTAGGGCTCATTCCCAAAGATCAATACCGGTTTGTCTGGATCCTCGATTTTCCACTTCTGGAGTACGATGAAGCCGAGGGGCGTTATGTGGCGGTTCATCACCCTTTTACTGCCCCCAGAGATGAGGACATCCCTAAGCTGAAGGATCATCCGGAACTGGTCAAAGCCAAGGCTTATGATTTGGTTTTGAACGGCTCAGAAATCGGGGGAGGAAGCATTCGAAACCATCTGAGAGATGTACAGTCGCTCCTCTTTGAAAAATTGGGGATGGGAGAGGAAGAGGCCAGAGAAAGGTTTGGGTTCCTGTTAGAAGCGCTCGAATACGGGACTCCTCCGCACGGCGGCATTGCCTTCGGGTTGGACCGGCTCACCATGATCCTCAGTCATTCGGAGTCAATTCGGGACGTCATCGCCTTTCCAAAGACCCAGAAAGGCACCTGTTTAATGACCGATGCGCCTTCGAGAGTGGATTCCAAACAGCTGGATGAGCTTTGGATCAAGATCAAGGAGATAAAGGTTTAAGAACAATAAGGTTAAGGTTGAGGCTGAGGTTTAGCCGAATATGGCAATTCGCATTCGTAAGGGCCAAGTTGTCGGAGGTTGTTCCGGTTCGGGGGGGAATCGGGACCCATGTCTCACGCATTCACCATAAGTAATTTACAGGAGAACAAGGAGAGGCTATGAGCATCACACGAAGGAAGAGACCGTTCCAGAGCAAACACGCCGTGGAGCCCTTTCCCCTTCTGGACATCCAGGAGCCAAACCTCTATCGAAGCGTCTTCCCCTACGAAGAGGTTTGCCGGGTCACATTTGACAATAAGTTTGTCTATTCCGATCCGGCTGAAGAGATTTTCATCACCGATACGACTTTTCGGGACGGGCAACAGGCCAGACCTCCTTACAC
>Ga0316616_100000553_pt1 | contig 12410 bp, 9 predicted proteins | sample OWC_Aug_M1_C1_D1_FD_207660 | JGI IMG/M metagenome (GOLD analysis project Ga0316616, IMG submission 207660) | Wetland soil microbial communities from Old Woman Creek delta, Ohio, United States - OWC_Aug_M1_C1_D1_B | ecosystem: Environmental > Terrestrial > Soil > Wetlands | place: USA: Ohio... | reverse complement strand
CGAGATTCCGGTCGGAGAGGGTCTCGGAAGCCGGCGGGGGGGAGGGAGGCTCCTCCTCCGCGCGCGCCGGCGCAGCAAGGAGGAAGGCGACCAGGACCGAAACCGCGGTCTTCATCGCAGCCCGACCTCCGATCGTCCCGTCCCGCGCTCCAGACGGACGACGCCGCCGACGGACGGAGGAGGCGCGAAGCGCTCCTCCGTCCGGTCCGGCCAGCGGACCGAGATCTCCGTCACGTCGCGGAACGGCCCGAGGCCGAAATGGAGGCGCTTGCTTCCGCTCGAAAGGAAGCCGCTGGTCGTCTGAAGCTCCCGAACGAGGCGCCGCCCGTCCGGCAGCGTCAGCGTCACGCGCGCCCCGACGCCCGCCCGGTTCGGCCCCGGCTGCCGGAGAGCGACGAAGAGAGAGTGCTCGCCCGGGCGCCGCGTGCCGAGATAGAGCGTCTCCGGATGTTCGACCGAGCGGACGTAGATGTCGAGCGAGCCGTCGCCGTCGAAGTCGGTGAGGACGACGGAGCGCCCGTTGGCGGCGAGGGCGACGCCGTCGAGCCAGCCCCGCTCCTCGAAGGTGCCGTCGCCCCGGTTCCGGAAGTACCGGTTCCGCTCGCACCCCTGAATGCCCTGCCCCTTCCTCTCGAAGCTCTTCGTTCCGGCGATGTAGTCGTCCCAGTAGGCCAGCGTCTCCCACCAGAACTCCAGCTCGCGGTCGCGGTCGCGCCCGTCTCCCCACATGCCGTTCGCGGCGTAGAGGTCGGGGCGCGTGTCGTTGTCGAGGTCCCCCGCGACCGCCGTCCAGCACCACCCCGCCTTCCCGATCCCGGCGGCCGACGTCGCGTCCTCGAACGTCCCGTCTCCCCGGTTCACGAGGAGCGTGTTGCCGCGGCACATCTTCTTCATCCACTCGCGGGCCACGGGAAGGAAGACCCGCCCCGGGAGCGGAAGCGGGAGCCAGGGGGAATCGTGGAGGAGCCCCCACTGCGTGTAACAGTTGGAGAAGTGGAGGTCCAGCCGGCCGTCGCCGCTGAAGTCGGCGGCCGCGGCCGACATCCCGTAGCCGCGGTCCTCGGCTCCCGCCTTCTTCGCGACGTCGACGAACCGCCTCCCTCCCTCGTTCCGGTAGACGTTCTTGAGGCCGAAGTCGTTCGTGACGACGAGGTCGGGCCACCCGTCCCCGTCGAGGTCCGCGAACTGCGCGGTGAGGGACCAGCGCGTCTGAGCGAGGCCGAACCGCTCCGTCCTTTCGGAGAAGGTGCCGTCGCCGTTGTTCAGGAAGAGCCGGTTCGGCCCGCCGTCCCGTGCGTCGAACGGCGGGTCCGGCATCTGCCGGAAGTAGTCCCCCGTCGAGCAGACGAAGAGGTCGAGCGTTCCGTTGCCGTCGACGTCGGCCGCCGCCGCCGTCCGGCTCCGGAGCGACGTCCCGACGCCGGCCTTTTGCGTCCCGTCTTCGAACGTTCCGTCTCCCCGGTTCCGGAAGAGGCGGGCCGGACGGAAGTTGTCGGTGACGAAGAGGTCGTCGAGCCCGTCGCCGTCGAAATCGAACGCAAGGAGCCCCGTCGCGGGGACGCCGGCGAGCCCCGCGGCCTCGGTCACGTTCGTGAATCGGCCGCAGCCGTCGTTCCGGTAGAGGATCGACGAGCGGCCGTCCCCGACGAAGAGGTCCTCGTGCCCGTCCCCGTCGAGGTCGAGGACCGCCGCGCCCGAGCCGGGCCAGATCCCCTTGATGAGGTGGTTCGCGGCCTCGACGTCCGGGTCGTTCCGCGGTGCGCCGAGGCCCGCCTCCCCCGTCGCGTCGCGGAAGCGGGGGCGGCTTTCGCGACGCTCGGACGTCCGGAGCATCCAGCCGTCCTCGAGGACCGCCGTCTCCGCCCGCGCGCCCCCCTCCGCGAGAAGGATCCGGACCGGGACGGCCGCCGAGCGCTCCAGCCTCGCGCCGTCGGGCGCCACGCCGCCGACCGTGAAGGTCGCCCGCGCTTCGAGGACGCTCCCGAGGTCGCGGACCGCGAGAAGGTCGGTCTCGACGAAGCCGAGGCGTGCGAGGTCGTGAAGCGCCCACCCGACGAGGGGACCCGCTCCCGAGAGTCCCGCTCCTTCCGGGCGGCGGTCGCGGATCGCCCGCCGGAGGTCTTCGAGGCCGTCGCGAAGGGCTTCGAGGCGCCTCATCTGCGGCACGAACCGGGCGCGGAGGCGCGGCAGCGAGGCGTTGAAGAAGAGCCAGACGCCGGCGGCGACGAGAAGCGCCGCGAGGAGGCCCAGGACGAGAGGCCGCCGGGCCGCCTTCATGCCGCGGCTCTCAGCGGGCCGGCGCGGGAGGCGGTGTGGGCGTCTCGCGCACGAACGGGACGAACCGGACCGGCAGGACGCTCTTCTCCGTGTAGCCGCCGCCGCTCCGCTCGATCACCTTCAGCTCCTGGTAGAAGCCTCCGACCGGGATCACCATTCGCCCGGGCGAGGCGAGCTGCTCGAGGAGGGGGGGCGGAATCCTCTCGGGGGCGGCCGTCACGAGGATCCCGTCGAACGGAGCGTGCTCCGGCCAGCCGCGGTAGCCGTCCGCCGCCATCACGTCGGCGTTCGTGACCCCGAGGCTCTTCAGCCGCCCGGTCGCCTCCGCAGCCAGCTCGGGACGGATCTCGATCGAGTAGACCTTTTTCGCAAGGGCCGCGAGGACGGCGGTCTGGTATCCCGAGCCCGTTCCGATTTCGAGGACGGTCTCGCTCCCCGTCAGGTGGAGCTGCTCCGTCATGAAGGCGACGATGTAGGGCTGGGAGATCGTCTGGCCGCTCCCGATCGGAAGGGGGCGGTCCTCGTAGGCATGGGGAATCTCGCTCTCGGGGACGAAGAGATGCCGCGGAATCCGCCTCATCGCCGCGAGGACGCGCGGGTCTTTCACGCCGCGCGCCACGATCTGGCGCTCCACCATCTCGAGGCGTTTCGGTTCGTTCACGTCCGTCGCCCGCGAGCAGCCGGCGAAGAGGAGCCCGGCGCCGACACCAAAAGCGAGCATGACACGCCCCACGCCCGGATTCTAGCGATCCTCGTGCCAGGAGGGGCGGACGAGGCTCAGCGGGGGGATTCGACCCCCGAGGGGGGCTCGAACATCGGCGGGGCCGAGGGCCGCCGCTCCGCGGTCCTCTGGAGCGAGAGCATCATCCGGGAGAACCGGATCTCCAGGTCGAACGGGGAGAGGAACGACATCCCGATGATCCCGTCGCCGATCGCGTCCGCCCCCTCGTTCACGACCAGGTCGCGGAACCAGACCGCATACCGGTCGACTCCGAGCGTGATGTTCGAGACCTTGGCCCAGGAGACGCGGGTCTTGCCGATCCCCTCGAGCGTGACCGGCGCGCTCGGCTCCCAGCCCGTGAACCGGTTGGCCGAGAGCCCCTCGGGGGTCACCATCGTCGGCTCCGAGCCGGTGTCGAGAAGGAAGAACGACCAGGGCTGCCGGTTGAACGAGACGCGCACCATCGGCTTCAGCCGGCGGAAGAAGAGGTTCTGACCCTCCCCGCCGCGGCGAATGTCCGGCTCGAGCCGGATCATCTGGAGGCGCCGCTCGGGCAGCTCGATCCTCCAGTCGAACTCCTTCATCAGGTGGACTCCGAGGACCCCTTCGGGCGCGAAGAGACCGCGCGTGGCCGACTCGAAGGTGAGCGTCCCGTCCGGGAGGATTCCGAACGGGACGTCGCGAAGGGTCAGTGCCCCGAGCGCCACCGACCGGGCCCAGCCGAGGCGCATCGGAATCTCCTTGCCGTGGAGGCCGCGCGCCGACGTGGCCGCCCCCTCGACCGCGGCGATTCCGAGCCGGGCCGCGGCCGTCTCGGTCACGAGCGAGATCGAGGCGCCCGAGTCGAGGATCATCTCGCTCGTCGCCTGTCCGTTGACCCGGACGTCCAGCCTCAGGAGGTTCGGCCGGCCATACCGAAAGCGGAGCGTCGCACGGGTCCCGGGCTCCGCGCCGCCATAGAGCCGCTGCGACCCGATGGAGCGGAGGAACACGACCCAGCCGTCGGGGACGCCCCGCCCGGCCTTCTGAGCCCCCTCCGCGGCAGCCGCCGCCGTCGCGAAGTCGCCCCGCCAGTAGGCCGCCTGCGAGCGGAGCCACTCCAGGTCGGCCCGCAGCTCCGAGCGGAGCGAGCGGGAGAGAGCCCGCGTGGCGAGGGCCTCCGCCACGGGAAAGTCGCCCGCTTCGAGCTTCGCCTCCGCGAGGAGGCGGATCCCCTTCTCGGTCTCGACGCCCCGTCCCGACGGCCCCGTCAGGCAGGCGATGACTTCCGGGATGAACCCGCGCTTGAGCTTCTCCTCGATGTTGAAAGGGCTGACGCCGAATCCGGCGGGTTCGAGCGCCGAGAGATCGTGCCGGAGGACCGCCGTTTCCCGTTCGAAGGTGCAGGCGAAGAGGCCGGCGAGGAGCGCCAGGATCGCCGCGACCCGCCGGGAAGGGGCCGCGCTCAGCATGCGCGGGCGATCAGGACAGTCTGGTCGTCGTACTGCGAGACGCCGCGCGTGAACTCCGAGACCGCTCCGAAGATGGCCCCGGAAAGGCTCCTCGGCGAAACGTTGCGCCCCTTCTTCACGAGCGCGATGAGCCGTTCCATTCCGAACTCCTCGTCCTCGGCGTTCACGGCCTCGGTGATGCCGTCGGAGTAGAGGACGAGCGTATCGCCCACCCCGAGGGAGATCGTGGACTCCCGGTGAACGACGTCGGGAAGGATGCCGATGGGCGGCCCGCTGCTCGGGAGAAGCGTGGTCTCGCCTCCCGATAGGTGGATACCCGGATTGTGCCCTGCGTTCAGGTAGCGGACCTCGCGGCTCGACGGATCGAAGACGGCGAAGAAGAGGGTGACGAACTTGCGGGTGGAGCTGAAGCCGAGGAGATGCCGGTGGATCCGCCCGACGAAGCCGGGGAGGTCCGCCACGCCGAGGTCGAGGAGGATCCGGAGGCAGGCGTGGAGCGTCGAGACGAGGAGGGCGGCCGGCACCCCCTTCCCCGCGACGTCGGCCACGCAGAAGGCCGTCCGGCCGTCGGGCAGGGGGAAGACGTCGAAGTAGTCTCCACCGACCTGGCGCGTCGGCCGGTTCCCTCCGGCGAGCCGGAGCCCGGCGACTTCGGGAAGAGAGACGGGGAGAATCGTCTTCTGGATCGACGCCGCCAGCTCGATCTCGCGCTCCATCCGCTCCTTCTCCACGGCCTCGCGGTGAAGGCGCGCGTTTTCGAGGGCGATGGCCGCCTGGTTGCCGAAGAGGGAGATGATCCGCTCGTCGCCGACCGTGAAGTCGTCGACCCCGCCGGCCCGGTTCTCCTTGTCGGCGACGAGGAGAAGGCCGAGCGGGCGTCCCTCCGCCACGATCGGCGAGAGGAGGAGCTTCTCGGCCGGCGCCTCGGCGAAGGGAGCGGCCCGCTCCGCCCGCGTGTTCCACCGGGAGACCTGCTCGGGCAGGGAGTCGAGCGCCTCCGGCCCCGCGAGCGGCACCCCGAAGTGCTTCACGAGGACCGCGTCCTCGGCATCGCCTCCCGAGGTCCGGACGATGAGCGTCCCCGTCCGGGCGTTCAGGAGGGAAATCGACTTCAGGAGGATGTCGTCGGCCAGCGAGTCGAGGTCGAGAGTTCCCGCGATCGAGAGGCCGACGTCGTAAAGGCTCTGGAGCTCCCAGACGCGGTACTTCAGCTCGAAATCGGCCCGCGACACCCGCTCCGACATCCGGATGACGGCGAGGATCGAGGCGGCGTGCGCCGACACCGACGCGAAGCCGACCGGGTCCGACGGCGGCCGGTCGAGGACGACGAGGGCGAGCGTCTCGTCGCGCGCCGTGAGCGGGACGACTCGCGGGTCGGCGGCTCTCTCCGGAGAGAAGAGCGCCGTGACGAGCGCGGCCGGAATCGTCACGGCGGCCGGGCCCGCTTCTTCGACGTGCCGGCCGAGCCGCTCGAGGGCCCCTTCCTCCGGCGCGATCCCGACCGCCGCGCGCCGCAGGGGGTGGAGCGGATCGAGGGCGAAGCCGCGCTTCGCCCCCGCGCCGGCGAGAAGCGCGCTCAGGACATGAGTGAAGAGAAGCTCGTCGGCGGCGGCGGGATCGATCGCGGCCAGGCGGGCGTGGGCGCCCAGGATGTCGGCGCCCGGAGGCATGGCGCCCGCCCTAGTCAGTCTCCCCGCGAAGCCAGGAGACGGCGGGCTCGGGGGCGGGGAAGATCCGCGCATACTGCGCCAGTCCCATGATCTGGAACGTCTTCTCGATGGTCGGCGTGAGACGGCAGAAGGCGAGGCGTCCGCCGGAGTCGAGGAGCTTCTCGAGGATCTCGATCAGGATCGAGATTCCGATGGAGTTGACGATCTTCGTCTTCTCGAGGTCGAGGAGGAGCCGGTTCACGCCGCCTCCCATCAGGACGTAGGCCTGGCGGGCGATCTCCTCCCCGCCGGCGTTGTTGATGTAGCCGTCGGTCCTGAGGACCGCCACCATCGCGTCCGGCCGCTCCACGGTCACTTTGAGGATCTCGCTCATGTCCCTCTTCCCCGCGACCCCGGAGGTCAGCGGTACTTCCTCATGATGATGCGCGTTCCGCGCGCGCCGCTCTCGATCCGAACGTCGTCCATCAGGCTTTCGATGATCTTGATCCCCCAGCCCCTCTTCCGGCTCGACCTCAGCTTCGTCGAGAGGACGGGCGCCTCGAGACGGGACGGGTCGAAGCCGCGCCCCGCGTCCGTCACGTCGACCTCCAGGTAGGGACGGCCGTTCCCCTCCCCTTCGGATCCGATCCGGAACTCGATGTCCACCTTCCGGTCGGGAGTCTGGCTGTGCTCGAAGGCGTTGATGCAGGCTTCCGCGACCGCCATCTTCACCTCGTCGATCTTGTCCCGCCCCATCTCCATCCACTCGCCGAGGGCGGCCACCTGGGCCATCGCCGCGATCTCCATCTCCGGCGCGATGGGGATTGTCAGGTGCACTTCGCGCCTGGAGGACATCGCGTCGTGATACCTCGTTCTAGAAAGTCAGGAGCGCGCGGAAAAGGGCGAGAACGACCGCGGGGATCTTACCCGACGCCGTCAGCGCGGCGAAGGCGCCCGCCTCGAGAGTGAGAAGGACGACGAGGCGCGCGCTCGCTGAGGAAGCGGCCGGAGCCGACGCCGCGGGAGCCGGAAGGGACGAGACGGGCGTCCCGAAAAGGCCCTCCTCGGCGACGACTGATACCGGGTTGCGCGCTTCGTCCATTCTCGCTCCTGCGATTCCTTCCATGTGACAGCAAGACGCAGACCATACCGCAAGAGCGAGAGAATCAGACAGATAACTGTCTATTGATCAGATATTTACGCCAAATGATCGAGGCGTCAGTCCGAGGCCATGAGCGCGAAAAAACGGCACAGTATGCAGAGTATTCCTCGGGCGAATTCCGGAAACACTGGAAATACGAGGTTTGCCGGCTATGTATCAAGAAGTCGCAATGTGTCGGTCAGACTCGCTTCCTGTAGAGAGTCCGCCGACTGACACCGAGGATCTTCGCCGCCCGGCTCTTGTTCCCGTGCACGGAGGAGAGGACCCTGCGGATGTGGGCCTGCTCGACGGCCCGCAGGTCGGTCGAGCTGAAGGTCGGGCTCTCGGCGCGTGCCGCGCCGAACTGGAGATCGGCCGCGCCGAGCGTCCCCCCCGCCGTCAGCGCGACGGCTCCCTCGAGAAGATTCTCGAGCTCCCGGACGTTCCCGGGGAACGGGGAGTCGAGGAGGGCCTTCACGGCATCGCGGCCGAGGACCGCCGGCGCGCGGCCGTCGCGCGCCGCGATCCGCGAGAGGAAATGGGCGGCCAGGCGGGGGATGTCCTCGCGCCGGTCCCGGAGGGCCGGCAGCCGGATCTCCACGACGCGCAGGCGGTAGAAGAGATCCTCCCGGAACCGCCCCGCGCGGATCTCCGACGGAAGGTCGGAGTGCGTCGCCGAGACGACGCGGACGTCGACCGGAATCCGCTGGCGCCCTCCGACTCTCTCGATCTCCCGCTCCTGGAGGACGCGGAGGAGCTTCGCCTGGATCGCGAGGGGCGCGTCGGCGATCTCGTCGAGGAAGATCGTCCCGCCGCTCGCGAGCTCGAACTTCCCGACCCGCGCCTCGACCCCGGTGGCGACCCCCTTCTCGATCCCGAAGAGCTCGGCCTCGAGCAGCGCCTCCGGGACCGCCGCGCAGTTCAGGGCGAGGAACGGCCCTTCGCGCCGCGCTGAGGCGGCGTGGAGGAGCTTGGCGACCAGCTCCTTCCCCGTCCCGCTCTCCCCCGTCACGAGGACGTTGACACGCGAGGCGGCCGCACGGGCGACGACCTCCCGCACCCTCCGCATCTCGGCCGAGTCGCCGATCAGGACGTCGTCGATGGCGAGCGTCCCCTTGAGGGCCCGGTTCTCTTCGCGCAGCCGGTCGATGTCGGCGGCCAGCGCCTCGAACCGGCGGATTCCCTCGAGCGCGGGCCCGACGAGGCCGGCGAGGGAGCCGAGGAAGCGGCGGTCGTCCTCGTCGAAGGGGGCGCCCCGGTCTCCGCGCGCCTCGCGGTCGAGGACGACGAGGACCCCGAGAGCCCGCTCACCCGCGAGGAAAGGGACTCCGGCCGCGCTCCCCGCCGCCCGTCCGAGGACCGACTCGGACGGGCGGGAGAGCGGCGCGCGGGCGCGGCATAGGTCGAGAACGAACGGATCGCCGCTCGCGGCGACGACCTCGGGAGTCGGCGCGAGGCCCAGCGCCACGACGAAGCCGGGGCTCCGGTCCGTCTCGAAGAGAGCCGAGAAGCCGCGGGCCGCGTCGAGGACCGGGACCGCCCGCCCGACGACCTCCTCGAGGAGCGCGCGCTCGTCGCGCGTTCCGGGCAGGGAGCGCCCGACGTCGTACAGGGTCTCGAGGCGGAGGACCTTCTTCCGGAGGTCGAACGCCTCGTCCGGGCGCGGAGAGCGGGGCCGCGCCGTGCTCATCGTCAGGAGCGCGCCGCGCCCGCCGCGCGTCCCCGGATACGCTCCTGCAACTCAAGGGCCGGCTGAAACTTCGGGTTCCGCGAGAGGACCGGCTTCAGGGCGTCCTCGGCCTCGTCGGGGCGCCCCAGCTCGGACAGGCTCCGGGCGAGGGCGACATGGAGCATGTCGCGGACCGGGAAGTAGCCGAACCCTCCGGCGGGGGGCCCCTTCGGGATCGCTTTCCGGAAGGCCTGGGCCGCTTCCTCGTGCCGCCCCTCGTGCGATGCGACGAACCCGCGGCAGAGGGACATCTCCCGCTCCCACGACTCCTTCGCCTCCGCCGGGAGACCCTCGATCAGCTTTCCGAGTGCGTCGAGCTCGGCCGCCGCCTCCCGGCTCCGACCCGAGATGGCGGAGAAGAGACCGCGGTGGAGGCGCTCCATCCGTTCCCGGCGCATCCGCTCCTTCTCGTCGTTCTCCCATTTCATCGGCTCGATCCGGTCCATGAGGGCTGTTGCCTCGGACGGCCGTCCCGCCACCGCAAGGGCGAGCGCGGCGCTCAGGTACCACTCCCGGCGATCACCGGGCGCGTCGACCCGTTCCGCCGCCTCCCGGAACCGGTCGGCCGCGGCGAGCAGGTTGCCTCGGGCCACTTCGAGCGAGCCGAGGTGGGCGAGCGAAGGGTAGAAGTCGGGCTTCACCTCGAGGGCCTTCTTCAGGTTCTCCTCGGACTCTGCGTACCGGCCGACCGAGAGATAGAACTCCCCGAGCGAGTCATAGGGGTTCGCCTGGTCCGGAGCGAGAAACCGGTAGCGCCGCAGGTACTCCTCGGCCCGGGCCGTGTCTCCCTGCCCGAGCGCGTAGTACCCGAGCGTGTTGTAGGCCGACGCGAAGTTCGGGTTCAGCGCGACGAGCTTCTCGAGGTCGGCGATCGCCTTCGGCAGCCGGTCCGTCTTGACGAGAAGGTTGGCCCGCATCATGTAAGGGTCCGGATCGCCGGGGAACCGGCCGATCCACTCGTCGAGAAGCTGCTCGAGCTCCTTCGCCCCCTTCCTCTCGAGCCCCATCTCGAAGAGGCGGACGTGGAAGCGTTCCCGCTCGGTGACGGAGCCGAGGAAGGGACGGATCCCGTCGAAGAGCGCCCGGGCCCTCTCGGGGTCCTGCTCCCTCGTGAGGCTGGCCAGCCGGAGCGTGGCCATGACGAAGTTCGGGTCGTATTTCAGTGCCTCTCCGTATGCGGCGCGGGCCTCGTTGTAGTAGAGCTTCAACTCGTTCTCGCGGCCGAGCCGGTAGCAGCGGAGCGCCTCGGAGGACGACGTCGTCACGTCGCGGCGCCCGAGAACCGTGTAAGCCCCGAAGGCCACACCGGCCGTCAGGACGAGACCGAGCCCGGCGAACAGGAGGCGGCGGCGCAGGGTTTGGGACATAGGGGCACCCCTTCCACTCCATGATACGCACGACCCCGGCGGGAAGTTCTACCGGGGCGCGGCCGCAACTCTCATCAGGACAAAGGTTTCGTCGTCGTACTGCTCGGAGCCGTGAGTGAATTGCCCGAGGTCCTCCACCAGCTCCTCCGCCAGCTCGGGAAGCGGCAGGGAGGCATGCCGGACGAGGGAGGCCTTGAGCCTCTCGTCGCCGTAGGGGATCGCATCCGCCGCCATCGCCTCGGAGAGGCCGTCCGTGTAGAAGAGGAGGAGATCGCCCGGCGAGAGGAAGAGGGTGGCGGCGTCGTACGGCACGTGGCGGAAGGCGCCCAGCGGAAGCCGGTTCTGCGGGGCGGGGATCTCCGCCGCCACGGCCGAGCCCCCCCGGACCAGGAGCGGAGTCGGCTGCCCGCCGAGGGCGTAGTGGAGCGAGAGGGTCCGCGGGTCGAAGAGGAAGTAGCCGAGGGAGACGAACATCCGCTTCTTGATCTCGTAGAGGCGGCGGTTGGCCTCGCGGAAGACGACGGCCGGGTCGGGATCGGACATCGCCCGGGCGTAGACGATCTCCTTGGCCGCCACCATCAGGAGGGCCGCCGGGATCGACTTCCCCGAGACGTCTCCGAGGACGAGCCCGATCCGGCCCCCCCGCCCGTCCACTTCGAGAAAGTCGTAGAAATCGCCCCCGACGACCCGGGCCGGGCGCGACACGCCGTAGAAGTCGGCGCCGGCGACGGTCGGGAGCTTCCGCGGGAAGAGGCTCACCTGGATATCCCGCGCGATGTCGAGGTCGCGCTCGACCTCGGCGCGCCGGGTCAGCTGCTCGTGGAGCCCCGCCGCCTCGAGGCCGAGGGCCCCCTGGTTCGCGATCGTCGTCAGGTGGTCGATGTCCTCGCGCGAAAGGTCTTCCTCGGAGCGCTTCGGCCCCACGGCGAGGAGGCCGAGAAGCTTGCCGCGCGTGGCGACCGGGACGAGCACCTTCACCCCTCGCCTCCCCTCCGTCTCCACGAACCGGCGGGACGCCTCGTCGAGCGACCGGGTGTCGAGGTCGGAGAGCCGGACGGGCGCTCCCCGGCCGGCGAGGATCTGCGGGAGGCGGCTCCCCATCGGAAGGACGGGACCCTCCTCCTCCACCGGGCTCGCGAAGGCGCCGTCGGCCGGCCGCGGCAGGAGGAGGTCGAGGCTCCGGAGGCGGAGCAGCTCGGCCGTCCGGCCGGTCATCAGCTCGCGGATCTTGTCGCGCTCGAGCTGCGAGACGACGGAGCGGCTCATGTCGAGGATGGCCTGCTGGAAGTCGGCCCGGTCCCGGAAGAAGACCCGGTCGACGACGTTCTGCGCCCGCCGGCGAAGGGGGTCGAAGAGGAGGACGACGGCGAGGCCGAAGACGAAGGCGAAGAGCGGCGAGGAGGTGACCGTGACCGCGGAGAAGGACGAGAGGATGGCGTTCCCCGTCACGACGGCGAGGGCGTAGAAACCCGTGACGACGGCGGTCAGGACGCCGTATACGAGCGACTTCCGGAAGATGACCTGCACGTCGAAGAGCCGGAACCGGACGATGGCGTACGCGAAGGTGATCGGGATGACCGCCATCGGCACGACGCCCCAGGCGAGGTACCGCTCGTCCCGGAAGAGGGAGGGGAAGAAGACGGCGAAGACGACGAAGGGGACGATGCCGGCGATCGTCCCGACGAGAAGGACGAGGATCGGGCGCCGCGCCTTCGGGTCGGGGTCGGTCCAGAACGAATGGGCGAGTGCGAGGAGGCCGAGGATCAGGTAGTCGGCGAGGAGGATCCAGTTGAGCGTCGGCGCCCCGTAGATGAGGCGCCGCGGCGCCCCGGCGCGGTGCGCCGCCATCTGGAGGAGGTAGAGGACCGGCGGGAGCGTGTAGAGGACCGTGAAGAAGAGGGGCGAGCCGTTCAGGAAGGCCTGGAGCGCCCGGAGCACCCCGGTCGCCTCGCTCCCGGCGAACCGGAAGACCTTCCGGCGGGGGAAGAGAAGGAAGAAGTGGAGGAAGACCGCCGGAAGGAGGAAGAGGGCGAGCGTGCCGGCCACCTGGACGAAGTAGTCGATCAAGTAGTAGC
>Ga0316616_100000552_pt1 | contig 12414 bp, 10 predicted proteins | sample OWC_Aug_M1_C1_D1_FD_207660 | JGI IMG/M metagenome (GOLD analysis project Ga0316616, IMG submission 207660) | Wetland soil microbial communities from Old Woman Creek delta, Ohio, United States - OWC_Aug_M1_C1_D1_B | ecosystem: Environmental > Terrestrial > Soil > Wetlands | place: USA: Ohio... | reverse complement strand
GATCTGGATCTGAACGACGTCAATCTGCAATCCGGCGAAGCAGAAGTCACCGGCAAGGGCCGCAAAACCCGCATCGTGCCGGTCGGGCAACAGGCCTTGAGCGCGCTTGCCGCCTGGCTGCAACAGCGTCTGCCGCTGGCACGCGACAACACAGTCGCGCTATTTTTGAACCAGCGCGGCACCCGCCTGACGCCGCGCAGCATCCAGTTACGGCTCAAGCGCTGGGCCTTGCAGGCCGGTTTGAACCAGCACGTGCACCCGCACCTGCTGCGTCACGCGTTTGCCACCCACGTGCTGCAATCGTCAGGCGATCTGCGCGCGGTACAGGAAATGCTCGGTCACGCCAGCATCAGCACGACACAGGTCTACACCCATCTCGACTGGCAACACCTTGCCAAGGTATACGACCAGGCGCATCCGCGCGCACGCAAAAAAACCTGAGCAAATCCCCTCGCGCTCACAGGCGCTCGGCAGGCGAAATCAGCGTGATCCAGCCGCCCAGCGCACCGCGCATCTCGTCGAGCGTGAGATGCCGCATCAGCGCCCGGTTGCCGGGCGCCATCTGATCCCAGGCGCAGCGCAGGCTGCGCACGTCCGGCCGGGCCGGGTCATGCAGGCGGAATTCGGTGATGAAATACAGAAAGCTGGGAGAGCCATCGTCGAAGGCAAAGCGCGCCTTGATAAGCGGAGACTTTGCCGCAGCCGTGATCGAGCTGATGCTGCGCGTCACCTGTACCACCTCGAAACGTCCCGGTTGCAGCAACTGCACCTGGTTGTTCAGCGTGTTTACTTCCATGATGCAGAACGGATCCTGTTCCTGCACGCCGTTGCGCGGCACGATGCGGCCGTACTGCAATCGCACTGTGGCAGCGCCGGGGTCGATCGGCAGCACCTGGTTGAGCTGCACTGTCCAACCCGGCGGATAGGCGTAATACGGCGAGGCAGGGTCAGGCGAATTCAGGCTGCCACAACCGCCCACTGCCGCGAGTACAAGGAGTATGAGTAGCGTCGTTCCACTTCGCATGCTTGCTTCCGATCATTCAGGTCGAACCTTGAACCACGCCGCATACAGCGCCGGCAAAAAAAACAGCGTGAGGAAAGTCGCTGCAACCAGACCGCCCATCACCGACACGGCCATCGGCCCCCAGAAAATCGAGCGCGACAGCGGAATCATTGCCAGCGCCGCCGCCGCTGCGGTGAGGGTGATCGGGCGCATCCGCCGCACGGTGGATTCGATGATGGCGTCCCACTGCGAAAGGCCGCGCACAATGTCCTGCTGGATCTGGTCGACCAGAATGACCGAGTTGCGCATGATCATGCCGGCCAGCGAAATGATGCCGAGCAGCGCGACAAAGCCCATCGGCTGACCGCTCACCAGCAAGGCAATCGCCACACCGATGATGCCGAGCGGGGCGGTCAGCACCACCAGCAACGACCGCGAGAAATTGCCGAGTTGCAGCATCAGCAGGGTGAAGGTGGTGATCAGGATCAGCGGCCACGATGCGCCGATGGCGGCGTTGGCCTTGGCGCTGCTTTCCACCGGACCGCCGACCGCCAGCCGGAACCCGCGCGGCAACTGCGCCTTGAACGCATCCACCTGCGGCGCGAGGGCAGCGATGATGGTGGCGGGCTGGGTGGCACCGACCGGGTCGCCGCGCACCGCGATGGTCGGCAGGCGGTCGCGCCGCCAGATCACGCCGTCCTCGAACACCGGCTCGAACCTGGCAATCTGTCCCAGCGTCACGCTCTGGCCGTTGAAGTTACCGATGGGCAACGCCCTCAGCGCATCGACATCGGTGTGTTCGCCGCGCGGCGTGCGCAGCACCACGTCGATCAACAGATCGTTTTCGCGAAACTGGGTGACGCTGGCACCCGCCAGCTGCAAAGCCAGCAAACGCCCGACCTGTTCCGAGCTCAGCCCCAGCGCCTTGATCTTGTCCTGATCGAGCTGCGCTTTCATGGCCAGCGATTGCTCGTTCCAGTCCAGATTCACTGCCGTGACATGCGGCTGCGCGGCGACGATTCTGCGCAGCTTTTCCGCCTCGATCTTGAGTTGCGGGATATCGCTTCCACTCAGGCGGTATTGCACCGGATAGCCTGCCGGCGGGCCGTATTCGAAGCGCACGGCACGGCCGCGCACATTGGGGAAATCGGTCTCGAACAAGTTTCGGATGCGGGCAATTTCACGCTCGCGCGCCGGCACGTCCTGCGCGATCACCACCAGCTGCGCGAAGTTGCGATTGTTCAGCCGCTGGTCGAGTCCCAGCACGAAACGCGGTGCGCCCTGGCCGATGTAGTTGAGCACATGCGCCACATCCTTGTCCTGGCGCAGCCGGGTTTCGAGCCTGACTGCTTCGGCGCGCGTGGCATCGATTGACGCGCCTTCCGGCAACCACATTTCAACCAGAATCTCCAGCCGGTCGGACTGCGGGAAAAACTGTTTTTCCACTTTCTGCATTGCCGCCACACCAATGATCAGCGCCAGCACCGTCAACGCAATCACGCTGCGGCGGTGCGTCACACACCAGGTCACCGCAGCCCGGAAGCGCCGGTAAAACGGCGTATGGTAGGTGGCGTCTTCGTCAGCGGCCTGGTGCGTCGGTTTCAGCAGCACGTAGCCCAGATAGGGCGTGACCACCACCGCCACCAACCAGGACGACAGCAGCGCAATCGTCGTCACGGCAAAGATCGCGAAGGTGTATTCACCTACGGTCGACTTGGCGAGTGCGATCGGCAGAAAAGCCGTAGCCGTCAGCAAGGTGCCGGTGAGCATGGGAAACGCGGTTGACTGGAAGGCGTAGGTGGCGGCCTCGAAGCGCCCCCACCCGGCTTCGAGCTTGTGCGCCATCATCTCCACCGCGATGATGGCGTCGTCCACCAGCAGGCCGAGCGAGATGATGAGCGCGCCGGTGGAAATGCGGTGCAGATCGATGTCGAACAGCCACATGACGCTGAAGGTGATCGCCAGCACCACCGGGATGCTCAAGGTCACCACCAGACCCGCGCGCCATTTCAGCGCCAGGAACGTGACCGCCAGCACGATGGCGACGGCTTCGATGAAGCTCTGCATGAACAGCTTGACCGCGCGGCTGACGATGCTGGGCTGGTCGTGAATCTGGTGGATCTCCACCCCTACCGGCAGCGCTTTTTGCAGCGCATCCATGGCAGCCGCCACGTCGCGCCCCATGATCACCACATCGCCGCCCTCCGCCAGTGACACCCCGAGCAGCACTGCCGCTTCGGCCTGCGAGCGAATTTCAGTGGCGGGCGGATCCTCGTAGCGCCGCGTCACCTCGGCGATGTCGCCCAGGCGCAGGCTGCGCGTGCCGATCTGCACCCGGGTTTCGCGCAGGCGCTCGACGTCGGAGTACGCACCCGACTGGCGCAACGGAATCGACAGCACCGCGTTTTCCACCCGGCCGCTGGCCACCACGCTATTCTGTTCCTGCACCGCCTGGATCAGCTGTTGCGGGGTGATCCCAAGTGTGGCGAGCTTCTGGGTCGGCACTTCGATGTAGATTTTTTCCGGCACCACGCCGAACAGTTCGACCTTGCCGACATTGGGCAGACGCCGCACTTCGCGCTGCGCGTCTTCACCGATGCGGCGCAGATCGGCGCGGCTGAAGCCGTCACCGGTGATGGCGTAAATCGAGCCGAAGGTGTCGCCGAATTCGTCGTTGAAAAACGGCCCCTGCACCCCGGCGGGCAATTGCGGTTTGAGATCGCCGATCTTTTTGCGGACCTGGTACCAGATTGCCCCCACATCGCGCCCTCGCACCGTCTCCTTGATGTTGACGAACAGCGCGGTCTCGCCCGGCTTGGCATAACTCGTCACGTAATCCAGTTCGGGCAGTTCCTGCAGCTTTTTCTCGATGCGCTCGGTCAACTGCTCCGACACTTCCTGCGTCGTCGCCCCCGGCCACTGCGCCTGGATCAGCATGGTCTTGAAAGTGAATGGTGGGTCTTCGGCCTGTCCCAACTCAAGATACGAGCGCGCACCCACCAGCAGAATCAGCACGATGAAAAACCGCACCAGCGCCGGATGTTCGATGGCCCAGCGCGACAGGTTGCCGCGGCTGGGGAGAAAACGAGGCGCGTCGCTCATGGCTGTCTGGCGGTCTGCACACGCACCTGCTGGCCCGGCGCAATTTTGTGCACGCCGGCGGTCACCACCCATTCGCCTGCTGCCAGGCCCGACACAATGGCCGCGCGATCGCCCGTCAGCTCACCGAGCCGCACGCTGCGCGCCGCCACCTTGCCGGTCTTCTGATCCACCACCCACACCTGCGGCTGGCCGCTGATCTTGAACAGCGCGCTCTGTGGCACCGACAAGCTCGACGTGGCTTGACCATCGACCTCAACGGTAGCCGTCATGCCCAGCTTCACCGCCGCATCGGGTTGCAGAATGCTGACGCGCGCGCGGTAGGTGCGGCTCGCCGCATCGGCCATCGGCGACAGTTCTCGCAGGCGGCCGGCGTAACTCACGCCCGGAGCCGACCACAAGCCAATCTTGAGCGTGCGCGCCGCACGCAGCGCATCCAGCGCATTTTCCGGCACGTTGATGCTCACCTCGCGCTCGCCGTTCTTCGCCAGTTGCGCCACCGGCTGACCGGCCGCGACGACTTGCCCAGCTTCGACGAAAAGCGCCGTTACCACCCCCGCGTGCGGCGCGCTCAAGCGGGTGTAAGCCTGCTGGTTGCCCTGACGAGTGGCTTCGGCACGCAGTTGGCGCACCCGCGCCTGCGCCGCGTCGGTAGCGGTCTGGCGACGGTCGAGCTCGGCCTGCGCAATGAAGTTCTGCGCGCGCAGTTCGGTGTAGCGCTGCAGGTCCTGCTGCGCCAGTTTGGCTTCGGATTCGGCAGCCACCCGCTGTGCCTGCGCTGCGGTCGCCGCCAGCGCGTAGTCGCTGGGGTCGAGCGTGGCAATCGTCTGACCCGCCCTGACCTGCGTGCCGACCTCCACCGCCCGCGATTGCGCCCGTCCCGCCACCCGAAACGCCAGATCGGTCTCATAACGCGCGTGCACTTCACCGGTGTAGCGCGTGCTGCTGCGCGCAGCCAGCACGCCAACCTGCTCGGCCCGCACGGATCGGACATCCGCAGGCGCGCTGGACGGGGCGTCCTGGCCACACGCACTCAACAACCAAAGGAGGGGAACTAAAGGAATGAGTGGTTTCATCCGCAAATTATCCCCCAATCGCCTGGGCATCTGCTTGGCCAGCCGCCTGTCGGGAATAACATCCTGCGGCTGGCAAGGTTTACCCGACTAGGGTTATGATGCAAGACGCGCATGACCGCAATCGGCCTCCCGGTTGCCTGCCGGAGCGATATCCGGCTACGCACCTTTACTGTCTTAGATGTCTGGAGTTTTTTGATGCCTGCCTCGCCCAAACTGCTTACCGAAGCCCAGCTGCTGAAAATGCCTGCTTCCGCTTATATGAATGCCGAGCAACTGGCTTTTTTTCGCGCGCGCCTCGAAGCGCTGCGCGATGAAATGCTCGCCAATGCAGCCGATACCGGCGAGCACCTGAAAGAAAACGAAAACTTCGCCGACCCCAACGACCGCGCCACCGTCGAAGAAGAGCACATGCTGGAGCAGCGCGTGCGCGACCGCGAACGCAAACTGCTGAAAAAAATCCAGTCCGCCCTGGTGCGGCTTGATGCAGGCGATTTCGGCTACTGCAAGGAAACCGGCGACCCCATTGGCCTCCCGCGCATGCTGGCGCGCCCCACCGCCGAATATTCGATCGAGGCGCAGGAACGCCACGAGCGCAAGGAAAAGCTGCACGCCTGACCCTCACGCCAGGCTGATGGATGCTCCGCTTCCAATCACGCTGCTCACCGGGTTTTTAGGCAGCGGCAAGACCACGGTACTGAATCACCTGGTGCGCACGTTGCCGCGCACCGCGATCCTGATGAACGAGTTCGGCGCAGTCGCGCTCGATCATCAACTTCTGCAAAAAATGGAAGGCCCGATGGCGCTGCTGTCGGGCGGCTGCGTGTGCTGCACGATTTCCGGCAGCCTGTCGCCAACGCTGAAAAACCTGTGGATGGCGCGGCAAAAGGGAGACATCCCGGCATTCGAACGCGTCATCATCGAAACCACCGGCATCGCCGATCCCGCACCGGTACTCGACAATCTGCTGCACGACAACTGGGTACGCGCGCGCTTCCGCCTCGACGGCGTGGTCACCACGGTCGATGCCGTATTCGGCATGGGCCAGCTCGACGAACATTTCGAGGCGGTCAAACAGGTGGCGGTGGCCGACCGGCTGCTGCTGACCAAAACCGATCTCGCCTCGCCCGAAACGGTTGCCGCGCTGTGCGAGCGGCTGGACAAGCTCAACCCGGCGGCCGACCTCATCACAGTAACGCACGGCGAAGTCGACCCGGCGGCGATCCAGAACCTGGGGCTGTGGAACGCCGAAACCCAATCGCTGGAAGCCACACGCTGGCTAAAGCCGCAACGCTACCAGCCCGCCCGCGCCGGGACGCTGGGCGGCAAACCCACGCTCCAGGGCGCACAACCCGAATTGCACGACGCGCGCATCCAGTCGTTTTCGGTAGTGCTCGACGCGCCGCTCGATCGCTACGGCCTGCAATCGGCGCTGTCCATGCTCACTTCGTTTCGCGCCGAAAACCTGCTGCGCTTCAAGGCGATCGTCAATCTGCAGGGCGAAGCGCAGCCAGTGGTGCTGCACGGCGTACAGCATGTGTTCTACCCCGAGGTGAAGCTCGACGCTTGGCCGGACGACGACCATCGCAGCCGCTTCGTTTTCATCGTGCGCGATCTCGAACCCGCATTTGTCGAAAAACTGCTGACTGATTTCAGCGGCGTGGCGCGCATGCACCCGGCGCCCGAGCAATCATGAATCTGGTGCAAAAATTCCTCGTCGGCGCAATTCGCGTATACCAGCTGGCGCTATCGCCCTGGCTCGGGCGGCAGTGCCGCTATCTGCCGACCTGCTCGGAATACGGCAAGGAAGCCATCGAAAAACACGGCGCGTGGAAGGGCAGCTGGCTCGCCGCCAAGCGCATTGGCCGTTGCCGCCCCGGTTGCGACCATGGTTACGATCCGGTGCCGCCGGTCGATCACGCACCGCACGAGTAAAATTCGTCACATGCTGCCGCGCCGTCTGCTTTCCTGGCTGTTTGTGCTGACCCTGCTGTGGGGTCAGGCGGCTGCCTACGCGCATACCCTCAGCCATCTGGCGGAACGCGAACCCGCCGTCCCCGCGCATGTCTGCGAACTGTGCGTGGCGCAGGCCAGCCTGGGATGCGCAGCGGCCGCGACGCCCCCGGCGCTGCACGTGCCCATTGCGGGCTACGACTGGTTTACCGCAGGCGTTCACCCCCCCGCCGTATTCCGCCTGATTGCCCACCGCGCCCGCGCACCGCCCGCTTCCATTCACGCCTGATGTTCATCAGCCCGTGCACCTGCGCGGGCGTGTGTCATTCGTTTACGGAGTGCAAACATGTTACGACCCACCTTGATGGCGGCGGCTCTGGTCGTTGCCTTTCCAGCGTATGCCGATGCCGACCTCGACGCCCTGCGCACCGAACTGCAACAACTGAAAGCCAGTTACGAAGCCCGGATCCAGAGCCTGGAATCGCGCCTGCAAGCCGCAGAAACCCAGGCGAACCAGGCGGTGCAAACAGCGGACAAGGCCGAATCCCAGGCCAAAAATGCGGCTGCGCAGGTAAAAACCGCCGACGTGCAGACCACGCCGGTTGAATCCGCCTCCGATAATGCGGCATCACGCTTCAACCCTGAAATCTCGCTCATCCTGCAAGGCCAGTACGCCAATCTGAATGGCGACATTACGGACCGCAACATCACCGGCTTTCTGTCCCCCGGGGTGTCCGAAGCGTCCAGCGGGTTTTCGATTGCCGAATCAGAGCTGGTCTTGTCCGCCAGTGTCGACCCGTATTTTCGCGGCTACCTGAATGCCGCAATCGATCCGGACGGTGGCGTCGGGGTCGAAGAGGCCTGGGTCGAAACCACCTCGCTGGGACAGGGCTTGACGATCAAGGCAGGCCGCTTCCTGTCAGCCCTCGGCTATCAGAATCAATTTCACCCCCACGCCTGGGACTTCGCCACCAACAGCCTGATGTATGACGCAGAATTCGGTGGCGCCTATACGCAAAATGGTGCACAAGTGAGATGGGTTGCACCGACCGACCTGTTCATGGAATTCGGCGCGGAATTCGGCAACGGCGACAGCTTCCCCAGCACCACTTCGAGCGGCCTCGGCGATTACACCCTGTTCAGCCACTTCGGTGGCGATGTCGGCGTGTCCAACAGCTGGACCGCGGGCGTGTCGTATCTGTATGGCAAGGCACAGGATCGCGAAAGCGGGCTGACCGACCTCAACGGTAACCCTGCGCAAACTTTGTTTAACGGCAACAGCAAAAACTGGAACGCGGACTTCGTCTGGAAATGGGCACCCGAAGGCAACCCGACCGAACAGTACTTCAAGTTCGTGGCCGAATATTTCTGGCGCGACGAGCAGGGCAATCTGGTGTGTGCGGACAACCTCGCCACAGGGGGTGTGTGTGATGGTACCGCCAGCGCCTACACCTCCAGTCAGTCCGGTGGCTATCTGCAAGGCGTATATCAGTTCATGCCACGCTGGCGCGTGGGCTATCGCTACGACCGGCTGAACGTTGGCAGCACCCACTTCGGCACCAACGATGCCTATCTGCCGGTCTATGACTATTCGCCGACCGCCAACACGCTGATGGTCGACTATTCGCCCTCCGAGTTCTCGCGCCTGCGCCTGCAATACACGCAGAACAAGTCGATGATCGACCTCACCGAAAACCAGTTCTTTGTGCAGTACATCATGAGCCTCGGCGCTCATGGCGCGCACAAATACTAAGGAGCCACCCGATGAAATCAATTCGACTCATCCTCTCCCTGCTCACCACCCTGCCCACTCTGGCGCACGCCACGCTCAACGTGTTTGCCTGCGAACCCGAATGGGGTGCGCTGACGAGCGAACTCGGCGGCAACGCGGTCAAGGTCTACACCGCCACTACTGCGATGCAGGACCCCCACCGCATTGAGGCGCGCCCCAGCCTGATCGCCCAGACGCGGCGCGCCAATCTGGTCGTCTGCACCGGCGCCGAACTGGAAGTGGGCTGGCTGCCCTTGCTGCTGCGCGAATCCGGCAATGCGGAGGTGCAGCCCGGACGCCCCGGCTATTTCGAGGCCACCCGCTATGTGACCCTGCTGGACAAGCCCACGCTGATCGATCGTTCACAGGGCGATGTGCATGCCGCCGGCAATCCACACATCCAGACCGACCCGCGCAACATCGCGCGCGTCGGCGCAGCATTGGCGCAACGCCTGGTCGAAGTCGATCCCGCCAACGCCGCCGTCTACCAGGCGCGCTGGAAAGCTTTCTCCGCACGCTGGGAAGCATCCATCGCACGCTGGCAACAACAGGCCGCGCCACTCAGGGGCATGTCGGTGGTGGTGCAGCACAAGTCCTTCACCTATCTGCTCAATTGGCTGGGCTTGCGCGAAGTCGCCACGCTGGAACCCAAGCCCGGAGTCGAGGCTTCGGTCGGCTATCTGGCCGAAGTGGCGGCACGCCTCAAAACGACACCCGCCAGGGCGGTGTTGCGCGCGACCTATCAAAGCCCGCGTGCGTCGGAATGGCTGGCGCAACGCGCGGATATTCCAGCCGTCGCGCTGCCGTTTACCGTGGGCGGGGCGCCGGGCGCGGACGACCTGTTCGGCCTGTTCGATGTGACCCTGGCCGGCCTGCTGAAAGTGCCGCAATGAACCTCGCCGCGATCAATTTTTCCGCGCTCGATCCTTCGCTGCTGCTGCCGCCGCTGATTGCCGGCTGGCTGGTGCTGGCCACCCACGTGCCGCTGGGGCGGCGGGTGCTGGCGCGCGGCATCATTTTTCTCGACCTCGCCATCGCGCAGATCGCGGTGCTGGGCGTGATCGCTGCACATGCCTTTGATCTCGCAGCCGAAGGCTGGCCGACCCAGCTCGCCGCAGCGGCGGCAGCGCTGGCGGGCGCGGCGCTGCTGGCCGTCTGCGAACGCCGCTGGCCGGAGATACAGGAAGCACTGATCGGCTCGGCCTTCGTGGTGGCGGCCAGCCTCGGCGTGTTGCTGCTGGCGGGCGACCCGCACGGCGGCGAGCATCTGTCGGAGTTGCTGACCGGACAGATCCTGTGGGTGGGCACGCCGCAAATCATGCAGATCGCGCTGCTGTATGCCGCGCTGATCGCGTTCTGGTGGGTCCGGGGTACACGGCTGGGGTCGCTCGGCTTTTACCTGATTTTCGCGCTGGCGATCACCGCCTCGGTGCAGCTGGTCGGCGTCTATCTGGTGTTCGCCAGCCTGATCCTGCCTGCGCTGGCGGTGCGTGGCTGGTCGCCACGCGCGGGACTGGTCGTCGGCTGGACAATTGGCGCGCTGGCCTATGCCGGCGGGCTGGCCGCCTCGGCACTGTTCGACCTGCCCACCGGACCGGCGATCGTGATTGCGCTCGCTGTGCTCGCCCTGCTCGGCGGCACGCTGTTACGCAGCCGATCAATCCGGTCATGAACGACATGCCCCAATCAACGCTTATCTGAAACCAATCCACATGAAATCAGTCCTCTCCCGTTTCGCCGCCCTGCCATTCCTGCCTTACGCCCTGTTGTTTCTGGCCATCGCCAGCCTGACGCGTTTGGCGCTGGCCTTGCACACCGGTCTCGACAAAGCGCCGCTGGCGCTCTGGCCCGGCCTGCTCCTGCGCGGAGTCGGCTTCGATCTCGCCGTGCTGACCTGGCTGCTCGCACCCATGTTGCTATGGGCGGCATTGTGGCCGGCACGCTGGCGCAACACGCGCTGGCGGGGCGGATTGCGTCTGGTGCTGTTCTTTCTGGCGGCGGCGATTCTGCTGTTTGGCGCACTGTCGGAATGGACGTTCTGGGAAGAGTTCGACACCCGCTTCAACTTCATCGCGGTCGATTATCTGGTCTATACGCATGAGGTCATCGGCAACATAGTCGAGTCATACCCGGTCGCCGCCTTGCTTGGCGGCGTGGCAGCGCTGGCCGGCTTGCTGACCTGGCTGTTTCGCGCGCGCATCCGCGCCGCGGCCGCACCCTCGATCCACCCCAGATGGCGGGTGCTGTATGCCGCGCTGGCGCTGGCCCTGCCGTGGAGCGCCGGGCAACTGAGCGATATCGACCAGATGCAGTTTTCCAGCAACACCTATGCCAACGAACTGTCCGGCAACGGCCTGATGACGTTTTTCGCTGCCTTCCAGCGCAATGAACTGGACTACGAGCGCTTCTACGCCACGCTGCCGGCAGCGCAGGCCGCGCACATCCTGGGCGAACTCGGCGTCGAACGCGAGCCGCTTTCCAAGGCGCTGAACCCCGACCCGGACGAGAGCGAAGCCTTCAGTCCACAGCGACTGCCGTTCAAGCGCCCGCCACGCAACATCGTGCTGATCACGGTGGAAAGCCTGTCGGCCAAATTTCTCGGCAGCTACGGCAACCCGGCCGGCTTGACGCCACGCATGGACGCGCTGGCCCGCGAGGGCCTGCTGTTCACCCAGCTGTATGCCACCGGCACCCGCACCGTGCGCGGGCTGGAGGCGCTGTCGCTCGGCACCCCGCCGATCCCCGGCCAGGCGATCGTGCGCCGCCCCAACAATGAGCACCTGGCCACGGTGGGCGAGATCCTGCGCCGTCAGGGCTACGAAACGTTCTTCCTGTACGGCGGCTATGGCTATTTCGACAACATGAATACCTACTTCGCCGGCAACGACTATCGCGTTATCGATCGCACCGATTTTCCCAAAGCTTCGATCGGCTTTGCGAACGTGTGGGGCGTGGCCGACGAGTTCCTGTTCGACAACAGCCTCGCGCAGTTCGACAAAACCCATGCCGCCGGCAAGCCGTTCCTGGCGCAGATAATGACCACCTCCAACCATCGGCCATTCACCTACCCGGCTGGCCGCATCGATATTCCCTCGCCGGGCAAGCGCGAAGGCGGAGTGAAATACACTGATTACGCAATCGGCCGTTTCATCGATCAGGCGCGCAGCAAACCCTGGTTCAACGACACCCTGTTCGTCATCGTCGCCGATCACTGCGCGTCCGCTGCGGGCAAATCCAAACTGCCGATCGACGGCTATCACATTCCACTGATTCTCTATGCACCGGCCTTGCTGAAACCTGGCCGCAATGAACTGCTTGCCAGCCAGATCGATATTCCGCCGACCCTGCTGGATGTGATGGGCTTGCCCGGCGATGATCACTTTTTTGGCAAATCGCTATTTGAAGAAGGCAATGGACGGCCGGAAAACCGGCGCGCCTTCATCAGCAACTATCAGGAGCTGGGATACCTGAAGGCAGGCAAGCTGGTTGTGCTGGGACCCAAGCAGCGTGTTGAC
>Ga0316616_100000549_pt1 | contig 12425 bp, 13 predicted proteins | sample OWC_Aug_M1_C1_D1_FD_207660 | JGI IMG/M metagenome (GOLD analysis project Ga0316616, IMG submission 207660) | Wetland soil microbial communities from Old Woman Creek delta, Ohio, United States - OWC_Aug_M1_C1_D1_B | ecosystem: Environmental > Terrestrial > Soil > Wetlands | place: USA: Ohio... | reverse complement strand
GCTCAATCTGCCCGAGGAGTGGGCGCTCATCAAAGAGCTCAGTTTCTTTCCCGAGGTGGTAGAGAACAGCGCTCGGTTCCTGGAGCCCCATCGAATCACCTACTACCTGACCCAGCTCGCCTCCACCTTCCACAGTTACTACAATCATCACCGGATGATCCAGGACGACACGGACCTAGCGCAGGCGCGGCTGTCCTTGGCTGGAGCCGTTCGCATCGCTCTCCGTAACGGCTTGGAACTCCTCGGCGTCTCTGCACCGGACAAGATGTAGACGTCGTCGCTCACGGGGGGCCCATGGGCGCAGAGAAGAACCGGAGGTCAACCAAGAAAAGCTTCCGCCTCGAGTTGAGCAAGATGGCGGTCGTGGGCTGGGGCGTCGGCCTGCTTCTCGCCCTGTTCTGGATGTTTCTCCTCGGGCTCTTGGTGGGGAAGGGGCTCACCCCGGCCAACATCAATCTCACGGAGATCAAGCGGCGGATGGTGGCTGAGGGCCTCTGGCCCGGCTCGGGGAACCCCGCACCGGAGCCGGAAAAGCCTGCAGCGGCTGGAGCGGTCGAGGACAAGATTCCCATCAAGGACCTCGAGTTCTACGAGGCCCTCGCGAAGAAAAAGCAGGCCCGCCTCACCACTCCCCCCCCGGAAAAGGTCCCCGAGCAAAAGACGGTGACGACGCCTCCGGCACCGGTAAGCACGGTACCTGCGCCCCCGGCCCCGCCTCCTCCTCAGCCGGAAAAGGTGAGCACAGGCCCCGAGATCTCATCATCCGCCCGCTATACGGTGCAGGTCGCCTCCTTCAAGGATGAGGCGAGCGCCGAGAAGTTTGCCGCCTCGCTCAAGCACGTCAAGTCGCGAGTGACCGTCCACGCCGTGGACTTGCCAGGGAAAGGCCACTGGTACCGGGTACAGGCAGGTGGGCCGGTCGGCCGTCAGGAGGCCGACGCTCTGGCTGCACGACTCCTCAGAGAGCACCAGGTGAAAGCCTTCGTCGTCCGTGCGGACGAGTGAGATGGAGTGCCGTTGAGAGACCTAGCCCGCGTTATGCACGAACCGCCTGCCGCATGGAAAGCTCTGCCTCGATGGCTCGCTGAATCGGCTGTTTCAGTGTTCCCAGATCGAATGACTTGATCACGTAGTAATCGGCCGCAAAGGCCTTCGGATCCTCTCGATAGGTGTCGTAGGCGCTACAGAGGATAACCGGCAGGTCGTGATGCCGCGCTCGGATCTCCTGCAGAAGATCCAGACCGTCGTAATCAGTGAGCCTGATATCGAGAATCACCGTATCCCGATCTCCTTGAATGGTCACCTGCATGCGTCCCGGTCCAGTCATGAATGTTCCTCCTGCCCTGAAATGTGTGACCCCTCCCGTGGGGTTTCCGTCCTTGGCGTTCGAGAGATGGATCAGGTGGGCTGAAAGAGATCGGCGTACCGGGGTGCTCCCGACATCTCCGTGCAGACTATTATGGAGACAACCACCATGATTCCGCAATCAGGGCATCCCTGATTTTGCCCTTCGAAACGGCTGAATTCCCCTGGGACGAAAGATGAGCCCGAGCCCTTAGGACGCCCAGAAGGGCGACCAGATCTGCGGTCGCAGCAGGTGGCTCGTGCGTAATGCGGGCTAGGGTTCCAGGGAGGTCAGCCCTTCGCGAATGGCGTACTTGGTGATTTCGGCGATGCTGTGAAGGCCGAGCTTGTCCATCATCTGGCGACGGTGGGTCTCCACCGTCTTCACGCTCACATGGAGGTGGGACCCGATCTTTTTAGTAGACCAGCCCTCGGCGAGGAGCTGGAGAACTTCGCGCTCCCTCGTGGTGAGGAGGGCGTCGGAGGTCGGGGATTCACTCGGAGTCATGCGGCGCACATAGTCCTGTATGACCGTTCCCGCTATCCGGGGGCTCAGATACGGCTGGTTGGACATCACGGCGTTGATCGCCCGGGCTAGCTCATCGAAAGCGCAGTCTTTGAGGAGAAAACCGAAGGCGCCAGCCTGGAGCATGCCCGCGACCAGGCGGCGGTCTGAATGCATGGAGAGACCGATCACCCTCACCCCCGGCTGGTCCGCGAGCATCTGACGGGTTGCCTCGATTCCATTGAGATCCGGCATGCTCACGTCCATGATGACCACGTCGGGCTTCTTCTGATGGGCGAGTTCCAGCGCCCGTCGCCCGTTTTCCGCCTCACCCACGACTTCCATGCCTTGCTGCTTTTCCAGCAGCGAGCGCAGACCATCGCGCACGATCTTGTGATCGTCAGCAAGAAGAATTCGTACCGCCATTTCTCGCTTCCCTCTGTCGAGTGCCATCCGGCTGTGACTCCCCGTCGTCTCGTCCACCTTGGGCCGCCCGAGGCATTACTTCTATGAAAGCACAAAGGCAAGGAGAAAGGCAAGAAAAAGCGACGAGTGGGCGCCTCGGCAGGTTGTGGAAACGCCCGTCCCGCGCCGGAGGACGGCTCCTAGAACCTTCTGGCAATGTGCCGGCAACGGGGAATGCGTCGTGGACATCATTCCGGCGAGCAGACGGCCCGCACGAAGTAAGAGCAGCTGAAGTCTTGCCACGAGACGAAGCCCAAGTCGATGCTCACATACCATGCCGCGACAAAGGAACGCCGATCAGAGCTCCAAAGCCAGCGTCTATCCTGGGCAAAAACAAGGGGGATGCAGAGATCGCCTGCATGGGGTGCCTCACTGAGGATGGAGAGGAGTTCGGCCACGGTCGGAAGGTGCCAGGTCGTGCGACCGGCAAATCGCGTACGGTTCAGGTGTGCGACGTAGTCGTGAGCCTGGTCCCAGGCCATGGGAAAATCGGACCCGTCGCGTTCCCAGGTGAGCCCCGTGGCCCGGTCCGTGACGGTCCCGTCTTCGTTCTCCCGAAAATCGCTGGCGAAGTACCGCCGTGGACGCCAGAGCTCATCCAGACCAAAGACCTCCGGCCCCTGTCGGGAACCCACCTTGATCGCCCGATTCCGGAGAGACCGTATCTCGGCCGGCAGTTCCTGTCTCGACCGCGGCCGGGCCGGCGACAGGCGACAGGTCTCTCCCTTCTGCGCCTCCCACTCCCTCGAGAGCCGTTCCAAAGCCGCGGCCATCTCGCGGGCAGTGCCGAAACGGTCCCGGCGATCGGGAGCCGCCGCCCTCCCAAGAAAGGCGTCCCACCGAGAGTCGAGGTTCGTAGGGTGACCACTCGTTCGGCCTTCGCCTTCCATGACGAACCTCCCGGTGGCCAGACGGCGGAGGAGGACACCCGTGGCGTAGAGATCGGCACGGGCATCGACGCCGTCGGGATCCACTTCCTGTTCCGGCGCGGCGTAGTACGGTGAGCCCACCATGAGGTTGTGCGGCCGGGGAAAGGGTTCGCCCCGGAGTCGAGACAATCCGAAGTCACAGATCTTCACCCGGTCGTCGTCGGTCAGAAGGACATTCGCGGGTTTGAGGTCCCGGTGGACGATGCCGGCCTGGTGGAGGCAGGAAAGAGCAGCAAGGATCTGCCGACCATAGTGGAGGGTCTTGTCGAGGCTCAGGACGCGAGAGGGATTCTCCAACCGATAGGTCTCGCCGATCATGACACCCAGGTTGTTGCAGTAGTACTCCATGATAAAGAAGGGCCGTCCGTCCGCCTCACCGTAATCCCAGACGGCCACGATGTTGGCGTGTCTGAGCCGCCCGAGGGCCACGGCCTCGCTCGCGAACCGGCGGCGGATCCCATCCATCCCAACGAGCGCCACCAGGTGAGGGTGGGGAGCGAGAAGCTTGAGAGCCGCTATCTTTCCGATTGTCGGGATGCGCACCTTGTAGACCGTGCTCATGCCGCCCTTGCCAAGGAGACCGCAGACCTCGTACCTTCCGATCCGCCTCATGAGAATCCTCCGCGGCTTTTCTCACCACAGGCGTAGGCCGCACCACTCCGGGAAGCCCCGCTCCTTTACCTTGCTGGCCGTATGGGCGATGTCATAGGCCACGAACCTCACCTCGATAGTCTCCTCCTCCGGATTCCAGATCACGTACTTGGACTTGTTGTTCCCGTCCCGGGGCTGTCCCACGCTCCCCACATTGATGATCCACCGCGTCGCGCCCACGAGTGGAGTCACCCCCGGACCAAGGGGAAGACGGAGGAGTCCCTCGCTGCCGAGTCCGATGATCGCCAGGTCATGGGTGTGACCGACGAAACAGACCGCCTCCATTGCGTCTCTCAAAGAGCGGACCAATTCGCGGTCCGAGACCTGAAAGAGATATACGGTGACCGAGTCGGGGGGATAGCCGTGGACGCAGCGGCACCCGTGGCGAACCATGGCAGGTGGGAACGAGCCCAAATAATCCATGGCCGGCTTGGAAAGGAAGGTCTCCGTGAGAAGCAGGCAGTCTCTCGTGGGAGGGTTGAACCAGTCCAAGTACGTCCGGTCCAGGAGTCCGAGCTCGTGATTGCCGAGGACACAGGGGATGCCCCGCTCCCGGACCAGGCGGACAACCTCCTCCGGCTCGGGACCGTAGCCGATGCAGTCCCCGAGGCAGACGATGTCATCGATCTGTGAGCGGTCGATATCCGCCAGGACCTGCCGGAAGGCCTCCAGGTTGCCGTGAATGTCCGAGATGACCGCAAGTCGCATCGGGCACCGCGACCCTGTCCGTGGTGATCAGATCTTCTTGCCGATTGAGAAGGCTCGGCCGAGAAGCTGGCCGATCCCATGGTAAGTGGCACTCTCCGGCACGAACACCATGGGCTTGACCTTAAGGATATCCGGGAATCCGTCCGGCCCCAGGACGGATTCATCGGCCTTCACGTCCAGGATCTCGCCGATGAACTGGGTGTGGAGGCCGATCTCCACCGTGTGGAGCAACCGACACTCAAGCACAACCGGGAACTCCTTAACGTACGGGGCGTCCACCAGCTCGCTCTTCACCGGCGTGAGTTTGCTCTTCGCGAACTTATCCTGGGTTTTTCCCGAGGCCATGCCGAAGTAGTCCGCCTCGCGCGCATGAGCCTGGGAGGGAATGCTGATGGTGAACGCCTTCCGGGCCACGATGTTCCCGTAACTGTAGGTCGCCTTCCTGAGCGAGACCGCGACGCACGGCGGCACGGAGCAGCAGATGCCGGCCCAGGCTGCGGTCATGACGTTCGGCTTTCCGGCGTCGTCGTAGGTCCCAACGACGAAGACCGGAGTGGGATAGATGATAGTTTTCGCTCCGAGCGACTTCTTCATGAACTCTCTCCTTTCCCCCGATCATCTCATTAGCAGGTTGCTGAAAAACCCTATCCTAGCCACAAAGGGTGAGAACGCCGGAGTGATCCGGCCGTAGCCTACTCCGTGCATCCCGGGTGGACCACCATGGGCGTCGCCACCTCTCTCGCCTTTCCCTCGCCATAGAGCACTTCGACGAGCTTTAAGGCAAACTCGATTGCGGTGCCGGGAGCGCGGCTCGTGATGCACCGGCCGTCCACAACCACCCGGGATTCAATGGCATCACGGTTCGCCAACCGGTCGACAAAGTTGGGATGGCAGGTTGCCCGGTGTCCCCTGAGAAGCCCATGGTGCTCAAGGACAACCGCCGGGGAGGCGCAGATGGCCGCGTACCAACGTCCCTCCCCTGCGTGCCGTTTCAGGATCTCCTCGAGCTCCCCGGAGTCGCGGAGATGTTCCGCCCCCGGCATGCCGCCCGGGAGGACGACAAGATCGTAGGGCACCTCGCGGCAATCCGAAATGAGCCGGTCGGCGACCAGCCTCACACCCCGCGATGCGGTCACCTGGAGCCGGTCGACGGAGGCGACCGTGACCTCCGCCCCCGCCCTTCGCAACACATCGATGATGGCGACCGCCTCAATCTCCTCCGTCCCATCGCCAATGGGAACGAGCACCTTCTTGGTCATAACAGCCTCCGCGACTAACAGCCTACCCCTCGGATTCCCCCTAGCCCCGGTCCATGCTGAAATGGCTCGCCACGATCTCAAGTGCGCCGTCGATCGGTTCCGCCTCCACGACATAGTGAGCACTCTCGCGGACCTGATCCTGGACCGGGCAGATGGCAATACCGAGGCCCGCTTTGCTGAAGAGCGGGATATCCGCCTTCCCATCCCCGAAGGCGACTGCCTCTTCGGCCCGGACGCCGTACTCGGCGAGTACCTCGTCCATGATTTCGCCCTTGCTCCCCTCGCGAACGTTGATCGTAATCTCCCCGGTACAGACATCCCCGTCGAAGTGGAGTTCGTTGCAGATGACCCGATCCATTCCCAGGTCCCGGGCGGTGTGCTCGTGGAAGATGGAGAGTCCCGTGCTGATCCCCACGCAGGGGATCGCCTTGGAGGTAAACCAGCCCACGAGCTCCCGCGCACCGCGGCGCACCGGGTTCTCATGAAGGGCTGCCATCATCTTCGTCCGGAGAACCCCACGCCAGAGCGCTGCGTCGAGCCGAGCCCACTCATCGTAGGTTATCTCGCCTCGACGCCAGCGCGGGATCAGATCCCTCGCCTGCTCGGCCACGCCTAGGAATTCATGGAGGTGAACCCAGGGATCGCGGACGCGGCGGATGGTGCCGTCGAGATCGAAAAACGCCAGTCTCAGGGAGGTTCTACTCATGGGATTCCCTTGAGATACCCGGTTCTCAAGCCGAAAACGAGCAAAGCAATGTCAAATGCCAAAGTTCAAATGTCAAATCAATGTCAAATGACAAATGAATAAGCAGTTCTTACGAGCAGGCAATGCGTCGCCGAAAACCCTGTTACCGGGACACATCCTTCTGGCCGGCCCCGGGTACCGAGCTCACGGGTTGTGGCTCCTTCCCTTGCCGCAACACGGCATCCGCCCCGTTCCCGGCGCCGTTCGCCGCCCGCCCCCCGCCCTGGCCCGAGTCGATGCGCCCTGCGGCTGGCCTTGCAGGTTTCTCGAATGCGCCCTGGGGCGTTTCCGGCAAGACCTTTTCCATCACCTCTATCCAAATAGGGAGCGCGGCCTGTGCGCCCGTCTCTCGAGGCCCCAACTCCTGGCCATTGTCGTATCCCACCCACACCCCGCTCACCACCGTCGGCGAGTAGCCGACGAACCAGGCATCCCGGAAGTTCTCCGTGGTGCCTGTCTTTCCGGCGAGTGGCCACGGGAGTCTGTTCGCAGCCCGTCCAGTCCCACGTTGGATCACCCCGGTAAGCATGTCGGTGACCATGGAGGCGGTCTGCTCGCTGCACACCAGGCTACTCCCCGGCGTAGGTCTCCAGACGGATCTCCCGTTGGCGTCCAGGACATCGACGATGCCGGAAGGCTCAACCCAGATCCCGCTGTGGGCGAAGACCTGGTAAGCGGATACGAGTTCGAGGAGGTTCACCTCGGAGGTACCGAGGGCCAGGGAAAGGTTGGGCTGGAGACGGCTCGTGATCCCGAGTCTGTGGGCGAACTCCACCACCGGGTTGGGGCCGAGGCGTTCGAGAAGCTTGATGGCGATGATGTTCTGCGAAACCTCCAGGGCGTGGCGCAGGGTCATTTCCCCTTCGAACCGACCCGAGTAGTTCCTGGGCTCCCAGCGCGTGCCGTCCGCCTGCGGATACGACACGGGGCCGTCGTAGATCCGGTCCGAAGGGGAGTAGCCGCGCTCCAAGGCATAGGCGTAGATGATCGGTTTGAAGGCAGAGCCCGGTTGGCGCTCGGCCTGAAACGTTCGGTTGAACTGACTCCTGGCGTAGTCACGGCCTCCCACCATCGCCCGGATCAGGCCGGTTGCCACATCCAGAAGCACGACTCCCCCCTGGGGCCTCTCGTTCCCCACCTCTTTTCCGCGATGACGCTGCTCGAGGCTGGTCAGGCCGTTTGCCAAAGCTTGCTCTACGATCCGTTGCCAGCTGTCGCGGAGGGTGGTCTGCACCGTCAGCCCGCCCCGGTAGAGGAGGTTTGCTCCCAACACCTCCTCGAGCTGGGGCCTCAGATAATCCGCAAAGTAAAGGGTGCTGGCGCCCGACCCGGCCGGCGGCGCGAGTCGCAGCGGCTTTTCCAGGGCCAGGCGATACTGGTCTTCGGTGATACCATCGGTCTCTCGCAGTCGTTTCAGCACCAGCGCACGGCGAGCCAGGGCCTTATCCGGGTTGACCAGGGGCGAGTAGAGGCTGGGCGCGCGGGACAGGCCGGCAATGAGAGCGCACTCGGAGAGGTCCAGCTCCCAGACGTGCTTGCCGAAGTAAAGGTTGGCCGCCGCCTCCACCCCATAGGTGCCGCTTCCCAGGTAGATCTGGTTCAGATAGAGGGTGAGGATCTCCTCCTTGCGATACCGTCGCTCGATCTGAAGGGCAAGCAGGACCTCTTTCAACTTGCGCCGCATGGTCCGTTCCGAATCAAGGAAGAGGAGCTTGGCGAGCTGCTGGGTGATGGTGCTCCCACCTTCCACAATCCGGCCAGCCACGAGATCCTTCACGCCCGCCCGCATGATCCCCTGCCAGTCGATACCGGCGTGCTTATAGAAATTCTGGTCCTCAACGGCGATAACCGCCTGCTTGAGGTAGGGGGGAATCTCGGCGAGGGTAATGGGCAGGCGTTTCTCGACGAAGAACTCGCCGATAACCTTTCCCTCCGTGGAGAGAAGCCGTGTCGCCGCACTGGGCCGGAAATTTTCGAGCTCCCGGATGCTGGGAAGGTCACGGGTGAGGGCGAGAAAGGCCCCAAGGGCTCCACCGCAGGCGCCTCCGGCCACGAAGACCAAGAGCGCAAAGAGGAGCACTTTCAGCTTTCGGATTCTCGTCGGGTTCATCAGACCTTGACTACGAGGCCGTCCCCCTTTCCTTCAGCACCAGCAGCTTACGGAGCAGATCACCCTGCCGCCCCTGCCTCCCCGCTTCGCCGACGCAGGGTGGTCGGTGCCGCTACCTCTGGCACAACGGACAGGAGTAGGTGGCCCGGCCGGCAAGGACCCGACGCCGGATAAGGCTGCCGCAACTCCGACACCCTTCGCCGGACCGGCCATACACCTGAAGCTCGCACTGGAAGGAGCCGGCAACGCCGCTGCTGTTCACGAAGTCAGAAATGGTGGTGCCGCCGCAGGCAATGGCCCGCTCGAGAACCTGGCGACAGCCCCGCACGAGCCGGCGACAGCCGTCACGATCCAGCCCGCCGGCCAGCATAGCCGGATCGATCCCGGCGACAAAAAGCGCCTCATTGGCGTAGATGTTACCGATCCCGGCCACCACGGTACCGTCCATGAGAAGATTCTTGATGGGCCTTTTCCTCCCCCGCGTCCGTGCCAAGAGATAAGCGGCGGAGAATTTCCTGGAAAAGGGCTCGGGCCCGATGCCGGCGAAGAGCGCCGCCCCGTCGCCCCGCTCGGGGGTGACAACCTGCACCGAGCCGAACCTGCGGGCATCGTTGAACCGCAGCTCAAGGCCGCCATCAAGGATGAACCGGACATGGTCATGGTCCTTCCGAGGCGCCCCCTCGGGGACAAAAGCCAGGCGCCCACTCATCCCCAGGTGGACCACCAACCGCGCGCCGCTCTCCATAGTTATCAGCAGGTACTTGGCGCGGCGGCCCACCGACGTCACCTTACGCCCTTCGACCCACGCCTTGAACCGACCTCGCGGGAGGGGAAGGCGTAGCCGGCGGTTCTGTATCACCACCCTGATGATCTTCCGGCCTGTCAGGGCAGAAGCCAGGCCGCGGCGAATGACCTCGACTTCCGGGAGCTCAGGCATCCTTCAAGTCTCTCCCCTCGACCGACTCCTCGCGAGTAGGGTTGATAAGGTAACGTCGCCCGCCGATAGCGACGTAGAACCATTCGAACTCGCCCTCCATCTCCAGGTGGCGCATCAGCTCGTAGTAAGCAGGGCGACGAAAACGGGCCCGCAATCCTTGAGGCGTGGCCCGACAGTAGAGTATGTGCTGAGGCGAGATCTCGAGGGTTTCCCCGTCGAGCATCTCCCGGCGGCCGTCCCCAAGTTCGATCTCCGCCCGCTCCAACCCTCCGCCGGCGCTTACCTGGCGATGGACATGGCGCACCACCAAAGGCGCATCGGCGACCGTCACCGGATGAACCTCGCCCTCACAGGCGACAAGGTAGTTGCCACCCCGCTCGACCAGGGAACGGCTGAGGAAAGCGGCGAGCTCCCGGTCTTCGACCGGTTGGCCGTCGCAGTACCAATTCCCCTCCTCGTCGATGAAATAGTGGTAGCGGTAATTCTCGACCATGTCGGCCCGCCCTTTCCCGGAAGCCGTCCTTGCCCTGAGGCCCACCCGGCCTCAAACACGGCCTGATTCTTCCGCCGGCCCCAGTCAGGTCTCGTCAACGCTGCCGCGGCCGCTCTTCGAGGAGCACCTGCAACCGATCCCGCTGCAGCCCGCCACGGTACACCTCAAGGGTAATGGTATCCCCCGGCCGTTTCTCCCGGATCGTATTGATGAGGTCGTCGGCCGTCTCCAATTTCCGCCCATCAATGGCCACCACCACGTCGCCCCCGAGGATAATGATCCTGTTGCCCACGCGGACTCGGCGGGTCCCCCCCTGGAGCCCGGCCTTGGCGGCAGGGCCGCTGCGGACGGTCTCGACGATGAGCGCCCCGCGGTCCGCCGCCAGCCCTACCACCCGGGCGTCTTCCGGGACCAGGGTCGTTACCGTGGCGCCGATCCAAGGATAGGCATAGTAACCCTTAGCGATGAGCTCTGGTACCAGACGCTTTGCTGTCGAGACCGGAATGGCGAAGCCGATACCCACCGACGCCCCTGTGGGGCTGAAGATGGCCGTATTGACCCCGATGAGCCTACCGCTCGAGTCCAGGAGCGCCCCGCCGGAGTTCCCGGGATTGATGGAGGCGTCCGTCTGGACGATATCCTCCATCAGGACGCCGTTCCGAGCGCGGAGGGTCCGCTTCAGAGAGCTGACGACGCCGGTGCTCAGGGTCTGTCCCAGGCCGAAGGGGTTGCCGATGGCGAGAACCTTCTGGCCCACCAGGAGCGTGTTCGAATCCCCCATGGGGAGGGAGACCAGTCGCTCCCGCGGCGCCTCGATCTTGATCACCGCGAGATCGCTGTCCGGATCGGTCCCCACCAGTTTCCCCCGCCACTTACTGCCGTCGGCCAGGGTCACCTCGAGGCGCTGGGCGTCCTCGATGACATGGTGGTTGGTGAGGATGTAGCCCTCCGGGTTGATGATGCAGCCCGACCCTGTGCCCTGCCGCGGCACGATATTGAAAAAGAAGTCCCGCTCCACGGAGATACTCGTGATGTTCACCACCGCCGGCGCCACGGCCCGATAGACCTCGATGTTGTTCTGTTCATCCTCGGTGACGGCAAGGCTGCTCCCTGCTGGGCTCGTAGAGAGGTTCAGGCCGAGGAGAAGAGCGAAGCCGACGATAAGGCTGGAACCGACGAGTCCTGCAACTGCGCGCATGGTGCGTTCCCTCGTAAGCGTAGGTCCTTACCGGTCAGGGATTCGGAGCGGATGTTCTCGAGAAATACACCCTCGTCTACAGCCGACGCCGCAGCCACCAGACGAACAATCCCACCAGCACCGCGGCCAGCACCCAACTCACCACTCTCGGCCATGGGGAAACCAGACCGGGCAGGAGTTGCCGCACCGTTTCCGACGGGATGGCGAAGCCGATTCCCACATTGGCCCCCGTGGGACTGAATATGGCCGTATTGACCCCGATCACCTCGCCCTGGGAGTTTATGAGAGGGCCGCCGGAGTTTCCAGGATTGATGGCAGCGTTGGTCTGGATGGCGCCGCGAATCACCACCTCCCGACTGACCCGCACGTCCCGTCCAACCGAGCTCACGGTTCCGGTGGTGAGGGTGTGACCGAGACCGAAGGGACTGCCGACAGCCAACACCTTCTGCCCCACCTGCACCCCCTTGGAGGGACCCAGAGGCAAGGGCTTCACCGCCTCCCGGGGCGCCTCGATCTTGATGAGGGCGAGATCGCTCGCGGGAGCCTTCCCCACCACTCGGGCCGGCCACTTGCTCCCGTCCGCCAGAGTCACCTCCAGCTCAACCTGGTCTCGCACCACGTGGAGGTTGGTGACGATGTGACCCTCCTCAGTGACAATGAACCCTGAGCCGCTGCCCTCCGCGGGATAGGGATTGAAGAAGAAGTCGTAGGCGACCGCGGTGGTGGTGATGTTGACAACCCCGGGCGCCACCTGCTGGAACACCCTGATCGTATTCTCTTCACTTTTCGTGAGCGCCGCGGCGGTTCCGGTTTCCCAGATCAGGGAGATGATGAGGAAGACGAGCCCAAGCCCGGCACCGAGCCCACTAGGAGAACGCGACGTCTTTACCTCCCCCCGGCACAGCATACGAATGTTTCCGCGAAACAGAGCAGCCGCGTTGTGGCAGCGGTTTACTTATAAAAGGTTTTCCCGCCGATGAACAGAGGAAAAGCGGGTTAACCCGCATGATGCACGAGACGCCATCCCCCTCAGAACCGACCTGAGAGACGGTACCACACGATGCCGAGATATTCGTAGAGG
>Ga0316616_100000547_pt1 | contig 12447 bp, 13 predicted proteins | sample OWC_Aug_M1_C1_D1_FD_207660 | JGI IMG/M metagenome (GOLD analysis project Ga0316616, IMG submission 207660) | Wetland soil microbial communities from Old Woman Creek delta, Ohio, United States - OWC_Aug_M1_C1_D1_B | ecosystem: Environmental > Terrestrial > Soil > Wetlands | place: USA: Ohio... | reverse complement strand
CATATGCCCTCCCTCCGTACCTAGGCGTTGCCAGCAGGAATCTGCTTTTTCATCATGCGAGAAACTTATCACGCGAAGGAGGGCTTGTCAACAGAACGAATTGCATTGTAGCGAATTGCTTCTTGCATCGGGCAAAACTTATGCAGGGATTATTTTCTCACGGATCTTTAAACCCTGCAGCACGATGATATACTTGAATTGTAAGCCTTCAGCGTTAGCAATTAGCTGACAGCGAAAACTGTTCTTGCTGATAGCTGACAGCTTTTTGCAGCTTAAATATTATTCCCCTGGAGGATTAGTCATGAAGGTCATTGTTATAGGTGCAACTGGAACAATAGGCAGGGCCATTGTGCAGGCCATTGGGAACCGTCACGAAGTGGTGCCGGTCAGCTTCAGCAAATCCGCGATCAAGGTCAATATAGCCGACAGGACATCCATCGCAAAGATGTTTGAGACGACTGGACAAGTCGATGCAGTTATCAGTGCAGCAGGACTCGCGAAATTTGGTCCTATGGCGTCACTTACTGACGCAGACTTTGCGCTTGGCCTGGAGAACAAATTGATGGGACAGGTGAACCTGGTGCGTATAGGCATTGAGCACATAAATGACAACGGCTCGCTCACACTTACAAGCGGCATATTAAGCCGGAAGCCGATGCCTGGTTCGACTGCGATCAGTCTGGTGAACTCAGCCCTCGAAGGTTTCGGAAAGGCAGCAGCGCTTGAAATGCCGCGCAATATCCGCCTAAACATCGTAAGCCCCAATTGGGTAGTGGATACGCTCAAGGCCTTCAATATGGACCCCTCGATCGGAACGCCGCTTGAAGTGGTTGCACGTGCTTATCTGCAGGTCCTTGAGGGCACTATGAACGGACAGGTGCTTGATGCAATCAAGTAACAGGCAGGCTAACAATAAAGCCGGCATATACTCCTTCATGGATATTGTGGCAAGGGAGGCGGAAGATTATGCATCAGACCATACAACTCCCTTGTCGTCCCTCCTTGAGGAAATCGAAAATTACACTCTCACTAAGACACCCTATCCCAATATGCTTACTGGGCGGGTAGAAGGCAGGTTCCTGCAGATGGTTGTCCAATTGTCCGGACCGAAGCAGATTGTTGAAATCGGCACCTTCACCGGTTACTCAGCCCTTGCCATGGCAGAGGGCCTGGCCGAGGGGGGCCGAATCCTTACAATCGAGAATAATCCGGCCCACGCGAAGATCGCCCGGGGGTTCTTCGACCGGAGCCCCAGCGGCCCAAAGATAGACCTGCGGCTGGGCGAGGCCCTCGAAATCCTGAAGACCCTGCCGGAGGCAGAGACTGACCTTATCTTCATCGACGCGGACAAGCAAAATTACAGCGCCTATTACATCGAATCCATGCGGATCTTGCGAAATGGCGGATTAATACTTGCCGACAATGCCCTCTGGTATGGCAGGATCTTCGATCCTCAGGATGACGACAGCCGTGCTATGGCGGACTTCAACGAACTGGTGAAGGCAGATGACCGGACAGAGAAGCTGTTCCTCACTATCCGCGACGGCATCTATTTAATAAGGAAGCGCGTCACCGGCGAGTGAAAGCTCCTGCCTGATCATTATAAGAATATCTGGCTTTAGAGCTGAATTAGTGTATACTTATGAAATGTATATTTTGGGATATTGGGATTAAGACGCTAAATTAAAAATACAGGAGGAGAATGATGACAGAGAAGAAGGCTGCAAAGAAGGTGAACCCTAATTCAGCATTTATGAAGGCGATGAAACCAAGCGAGGCACTCTCAAAAATAGTGGGCAGTGATCCGCTTCCAAGGACAGAGGTAACCAAGAAGCTATGGGACTATATAAAGAAAAATAATCTGCAGGATGAAAAGAATAAGAGGAATATCAATGCAGATGCGAACCTCCTGGCTATATTCGATGGTAAGAACCAGGTATCCATGTTCGAGATGACAAAACTAGTCAATAAACACCTGAGCTGATAGGCAGTCAGGTAATAGGCGAAAAACATTCACCACAGAGAACACAGAGAAAGGCCTTTTATTATTAAACCAAAAACAGGATACAGAGTATAACCAAAAAAGGTGAGATAGAAAAACTCTGTGACCTCTGTGGTTAAACTGCGGTTATTAGACTTGTACATCTGAGATATGACTGACCAGCAAATCAAAGATCCTCTTCACGGCATTACGTTGGAAATGATGCTGACGCTGCTGGTAGAACATTATGGCTGGGATGAAATGGGAAGGACCATCCGTATCCGGTGTTTTAATAATGACCCAAGTATCAAATCCAGCCTGCAATTTTTGAGAAGGACCCCGTGGGCCAGGAATAAAGTTGAAGCCTTGTATCTGAGGTACATAAGGGAGGCCTCGGAAAAAAAACAAAAGCAAGAAAGAAGCTGAAAGGGGCACTGGAACTATTTACTCGAAGTTAACCCGAAAAGTGCGATTATTGCAGGGACAGTTACTAAGGAGTTCATAAGTAAGGCCCCCTCACCCTCGCCCCTGCCTACCGGACAGGCAGGCTCTACCCCCAGGGGAGAGGGTTTTAAGTTTCCCCCGCCCTCGAGGGGAGGGGACTAAGGGGAGGGTGATGTCTGTGGCTTTACTCTTGGCCGTATTAGTAACTTGTTAAATATCTAAAGTCTGCTTGTTTTGCTGACCTCAAAACTGTAAAACTACTTTCCCTTCACCGGCTTGACGTTCCATATCTCTTCGGCATATTCGCGGATCGTGCGGTCGCTTGAGAATTTTCCCATGCCTGCTATGTTCAGAAGCGCGCGCCCGGACCACTCCTCAGGATTCTTGTAGAGTTCATCTACGCGCTCCTGGCATGAAATGTAAGACCCATAGTCTGCAAGCACCATGAATCTGTCGTCCCGGGTGAGGGCCTCGAAGATAGGCCTGAAAATGTCCGGTGCTTCAGGAGAGAAGTATCCGCCTGCGATCATGTCCAATGTCTGTTTCAGCTCCATATCAGACTGATATATGTCCCAGGGGTAATAACCTTTTGCACGGAGTTTGGAAACCTCATCCGCTGTCAGACCGAAGATGAAGATGTTCTCGTCTCCGACCTCCTCCTTAATCTCAATGTTCGCGCCGTCCAGTGTGCCGATTGTAAGCGCGCCGTTCAGTCCGAACTTCATATTGCTGGTGCCCGAGGCCTCAGTGCCGGCGGTGGATATCTGCTCCGACAAATCGCAGGCCGGGATGATCTTCTCGGCGTTGGATACGTTATAGTCAGGGATGAACGCCACTTTGAGGCGATTGCAGGCTGCGGGGTCGTTATTCACGACGTCGGCAACGCTGTGGATCAGTTTGATGATCAATTTCGCCATGGTGTATCCGGGAGCTGCCTTGCCTCCGAAGAGCACCGTACGGGAGACCATGTCTTTGACTCGCCCCTCGCGAATGCGGTTGTAGCGGGTCACGACATGAAGCACGTTCATCAGCTGCCGCTTGTATTCATGAATGCGTTTGATCTGCACGTCAAACATTGAGGCGGGGTCGACCGTAAGCTTCAGCCTCATCTTTATAATTTTGGCCAGCCACTCCTTGTTTGCTGTCTTGACGGCCCGAAACTGCGCGCGGAGTGCTGCGTCCTGCACAAAGGGAACGAGCTTCCTGAGGTCATCGAGATCACTGACCCAGCTTTTACCGATTCGCGACGTGATGAGGCCGGACAGGCCCGGGTTGGCCAGGTGCAGCCATCGCCTTGGCGTAACGCCGTTCGTGATATTGATGATCTTGCCTGGAAAGAACCTGTCGAAGTCAGCGAAGATCGTCTTCTTCATGAGATCGGTATGGATCTGGGACACGCCGTTTACCTTGTGGCTCCCGGCAATTGCCAGGTGCGCCATGCGCAGCCGGCGTCCCCCTGCTTCATCCACGATCGACATGCGCCGCAGGACATCCGTGTCTCCCGGAAACCGGTGCCGCACCTCTTCGAGAAAACGGTAATTGATCTCATATATGATCTGGAGGTGGCGGGGCAGGATTTCCTCAAAGAGGCCCACCGGCCAGGTCTCGAGCGCCTCGGGCATAAGCGTGTGGTTGGTATAGGAGAAGGTGCGCTGCGTGATATCCCAGGCGCGGTCCCAGTCCAGGTGGTGAGAGTCCAGGAGCACATGCATGAGCTCGGGGATGGCGATGGCGGGATGGGTGTCGTTCAGCTGGATAGCCACCTTGTCCGGCAGCTCATCCAGGGCCGGATGATACTTGGTGAAGCGGCGAAGGATGTCGTGAAGTGACGCGCAGACAAAGAAGTACTGCTGTTTTAGCCTCAGCTCCCGTCCCATGATCGTTGTGTCATCAGGATAGAGCACCTTGGACAGGTTTTCCGATTCATTCTTGTCTTCCACCGCCTTGATGTAGTTGCCTTCGTTAAAGTACTTTAGGTTGAAATCGCGCGAGGCCTTGGCTGTCCAGAGGCGCATGTTGTTCACAGTGCCGGTATTATAGCCGGGCACAGGCGTGTCACAGGCCATGGCCATTACGTCTTCGGTATCGACCCAGTGAAAGTGGGAATGGCCCTGTTCATCGTTGAAGTTCACAACTCGTCCGCCAAATTTCACTGGAAAGAGCACTTCAGGCCTGGGGAAATCCCAGGGATTGCCGTAGCGCAGCCAGTTGTCAGGGTGTTCTACCTGGTTGCCTTTTTCGATGCGCTGGGTGAACATGCCGTACTCGTAGCGGATACCGTAGCCGTAGCCCGGCAGGGAAAGCGTTGCCATGGAATCCAGAAAGCAGGCGGCTAGTCTGCCGAGGCCTCCATTGCCCAGGGCGGCGTCCGTCTCGATTTCGCGAATACGGTCGATGTCCAGATCAAGGTCTGTCAGGGCCTCGCGGCATTCATCATAGAACCCCATGTTCAGCAGGCTGTTTGAAAGCAGCCGTCCGGTCAGAAATTCCATGGAAAGATAATAGATGCGCTTGGCATCAGAACGGTAGTAGCTGCGCATGGTCTCCATCCAGCGCTCGATCAGCCTCTCGCGCACTGTATACGCTGTTGTGTGAAACCAGTCGCGGTGCGTGGCTGTGATCGGGTCCTTGCCGAGAGAATAGATCAGCCTGTTAGAGAGGGACTTCCTGATCGAAGCCCGGTCTTTGCCGCGCTTGTCGTATTCGAATCCGTCCTTATTCATAGTTGTCATAGCTCCTCCCGGAGAGTGGGCAATAGCAACCCACCCCCTGCCCCTCCCAGGAGGGGACCATTTTTATTCCCCTCTCGGGAGGGGTGCAGGGGTGGGTTGCCACCCGGCATTTTGCTGTCGGATCTCCTCAATCGCCTCGGTTGCAATCAGCCTGACATCTGCATTTTCGTCTTTGAGCAGCTTTTCAAGGGGGGGCAGCGCCTTCCTGTTGCCTATGATCCCAAGGAGGTTCGCCGTGTCCCCTCGCACAAAAGGTTCAGCGTGGGAAAGCAGGGGAAGCAGGCCCGGGAGAGCGATGGAGACATTGCCTGCATCCAGTTTTTTGAGTTCTTCCATTAAGGCGGTGACCCCCACCCTGACCCTGACCCTTTCGTCCTGTATCAGGCTGCTGATTAGCGGATAGAGACCTCTGTCGTGCCTGAACATGTCGATGATATTTTCGAGGAAGCCGTTCTCCATGTGATCGGCTATGAGCGTTATGAGGTGTTGGTCGCTGACGCTGTCTGTTTTCACCAGGAATAATAATACCACAGCTTAGAGTTATTTTATGTATAATATCCAGTAACTATGGGCTTTTGGAGGGCAATAAAAAGCGATTACAAGGCTGTTTTCGAGAGAGACCCGGCGGCGAGGAACGGACTCGAAGTAGTCCTCGCATATCCTGGTTTTCACGCGATATTCATCCACCGGATAAACCATGTTCTCTGGAATTGGCATGTCCCGGTATTGCCCAGACTGGTCTCCCATGTCGGCAGGTTTCTTACCGGTATCGAGATCCATCCTGCTGCAAAGATAGGTAGCGGTTTTTTTATTGATCACGGTATGGGAGTAGTCATAGGCGAGACCACCGAGGTGGGTGAAAACTGCCTACTCTATCAAGGGGTCACACTTGGCGGTACCGGCAAAGAAAAGGGGAAAAGGCACCCCACCCTCGGCAATAACGTGGTTGTCGGCGCAGGGTCGAAGGTCCTTGGTGCGATAAGGATCGGCAACAATGTTATTATAGGGGCCAATTCAGTAGTCTTAAAGCCTGTGCCAGATAACGCCATATGCGTGGGGGTCCCGGGAAGGGTCACGAAAAAGAAGATCATCCGGATGACCACAGATGACGGGCTGGTCGAGGTCATGGATTATTTCCCTGATCCCATGCTGGAGAAACTGAAGGAACTGGAGACAAGGCTGAACGAGCTGACAAGAAGGCTTGAGGCCTCGGAACAGGTGAATAAAAGAGGAGGACGTATGAGGATACATAATACTATGACCGGCAGAAAGGAAGACTTTATTCCGGTGACGCCTGGTCAGGTACAGATGTACGTATGCGGCATAACGGTCTATGACCATTGCCATATAGGACACGCACGGAGCGCGATCGTCTTTGATGTGATGAGGAGATACCTGAAATATAAGGGCTTTAACGTCACCTATATAAAGAACTTTACTGATATCGACGACAAGATAATTAACAGGGCAAAGCAGGAAGGCATATCATGGGACTCAGTTGCACAAAAATACATAGAGGAATATTACAGTGACATGGACAGCCTCGGGGTTGCCAGGGCGGATGTTGAGCCGAAAGCGACCGAGCATATCCATGAGATAATCGATATTGTAAAGGGTCTTATCGATAAAGGTTATGCCTATGAAGTCCAGGGTGACGTTTATTTCGAGATAGAGAAATTTGCAGACTACGGGAAACTATCGAAGAGGGACCTCGAAGACATGCTGGCAGGTGCTCGGGTTGATGTGAATGAGAAGAAGCGGAACCCCATGGACTTTGCTCTCTGGAAGACCTCAAAAGGGGATGAGCCTGCATGGGAGAGTCCCTGGGGGCCGGGGAGACCGGGCTGGCATATCGAATGCTCGGCGATGTCACGGAAACATCTCGGGGACACCTTCGATATTCACGGCGGAGGCGCAGACCTGATATTCCCCCACCATGAAAATGAGATAGCACAGTCAGAGGCCTATACAGGAAAGCCGTTTGTAAGATACTGGGTCCATAACGGCTTTATAACCGTTGACAAAGAGAAGATGTCCAAATCACTCGGCAATTTTTTCACTATAAAGGAGATCCTGAATAAATTCGACGCAGAGGTCATCCGGTTTTTTCTTCTTTCGACCCATTACAGGAGCCCTATCGAATTCTCCGACGAGCAATTGCGGGAGTCAGAGGTGTCTATCGACAGATATTATACAACGGCCGCGAGGACCAGTGACTTCCTTTCGCAGGACCATTCCAAAGAGAAGGCAGGCCCGGATGAAAAAGCGCTGGCAGACCTGCTTGCAAAATTCCGCGATAAATTCGGTGAGGCAATGGACGATGATTTTAACACTGCACTTGCAATCGGGAGTATTTTCGAGCTGATCCGAGTAGTCAACAAATACCTCGACGGGAAACCCTCGGGGGGCAAGGCTGCTGAATTGGCGTCAAAGACGCGGGACCTTTTGAGAGAAGCCGGCGGAGTACTGAATATTTTCAGGCGTACGCCTGAGGAATGGAGCCGGGCGCTAATGTCCTTTAAATGCCCTGACCTTACAGAAGAATTCATTGAGGCGAGGATACAGGAAAGGCGGGCTGCAAGAGAGAAAAAGGACTGGACTGCCTCTGACGCGATAAGAAAAGAGCTTGAAGAAAGAGGGATTATCCTTGAAGACAAGAAAGAAGGCACCGGCTGGAAAGTCAAGATAAGCTGAATTCATGTGCTGCCTTAGCAGATTGCAATAAGGAGGTTTGAAATGGCCAAGAAGAAGGAGTACAGGTTTACGATACTTATTGAGCCCTGTGAGGAAGGAGGATACTTTGCAATGTGCCCTGCCTTTCCCGGCTGCCATGTAGAAGGTGAAACATATGAAGAAACTCTCAATGAAATGAGGGCAGCCATCGATGCCTTTATTGAGGACTACAGGGAAGAAAAAGAGCCGATACCTGAAGATGATGTAACGATTACGACACTGAAAGTTGCCGTATGAGCTCAAAGTTCCCTGCTGTGACCTCTGATGAGGTTATAAATGTACTCCAAAAGATCGGGTTCAGGTTCAAACGCCAGTCCGGAAGCAGTCATGCAATTTATTACAGGGATTCTGACAAGCGAAGGACAAATGTCCCTGTCCATAAGGGCAAAATATTAAAGAGAAAAACCTTCAAGTCAATCCTCTCCGACAGCGGCCTGACAGTAGAAGAATTCAATGAATTAAGAAAAAAGTAAATGGAATATTTCCTTCATATTCTCGTCATATCCGGCATCTATATAATCCTCACCCTCAGCCTTAATCTTATCGTCGGCTATACGGGACTTGCGGCCCTTGGACATATCGCCTCCTTCGCATATTGACAAAAAAGTAAAATAATTTTACTGTATTGCATAGGCAAGTTAGAGGAGATGATGCAAATGAAGACATTGACCGTGTCGCCGAAAAGACAGATAGCTATACCAAAAGATGTATGCGAAAAGCTTCACATAAAGGAAGGCGATCAACTTATGTTGGAGATAAAGGACGGCAGGCTCGTCCTTGAGCCGTCCGTCAATGTCCCTCGCTCCCAGGCATGGTTCTGGACAGAGGAGATCCAGGGAAAGATAAAAAAGGCTGAAAAGAACTTTAAAGCCGGGAAATCAAAGGAATATGACGTAAACGCGTTCATAGGGGAACTGGAAAAGAGAGGTTGAGCCCATATCTCATAGCCATAGAACCTGAGTTTTTGCCCCAGTATGATGAACTTCCTAAAGAAATCAGGAAGAAATTCAAAAAACAAATAGCTCTTCTCAAGGAGAACCCGAAGCACCCCTCTTTGAAGATCCATAAACTGGAAGGCTCTAACTTTCTGGAGTTTTACGTGGACGATTTCTATAGATGCGTCTTTAAGCAGGAAGGCAGCATATATAAGCTCTATTTTGTCGGCACCCATAAACTGATAGACAGGTTTAAGTAATCTTAGTGTCAGGGTGGAAGCATAGAAATTCACCACAGAGCACTCAGAGGAAAGAATTCTAGATTTTCAAGCTCTGTGAACTCAGCGGTTGCTTCTTCTCCAAGAGAATATGCTTTATAAAAAGTAACAGAAACAAATAATATGAGAGCACAGAGGGAGAGCGACTTTCTCCTAACCTCTTTATATTTAAAGCTTTTCTCAGCGTACTCTGTGGTTATTTTTTGACAACATTGGTGGATAAATGATGAAAAAAAGACAAAAGCCTCAACAGGAAGAATGGATCTACGGACTGAACCCGGTCCTTGAAGTTGTTCGTTCGGGCAGGGAAGTGAAGGCTGTCTTCCTCTCCTCGACAAGGAAAGATAAGGTCACGGCGCTTGAGGAGGAGATAACCTCCCGGGGGATAAAGATCAACAGGGCTGACAACCTTTTCTTTGACAGCAGGTTTGCCAAGGGACATCAGGGGATAGCTGCACTCGTTGCGCCGCGGGGATATGCGGATTTTGATGAGCTGCTGGAGACCCCCTCCCGTAATAATGAAAGGCCGCTCTTTCTGCTGCTGGATGGTGTCGAGGACCCGAGGAATTTTGGCGCGGTCCTCAGGGTTGCTGATGCCGGAGGGGTCCACGGAGTTGTCATCCAGGCGTACCGGTCTGCTTCGCTCAGCCCTGAAGCTGTCAAGGCCTCAGCAGGAGCCTCAGAACATATTCCTATCGCCATGGTGCCGAATATTAAAAACGCTATCAGGGATATGAAGGAATCTGGTATTACGATTGTCGGCGCTGAGGCTGACGCTGAACTTTTGCCCTGGGAGACTGACCTTTCTGTGCCGCTCGCCCTGGTCATGGGTTCGGAGGGCGGAGGCATGAGAAAGACAGTGCGGGAGCAATGTGACCTGCTGGTGAGGCTCCCTATGAGGGGTAAGGTGAATTCGCTTAATGTCTCTGTCGCTACCGGGGTAATAATTTTCGAGGTAATGCGCCAGAGAATGAGTAAATGCTAATATTTTAGAGATAATTTTATTAATTAGCGGGTTTAAGCTTGTTTTTTGTTGTTGACTATTCTATAATCATATCTTTATATTAATTAGTTTCGCGAACCCATTGGATTACTGTTGCCTTTTTTGGCGAGGCGATAACAAAGCTCTGATACAGAAGAATGCCGGCACAAGCCCGGTTCGGTTATATTTTTCTGATAAGCGCCACCGTAGCTCAGCTGGCAGAGCATCTGATTTGTAATCAGAGGGTCGGGGGTTCGATTCCCTTCGGTGGCTCCATAGAATAGTAATCAGTCACGAGTGATGAGTGATGAGTCAAAGACAGGAATTCAGGAACTTTTTACTCTTAACGCATAACTCGTTACGGTTGTATTAAGGAGAGGTACCCGAGTGGCCAAAGGGGACGGGCTGTAAACCCGTTGGCGTAGCCTACGGAGGTTCAAATCCTCCCCTCTCCACCAGCACACTTTGAGAAACAAATTGTGCAGTGATGAGTAATCAGTGATGAGTGACGAGTTGAGAAAAAGGAAAGAAGAGAGCATAGGCTTTGGCCTTTTCACTGATCACTTTTCACTACTCACGGTAGTTTATGCGGGAGTAGCTCAGTGGTAGAGCGCTAGCCTTCCAAGCTGGATGTCGCGGGTTCGAATCCCGTTTCCCGCTCCATAAAGACGGTAAGCGGTTATGAGTAAAGACATAAACCCGTTACTCATTACGCATAACGCGTTACGGTTGATGTGCCCATGTAGCTCAGTTGGCAGAGCACATCCTTGGTAAGGATGAGGTCACCGGTCCGATTCCGGTCATGGGCTCCATATAGCGATATAAATGAAGATAGGCAGCGGCCAGTCATGAGAAGCGAAGAAGAGGCTGGTGACCAAGAACAGCAGGAGGCAAAATGGCAAAGGCAAAATTTGAGAGGACGAAACCACATTGCAACGTTGGGACAATCGGGCACGTAGACCACGGCAAGACGACATTAACGGCTGGCATCACGAAGGTGCTGGCGATGACGGGTCAGGCGACGTACCGTGCATACGACAGCATAGACAACGCGCCTGAGGAGAAGGCCAGGGGTATAACGATAGCAACAGCGCACGTTGAGTATGAGTCTGCAAACAGGCATTATGCGCACGTAGACTGTCCGGGGCATGCCGACTACGTAAAGAACATGATCACCGGGGCGGCGCAGATGGACGGAGCGATCCTGGTGGTTTCGGCAGCGGACGGGCCGATGCCGCAGACAAGAGAGCACATACTGCTTGCGCGTCAGGTAGGAGTGCCGTACATAGTGGTATTTATGAATAAAGTAGACATGGTGGACGACCCTGAACTGCTGGAACTGGTGGAACTTGAAGTCAGAGAGCTTCTGAGCAAGTATCAGTTCCCCGGGGACGAGATACCGATCATAAAGGGCAGCGCGCTGAAGGTAGTGGAGAGCACCAGCACAGACCCCAACTCAGAGGACTACAAATGCATAAAGGAGCTGATAGCCGCGGTAGACAGCTACATACCGACGCCTGAGAGGCCGATAGACAAGCCGTTTTTGATGCCTATAGAAGACGTATTTTCGATATCCGGCCGTGGGACGGTTGTAACGGGCAGGGTAGAAAGAGGTATCGTCAAGGTAGGAGAAGAAGTGGAGATAGTGGGGCTTGGGGAGACCAGGAAGACAGTGGCGACGGGTGTAGAGATGTTCCGTAAGCTGCTTGATGAAGGGCGGGCAGGAGACAACGTAGGAGTACTGCTGAGGGGCATAGCCAAGGAAGAGGTTGAGCGGGGGCAGGTATTGGCGAAGCCCGGGAGTATTACACCGCACACGAAATTCAAGGCAGAGGCATATATATTGACGAAGGAAGAAGGCGGGAGGCACACGCCGTTTTTCAAGGGGTACCGGCCGCAGTTTTATTTCAGGACAACGGACGTGACCGGAGTGGCGCAGTTGCCGGAAGGAGTGGAGATGGTAATGCCCGGAGATAATGTGAGCCTGGAGATAGAGCTGATATCGCCGATAGCGATGGAGAAGGAACTGAGGTTTGCAATCAGGGAAGGCGGTCGCACGGTTGGCGCCGGCGTCGTTACAGAGGTGCTGGGGTAAATCGTGAATCAAATAATAAGAATAAAATTAAAAGCATACGACCATAGAGTTCTTGACCAGTCCTTAAAGGAGATTGTAGAAACTGCGCAGAGAACAGGCGCAAGGGTCGCGGGTCCGGTGCCTTTACCGACACACATCAACAAGATAACCGTTCTCAGGTCGCCTCATGTGGACAAAAAGTCAAGAGAGCAGTTTGAAATAAGGACCCATAAAAGGCTGATTGATATTCATGACGCAACTCCGCAGACTGTAGACGCTCTTATGAAG
>Ga0316616_100000546_pt1 | contig 12474 bp, 9 predicted proteins | sample OWC_Aug_M1_C1_D1_FD_207660 | JGI IMG/M metagenome (GOLD analysis project Ga0316616, IMG submission 207660) | Wetland soil microbial communities from Old Woman Creek delta, Ohio, United States - OWC_Aug_M1_C1_D1_B | ecosystem: Environmental > Terrestrial > Soil > Wetlands | place: USA: Ohio... | reverse complement strand
GGTGCTGATCACCGACCATCACCTGCCTGGTCCCACCCTCCCGGTCGCCGATGCTCTGGTCAATCCCAACCAGCCAGGCGATGGATTCCCCTGCAAGCAACTGGCCGGCGTCGGCGTCATCTTCTATGTGCTGTTGGCGCTGCGAGCCCGGCTGCGGGAGAACGGCTGGTTCACATTGTGTGGACTGCCCGAGCCGAACATGGCGCAATTTCTCGATCTGGCGGCAGTGGGTACGGTCGCCGACGTCGTGTCGCTGGCTCACGCCAACCGCGTGCTGGTCGAGCAGGGCTTGCGGCGCATTCGCGAAGGCCGGTGCGTTCCCGGCATCACTGCGCTGTTCCACATCGCCGGCCGCTCGATGGCGCGAGCGAGCGCTGCCGATATCGCCTTTCAACTCGGGCCGCGCCTGAATGCCGCTGGCCGGCTGGCCGACATGAGCCTGAGTATTGACTGCCTGCTCTGCGACGATCCGGCCCGGGCGCTGGAGTTGGCCCGGGAACTGGATCGGCTCAACCGCGAGCGGCGCGTGATCGAAACCGAAATGCGGGCGCAAGCGCTCGATAACCTGGAACAACAGCCATTGATGGATGGCGAACTGCCGTTCGGGCTGTGCCTGTTCGATCCGGACTGGCATCCCGGCGTGGTCGGCATCGTGGCTGGGCGAATTCGGGAGCGGGTTCATCGGCCGGTGATCGCCTTCGCGCCCGACAACCACCCCGGTCAGTTGCGCGGGTCGGCGCGCTCGGTACCCGGCTTGCACATCCGCGACGTGCTGGCGACCCTCGATGCGCGCCAGCCGGGACTGATCGGGCGTTTCGGCGGTCACGCCGCTGCTGCCGGCCTGAGTTTGCCGGCCACCCACCTGTCCGCTTTTCAAAGCGCCTTCGATGCCGAGGTGCGCGGGCAACTGCGGCCCGAAGATCTCAACGGCTGTTTGTGGAGCGATGGCGAGCTGGAACCGGCGGATTTCTCCCTGGAAACCGCCGAGCAGTTGCGGGAAGCGGGTCCCTGGGGTCAGGGCTTTCCCGAGCCAGTATTCGATGGCGTGTTCGAGGTGACCGCCCACCGGATCATGAAAGACCAGCATTTGAAGCTGTGGCTGCGGCCGCCGGGCATGAAGCAGCCGGTGGAAGCGGTCGCTTTCCATCGGGTGGGCGATTTCACCCCTGGCGTAACACGACTGCACGTCGCCTATCGGCTGGACGCCAACGAATGGCGCGGCGAACGGCGGCTGCAGTTGCGCGTCGAGCATCTGGAACCGGCCTGACCGGCCGGATTCCGGGCTCAAACCGCCCTTTTAATCCAGGTCTGGCGATTCCGCGAACCGCCACCGGTTCTTGCCAGCCCGCTTGGCGGCGTACATGGCGGCGTCGGCCTGCCGCAGCAGCTTCATCGCCTGATCCAGGGTGTCCGGCCATTCTGGCCGATAGAGCGCAATCCCAACGCTGGCCGTCACTGCGACGCTCGTTTCGCCGAGCGGCACCGGCTCCGCCAACCGCTCGACCATTTTCCGCGCCACGGTCTCGGCCCCCAAGGGCTGTTCGAGATCGAGCAGGATGACCGTGAATTCATCGCCGCCCAACCGGGCCACGGTATCGGTAGCGCGCACGCACTGCTGGAGGCGGTCGGCGATCCGACGGAGCAGTTCGTCTCCCCGGTCGTGACCGAAAGTATCGTTGACCTCCTTGAACCCATCCAGATCCACCAGCAGGAGCGCCGCCAGCCGCCATTGGCGTCGCGCCTGCTGCAAGCCCTTGCGCATGTGTTCGAAAAACAGATTGCGATTGGGCAGTCCCGTCAAACTGTCGAAGTTGGCCAACCGCCAGTTGCGCTGGCTGGCCTGGGCGAGGGTTTGCGTTCGTTCCGCTACCTTGGCTTCCAACGCCTGGTTAAAGTTACGCAGCAACGCTTCGACTTTCTTGTGGTCGGTGATGTCGGTCGTCGCGCCGCGATAACCGAGGAACTCGCCGTCTTCATCGAACAGAGGGAGCCCACTGTTCAGCGTCCACACCGACTGTTCCCGCCCGGGCAGCTTCAACCGAAGCGCCAGTTGCTGGAAAGACCGCTGCTGCTGGATCGCGGTCCTCAGCTCGGAAAAATCGGTATCCTGTTCCTGGAGGGGGACATACGCCCGCCAATCGGTATCCTGATGGTTTTTGCGCCACTCGATGGCCTTTCCAAACCGCCCGCCTACATCGCGCAGGCGACCGCTACCGTCGAACTCCCAGAGCAAATCGTTGGAGACCTCGGTCATGGCGCGAAATCGGGTGAGGTGGGCGAGCCGCGCCTGCGAGGCCGACCCGGTCAGTAATCCGGACGCCATGATGGCCAGCATGACGATTTGGTATTGCAGGGTCTGGTCGGCCCGCCCGAACAGCGCCACCATCGCCACGATGCCCAACTCGTATAGAAACACGGTTAACACGGTTCCACGCATGCCGTGCGTCGCCGCGATCCAGGTTAGTACCGGTAGCAGCAGCATGCTCAGGAAGGGTTGCGGCTGATCCGGCCAGAAACGGTGCGGGATCCAGAACAGAGCCAGCAGCAGGAGCACTGACAGCGCGATTTGGGCTGGCGCCACTCGCATTGTGGATGGATCGGCCAGGGCCCACGATTCGGGTAGATGGAGAGGCTCCCCTTGGCGAAATTGCCGGGCCAGCGGCGTGGCAAAGATCAATACCAGCGGCGCTACGGTGACTACCCCGATGAAATCGCCGACCCACCAGCCCAGCGCGATTTCCGGCAACGAAGTTTCAACGGGCGGCCCACCGGCACTCCACAACGCCAAAACGCCGCACAGAGCCGCGAACAGAGAACCGCCGGCGGCAGCGCCCAGAAACATCGCCACGCGCTGGGGATCATTGAAATGCCACTTTTTATCCTGGCGACCGATGGGAGCAGAACGCAGGATATGGGCGGCTACGGCGTACCCTAGCGGTGGGATCAGATGAGCCAACAGATCATGTGGCCATTGCTCCCAGGACCAGAAAGACAGGGACAGGCAGGCGATCAGCGACGCCGCCATGGGCAGCGGCAGCGCCCGAGCGCCGTGTTCGAGCAGGATGGCCAAAGTCAGGCCGGCGGACGGTTGCCAGAGACTGACTCCGTCGGCCAGTTCCAGCAGGTCTGCCGCCCACCACAATACCACCCAAGCGGCAATATAGATCAGCACCAGCGCCACGATCCGGCCCCGGGAATCGCCAGCTTGCCCGGAAGGGTTGGTATGAGTATCCGCCGCCGTTTCCATGCCCCGCTCCGCCTACCTATAGCCGCTAATTAGGTTGTCATCAAAAAGTATCATAAGTTCCATTAGTGGGTAAATATTACGCTTAATAATGTCGTACCTGGAAGAGTGTCTCATCTTCCAGTACGGCAGCCAGCGCCTGTCCTGCCACTGCCGCCCAACGTTCGCAGCCCTCTTCATCGGCGATCAAATCCTGGCGAATTTCGATCTCTACGTGTGGCAGGCCGGCCGCGCCGCCGTGGGTATCCATGGTGAAACCGACGTCGCGCCCGGAATAGGGTTGATTGTCGCCCACGCACAGCTCGGGATGGGTCCGAAACCGGGCGATCAACGGCACAGCCAGCCGGGGGTCACGGTTCCACAGCACGCCGAGATGCCAGGGGCGCTGGAAGCCGTTCATGGCAGGCGTGAAACTGTGAATGGCGACCACCGCCGGCGCCCGGCCCTGTCCATGCCGCCAGCGATGGGTTAGCGCCTGGGTGATAGCGTGGTGGTAGGGCCAGAATACCGCGTGCAACCGCGCATCGGCCTGGGCATCGTCCAGATTTTGGTTGCCGGGGATCACGATGCCATCGCTGACCTCGGTGATGGAGGTGGGATCGCCAGGGGAACGGTTGCAATCGATCACCAGCCGCGAATAGCCACCCAGTACCGCTGGCGCATCCAGTCGCGCCGCCAGCAGCCGGGTCACCTGCGCGGCCCCGATATCCCAGGCGATGTGCTGGCCCAGTTCCGCCGGCCCCAGTCCCAATTGACCGAGCGCGGCGGGAATGGTGTTGCTGGCGTGGTCGCAGACCAGCACGATGGGTGCCCGGCCATCCGGATTGAAGAGGGTGAAGGACGGTGGGTCCTCGGGACCGAGCAGGGGCGCCAGTACGGGAAGGGTTGGTATAACGTCATTCATGGCGAAATGAATAAATCGTACGATAACGAAGGTTTACTGACTGGACTGAAAACGTGACTTTCGACCTGCTCGTTGCGGTCATCGTATTGTATCCTTATCGAGGCGCGGCGTATTAGTTGAAAACTGAAAAAAACCATTCAGTGAAAATCAAGGACTTGTGGTTTTGGCGATTGTGGCAAGTTTGGCAAGTCATCGTGAACCATTTGGATTGAATTGCCATGGAACGAACTGAATTGATATAAAATCAAACCATGCACGACTTTTCCGGTGACGCAATGGCCTCAACTCCCTTTTTCAGCAGTGGCACCGAAATCATCGCCGCGACCTCCCAGTCCAAGTTGCGGGTTCAGTTCGAGGCCATCGAATTACGGGTGGTCGCCGGGCCGGACGCCGGGTTGGAAGTCAGCTTGGGCCTCCCCGTCCTTCGCGTCGGCGCCTCGCCAGACAACGACGTGGTCCTGACCGACCGGGCGGTTTCGCGCCGGCACGCCGAGATCCGCATGACGCCAACCGGTTTGCTGTTGCGCGACCTTGGTTCCACCAACGGTACGTTTATCAACGATGTGCGTATCACCGAAGCCTACATCCCGGCTGAAGCTGAATGCCGGCTGGGCTACTCGCGGCTGGTCATCCGCCAGCACACCGAGGAACGAAAGGTGGCGGTGCCGCGCCAGGATCACTTGGGCGAGCTGGTCGGATCCAGCGAGCGGATGCGCGAACTGTATGGCCTGATCCGGGCGGTGGCGCCCACCCCGACCACCGTACATCTGCACGGCGAATCCGGAGCCGGCAAGGAACTGGTGGCGCGCACCCTGCACGCCTTCTCCGGCCGGTCGGGGCCGCTGGTGGTGTTCGACGCTTCGGTGGCCGATCCAGAGATGGTGCGCAATGACCTGTTTGGTCATATCAGGGGCGCGTTCACCGGCGCCACCGGGGCGCGCGAGGGCGCGTTTCGCCAAGCGCACACCGGCACGCTGTTCATAGACGAGATCGGCGAACTGCCGCTGGATCTGCAACCGCGGCTGCTGCGGGTTCTGGAGACCCGAGAGGTGCTGCCGATCGGTTCCGACAAGCCGTTGCGGGTGGACGTGCGCGTCATCACCGCCACCCACCGCGATCTGGAAGCCATGGTCAGGACCGGCGCCTTCCGGGCGGACTTGTTTTACCGGCTGTCGGTGGTGCCCATCGAGGTGCCGGCCCTGCGGGAAATCCCCGAGGATATTCCGCTGATCGCTCGCCATCTTTGCGAGCGGTTGCAGTTGAATTGCCGGCTGTCGGCGGCGGCCCTGGAAGCCCTGCAAAATTATTCCTGGCCAGGCAACGTGCGGGAGCTGCGCAACGTGCTGGAGCGGGCGGCAGTGATGTGCGGCGAGCGGGAGATTGGGCTGGAGGATTTGCGTCTGTCCAGGACCGCTACCCCGGTCCAGAACGCCGCCCCTGCCCCTGCGCCCGCCGTTTCCCCTCCCGCCTCTGGCCCCGTCGACACCGAGCCATCCTCCGCCGATTCCGGCCTTGCCGTCAAACGCTCGCAACCGATCTCCAGTGCCCGCGCCCACCTCAAGGATATGGAGCGGCGCATGATCGTAGAAGCGCTGGAGCGAACCCATGGCAACAAGGCCGCTGTCGCCCGGGAATTGGGCATTCCGCTGTCCACCCTGAAGCGTCGCCTCAAAGATTATAAGATCAGTAACGGGGACTGAGGTGTTGGAGCGGGAGGACGGCGCAACGGGGTGCGAGCCAGCCATTCGGTTCCCGCCCGCCCTGTCAGGCGACTGGCTGTCTGTTCGGGCCGGCTGGCTGGCGCCAGTTTCATGCCCGCTCGCATCCCGCGATCCGGTCGCTGTCGCCAACCGGGACAGGAAACAGCCAAACTCAACCCAAACGGTCAGCGTGCCGTGATTTCCCAGACCATCGAACTGAAAATTCTCGACCCCCGCCTGGGGCAGGACATTCCTCTGCCAGCTTACGCCACTGCAGGTTCGGCGGGCCTGGACCTGCGCGCCTGTCTGGCGGAGCCGCTGACGGTGCATCCAGGCGAAACCCACCTGATTCCCACCGGCATGGCCATCCACATCGGCGACCCCAGCCTGGCGGCTATCGTGCTGCCGCGCTCCGGCCTCGGCCACAAGCACGGTATCGTGCTGGGCAACCTGGTCGGGCTGATTGATAGCGACTATCAGGGCGAACTGCTGGTGTCGTGCTGGAACCGGGGCCATGCGCCCTTCATCATCGCCGTCGGCGAACGGATCGCCCAGTTGATCGTCGTGCCGGTGGTCCGGGCCGAGTTCGCCATCGTGCCCGAATTTACCCCCAGCGCGCGTGGAACCGGCGGCTTCGGCCATTCCGGGCGGCATTGAAGCGGATATGAAGTCCTCCATCTTCCGGGAATATGATATCCGCGGCGTGGTGGACCGTGACCTGACGGCAGAGGTGGCGCGCGTCATCGGCCAGGCGGTCGGCAGTCTGGCCGCCGAGCGCGGTGAAAACCAGGTGATCGTCGGCCGCGACGGCCGGCTGTCCAGTCCCGCCCTGTGCGACGCGCTCAAGGCCGGCATTCGCGCTGCTGGCCTGGAGGTGGTGGATCTGGGCGCGGTTTCGACCCCCCTGCTGTACTACGCCACCCATACCCTCGGTTCCAGCCAGGCCGGGGTGATGGTCACCGGCAGCCACAATCCGCCGCAATACAACGGGTTGAAAATTGTCATTGACAAGATCGCCCTGCATGGCGAGGTGATCCGCGATCTGCGCCGCCGCATCGAAACCGGCGACTTGCGCCACGGTCACGGCGGCGAACGGTCTGCAAGCATCCGCCTCGACTACATCCGCCGAATTACCGACAGCCTGCGGTTGCCCAAACGGCTCAAGGTGGTGGTGGACTGCGGTAACGCCATCGCCGCCAGAACTGCCCCAACCTTGCTGCGGGCGCTGGGCTGCGACGTAGTGGAGCTGTACTGCGAGGTGGACGGACGGTTTCCGAACCATCATCCCGATCCCAGCATCCCCGAGAATCTGGCTGACTTGCAGGCGACAGTGCGCGAACACCGGGCCGACATCGGACTGGCCTTCGACGGCGACGCCGACCGTCTGGGCGTGGTGACCGACGCCGGCGAGATCATCTGGCCGGACCGGGTGTTGATGCCGCTGGCCGAGGAAGTGCTGCTCCGGCATCCTGGTGCAGCGATTGTCTTCGACATCAAATGCTCACGGCGCCTGACCGCGCTGATCGAACGGCTGGGCGGCCAGCCGATCCTGTGGAAGACCGGCCATTCGCTGATCAAGGCCAAGATGCGCGAGACCGGCGCCCTGCTCGGCGGTGAAATGGCCGGTCATTTCGTCCATGCTGATGAATGGTTCGGGTTCGACGACGCCTTTTACGCTGCCGCCCGGCTGTTGCGGCTGCTGGCCCGTTATCAGGGCTCCAGCGCCGAATTTTTCGCCGCCTACCCGACCGGCCTGAACACCCCGGAACTGCGGCTGGACATGGTCGAGGGGGAGCCGTTCACCTTCATGGAGCGGCTGGCGGCGCGGGTGGATTTCGGCCCGGACGCCCGGCTGATCACCCTGGACGGGCTGCGGGCAGAATTCCCGCGCGGCTGGGGCCTGGTGCGCGCCTCCAATACCACGCCCTGCCTGACGTTGCGCTTCGGAGCGGACGATCCGGCCGCCCTGGCCGAGATTCAGGATCGGTTCCGCCGGCAACTGTTGGAGCTGCAACCGGATCTGACCTTGCCCTTCTGACCCTTCCCCTTCTCCTGATTCCCTTCCTTCGAGGTTGATTGACCCCATGGCTCTCGACGCCCAGGCCGCCACCCAGGTGGCGCACGTTCTCACCGAATCGCTGCCCTACATCCGTCGCTTCGCCGGCAAAACCATCGTGGTGAAGTACGGCGGCCACGCCATGGAAAACGAACACCTGAAAAACAGCTTTGCCCGCGACATCGTGCTGATGAAGCTGGTGGGCTTCAATCCGGTGGTGGTGCACGGCGGCGGGCCGCAGATCAGCAGCCTGCTCAAGCGCATCGGCAAGGAAAGCCACTTCGTGGACGGGATGCGGGTCACCGACAGCGAGACCATGGACGTGGTCGAGATGGTGCTGGGCGGGCTGGTCAACAAGGAGATCGTCAACAATATCAATCGCCATGGCGGCTGTGCGGTGGGCCTGACCGGCAAGGACGGCGATCTGATTCGCGCCCGCAAGCTGACCATCACCCGCCAGGGCCCCGATCTGAAAGCGCCGGAGATCATTGACATCGGTCATGTCGGCGAAGTGGCCAGCATTGACCGATCCATCGTCGAAACCCTGATGACCCACGGCAACTTTATTCCGGTGATCGCGCCCATCGGCGTCGGCCCGGACGGGCAGTCCTACAACATCAATGCCGATCTGGTAGCGGGCAAGATGGCCGAAGTGCTGCACGCCGAGAAGCTGATGCTGCTGACCGACACCACCGGCGTGCTGGACCGGGATGGCAACCTGCTGACCGGCCTCGACGCCCGGCGGGTCCAGGCGCTGATTGACGACGGCACCATCCACGGCGGCATGTTGCCGAAAATCGCTTGCGCGCTGGATGCCGTGCGCGGTGGGGTCAAGGCGGCGCATATCATTGACGGGCGGATCGAGCACGCAGTGCTGGTGGAACTGTTCACCGATGCCGGTATCGGGACCCTGATTCGGGGTTGATAGCCCGGCGCCGGCCAGTCCACGCTCGATTTCCACCCGTTCGCCCGGAATGATCCACTGGAATCGAACTGTAGGAGGCCATTCAGGAACGGCGAAATCCGAACCCCAGGGGTCTTGCGCGGCAGGTTTTTTTATTTTTACGAAGCCGGGATGCTGGTACTATTTACCACAAAGCCTTGTGAATGAAATAACGCGGTATTCGAGTCAATAACCTGGGGTCGGTTCGATGGCGGAGGCAGTGACCGGAGGCAAGACGATGTTGAACGATAAGAGCAGCAAGCCGGTGGCAGTGGTTACGGGAGCCAATCGCGGTCTGGGTCTGGAAACCGCCCGGGAACTGGCCAAGCGCGACGTCCGTGTGATCCTGACCAGCCGGAACGCCGGCAAGGGTGAGATGGCCCTGGAGAAACTGTTAGCCGAGGGCCTGGAGGTCGCGTTCCACGCGCTGGACGTCACCTCGGAGAGCAGCGTCGCCGATCTGGGCGGATTCATTCACAGCCGCTACGGCCGGCTGGATATTCTGGTCAACAACGCCGGCGTCTATCTCGACGGTCATGGCGCCGAGGACGGAGGTGCCAGCGTGTTCGCTACCAGTCTGGAAACGCTGACGGCGACCTTGAAAACCAATCTGTATGGCCCCCTGCTGCTGGCGCAGGAACTGACGCCGCTGATGAAGCAGCAGCATTACGGCCGCATCGTCAACATCTCCAGCGGCATGGGCCAGTTGAGCGAGATGGAAGGCAAGTCGCCGGCCTACCGGATTTCCAAGACCGCCCTGAATGCGCTGACCCGCATTCTGGCGGCAGAAACCCGTGGCCATAACATTCTGGTCAATTCAGTTTGCCCGGGGTGGGTGCGCACCGACATGGGTGGTCCCCAGGCCGAACGGACGGTGGAGCAGGGCGCCGCCGGCATCGTCTGGGCCGCCACCCTGCCCGACGATGGGCCAACCGGCGGTTTTTTCCGCGACGGCCAGCCGATTCCGTGGTAATGAGGTGGTCCACGGAAGACGCGGAAGGCACGGAAGGAAAAAAACAGCGAACCCCATTACGAATGGGAGACAGCAGGCTTGGTTCAGCCGGGCTGTTCCCAACCCGCCAGCACTGCCTCCAGTTCCGCCAGATCGCTGATTTCGGCATCCGCCGGTAGACCGCCGGGCCAGCCCCGGCCCGTGCGATTCACCCATACGGTGCGAAAACCGGCGTTCTGGCCACCCTGCACGTCGTGTTCCGGATCGTCCCCGACATGGACGATCCGGGCGGGCGGCGTTCCCAGCAGCCGGCAAACCTCCTCGAACATCAGCGATTCCGGTTTGGCCGCGCCGACCTCGATGGCATTCAGCGAGACGCTGAACAGATCGTCCAGCCCGATCAGCCGCAGATCGGCATTGCCATTGGACAGCGACGCCAGAGCATAGCGCCGGGCCAGCCGTTCCAGCGTGGGGCGCACCTCCGCAAACGGCTCCACCGCGTTGCGGGCGACGAAGTACACGGCGAACGCGCCTTCGACATCGAATTCCGCATAACCCGTCCGCCGCGCTGCCAGCCACAACGCTTCCTTGCGCAGCAAGGTGCGGTCGTGGGCGATTTCCGGGCGGATGGCGCTCACCTCGCCCGACAGTTCCCGCAATTCCAGCGGCGTGAACCGTTCCGGGATGCGCGGGTAACGCACCGCCAGCCAATGGTGTAACAACTGCTCAGCGCGTTCGACCACCGGCCAGATATCCCACAGGGTATCGTCCAGATCGAAGGTAATGGCCTTGATCATCGCAGCCCGAATCCGCAAAAAAGTCTTTCCCTCTGCCCCTGGCGTCCCGGCGCGGGGCGTTCACTGGTTGTGTAGATCAATGATGGCGTTGTCGGTGCTTCTCCGGCCCATCTTGGCGGTATCGGCCCGCGCGCGCGCCAGGCAGTCAAGATAATCCCGATCAATGTCGCCGGTCACGTACTCGCCGGTGAAGCAGGAAGAATCGAACCGTTTGAGTTGGGGGTTGCCGCGCCGCACCGCTTCCTCCAAATCGCCCAGGTCCTGGAAGATCAGATGATCGGCGCCGATGGCCTGCGCCACTTCCTCCTCGGTGCGGCCGTGGGCGATCAATTCGCGGGCGGCCGGCATGTCAATGCCGTAGACGTTGGGATAGCGCACCGGCGGCGCGGCCGAGGCGAAGTAGACCTTGCGGGCGCCGGCCTCGCGGGCCATGCGGATGATTTCCCCGGAGGTGGTGCCGCGCACGATGGAATCGTCCACCAGCAGCACGTTCTTGCCGCCGAACTCCAGATCAATCGCGTTCAGCTTCTGCCGGACCGATTTGCGGCGGATTTTCTGGCCCGGCATGATGAAGGTGCGGGCGATGTAGCGGTTCTTGATGAAGCCTTCCCGGTACTTGAGGCCCAGGATCGAGGCCATTTGCAGGGCGGCGGTGCGGCTGGTGTCGGGGATCGGGATCACTACGTCAATGTCCTGCTCCGGCCAGACCCGCAGAATCTTCTCGGCCAGATGCTCGCCCATGCGCAGCCGGGCCTTGTGCACCGAGACCAGATCCATGATCGAATCGGGCCGCGCCAGGTAGACGTACTCGAAAATGCAGGGCGAATAGACCGGGTTTTCGGCGCACTGGCGGGCGTACAGGCGCCCATCCAAGTCGAACAGCACCGCCTCGCCCGGCGCCACGTCGCGGATCCGCTCGAAATCCAGCGCATCCAGCGCCACGCTTTCGGAGGCCGCCATGTACTCGACGCCCTCCTCGGTTTCGCGGCGGCCAAACACCAGCGGCCGGATGCCGTAGGGATCGCGGAACGCCACCAGCCCGAATCCGACGATCAGGGCGACGGCGGCATAGGCCCCCCGCACCCGTCGGTGCACCGCCGCCACCGCCGCGAAGATGTCCTCGGCGTCCACCGACAGCCGGCTGCGCTGTTGCAATTCGTGGGCGAATACGTTGAGCAGGATTTCCGAGTCGGAGTTGGTGTTGATGTGGCGCAGGTCGGAACGGAACAGATCGTCCTTGAGCTGGGCGGCGTTGGTCAGATTGCCGTTGTGCGCCAGGGTGATGCCGAACGGCGAGTTGACGTAGAACGGCTGGGCCTCGGCGGAGTCCGAACCGCCAGCGGTCGGGTAGCGGACGTGACCGATCCCGGTGTTGCCGTGCAGATCGCGCATGTGGCGGGTACGGACGACGTCCCGGACCAGGCCGTTGTCCTTGCGCAGGAACAGACGGCCGTCATCGCAGGTGACGATACCCGCCGCGTCCTGGCCTCGATGCTGCAACACCGTCAACCCGTCGAACAGGCTCTGATTGACCGGACCACGCCCCGCGATACCGATGATTCCACACATGTGCGATTACCTATCGCAATGGACGGCGGCTGCCGTCGTTGGGAAACGCGCTCAAAAGCGAAAATTCTGGGCCAGTTCCGGCGGTAGCCAGTCGCGCAGTTGCAGGGCGGCTTCCTGGAAATGGGGCAACAATCGCGATTGTTGCCACCAGGGATCCTTGGGCAGGGGCGTCAGCCCCGCCGCCAACACCAGAATGGCGATCACCACCGCGCCGCGCCCCAGCCCGAAGACCATGCCCAATACCCGGTCGGTGCCGGTCAGGCCGGTATAATCCACCAGTTGCGAGGCGACGATGCCCACCAGACCGCC
>Ga0316616_100000545_pt1 | contig 12476 bp, 10 predicted proteins | sample OWC_Aug_M1_C1_D1_FD_207660 | JGI IMG/M metagenome (GOLD analysis project Ga0316616, IMG submission 207660) | Wetland soil microbial communities from Old Woman Creek delta, Ohio, United States - OWC_Aug_M1_C1_D1_B | ecosystem: Environmental > Terrestrial > Soil > Wetlands | place: USA: Ohio... | reverse complement strand
ATACGCCCCTCGGCATCGAAGAGACCGGTTCTGAGACAGCCCTGCCCATCTGGACCGACTTCATGAAACATCTGAAGTATTGAGAAAAGACTTCTCATCGGGCTACATCGCGAAGTCTTACTTGATTAACCCAAAAATAATGCTTTTAAAGAATAAGTTTCGAAGATGTGTGAAAAAAGATCTTTATCTGCCCCACCTTTGTAAGACATAAGTGATTCAAACAGGCGGATATTTTTATGACCGGTGTATGGAAATTATCAGTAGCGAAGTTGCGACATTACAAAGATTTTTTTCACATGTCTCCGCGATTATAGCATTTCCAGGGTTAAGTACTACTTCTTGACCGGTGCCTTCGTATGATTATTGCGCTTTTTTTCCGGTCTGACGCCGCCGAAGACCCTGTAGTGTTCGTTGATGAGAAAACGTATCTCCTCTGCAGTGTCCACTATTGAGAACAAGGCAAAGTCTTCTCTTCCGATGGTCCCGTTGGGCACAAGGGTATTCCTCATCCAGTCAATAAGGCCTTTCCAGTATTCCGTGCCGTACAAAATGATCGGGAAGGTCCCTATCTTCTTGGTTTGAGCAAGGGTCAGGGCCTCGAACATTTCATCTACGGTGCCGAAGCCCCCGGGAAAGATAATATAGGCCATGGCATATTTGATGAACATCAGTTTCCTGACAAAGAAATAACGGAAGGAAAGGCTGATGTCCTGATACTTATTCGGATGCTGCTCAGCGGCTATTTCTATATTAAGCCCTACGGAATGAGCCTTCCCTTTTTTGGCGCCCTTGTTTGCGCCTTCCATAACACCGGGGCCTCCGCCTGTTATGATCGCGAATCCGTCGTCTGCCAGCATCTTGGCCACGGCAAGGGCATCGTCATAGTATTTATTTCCTGCCGAAAGCCTGGCGCTCCCGAAGATCGTCACAGCAGGTCCGAGCTCATTCAGCGTTTCAAACCCCTCAACAAGCTCGGATTGGATCCTGAATACCCTCCACGTTTCAGATGTCTTAAGGTCTTCCATAATCTATCCAGCTCCAGCAAACGCGTCCGGCATGTAAAATCCTGCTACGCCGCAGGGTCACTGCTTGATATTGGCCTTCTCAATAATGACTTTATACTTGTAACCTCCGCCGAAATCCTTGTCATTGTACAGGGTACCGCTGGCAGTGACTACATCCCCTGTCTTCGGAAGGTCATCGCTGGTCACTACAAGGTCATTATTCCCTGCATCGCCGGTCCCGTCCTGGATATGGACCCAGTTCTTATTCATAACACCAGCGGCAACCTTTACCACCTTTCCCCTGACAACTACTTTTTTATCTTCGAGCTTCTTGCTGTTCTTGAATATCTCCCCGACCGTATAGGCATCCGGGCCAGTGGCCTTATCAACCTTTATCTTCTCGGTAGCGGTGACAGCACTGCCCTTGCTGCCGGGCGATTTCGTTTCGCCGCCCGCCTGAGCCCCAACGACGCCGCCTGAAAATATGATGCTGTCGAAGGTGCGTTTCAGGGTTTTACTTTCAAAATTTTTCATCTCCGCGCCGGGCATAAATGAGATATTTTGTCCCTTTACGACCTTTGTTTTCGATACCGCAACCCAGGTTTTTTTCCCGTTGTTCTCTATCTGAACATAGGTATATCCCCCGCTGTCCATGGTTTCGATCACCTTGCCTGTCAGGGCTTCCTCGGCGTAAGAAGGATGGACTCCGGCAGGGATCACCAACGCTGCCACCAAAATAATCAATGCTGTCTTCAGAAAAATGTTCATAATACAACTCCTTTTCATTTTAAAATTTAACCGCAGCCGGCGTTGAAACTCTCTTTATCTTGTTTCATCAGGATACAGTCATATGTTCGATCTTAGATATTATAACTTTTCCCAAAAATAAAGTATAAGTTTTCACTACAGCTGAAACATAATAACCCGGTATACCTCTCCGCGCGGTTGCACTTTCACCTCCTGTTGGTATTTAATATCCGATATGCCTGAACTTACACCTTTGATGAAACAATACGTCTCTGTCAAGGCCCAATACAATGACTGTATTGTGCTTTTCAGGCTCGGGGATTTCTATGAAATGTTCGGCGAAGACGCGGAGACAGCCTCCAAAATCCTCCAGATAGCCCTGACCACGCGGGAGAAATCCAAGGATTCCCCAATGCCCATGTGCGGGGTGCCGTATTTTGCCTCGGAAACTTACATTTCCAAATTAATAAAGGCAGGTCATAAAGTTGCTGTATGCGAACAGATGGAAGACCCCAGGGACGCAAAGGGGATTGTTGCAAGGGAAGTCGTGAGGGTCATCACGCCAGGCACGCACACCCCTGAAAACCCGAAGGAAAATACCTACATCATCAGTATTTTCCCTTCAGGCAATAAACACGGGATAGCAGCTGCCGACATCTCTACCGGTCAGTTCATGGTCTTCGAGACCAGGGAGAATATAGAGGACGAAGTCAACAGGATAGAGCCAAAAGAGATTTTAATGCCTGCCAGTCTTAAAGACAGCATACATTACGCGCAGACCTTGTCAGGCTATTATATTTCAAGCCTTGATGACTGGCTCTACGATTATGCCGAGGCCTATAATACCCTTCTGACGCATTTCAGGGTGTCCTCGCTTGAAGGTTATGGCTGTGAAGGCTTTACGTCTGCGATTTCAGCCGCTGGAGCACTCATACACTACCTGGAAAGCACACGGAAGGGTTTTCCTCCCTTCAAAAAAATAACGACCCTGCAACAGACTGCCCATATGTTCCTGGACGCAGCGACCCAGCGGAACCTCGAATTGACCCGTAACCTCAAGGACGGGTCACGGGAAAACACACTGCTCTGGGCGCTCGACGAGACCCTGTCGCCGATGGGCGGCAGGTTTCTGAGGGCCGCCCTCCTGAGACCTCTTACTGACATCTTGGAGATCAACACACGACAGGCCGCGATCGAATATCTTGTCGAAGACTTTGAACTCCTGGAGACCATAAGGACTTCCCTGAGAAACATACAGGACCTGGAAAGGCTCGCCTCAAGGGTCTCTTCGGGGACTGCAAACGGCCGTGATCTTACGGCCATAAAGAATTCACTGTCACACCTTCCAAAGATTAAAAAGGCCCTGTCCATTTCACGGGAGCCATATCTGAAATCCCTTTCAGGCTCTCTCTCCGAATTTTCCCTTCTCAGGGAGCTTATCACGAAGGCCATCGTCGACAACCCTCCCCCTGGCCTCAGAGACGGCGGGATCATTCGGGACGGATACCACGCTGAAGTGGACACGCTCAGGAACATATCAACAAGAGGCAAGGATTTTATCGCTGAGATTGAACTCAGGGAGAAGAAAAGGACCGGGATATCCTCCCTGAAAATCGGCTACAACAAGATCTTCGGATACTACATAGAGGTCACAAAGGCCAATCTTGAAATGGTGCCGGAAGACTACATACGGAAACAGACCCTCGTCGGCGGTGAGCGCTTCATTACACCCGAGTTGAAAGAATATGAAGACAAGGTCCTCGGCTCTGAAGAAAAGCTGAAGAACCTCGAACAGGAAGTCTTTCATCAGGTGCTTGGGTCTGTCAGGGAAGAGGCCGACCAACTGCTGAAGACCGCAAGCACGCTGGCGGTCGTAGACTTTCTCGCGTCCCTGACGGTTGTGGCAAAACGCCATAATTACGCGAGACCCCTGATGGTCGAAGAATGCGTCGTTGATATGCGCGAGGCAAGGCATCCTGTACTCGAACGTGTTCTGGCAGGTGAGCGGTTCATACCCAATAATACCTATATCGATATGCAGGACCACCAGTTGCTGATACTCACCGGGCCCAACATGGCAGGGAAATCCACCTATATGAGGCAGGTAGCCCTTATAGTATTAATGGCCCAGATAGGCAGTTTCGTTCCTGCCGCAGAAGCAAAAATCGGCATAACTGACAGGATATTCACCAGGATAGGGGCAGCGGATTTTCTCTCGAAAGGCCAGAGCACCTTTATGGTAGAGATGATAGAGGTCGCCAATATCGTTAATAACGCTACCGAAAAAAGCCTTATCATCCTGGATGAGGTGGGCAGAGGCACAAGCACCTTCGATGGGATAAGCATCGCCTGGGCGCTCGCCGAACATATCCTGAACAGGATCAGGGCCAGGACCCTGTTTGCGACCCATTACAACGAACTCACCGAACTCTCGCTTATCCATGACGGGGTAAAGAACTATAATATTTCGGTCAGGGAATGGGGAGACGAGATAATCTTTTTGAGAAAGATAGAGGAAGGCCCTGCCGACAAGAGTTACGGCATCCAGGTGGCCCGCCTTGCAGGGGTCCCTGACTCTATTATAAGCCGTTCCAAGGAGGTCCTTTATAATCTCCAGAACGAGTCCCTGAATGAGACCGGCAAGCCCAAACTCTCCGGCGGAAAAGCAAAAAAACGCAGGGAGCAGCTCGACCTTTTCTCTTCCGCGCATGATGCGGTCATCAGCGAAATAGTGAACCTTGAAACAGACGGCCTTTCGCCTGAAGAGGCCCTTTCGATCATAAGAGAACTCAGGGGGAAATTGAAGGGCTGAAGCTGTCTGACCGTTAACGTCTGTCTAGTGCAAAGCGCGGTAAGCTGAAAATAGCAGCCACCAAATTACCCCAACGAATTCCCGTCACTCCATCTCGACCTTCACACTATGTTAGGATATAGTTAAGCATAGAGCTCAATTTTCTCAATAATAATAAGGGCGCGGAGGAAATATGGAAAACCTCGATGTTCAGGGACTGGCAAGGACTATAAGCGCCGGGGCCAATCTTATCTACGTCCAGTCGGACAAGGAACGGCGTTCAGAAGCGATCATCAGCCAGGCCGTCCTGCGCATCAAAGGAATGGGAAACCCCTTCATCTGGACCTGCACTGAGGGGTTCAGTCGTGACGGAAACGCTGTTTCAGACACTGTTGATCCCCTGAAGGCCCTGGACTTTGCGCTGGCCCAGCCCGGACCTGCAGCGTTTTTGTTTAAGGACCTCTCCGGGTTTTGGCGGGACAACCACTATATCATCCGGAAACTGAAGGATTTTGCGGCCCGCGCCCGTCAGAAGGCGATTATAATCACAGGACAGGATGAAACAGTCCCGGAGGTCCTCAGGGAAGACCTGGCTTTTTTTCAGCAGGCTCTTCCTCTCCCGGGGGAAATCGCGGCCTACATCAAACATCTTCAGAAAAGGGAGCAGCTTCTGGCCTCTGCCTGTGTCGCTGACCCGGAACTACCCGGCAAGCTGACAGTGGCTGCCCAGGGTCTTGATCTGGCTGACATCGACCGGGCGGTGCGCTCCCTCCGTCTGACCAACGAGCCAAGTGGCGATGCCGTTATGCTGGCCCTCTTTCATACAAAGCAGATGATCATCAAAGAGAGCGGGATCATGGAGTTCGTTGCCAACGATACCGGGTCGGACCAACTCGGAGGAGTGGAGAACCTCAAGTACTGGATGGAGCGACGTGAACAAGCCTTTGGCCTGAGCAATATCACCTCAGGCACCGGTCTGCCGAAGGGTATCCTGATTATGGGGATCTCCGGCTGCGGCAAGTCCCTCTTCGTCAAGGTCATAGCTGCCCATTGGCGGCTGCCTCTCATCCGCCTCGATATGGGAGCGGTATACGGGGGGGCTTACGGTTCGCCGGAAACAAGCTTGAGCAAAGCCTTCAGAACAGCCGAGTCTATCGCGCCATGCGTGCTCTGGATTGACGAGATCGAGGCAGGCATCAGCTCTCAGGGATTCAAGGAAGAAGGGGGGGCAGCCTCGCGGGTCCTCGGCTCCTTCCTCACCTGGATGCAGGAAAAGCGGGCCCCGGTGTTTGTGGCCGCCACTGCCAATGCCATAGAAATGCTGCCTGCCGAGATGCTCCGCAAGGGCCGCTTCGATGAGATATTCTACGTGGGTCTTCCTGACATCAGGGGGCGGGAAGAGATCTTCCGCGTCCATCTGGCCAAACAGAAGATCGATCTCCGGGCGATGGACATGCACTTGCTGACCGAAGTCACCACAGGATACTCCGGCGCAGAGATCGAACAGTCTATCATGACTGCCGTGTTCGAGGCCCTGGCTGAACACCGTCCCATGTCGCAGCAAGACCTTATGGTTGCCTTCAGCCATACAGTCCCTCTCTCGGTGACAATGGCGGAACATATCAAGAAGATCGAGGCCTGGGCCTATAAACGGGCAGTGCCGGCTTCAGGAAAATACAAGCGGTAAGTTCAATTCGACGGCAGGATAAAAAAATGGAATTTTATCGAAGAGGCTGGGAAACATCTTCGTGTGATACTCTTGGAAGATGGGGAAACTGTTCACAACGCTTTTTTTGACCGCAGCTTTAAGGAGGAATAGATTATGAAAATCCGATATTTCGCAGACACAGATACTGCTCTGATAGACTTCTCAGGGGCTCCAGTGGTAGAAACAAAAGAAATCTCAGAAAATCTTTATATCGATTTAGACGAAAAAGGAAATCTCGTCAGCATGACGATTGAACATGCAAAGGAGAAAGCAAATATATCAGAAGTCTCCTTTCTACAAATGGCACAGCCGGAATGACATTGCAAACACGAAATTGCGACATTATAAAGATTTTTTTCACACGTCTTAGCAACAACTACACTTTGGTATTATAAGCCTCCGATGCCGGCAATTTCTTTCAACTCCTTTAGCGCGCCATAGACCTCATCAAAGGCCTTTTTCCCGGCGGGTCCCTGCAGGCCCAGCTCAAACCCTTCAGGCGTATACCTGACCATCCCCTTCCGCTTATCATGAAGGCTGAAAATATGCTGTGGCTGCACAAGGGTGTCGGGAGAAAAAAAGACCCTCACTTTTCCATGCGCGTCCTGCACTTTTGCGACCATTAGCTCTCTTGAGAGGTTCTTCAGCCTCATGACATCGAGCAGGTTGAGGACTTCCGGCGGCAGGCCGCCGAACCTGTCCCTGAGTTCGGCTTCGAATTCAGCTGTCTCTTCTTCAGTCCTCAGCGAGGAGACCCTCCGGTAAAAGCTGAGCCTGAGGATCGCGTCGGAAACATATCCATCAGGGATAAAAGCCGGCATCCTCAAGTCAATAAGCGGGTCGAACTCCTCTTTTATATCAATCCCCTTCAACTCCGCGACCGCCTTTTCGAGCATCTCGATATAGAGGTCAAACCCGATTTCATGGATATGGCCGGACTGCTCAGCGCCAAAGACATTACCGGCACCCCTGATCTCCAGGTCTTTCATCGCAAGCCTGAAGCCGGCGCCGAGATAGCTCATCTCATTGACAGCCTGCAGCCTCTTTCTGGCCTCCTCTGTCAGCATCGACTCGTCCGGGATGAGGAAATACGCGTAGCCCTTAAGGTTGCTCCTCCCTACTCTCCCCCTGAGCTGATAAAGGTCTGCAAGGCCCATCTTGTCCGCCCTGTCGATGATAATTGTATTGGCCCTGGCGATATCCAGTCCGGACCCGATAATCGCGGTCGAGACCAGGACAGTGACCTCTCCGGCGAAAAACCTGTGCATTATCTTTTCGAGCTCCCTTTCAGGCAGCTGCCCGTGGGCCACAGCTATCTTTGCCGCAGGCACAAGCTTAAGCACATGGTCCGCTACCTTATAAATATCCCCGATCCTGTTATGCACGAAAAAGACCTGGCCATCCCGGTCCAACTCTCTCTTTATAGCGTCCCTTATCAGGCTGTCGCTGGACCGCGCAATAGTGGTCTTTACTGAAAGCCTTTCTTCAGGCGGGGTCTCGATCACGCTAATGTCTCTTATACCTGAAAGGGCCATATGCAGTGTCCTTGGGATAGGTGTTGCAGTGAGGTTCAGCACATCCACATCCCTGCTGAGTTCCTTGATCTTTTCTTTCTGGCTGACCCCGAACTTATGCTCTTCATCCACAATCAACAGGCCGAGCCTGCTAAAGACAACCTTCCGGGACAAAAGGCCGTGGGTCCCTATAATAATATCGATCTCGCCTCTTGCAAGGCTTTTCAGCGTCAGGTCTATCTGCTGTCTGGTCTTGAACCTGCTGATATAGTCTATGGTAACTGGAAAGCCTGAGAACCGTTCCCTGAAAGTTCTGAAATGCTGTTCAGCAAGGATTGTCGTAGGGACAAGCACAGCGACCTGCCGGCTGTCAAAGATCGCCTTGAAGGCGGCCCTCATCGCGACCTCTGTCTTGCCGTAGCCGACATCACCGCAGACAAGCCTGTCCATGGGGACATCTGTTTCCATATTTTTCCTGATCTCTTCTATGGCCTTTGCCTGGTCGGGTGTCTCCTCGTAGGGGAAAAAACTGCCGAATTCCCTGTGAAGCTCGGAGTCAGGGCTAAAGGTAAAACCCCTGGCTATTTTTCTCACCGCATAAAGTGACATGAGTTTCTCTGCGATTTCATGTACTTTTTTCCTGGCCCGCTCTTTTTTACGCTGCCAGGTCTTGCCCCCGAGCTTGTCGGTCTTCGGCGCTGCGCCTTCCTCTGCCCGGTATTTGGATATCATCTGGATATTCTGGACAGGTATGTACAGCCGGCCGTCCTCGTATTCTATCTGCATCAGCTCCAGTTCATCTTCTTCATTGCCTTGTCTTACCGTACCGATGAACCTGCCGATGCCATGTTCCCTGTGGACAATATAATCTCCTGCTGCTATCTCATCGAGCGAGGCCAGGAGTTTGGAGACCCTTGACTTCATGAGAGGCCTGGCAGAGGGCCGCTCCCCGAACAATTCCCTTTCAGTGAGCACCATCAGGCCCTCAAGAAACATCCCGGAAGACAGGGACCCGATCGTAAGACTGATGTGTCCCTGAAAATTGCCAAGCTCTTTCTTTTCTACAAGCGGCAGGATAATGTCCTTCCCCCTGAAGAGGTCCTTAAGTCTTTCAGCCTGGCCGGGCGAAGAGGCCACGATGACCACCCTGTTCTCAACAGAGAGTCTGCCGATCGTCTCTGGGATATCATCCAGGCTCTTTCTTTCCTCCGGAAGAATACCGAGCCCTTTCAGCGAGAGCAGACCTGCATCCAGGTTGCCGTACTGTCGACACCTGCCTTCTCTTTCATCAGCAGGTCCCTCTGCAGCCTCAAAGGAATATCTAGAAAGAAACCTGGCAGTTTCAGGCAAGGCCGCATCTTCCTCCGGGTAATAGAGACAGAAGAATTTTTTCCCCTCGACCACCGAAGAAAGAAGCAGGGTCGCTTCAGGCTCGGAAGCGGGCAGAAGAAATAGTGTCTCGGAATCTTCTTTGGACCTCTGAGTTTCAACCTCGAACGTCCTGAGCTGCTCGATTTCATCACCGAAAAACTCAATGCGATATGGGTCCGATGCTGTCGACGGATAGATGTCCGTGATCCATCCTCTCCTGCTGTATTCGCCTTTTTCAACGACAATATCAGCCTGCCTGTAGCCAAGCAGAATAAGCAGTCCCTCGAAAGTGGTCCGGTCTAATGTATCGCCCTTTTTTATGAGTAAAGAATTGGCCTCAAGGCCCTTTCTGTCCCACAGCGTTGTGAGCAGGTTTGCTGAAGACGTTGCGACCGAGTCTGTTGTTTTGAGTTGGTACATTATCCCGGCCCTTCTGCCCGAGGAAGCTGCACCGTTTCTGTCAGGCAGAAAAACTATCTCCCCTCCCGGAAAAATGTCCCGGTAAAAGTCCATGTCCCTTTTCAGGATTTCAGCGCGTGCCTCGTCTTTCTCTACCGCAATAAACGGGGCCTCTGCGAGGCTGAGCAACAAGGCGGCAGATGAGCCTGTAAGGTTATATATACCAGCATCCTGAGAAAGGAGTTGCCGGAAATATTCTTTTATGGAAAAAAAGGGGTTCATGCTGTTATCTATTAGGATTGCCGGGTTTATTCATAAGTTTTCTCGAATGACGACTGGACGCTGTATTTGAGCGGCCTTATTTGGTCCGATATTCATACAGTAGGAAATTGATCTACCCTGCGGCAGAGACCGCAGGGAATCTAATGCAAGGAAATTTTTTCATCTTTATTCGCTCGCTAAGACCCCGTGGCAAAACCACGGGGAATACGCTCGCTGCCCATTTAATAACAAAGAGGCCAAATATCCCGAAAGCTTTCGGGATCGAAGACCGAGCCTGCCTGCCGGTAGGCAGGAATGAGCGAAAATGCTGTGTCCTGTCGCTGCCATTATAGTTATGAATAATCCGGGTTAATGATCGGAGACTAATCTCTCATACTTAATATCTTCTCTATGATCCCCGTGGTAGAAACACCTTTTATATACGGAAGGCTGTATGTCTCTTTCGCGATATCAGACCCTATGATCTCCTCTTTCTTCCAGTCTCCGCCTTTGACCAGAATGTCCGGCTTCACGACTTTTATCAGACTGTAAGGGGTAGTTTCATGAAACACGACCACATAATCGACTGCAGTGAGAGCGGCCAGCACCTCTGCCCTGTTTTTTTCAGGATTTAACGGCCTTCCGGGCTTTATGGCGGAGACAGACCTGTCAGAGTTCAGGCCGACGATCAGCACGTCCCCGAGCCTTCTGGCCTGCTTCAAATATTTGACATGTCCCACGTGAAGGATATCAAAACAGCCGTTGGTAAAGACGATCTTCCTTCCTTCGGCCCTGAGCCTGGCAGCCATTTTTTTTATGGCATCTTTGTCGAGTATCTTTTTCACGCGATCACATTACCCCCCCCCAAAAAAAAATTCATTTAGCAGGGGCATGGATGGCTGAAAAGTATTTTGTCCCGACAAGGAGTCGGGATTGAAATTAAAAGACTTTGAAGTCATTTATGCCCATGCTTATGAAAATCATTATCATTTGGGGGGGGAAGCGCCAGGAGTTTTGCTATCGCCTTTTCTACCATGGCCCTGTCACCCTTATAACTGACTTTTTCCAGAGCAGCTTCCAGTGAAAACCAGGCGGCCTCATCGACCTCGACGTCGTGCCCGTCCGTATCACCGCTTACATATTCCATTAGATAGAAATGCACTGTCTTCCTGCACTTTAAATTCTCTCCTTTTATATAGTACCAGTAGTTTATTTCACCAAGTGTATCGATGATCCTGCCTGTAAGCCCTGTCTCTTCCCTGACCTCTCTTACTGCCGTCTCTTCCGTAGTTTCTCCCTTGTCGACTATCCCCTTAGGCAGGCACCAGGCCTGCCCGTTCTTCACGGAAATAAGGACTATCTGAAGACCGCTTTCATTTCTTCTGTATATGACGCCTCCGGCAGAGGTCTGTTTCGTAAGGGAAGCAGGTTTCATTTACAGATCACTGGGGAATAACACCCATATAGAACTAATAGGGCCATTCACAAAGCCACGAATCTCACCCTCCCCTTCATCCCCTCCCCTCAAGGGAGGGGAACAAAAATTGGGAGAATCTCCATCCAGGGACAAGGAAATATTACACCCCTCTCCCCTTGAGGGAGAGCCTGCCTGTCCGGTAGGCAGGGGCGAGGGTGAGGGGGCCTTATCTATGGACTCCTCAATTTCAGACACATATTTCATAAAGTCTCCCCGGCTTCCGTAACAGCGTCAAGAACATTCTTCCGCAGCCTCAGCGGTTTCATGTTCTGGCCGACGCAGCCGAGTTTCACTGTGACCTCGACAAGTTTTTCCTTGCTAAGGTCACGACTGATGGTATGCCTGAAAACTATGGATGCAGGTCCGACCCTGTCGACAGTCGTTTCTATCGCCAGTATGTCTCCGTATCTGCCGGGAGAGAGATATTTCAGGGCCGCCTCGGCAACCACAAAATATACCCCCTCAGCCATCAGCTTTTTGAGGTCCACTCCCTTCGACTCCAGGAACTCAGTCCGTGCACGTTCCACATACCTGAGATAGTTTGCGTAATAGACAACGCCGCCGCAGTCAGTGTCCTCATAATATATCCGTATCTTAAGCGTATGGGCCATTACTGGAACATCTTCCCTGCAAAAAGTCTCACGATGTCGTTATAAAAAGCAAAAGCCATTAAAGACAGGAGCAGAACAAGCCCCACCCTCTGGGCGATCATGATCACATTTTCATTGAGTGGCCTCCTCCTCACTGCTTCAATGCCCAGGAACAGTATATGTCCGCCGTCCAGAATGGGTATAGGCAGGAGGTTCAGCACGCCGAGATTGATGCTGATGACTGCCATAAAGGTAAAAAAGTTCAAAGCGCCCTGAGAGGCCTGCTCTCCTGCCATCTGGAATATCATAATCGGTCCGCCTATTGTATTTGAAGGGATCACCCGCTGAATGAGCTTCACCATCGAGATCAAGGTGAGCGCTGAAATGTCCCAGGTCCTCTTCAGTCCGAGCGACACAGCCTCAGGAAGACCGTATTTTTTTATGAAATCGTTCCCCTCAGGCTTTATCCCGATAAGTCCTATCGCCTTTTCCTCTCCGTCAGGGGTCTTATAGGTCTCCTTCTTCGGGGTTATAGTCATATCCATCAACTGACCGGCCCGCTGTATTTTGAACCTGAGCGGCTTCTCTGGACTCGCATGTATCAGCGCCGTCAT
>Ga0316616_100000541_pt1 | contig 12495 bp, 10 predicted proteins | sample OWC_Aug_M1_C1_D1_FD_207660 | JGI IMG/M metagenome (GOLD analysis project Ga0316616, IMG submission 207660) | Wetland soil microbial communities from Old Woman Creek delta, Ohio, United States - OWC_Aug_M1_C1_D1_B | ecosystem: Environmental > Terrestrial > Soil > Wetlands | place: USA: Ohio... | reverse complement strand
CCCTGCTCGCCGCAGCAGGAGACGAGGGTGTGGATGTCGAGGAACGGCGTCGGGAGGAGCGACGTGCCGTTCCAGATCCGGATGGTCCCGGTCTGCTCGGTGATGAAGAGCCGGCCCGAGCCGTCTCCGGCGTTCGTGATCGCGACCGGAGACGTCAGGCCCGAGGTGATGACGGGCTGCAGCGCGATCGGCGGCGGCCCGACGACGGCCGCGGCGTCACTGGACGCCGCGAAGAGCGGGACGAGAAACGCCAGCGCGAGAGCCAGGCGGGAACCGGACGGTCCGCAGATCGGGAGCGATACGTTCATGAGAATCCGCCCATGGAAGTGGTTCCGACGGGCCCGAACCCACGGATTCCGCGGACCCGTCGAAAACGGGAGCGCCCGCCGGGGTCGGCGGGCGCCGGGAACGGGAGGCTGACTGGGGCGACTACGGGAACTGGAGGCCGAGAGCCTTGGCGAGGAAGACGGCCATCTGGGCGCGGGTGACGTTCGACTCCGGCTCGAACGTGGTGGGCGTGACGCCCTGCGTGATGCCGGAGGCCTTCAGCGCCTCGATGTACTGGAAGGCCCAGTAGCTGGTCGGAACGTCGGTGAAACTGGCCACGCCGGGCGCCGGGGAGACCTGGAGCTTGTACCCGATGATGACCCCGGCCACCTTCGTCAGCCCGTCCTGCGTGGTGGGCTCGGCGAGAGCGGTGAACTGGTTGTTGAAGTTGTCGACGACGAGATTATCCGACGTGAGATCGACGCTGACCAACCCGATGCTGGTGCTGGCGCCCGCTATGGTTGAGCAGATGAAGCCGTTCTGACACGAGGGGTTGACAGAGGGGTGGTACGTGCAGCCGCTACCCGTCCAGGGGCACGTGGTCAGGCTGGCGAAAACGCGGCCCGTGGTCGAGTTGTCGTAGTAGTCCAGCTCCATGTAGACGACTTTCGCGCCGCCGGGGAGGTTGATGCGGGCGTTCATGTCCACCCCGCCGGAGGTTGTCCAGCGCGGCCCGCGCCCGAAGTTGTCGCTGTTGTAGCCGGTGTTGCTAAAGGGGAAGAACGCGCTTCCGGGAATCATGTAAAAGGAGGTTGCCGTGGTGCCGTAGGTGTCGGTCAGCTCGGGGAGAGGGTGGTTCGGGATCGCCACCTGTTCGGGCACCGCCGGCGCCGGGACGTCGGAGGCGTTCTGGGCCGTCGCCGGTCCTGCGGTCAGGGCCGCGAAGACGAGAACCGCCAGGAAGAACCCCAAGGACGACTTCTTCATCTCACCTTCCTCCTTCTTGTCGATCGGGTGTTGCGGGATTCCGTTCGAACGACGCGCCTCTTTCTCTTCGGCGGGGGGAACGGGCTGCGAAGCGGCCGTCGGCTCCGTCGGCCGGGTGCGCGGAACCGTCCCCCCCGGTACGGCCGCGAACTCAACTGCAGCTCATTCTGCTCCTTTTCGACCGGGTGTCAACGGCCGCCGGGGGTGGCGCGGGCCTGGGGAGTCGGTGACGGGGAGGGAGTGGCGGCCTTCGAATCGAACAGCCCCGGCGGAAGGGGCTGGTTCACTCGGAGCGACTCGATGCGAAGCGTCGAGTCGAGTTCCTCCCCGGCGAACGTGTCCACGTAATATGGACAGACAAGACCGTCCAAGGTCCGGAAATCGGAATAGCGGAGGCGGATCCGCTTCTTCGTCCCGTCAGCCGAAGGCGTGGGGGTCTCCCAGGAGAGCTCCACGACTTTGTGATCCGCGTCGAGGACGGCCTCCGTCGTCTCGCCGGCGAGCCGGAACAGGAGCGTTTCACGTGGCGCTCCGTTCCGCTCGACGGGATCGCCCGCGGCGACCCGGAAGAGCTTGTGGCGGCGCGCCTTCAGGAGGGAGAGGGGGGTCCGCATGGCGCTCTCCTCGAGCTGCTGCTTTTCCCAAGACGGCAGCTCCACCAGCCCCGTGGGGCCCGTCACCCAGGCCCGGGCGGGCGTGAAGGTCGTCGAAATGGTGGTGCCGTTCGGAAAGACGACCTCCCGCCGCAGCTTGTCGGGGTAGAGGAAGGTGGTCGTGACCGTCGCCTCGAGGGTGCCGCCGGGCGATTTCATCTGCAGCTTACCGGTCGAGACGAGGGTCGTGACGGCGTCCACCACCGCCGTCCCTCCCGTCGCCGCGACGACCTTCTCCAGGAGCCTCCAGGAGGGCGATTCCGGAACCATGACGTTGGCCCACTGGTACTTCTCGACGACAGCCGGCGTCGGCAGGACCATCATCGACGCCGGCGTCCGGGCGGGGTCTGCGGCGGTCGCAGGGGCCGCGCCGGCTGCCCGGGAAGAAGGGGGCGGCGGAGCGCACCCCGTGACGAACAGCAGACCTGCGGTCGCGATGGCCAGCGTACGTCGGGGGATAGAGGATCGCATCCGGTTCCTCCGGCGACCTAGAACGAGAAGAGCCCGATGGCGATTGCGACGATGACGAGGACAACCAGCGACTTCTTCATGGCCTCTCCCTGCATTCCTCTGGGACAGTCTCTCGACCGGATTCTCCTCTTCCAAGGACGGGTCAGCGTGGCGCGAGCGTCCCGGTCGTTGGGGGCGCCGGGCCGGGCTTCGCGAAGAGCTCGGCGGGGACCTCCTCGTTAACGCGGACCGATTCCAGCTGGCTCGTGGAGACCTTCTCGTCAGCCACCCAGCCCATCGACGCGAACGGATACGTGAGCCCGCCAACGGTCCGGAAGTCGGAGTAGTTGACGCGGATCCACACCTTCTTCGAGGGGTCGACGGGAGAAGGCCCGGTCCAGACGATCTGCACGATCCGCCCCTCGGGATCGAGGGAAAGCCGGGTCTCCTCGGAGCCGATCCTGACCACGAGGGGGGCCCCCGGCATTCCGGGGAGAAGTGGGCCGGGGTACGAGGCCCGGAAGAGCCGGCCATACCGGGACTTGAGGAGCGTCAGGGGAAGCCGGATGGCGCCCGCTTCGAATTGCTCCCTGTCCGCCTTTTCCATCTCGAACGTTCCGAGGAAGCCGGTGATCCAGGCCGCTTCCGGCGTGAGAACCGTCGAAACCGTGCCGCCCGAGAGCGTGACGTCCCTCCGGACGCTCGCCGGGTAGAGGATCGTCGTGGTGACGATGGCCGGGTATTCGCCGAGCGGGGAGCGCTGCTGCTGTTTCGAGGTCAAGACGAGAGAGCGGACGCCATCGACGGCGGCCGCTCCTCCCATCGCCGTGACGGCCTTGTCGACCAGCTTCCAGGCGGTCTCGAACTCCTCGGGCTTCTGGTCGGGCCATCGGGTTCTCGCGTCGGGCGTCGGAGACGGAGCGGGGGTGCGGGCCGGCCCCGACTCGGCGCGCTTCGCCGCCGCGGAAACGGATGCGGAGGGCTGCGAGCTGCAGGCGGAGAGGAGGAGAAGCCCCGCCGCGGCGAGGACTCCGGACCCGGACGTGCGAGAGACCTTCATCTGCTGCCGTTCCCCTTCCCTGGACCGTGTCCGCTCCTATCCTACGGGACGGCCCGCCCGCTCACGACCCGACCGCCAGCAGGCTGTGGTACGTCCCGACGACGTCGAGAGCGGCGTACCGGGCGGCGCGGGCACGGCCCCCTTCGGCCAGCGTCGCGCGGGTCTGGCCGCTCTTCCAGAGGAGCTCGAGGGCATCGCTGATGGAGGATTCGTCCTCCGGCTCGAAGAAGAGGGCGGAATCGCCGGCGACTTCGCGAAGGACGGGGAGGTCGGAGCAGGCCACGGGCGTCCCGAGCGCCATCGCCTCGAGGACGGGCATTCCGAACCCTTCGTAGAGCGACGGGAAGACGAGAAGGCGTGCGCTGCGGATCAGTGCCCAGGCTTCTCGTTCGGGGAGATACGGGAGGAAGACGACGCGGTCGTCGACCTTCGCCGCGGCGGCCAGCTGACGGAGGGAGTCGAGCGACCGGAAGAAGTCGCCGCAGAGGACGAGCTTCGCCTCTTCCATCCGACGGCTGGCCCGCGCGAACGCCCGGATCAGCCTCTCGTGGTTCTTGTGCGGCCAGGCGTTCGCCGGGTAGAGGAGATAGGAGCCGGCGACGATCCTCGGGTCGGAGGGAGGGCCGCCGGGCGCGCCCGCGCGAAGGTCGGCAAGGCCGACGGTGTTCGGGACGGCGATGATCCGGTCGCCGGGGACGCCGAGGCGCCCGAGGGCCTCCGCCCGCGCGGTCTCCGAGACCGCGACGATCAGGTCGACGCGCCGGAGGTCGGACCGGAAAGCGCGCCGCCGGCGTTTCTCCGCGTCGGAGAAGAACCGGGGAAACGTCAGTTCCTGGAAGCCGTCGTGGATGACAGCGACGTGGAGGAGCCGCGGCTCGTGAAAGGCGGCGCTTCCGAGCGGGCTGAAGAGGATCCCGGCGCCGCTCTTCGTCAGGGACGCGGCGTCGGGCAGGACGCGCGCGAGCAGGTCCGGCAGTCGCCGCACCTCCCGCCGGAGCCGGCGCGGCTCCTCGACGTCGAGGCCGGGGCCGAGCCGATGGAGGATCGCGCCCGCCGCGATCAGGCCGGAGACGGCGCTCGCGGCGGCCGGCTTCACGAGAAGGTGGTACTCGTGGGCGTCCGGGCGGGCCAGCAGGGCGCGGAGGAGACGGAGGACGAGGAGGGCGGCCCCGCCGTTGGAGCCGTCGGGCGCGAGCGGTGCGAGGTCGACGAAGACCTTCTGGGGCGCGCCGGGGGCCACGCCGTCACTTTGGCACAATCGGCAGGCGATGGCGCGAATCCTGATCACGGGGATCACCGGGCAGGACGGGTCGTACCTGACCGAGTCGCACCTGGCCTCGGGGGACGACGTCCACGGGATGGTCCGGCAGTCGAGCCTCCTCCAACGGACGCGGCTCGACGCCCTTCCCGCCCTTCAGGCCGCGAAGCGGGACGGCCGTCTCAGGCTTCACTACGCCGACCTGATGGACACGAGCAGCCTCGTGGCCCTCGTGCGAAGGGTGAATCCCGACGTCGTCTACCACCTCGCGGCTCCCAGCCACGTCGGGATCTCCTTCGACATGCCGGAATACACGGCCGAGGCGACGGGCCTCGGGACGCTCCGGCTCCTGGAGGCGATCCGGCAGGTGGCCCCCCGTTGCCGCTTCTTCTTCGCCGGAACGAGCGAGATCTTCGGGGAGCCGCTCGAGGCGCCGCAGACCGAGACGACGCCGATGGCGCCGGTCAACCCCTACGCCGCCGCGAAGGTCTATGCCCTGAACCTCGTCCGGATCTACCGGAAGGCGTACGGCCTCCACGCCTCGGTCGGCATCCTCTTCAACCACGAGAGCCCGCGGCGCGGCGAGAACTACGTCACCCGGAAGATCGCGCGGGGCGCCGCGCGGATCGCCCGGGGCCTCGAGAAGGAGCTGCACCTCGGGACGCTCGAACCGCGGCGCGACTGGAGCTACGCCCCCGACATGGTCGACGGCATCCGGCGGATCGTGGAAGCGGCCCGGGGGGACGACTACGTCCTCGCCTCCGGCACGTCCCGGTCCGTCGGCGACTTCTGCGAAGCGGCCTTCTCCCGCGTCGGCCTCGACTACCGGGATCACGTCGTTCTCGATCCCCGCTTCCGGCGTCCCCTCGACATTTCGGAGACGCGGGGGGACGCGTCGAAGGCGCGGCGCGAGCTGGGATGGGCGCCGAAGACGACGTTCGAGGAGCTGGTGAGGATCATGGTCGACGCGGAGAGGGCGGCTCTGGACCGGCCGGCGGAGAGCGTCTGACGGAGACCCCCACCGTCATCGTCCCGGCCTTCCGCCGCCCGGAGGCCTCGCGCCGGACGCTGGCGTCGCTCTTCGCGGCGGGGGCGGAGCGGGTCCTCTTCGTCGACGACGAGGGGAGCGCGTCGGGCGGGGAGCTGGCCCGCGAGTTCCCCGGCGTCGAGGTGATCCGGACCGCGGCGCCGTCGTGGTGGACGGGCTGCATCGTCCTCGGCGTCACGCGCGCCCTCGAGCGGGGAGACCGGGCCGTCCTCCTCTTCAACCAGGACGTGGCCTGCGCGGAGGACTACTTCGACCGGCTGGCGGAGGCGGTCGCGCGCTTTCCCGGGGCGCTGATCGGGAGCGCGGTCCTCTACGCGCACGATCCGGGGCGGGTCTGGTCGGCCGGAGGGGCCGTCGAATGGTGGAGGCGCGGGATCCGGGGCCGGCACCACGGGGAGAGCGTCTCGGCCCTGCCCGCGGAGCCGTTCGAAGCGGACTGGCTGTTCGGCATGGGGACGTACGTACCGTGCGAGGCGTTCCTCGAGGTCGGCCTTCCCGACGCCGGGACGTTTCCGCAGGCCTGGGGCGACGTCGACTTCACGCTCCGGGCGCGCCGGGCGGGGTACCGGATCGTCGTGGAGCCCCGGGCCCGGCTCTTTCACGAGGTCGGGGACTACGACCCGCGGGTCGCCGGAGCGCCCGACGTCCGGACCTACCTCGGGTGGCTGGGGGACGAGAAGCACAATCTCTCGCTCTCGGCGCACGCCGCCCTCTGGCGGCGGCACGGACCGAGGCTCCTCTGGCCCTTCTCGCTGGCGCTCCGTGTCGCCGTCCTTCTGGCGAACTTCGTCCGGATCCGCCTCCGCTTTCCGGAAGCGCCCGGCCATGAGTGACGCCCGGCTTCCGGCGATTTCCCTCGTCACCCCCTCCCTGAACCAGGGGAGGTACATCCGGGCGACGGTCGAGAGCGTCCTCTCGCAGGACTACCCGGCGCTCGACTACTTCGTCCAGGACGGCGGGTCGACGGATGGGACGCTCGGGATCCTCCGGTCGTACGAAGGGCGGGTCGCCTTCGTCACCGAGAAGGACCGGGGGCAGGCCGACGCCATCAACCGCGGCCTCCGGAGGGCGCGCGGCGAGGTCCTCGGATACCTGAACAGCGACGACGTCCTCGCGCCGGGCGCCCTCCGCGCCGTCGGCGAGGCCTTCGCGGCCCGCCCGGAGATCCTCTTCGTCTGGGGGCGGGCGACCTACGTCGACGCCGAGGGGAGGCGGCTCACGCCCTATCTCGTCCGCCCCGACGCCCTCGAACGGCTCGCCGACGCCTGCTTCGTCGCGCAGCCCGCAGCGTTCTTCCGGCGGAAGGTCCGGGAGGAAGTGGGGGAATTCGACGAGACGCTTCACCACACGATGGACTACGACTACTGGCTCCGGATCGCCGCCCGCTACGGGCCGTCGTGCGGCCTCTTCCTCGACCGGGAGCTGGCCGGAGCCCGGATGCACGAGGACGCGAAGACGGTGGCGGGATGGGACCGCGCGCTCGACGAGATCTTCGACCTCGTGAAACGCCGGACCGATTTCGTCTCCCTCTGGTGGTGCGTGGCGAAGTGGGACCACCGGCTCGACGGCCGGAACCAGGCCACGGACCCGCACCCGGTTCCGTGGCGCGCCTACCCGCCCGCCATCCTCGAGTTCCTTCGCCGGAACCGGCCGGGACACTGGAGGCGCGGTCTCTCCGGCGCCTTCCGGGGCTTGGGGAAGCGGTTCGCGGGGGGCTAGCGCCCCGGAAGCTCGGCCGGCGCCCCCGCCGGCTTGTGGACCATCGTCCCGCCGAGGTGGCCGGCGAGGCCGATGAGCGCGGCGGCGAGAAGGGCGGCGAGCGCGGCGGGGAGGACGGGCCTCTTCGGGTCGCGGCTCCGCCAGGCCAGGCCGAAGGAGACGAAGACGGCGGCGGCCGCTCCGAGCGCGGCAAGGGCGTGCCGGTAGAGGACCCCGTCCTCCGCGTCCGGCTTCGGCAGGAGGCTGCCGGGCGCGAGGCCGTCGAGGGTGAGGGCCCATTCGCGGCCGCTCCAGATCAGGACCGGAGTGCCGAGAAGGGCGACGCCGAGGAGGAGGAGCCCCCCGACCCGCCAGGGGACGCTCGCCTCGGCCTGTCCCTTCGCGGTCAGGGCGGCCGCCACGACGAGAGCGCCGGCGGCGAACATGGCCGCGGCGATCGGGAAGTGCGCGGCGGCGGGATGAACGGGCAACCCGAAGAACTGCGGCATGACCCCCCTCTGGTCCATACTCGGCGCCCCGCGGGATGATCGCCCGGGGAGAGCGCACGGAACCGATGGACTCGATTGTCATTCGCGGCGCCCGCGAGCACAACCTCAAGAACATCTCGCTCACGATCCCGCGGGGAGCGCTCATCGTCCTGACGGGGGTCTCCGGGTCCGGGAAGTCGTCGCTCGCCTTCGACACCCTCTTCGCCGAGGGGCAGCGGCGCTACGTGGAGTCGCTCTCGGCCTACGCCCGGCAGTTCCTCGAGCAGATGGAGAAGCCCGACGTCGACTCCATCGAGGGGCTCTCCCCCGCCATCTCCATCGAGCAGCGGACGACCTCGAAGAACCCGCGCTCGACGGTCGGGACGGTGACGGAGATCTACGACTACCTCCGCCTCCTCTACGCCTCGATCGGGAAGCCGCACTGCCCCTCGTGCGGGAAGGAGATCGCGGCCCAGACGATCCAGCAGATGACGGACCGGATCCTCGGGATGCCCGAGGGGACGCGCCTCCTCCTTCTCGCCCCGTACGTCCGCGGGAAGAAGGGGGAGTACCGGCGGCAGATGGCGGAGCTCGTCCGGCAGGGGTTCCTCCGCGCGCGGGTGGACGGGGCGATGGTGGACCTCGAGTCGCCGCCCGACCTCGACAAGCAGAAGAAGCACACGATCGAGATCGTCGTCGACCGGCTCGCCGTGAAGCGCGACGACGAGACGCGCCGGCGGCTCGCCGACTCGCTCGAGACGGCGACGAAAGTCGCGGGGGGCCTCGTGACGGTGGCGGCCGTGAAATCGGAAGGCGGGCCGACGGAGGACGAGGTCCTCTCGACGTCGTACGCCTGCCCCGACTGCGGGACGTCGCTTTCGGAGATCACGCCGCGCCTCTTCTCGTTCAACTCCCCCTTCGGAGCCTGCCCCGACTGCAGCGGGCTCGGAGCGGTGAAGAGGGCCGACCCGGAGCGGATCGTCCCCGACCCGGAGCTCTCGATCGAGGACGGGGCGATCGCCCTCTTCAAGCCGGGCTCCTCGGCCTGGCGCCTCCGCCAGATCGAGCAGCTCGCGAAGGCGGTGAAGTTCCCGCTCGACGTGGCGTGGAAGAAGCTCCCGAAGGAGGTCCGCGACCTCGTCCTCTTCGGCTCGGGCGACCGCGAGATCAGGTGGCGCTGGAAGTCGGAGAAGGGGCAGTACGTGTGGTCCTCCTCCTACAAGGGGCTCGTCCCGATCCTCGAGGAGAAGTACAAGGAGCTGGCGAGCGACGACCTGCGCCTCGAGCTGGAGGCGTTCTTCTCCTCGACCCCGTGCGCCGCCTGCGGCGGCCGCCGGCTGAAGAAGGAGGCCCTCTCGGTCCTCGTCGCGGGGCGGTCGATCGACGAGCTGGCGAGCCGGACGCTGGAGGAGACGCAGGAGTTCTTCGCGCGGTTCTCCCCGACGAAGCGGGAGGGGGAGATCGCCGGAAAGATCCTGAAGGAGATCCGGGACCGCCTCGGATTCCTGAACGACGTCGGGATCGGCTATCTCTCTCTCGCCCGCGCGTCGGCCACCCTGTCGGGAGGGGAGGCCCAGCGGATCCGCCTCGCCACGCAGATCGGCTCGAAGCTGATGGGAGTCCTCTACGTCCTCGACGAGCCCTCGATCGGCCTCCACCCGAAGGACAACCGGAAGCTGATCGACACCCTCCTCGCGATGCGCGACCTCGGGAACACGGTCGTGGTCGTCGAGCACGACGAGGAGACGATCCGCTCGGCCGACCGCGTCGTCGACCTGGGACCCGGCGCGGGGGTCCACGGCGGCGAGATCGTCGGCGAGGGGAAGGCCGACGAGCTCGTCCGTTTCCCGCGCTCGCTCACGGGAAAGTACCTTGCGGGAGAGCTCCGGATCGACGTTCCCGGCACGCGGCGGGCCGGGAGCGGGAAGACCCTCTCCGTCGTCGGCGCGCGGCAGAACAACCTGAAGAACCTGACCGTGAAGTTCCCGCTCGGGGTCTTCACGGCCGTGACGGGGGTCTCCGGGTCCGGGAAGTCGACGCTCGTCAACGACATCCTCTTCCGGGCCGCGGCGCGCGCCTTCCACGACTCGACGGAGAAGCCGGGGCTCCACAGCCGGATCGACGGCCTCGCCCACCTCGACAAGGTGATCGACATCGACCAGTCGCCGATCGGCCGGACGCCCCGCTCGAACCCGGCGACCTACACGAACCTCATGAGCCCGATCCGGGAGCTGATGGCCCAGGTGCCGGAGGCCCGGATGCGCGGCTACGGCCCGGGGCGCTTCTCGTTCAACGTGAAGGGGGGGCGGTGCGAGAGTTGCGGAGGCGGGGGGCAGATCGCCATCGAGATGCACTTCCTCCCCGACATCTACGTCACGTGCGACGTCTGCGGCGGGAAGCGATACAACCGCGAGACGCTCGAGGTCCGGTACAAGGGGCTGAACATCGCCGACATCCTCGCCCTGACGGCCGAGCAGGCCGCCGAGGTCTTCGCGAACGTCCCGGCGATCCGGGGCGTCGTGACGACGCTGAACGAGGTCGGCCTCGGGTACATCCACCTCGGCCAGAGCGCCACGACGCTTTCGGGGGGCGAGGCCCAGCGGGTGAAGCTGGCGCGGGAGCTGGCCCGGAAGGCGACGGGGCGGACGCTCTACATCCTGGACGAGCCGACGACGGGCCTCCACTTCGACGACGTCAAGAAGCTCCTCGCGGTGCTCCACGCCCTGGTCGACCGGGGGAACACCGTCATCGTCATCGAGCACAACCTCGACGTCGTCAAGACGGCCGACTGGGTCGTCGACCTGGGGCCCGAAGGGGGGGCGCGGGGGGGCGAGGTCGTGGCGGAAGGGGCCCCCGAAGCGGTCGCGGGCTCGCCCGGCTCGGCCACCGGTCGCTTCCTCGCGGACATCCTTCGCCCGCGCGGCGGCAACCGTGGGAGATGAAACCGGGGACCGTCTCGACTAAAATTCAGAATTCACTGTGCTGACGGGCTTTAACACCGACATCAAGCACGACGAGCGCGTCTACCACGTGCAGACGGAGGATCGCGGCCTGTCGAACCCCGTCGTGGAGTCGCTCGTCTACGTCGGGGGCGAGATCCTCCTCTCGAAGAAGAGCCCGTACGACAAGCACGTCCACGGCGACAAGATCGATGAGAAGGCCGTCCGCGAGATGATGGACTTCCAGCACCGCCGGATCATCGAGGCGATCCGGAGGGGGCGGTTCGACGCGAAGAAGCCGGGGGAGACGATTCTCGACCTGGGGGAGGAGACCTTCCCAACCCCTCCCGGCGTCTCTCCGGCCGCCGTGGCCGCGGTGGCGGCGATCCTCTCGGCGCCGGTCGAGCCTCTTCCCGGGGACGTACAGGCCGCGCCGGCGAGGCGAAAGCCCTCCGAGAAATCCGGGGTTCGTCCCGCCGTCAGGCCGGCAGCCGCTCCCGCTCCCGTTCCCACGCCGTCGGCCGAGCCGCCTCTTTCGAAGCCGGGGCCGTCCCTGGCGAAGGCGCCGGCTGCGCCGTCCGGTCCCCCGCCCGAACAGCGCATTCCGCTCTCGAAGGCCGCCACCTCCGACTTCGTCGTGGAGACGGTCATCTCGCCCCATCCGGGGACAGGTGCCGCGCCGCCTCCTCAGCCGACCGCCCCGTTCCCGTCGGCGATCTCGCCGGCCGTGAAGCCTCCCGCCACTGCGGCGGGAGAGGGGGGCGAGGCCGCGCCCCGGAAGACCCCCGCTTCGACGTCGGGAGCGAGGACGCTCGACCAGGTCATCGTCGAGTACCTGGCCTCCGAGGCCGCGTCGGAGCGCCTCGAGGTTTCGGTCATGGCGGGGGGGGAGTTCGTCTCCGGGACCACGGTGCCGCTGACCGTCATCGCCTCGACTTCTCTCAGCCGGAAACCGGTGGCGGGGGCGCAGGTGACGGTCCGCGTCGTCTCGACCGGGGGGCCGCCCCAGATCCTCTTCCGGGGGACGACGGGAAACGACGGGCTCGTCAAGACGTCGTGCGCCCTCCCCGAGATCGGAAGCGGGAACGCCGCGCTGATCGTCGTCGCTTTTTCGCCGATCGGAAGCGGCGAGACGAAGTACCTGATCCGGAAGAAGGGGACCTGACGGCGAGGCCGCCTCCGCCGCGCCTCTCCGCTTTCGTGTATATTTCGCCCCCGCCGCCCGGGCCTGACCGGACGGCAGACGGGCCGCTAGCTCAATTGGTAGAGCAAGAGACTCTTAATCTCTGGGTTGGGGGTTCAAGTCCCTCGCGGCTCACCAGAAAGGGTCCGAGGCCGGCGTTCGCGCCGGCCTCTTTTCTTTTCCGGGCGTCTGAACGCCCTTCGGAGGAACGGATGCGCTCCCGATCCCGCCTCGCCCTCGCCGCGCTTCTCGCGGTCGTCTCCCTTCCGGCCGCTGCAGCCCGCCCGATGTCGATCGACGACCTCCTGACGGCCGTCCGCGTCGCCGACCCCCAGCTCTCGCCCGACGGGAAGTGGGTCGCGTTCGTCCGGACCGAGACGGATCCGAAGTCGCTCAAGCGGAACGCCGACCTCTGGCTCGTTCCGGCGGACGGTTCGGCCCCGCCCCGGCCTCTGACGCGGCAC
>Ga0316616_100000540_pt1 | contig 12496 bp, 8 predicted proteins | sample OWC_Aug_M1_C1_D1_FD_207660 | JGI IMG/M metagenome (GOLD analysis project Ga0316616, IMG submission 207660) | Wetland soil microbial communities from Old Woman Creek delta, Ohio, United States - OWC_Aug_M1_C1_D1_B | ecosystem: Environmental > Terrestrial > Soil > Wetlands | place: USA: Ohio... | reverse complement strand
GTTAGCCCGGAGAATTCCCGAAGAGGCCCGTGAATTCTCCGGGCTGAATGACCAATGATCAATTCTGCAAATCCCAATGGCGGAGTGGGTCGGTTGCACAACCAGTCTCCAGCCGAGGAGGGTAGATTCATGGTGAGCAGACGGCAGTGCTCGCGGTGGGTGCTCTGGATCCTGCTGGTGCTGATGCTGTGGCCGGGCATGGCGTGGGCGCAGGCCAAGAACCTCCGGGTCGTGTTCATGGAGTACGACCCGAAGGCCAACCCCTATTACCTCGGCCTCGGGACCGACTTCGAGAAGCAGAACCCCGGGACCAAGGTCGAGGTCGAGATCATCCCCTGGGCCCAGGGACGGGACCGGCTGGTGGTCTGGATCTCCGGCGGGCAGGCCCCGGACCTGGCGCTGGTCGGGACCCGCTGGCTGTACGAGTTCGTGGATATGAAGGCCGTGGAGCCCCTGGATCGCTTCGCCTCCAAGGAGTTCCAGAAGGACTTCTACCCGGCAGTGCTGCAGGGCGGCTACTACCAGGGGCACCTGTACGGCCTGCCCGTGGCCGTCTCGACGAAATCGCTGTACTACCGGACCGACCTGTTCGGCAAGGCCGGCCTCCAGCCGCCCAAGACCTGGGATGAGATGCTCGAGGCGGCCAAGAAGCTGCACGGCAGCGAGGCGTTCGGCATCGGGATCGCCGGGTCCAAGCACTGGCAGACCCTGGACAACTGGACGATGTTCTTCTACACGGCGGGGGGCCGCTACTTCGACGACGCCGGCAAGTGCGCCGTGAACAGCGCGGCCGGGGTCAAGTCCCTGCAGTTCTTCGTGGACCTGGCCACGCGCCACAAGGTCACGCAGCCCGGTCCGGTGGCCCACAACCGCTCCGACATCCAGAACATGTTCGCCGCCGGGAAACTCGGCATGGTCTGGACCGGCCCCTGGTTCTTCGGCATCCTGGACCGGGACCAGCCGAACCTCAAGTACGCCGTGGCGCGAACACCGAAGGGCACGGTCAACTCGACCCAGGTGATGACGGACTCGATGCTGATGTTCAACCAGTCCAAGGACAAGGACCTGGCCTGGAAGTTCCTGGAGTTCATGTATCAGGATCAGCGCCGGCTCGGCTTCGACAAGGCCATGGGGATGCTCCCCGAGAAGCAGGCGGTCGCCAAGGATCCGACCTTCCAGAACGACCCGCGCTGGCGCCAGTTCCTGGAAGAGCTGGACGGCGCCGTGATCTTCCCCAGCAGCGGCGTCTGGGCCAAGGTCTCCGATGTCCTGGTGGTCGCCATCCAGGAAGTCCTGGTGGCCGGCCGCCCGGCGCAGCAGGCGCTGGACGACGCCTGCCGGAAGGTGGACGAGATCACCGGCAAGCGCTGAGTCCGGATCCTGAAGAGCCATGGACGGGAGCAGGGCGCCCGGCGCAGGCGGTGCTCGACCTGGCGGGCGGGGGTCTGTCCTGCGCAGCCTCCGGCGGCACCGGGCGCCCTACCTCCTGCTGGCCCCGAGTCTCCTGCTGCTCCTGGCCATCGTGGCCTATCCCATCCTGGACACGTTCGTCACCGCCTTCTTCAAGACCGACCCGGCCGGCCGGCGGAGCGTCTTCGCCGGGCTCGATCACTTCCGGGGGATGGCCCAGGAGCCCCTCTTCCGGCAGATCCTCGGGCGCACCTTCCTGTGGACCGTCCTGTCGGTCTCGCTCAAGACGCTCGTCGGTCTGGTCGCCGCGCTGCTCCTGCACACCGGGCTGCCCGGGATGCATCTCGCCAGGCTCCTGGTCATCCTGCCCTGGGCCTTCTCGCTGCCCATCGCCGCCATCCTGTGGCGCTGGATCTATGACTCGCAGATGGGGATGCTCAACCTGCTCCTCGCCGCCCTGGGGCTGCCTCCCCAGACCTGGCTGGCGGAGCCCGGCCTGGCGTTCGGCGCGACCCTGACGGTGAGCGTCTGGACGGGCGTCCCCTTCATGGCCCTGGTCTTCCTGGCCGGCCTGCAGGCCATCCCGGAGGAGTTCTACGAGGCCGGCCGGATCGATGGGGCCGGCCGCTGGCAGGAGTTCTGCTGGCTCACCATGCCGCTGCTCAAGCCGACGTTCGCCGTGGCGACGCTGCTGTCCGCGGTCTGGACCTTCAACAGCTTTGTGATCGTCCACGTGATCACGGGCGGGGGGCCGCTCCACGCCACGGATATCCTCGTCACCTACCTGTACAAGACGGCCTTCGAGTGGCTCACCTTCGGCCAGGCCTCGGCCATGGCCCTGGTCATCTTCGTGATCCTGTTCCTCTTCAGCGTGGGCTACATCCGGCTGTACTTCCGCGAGGAGGTGTTGAGCCCATGAGCCTCCTGCGCGCGGGATCCGTCTACATGCTGCTCGGCCTGATCCTCTTCGGGCTGCTGTTTCCGTTCTACGTCATGCTGGTGACGTCGCTCAAGCCCATGAGCGAGATCTTCAGCATTCCCCCGACGTGGCTGCCCAGGGCGCCCACGCTGGCGAGCTACCTGGACGTGTGGCGCGCCGCCCCGCTGGGCCGCTTCTTCCTGAACAGCCTGGTCATCGCCCTGGGGGCGGCCGCGCTGACGCTGCTGTGCGCCGTGCCGGGCGGCTACGCCCTGGCCCGGTACCGATTCCCGGGGCGCACGCTGGTGCTCTACGGGATCCTGGTGACCCAGATGTTCTCGCCCGTGGTCGTCATCATCACGCTCTTCAAGGTCCTGACGGCCTACCGGCTGCTGAACACCTACTTCGCCCTGATCGTGACCAACGCCGCCTTCGCCCTGGCCTTCTCCCTGTGGATGCTGACGGGATTCTTCCAGTCCGTCCCGCGAGAGGTGGAAGAGGCCGGGCTGATCGACGGCTGCACCACCACGCAGGTGGTCTGCCGGATCCTGGTGCCCCTGGCCGCGCCGGGAGTCGCCACCACGGTCATCTACACCTTCATCCTGGCCTGGAACGAGTACATCTTCGCGCTCACCTTCATCTCCAGCACCCGGATGCAGCCCCTGACGGTGGGCCTCGCCTCGTACATCGGCCGCTTCACCATCGAGTGGAATCACCTGATGGCCGGCTCGCTCATGGCGACCCTGCCCGTCATCGTCCTGTTCCTGCTGGTGGAGCGGCACCTGGTGAAGGGGCTGAGCGCCGGCGCCATCAAGTAGGCACGCCCATGGAGCCCGTCCGGATCGGCATCATCGGCACCGGGACCTTCACCCGCGGCAGCCACATCCCGGTCATCACCTCCCTGCCCGCGCTGCGGGTCGCCGCCCTCTGCGATCCGGATGCGGCGTGCCTGGAGCAGGCGGCCGGGCTCCTGCCCGCCCCCGTGCCGCTGTGCGGCGATTTCCACGCGCTGCTGGCGCTGCCCGAGGTGGACGCCGTGCTCGTGGCGACACCCACGCATCTGCACGCCGAGATCGCCATCGCCGCCTTCGCCGCCGGCAAGCACGTCCTGTGCGAGAAACCCCTGGCTCCCCGGCCCGAGGGCCTGCGCGCGCTGCTGGAGGCCTGGCGGGCGTCGGGCCGGGTGCTGCAGGTGGGCTACGTCTACCGCTACGCCCCCATCTTCCAGCGGATGCGCGCCTGCATCGAGGCCGGCGAGATCGGCCGGCCGCGCATGATCTGGGCGCACGAGTTTCGCGCGGCGTTCTACACGCCGTGGCGATACGATGCCCGGATCTCCGGGGGCACCCTGGTGGAGAAGTGCTGCCACCACTTCGACCTCTTCCAGTGGATGCTCGGGGCGCCGGCGGTGACGGTGGCGGGGGTTGGGGGCCAGGCGGTGGTGAGGCCCGGGGCCGAGGTCGAGACCATCGTCGGTGGCCGCCTGCGGGTGCCGGAGACCGATCTGCTGGACCACGCCTGGATTCTCACGGAGCACGCGAACGGCGCCCGGGGCTCGCTGGGGCTGAGCCTGTTCTCACCCCACGGTCCCTACGGGCGCTCGGACGCGGACCTGGAAAGCCTGGACGTGGGCGTGATCGGAGACCAGGGGAAGCTCCTCGCCTACGTCCGCCGCCACGAGCTGCGCTTCTGGGACCGGGGCGGGGACGGCGCGCGCGTCGAGCGCGTCGAGCCGCCGACAGGGCAGCCGCAGGGATGGCACGCGGGCGGGCGGGAGCAGTGGGAGCAGTTTGCGCGGTCCGTCCGGACCGGGGAGCGCACCCCTGCCGATGGCATTCTCGGGGTCCAGGGGCTGCTGCCCGCCTTCGCGGGCGAAGCCGCGATCCGCGAAGGCCGGGTCGTCTCGCTGGAGGCGATTGCGTTCGGTGCCGGGCTCCGATGGCCAGAGATCCTGTGAATCACAGGCCGCTGAAAAAGGCCCATCTGTCCGCCGCAGGCGGATTGGCCCGCTCGGGCACTCGCTGCGGCGTACCAGGAGTACGCCTCACTCGGCCCGTCGCGTGCCGCCTTGCATCTGGACCTTTTTGAGCAGCCTGAGCTACAGCGGGTTCCTCGAGCGGCCGCTGAAAGAAGACCCACCGACTCTGAGTTCGCCGCTCCAGGTCGTCCGAATCCCAGCCAATAGCCATCGAAACTGTTGAATTTCTCAGCAGCATGAAGGCACAATAGCCGCAGTGCGTCCCCGGCGCCGACGCCTCCGGGTGCAGCATCCCTGGTGGACTCGTGGAGGAGTTCTCCAGGTGGGATGCGGCGGGCAGCCCCGGCAGGAGGGCTCAATGCGGTGGAGCGGTAGCCTCCAGACGAAGCTCATGGTGGCGGTCTGCAGCGTGGCTACGCTGACGATGGGGACGTGGGTGTACCTGAACATCCGCTCGTCTCAGCGCAACCGGGTCGAGGGCATGATCCGGGAGGTCAATCAGTTCAGCGATACCGTGAAGCGGAGCACGCATTATGCCATGCTCCTGAACCGGTGGGGGGACGCCTTCCAGATTATGGAGACCATCGGAAGGCAGGAGGGTATCAACCGGGTCCGGGTCTTCAACAAGGAAGGGATGATTCTGTACTCGACGGACAAGGCGGAGGTGGGCAAGTCCGTGGACAAGCGTGCGGAGTCCTGCTACGCCTGCCACGCCGCCGAGCGCCCCCTGGAACGCTTGCAGCTGGCCGACCGGACCCGGATCTTCCCGGGATCGAATGGGCATCGCCTGCTGGGCATGATCACGGCGCTGTATAACGAGCCGGGGTGCTCCGAGGGCTGCCACGTCCATGCCCCGACCACGCGCGTACTGGGCGTCCTGGACATCACCATGTCCCTCGAGCGCGTGGACCGCGAGATCGCGGAGATCTGGTGGAACCGCGTCGCGTCCGGGGCGCTCACCATCGTCGTGCTGGCGGCCCTGCTGACCATCATCGTCCGACGCGGCGTCGTCCGACCCGTGCGTGCGCTGGTCGAGGGGACGCGGCGCGTCGGCGAGGGGGACCTAGGCCACCGGCTCCCGGCCGGGAGCCGGGACGAGCTCGGGGTCCTGGCCTCTTCCTTCAACCAGATGACGGGATCGCTGCAGAAGGCCCAGGCAGAGCTGGACGCCCTGGTGCAGACCCTGGAGCAGCGGGTCGAGGAACGCACCCGCGAGCTGCAGGAGGCCCAGGCCCTGTTGGTGCAGACCGAGAAGCTGGTATCGCTGGGGAAGCTGTCCGCGTCCATCGCCCACGAGATCAACAATCCGCTCTCGGGCATCTTGACCTACGCCAAGCTCCTGAGCCGGAAGCTGCGCACGGGGCCGCCCGACGCCGAAGGAATCCAGACCGCGCTGCAGCAGCTTGCCCTCATCGAGCGCGAGACCCAGCGCTGCTCCAGCATCGTGCGGAACCTCCTGGACTTTGCCCGCCAGCGTGAGCCGAATTTCCAGAAGGTCGCGGTCCCGGCCGTGCTGGAGGAGGCGCTCTCCCTCCTGGCCAACCGGCTGAGCGTCCAGAATGTCACGGTGGCGAAGGCCTACGCACCCGTCCCAGAGGTGCGGGCGGATTTCGGACAGCTGCGGCAAACCTTCGTGAACATCCTGATGAACGCCTGCGAGGCGATGCCGGACGGCGGGGACGTGCGGGTGGCGGTCCGGGAGGTCGAGGCGGCGGGCGAGAGAAGGGGCGGGGCCGCGCGACGGTTCGTCGAGGCATCCATTGCCGACACAGGGCAGGGCATCGCCCCCGAGCATCTCGGCAAGATCTTCGACCCGTTCTTCACCACCAAGGAGAGGGGCACGGGTCTCGGCCTGTCGGTGGTCTACGGAATCGTCGAAGCGCATGGCGGCAAGGTTGCGGTGGACAGCGCGGTGGGTCGCGGGACGACGGTGAGCTTGCGGCTCCCGGCGGCCAGCCCGGATTATTCACGAAGGGCAGGTGAATAATCCGGGCTTACCTGACCGGCTGCGATATCGCATGAGACGCTGTTCCGCCATTGGGATTTGCGGAATTGATCATTGTTTCATATAGCCCGGAGCATTCACGGGCACTTTCGTGAATGCTCCGGGCTCAGGGGAGTGTGCATGAACCCGACGCAGGGTATCCTGGTCATCGACGACGAAGAGATTGTCCGCAAGTCCCTCGCCAGCTGGCTTGAAGAGGATGGCTACGAGGTTGACACGGCCCCGGACGGGCCCAGCGGCCTGGCGAAGCTGCGGGCCAAGAGCTACCTCGCCCTGCTGGTGGACCTCAAGATGCCCGGCATGGACGGCCTCGAGGTGCTGGCCAAGGCCCGGGAAATGCAACCGGAGGTCCCCTGCATCATCATGACCGCCTACGCCACCGTGGACACGGCAGTCCAGGCCATGAAGCACGGAGCGTACGATTATCTGGTCAAACCGTTCGAACTCGAAGAGCTGTCGCTGATGGTGGGCAAACTCGTTGGTGCGCAGGCCCTCGGGCGCGAGAACGTCCCGGAGCGGCCCACCGCCTTGTCCCGGGGGCCGGTCGTCACGTCGCCGGAAGGCGGTCTGGCTGCGGCCACGACCCCCGGAGCGCCAGAGTCGGTTCCCAACGGGGCAGGCGCCGAATCCCTCCGGGATGCGGAGCGGAAGCATATTGTGGGAATCCTGAAGCATCACCACTGGAACATCAGCCGGACGGCGAAAGCGCTCGGGATCGACCGTGTCACCTTGTACAACAAAATCAAGCGATACCAGATCCGGGAGGCCGAGTGACGCTGCTGCCGATTCCGGTCACGCACCGCGGCATCATCCCTCGTGTGTTGAATTCCTCAACAGTGTCCAAGGCTCCGTCCTTCGCAGGGGCCCATTCTCCGCTCTTTTGTCCGAATTGTCCGCAGCCAGTGACTTTTCCCGTGCCCATCCTTGACCGATCGGTACGCCCCTGACACCCTAGGTGCCCAGGGGGCAGTGCCACCCGCCAGCCCCTGCCACGAATTCGACCCCAAAGGGATACCATCCCTTCAGTGAAGGAGACGGCCATGGAGTTGACGCGACGCGGACTGCTGCAACTGGGGGTGGCGGCGACCTCCGGGGCTGCCACCACCGCCCTCGCGGCCCAAGGATCCGAAGCCCCGAAGGAGAAGGCGGCGGCGTCCCCGAACTATGTGGGCGTCCTCGTAGATACCACGCTCTGCATCGGGTGCCGGAAGTGCGAGGAGGCCTGCAACCGCCGGAACCATCTCCCCCGCACGGCCGAATCGTTCTCGGACAGGGATATCCTCCGCACCTTCCGCCGCCCCAGCGAGACCGCGTTCACCGTGGTGAACCAGTTCCAGGGCAGCCCCTCGCCGGATCAGGCGGGTCTGCCCAATACCTTCTGCAAGGTCCAGTGCATGCACTGCCTGTATCCCTCCTGCGTCTCGGCGTGCATCGTGGGTGCGCTGACCAAGTCCGCCGACGGATCCGTGGTGTACAATTCCACGATCTGCATCGGCTGCCGGTACTGCCAGGTCGCCTGCCCCTTCGAAATCCCGGCCTACGAGTACCATGAACCGCTGGTGCCACGGGTGCGCAAGTGCGAATTTTGCGCCGACCGGGCCAAGGGGACCGGGGCCAATCCCGCCTGCGCCGCCGCCTGCCCCACCGAGGCGCTGGTGTTCGGCCGGCGGGCGGACCTGGTGGCCATGGCCAAGGACCGCCTGAAGCGACGCCCGGACCGCTACGCAAATCATCTCTATGGCGAAACCGAGGTGGGCGGGACCTCGTGGCTGTACCTGACCGGCAGGCCGGTCCAGGAGGTCGGCCTGCTGGCACTTCCGGAGGCTCCTCCCCCGCAGTTGACCGAAGCCATCCAGCGCGGGATCTTCAAGTACGGCCTCATCCCCGCGGGGTTTTACGGCTTGCTGGCAGGCATCATGTGGTTCAACCATCGGAGGCATCCGGGAGAGCATTCGCACGCTGGGGAAGCAGGGAACGCCCCGCCCACCCGTGGATCCGAGGGAGGTGGGAGATGACCCCCGCCATGCACGTCGATCAGCCGTATCGGGTCGAAAAGGCCTTTTTCACCTTCGGCACCCTGACGCTCTTGATCGTCATGGGCGTTGGATTCTCCTTCGGCGTCACCCGCATGCTCCTGGGGCTGGGCTCGGTGACCAACCTGGACAACCATAATCCCTGGGGCATCTGGATCTCCTTCGACGTGGCCTGCGGCGTCGCCCTGGCGGCCGGTGGATTCACCACGGCCGCCCTGGTTGACATCTTCGGCCGCAGAAAGTACCTGCCCCTGCTCCGGCCCGCCCTCCTCACGGCCTTCCTGGGGTATCTCTGGGTCGTCATCGCGCTCAGCTTCGACCTGGGCCGGTACTGGAACATCTGGCGCCCGATCTTCCACTGGCAGGGCAACTCGGTGCTCTTCGAGGTGGGCATGTGCGTCACCGCCTACCTCATCGTCCTGAGCGTGGAGATGAGCCCGTCCGTCCTGGAGGGGCTGAAGGCCAGGATCGAACAGGGGGAGTGGGGGGCTGCCCTGTTGCAGCGGGTGGAGAAACCCATCTTGTTGCTGCACGCCGGGGTCCGGATCGCCCTGCCGCTGTTCATCGTGGCCGGCGTGGTGCTCTCCTTCATGCACCAGTCTTCGCTGGGGGCGCTGATGCTCATCGCCTCCACGAAACTGAGCCCCCTGTGGAACACGCCCATCCTGCCCCTGCTGTTCCTGCTGTCGGCGATCATGGTGGGCTTTCCCATGGTGATCCTGGAGTCCATCTACGCCAACATCAGCTTCGGCCGCAGCCCGGAGATGGAACTCCTCAGCCCCCTGGTCCGCGTGGTCCCGTGGTTCATCGGCCTCTATGGCCTGGTGAAGATCGGCGACCTCGTCGTCCGCTCCAACCAGCTGAACTTCCTCGAACACCCCACGGCCACGACCTCCCTGGCCGTCGAGATCCTCCTGGGCGTCGTCGCCCCCTTCCTGCTGCTCCTCAACCCGGCGGTTCGCCGGTCCATGGGGTGGCTGTTCTTCAGCGTCTCCCTGATCATCTTCGGCGTGGTGCTGAACCGCATCAACGTCTTCCTGGTCGGCTATGACCCGCCGTACTCCCTCAAGGCCTACTTCCCGTCGGTCGGCGAGATCGCCATGACGGCGGCCATCGTCTCCAGTATCCTGTTCTGCTACCGGTTCTTCGTGACCTTCTTCCCCATCCTGCCGGGCTATGTGCCTGCGACGGAGGCCCAGGTGGCCCGGTTGCGTGAGGAGCGGGAGCAGACCGTGGATCCCTTCTGGACGTGGGTGATCCGGGGGACCGCGATCGCCTTCCTCCTGGGCTTCATCGCGCTCTACAACCTGGTCCACATCGAGGCGCACCAGGCGACCCAGCGGACCGTCGAGGAGGTCCGGCGGGTCAAGGCGGACCTGCCCGCTCGCGCGGCTGCCGTGGCGGGGACGGCCTACCCCCAGCGGCCCGAAGCCTACAAGAACTACTATGTGCTGAGCAGTGTCGTGCTCGGGGGCCTGTCGGACGACTACGAGCCGGTGCGCTTCTCCCACCGGATCCATGACGGTCTCGCCGGGGGGGATTGCGGGAGCTGCCACCACCGCCAGGGGATGGCCGAGGGAGACCGCGTGGGGGTGGACATCAAGGAGCTGCACGAGGGGATGGGGATGAAGATGGGGGGCCCCTGCGCCTCCTGCCATGACGACATGGCGAAGAACCCCCCGCAGAGCTGCACTCGCTGCCACGGCCTGCCCAACGAGCCGGACGCCCCCTCCCGCATCGGCCTGAAGGGGGCCTACCACCGGCAGTGCATCGGCTGCCACGAGCGCCAGCTCAAGCCGGCGTTTGCCCCCACCGAGTGCGCCGCCTGCCACCATCCCTGGACGCCCAGCCACTCCACGCTGGTGGGATTCCCGGGCAAGCCCAATCCGCAGGAGGTGACCCGGAACTGCTTGAGCTGCCACCCGAACGTGGGACAGGACGTGCTGAAGACGGTCCACTGGAACTGGAAGGGATACTCCCCCACGCTGAAGGGGTATGAGCACCGCATCGACATCAGCCTGACGATGATGGTCAACAACTCCTGCTTCGCCATCGGGTCGAACCTCCAGGAGTGCGCCGCCTGCCACATCGGCTACGGCTGGGTGGACGCGAAATACGACTTCAGCAATCCGGCCAATATCGATTGCCTGGTCTGCCATGACACGACCGGCACGTACCGGAAGGAGCCGGGCAAGGGGGGCCTCCCCGAGCCGTCGCTGGACCTGGCCGCGGTTGCGCAGAAGGTGGGACGGCCCTCCCGGCAGGCGTGCGGGTCGTGTCATTTCCAGAGCGGCGGGGCCCCGTACACCAAGCACGGGGATCTAGAGTCCGTGCTGGCTGACCCGCCGGCCGAGTTCGACATGCACATGGGCGCGCTGAAGATGCGCTGTCAGGATTGTCATGCGACCAGCGAGCACCGGATCGCGGGGATGTCGATGAGCGCCCCCGCCGTCGAGGGGCGGGTCCGCTGCGAGAAGTGCCACGGCCAGAACCCCCACGGGGTGGTGGGCATGCTGAGCCGCCACCTGGACGACCACATCCGGGGCGTGGCCTGCGAGACCTGCCACATCCCCTTCATTGCCAATGCGTCACCGACCCTCCTGCGGCGGGATTACTCGCAGGCCGGCCAGAACCTTCCCGAGCGGCTGGATCAGCACGGGATGCCCCAGTACGACAAGCGGTTCGGTACCCTCACCTGGGGCAAGCACCTCGTGCCCACGTACCTCTGGTACGACGGGACCCGGAACGCCTCGCTGGTGGGCGACAAGATCGACCCCGCTGCCCCCGTGATTCTCAACGCCCCCGTCGGGGAGAAGCGCAATCCGGCGGCCCGCATCTACCCGTTCCAGGTCCATGCGGCGGTCCAGCCCTACGACACCCAGAACAAGACGCTCGCCCTGCCCAGGCTCCTCGACGGCTACTGGGTCGACTTCGACTGGTCCAAGGCAATCGCCGAAGGGATGAAGCAGGCAGGCCTGCCCTACTCGGGGAAGTACGGGTTCGTGGAAACCAAGATGTATTCCGCCATCCACCACCAGGTCATCCCCGCCAAGAAGGCCCTGGGCTGCTCCGATTGCCACAGCCTGGAAGCTGTCACGTGCACCCGCTGCCACAGGAACGCCAAGGAGATGGACCTGCCGGAACACCGGCGCGCGGTGTATCCAGAGACGGCACATCGGCTCAATTTCAAGGACCTGGGCTACCCCGACGACCCGGCTCTCGTCGGCGGGCGGTTCTACATCAGCATCGGCCGGGGCACGCCGCCAAAGTAGCGTCGAGATCAAGCCGCTGGCATTGGCGGCTGCTTTGGGCTAACATGCCAGTCGCGCCGTGGGTGCGGACAGGCGCGGCGTGCCTCCGGGCTGGGTTTCGCCGGGTGCGCCCGCGCCTGCCGACGCCGCTCGGGTCGCCAGGATGCCGCCGTGTTGACCAAGATCAGCTACAAGCTCATCGTCGCCGTGGGCAGCGTGGCGCTGATCATCATCGGGATCTTCGCCTACGGGATCCTGGATGCGCATCAGCAGCAGCTCATCAGCGAGGTGCGACGCAGCGCGAACCAGCTCAGCGAGACGGTCAAGAACAGCACGCATTACGACATGCTGCTGAATCAGCGCGAGTCGGTTCACCGCATCATCAACACCATCGGGAAGCAGGAGGGCATCAAGAAGGTTCGCATCTTTAACAAGGATGGCGCGATCATCTATTCCACGGATCGGCTGGATACGGGCCAGATGGTCGACAAGCAGGCGGAGGCGTGTTACGCCTGCCATGCGGCGGATAAACCCCTGGAGCGCCTGGCCATCGCCGAGCGCACGCGGATATTCCAGCTCCCCGGCTCCGGCCGCGTCTTGGGGATCATCAATCCGATCTACAACGAGCCGACCTGCTGGCAGAGCGCCTGCCACGCGCACCAGCCGTCCCAGAAGGTCCTGGGGGTGCTGGACATCTCGATGTCGCTGGACGAGGTGGATCGCGAGATGCAATCCAGCCAGCGGCGCCTGCTGCTGTTCGGCGTCGTGGCCATTGCCGCCGTGAGCCTGATGATCTATCTGCTGGTCAACCGGATCGTGCTCAAGCCGGTGAGCGAGATCGTGGCGGCGACGCACAAGGTGGCAGCCGGCGACCTGCAGTACACGATCGCGATGCCCAAG
>Ga0316616_100000539_pt1 | contig 12500 bp, 9 predicted proteins | sample OWC_Aug_M1_C1_D1_FD_207660 | JGI IMG/M metagenome (GOLD analysis project Ga0316616, IMG submission 207660) | Wetland soil microbial communities from Old Woman Creek delta, Ohio, United States - OWC_Aug_M1_C1_D1_B | ecosystem: Environmental > Terrestrial > Soil > Wetlands | place: USA: Ohio... | reverse complement strand
TGTAGAGTTGTCTCAGCAGGCCCCTGGTGCTGTCCAGGCCTGCTGAACCGACCGCGAAGTACGTGCCCGTCGGCAATCCGCCTGTTGTATATCGTCCTTGACTATCTGCCGCCACCGGGAAGAGCCTGCTTCCGTCGGCCGTGTACAGCTCGACCCGGCCGTCAGCGATCGGATCGCCAGTGGCGGCATTGGTGATGACGCCCGTTATGACGCCGCCCTCGGCAAGCGAGAAGTCGATGTGTTCGATGGTTCGCCCCGCCGAAACAGAGACAGCCGTGCCGGCACGTTGAGCGCAATCCAGCGTCCGACAGGGAACGCCCTTGTACGCCTGGTCGAGGACGCGCAACTGCGGTCGCGGGGAGATGCCCGAACTCGCGTAGACCAAGTAACGTCCGCTGGGAAGTCCCGTGATCTCGTAGCGCCCACGCTCATCCGTGCGGCCGTGACTCCCCACGCGTTCACCGATCGCGTCGACACGAACGTCGATCACCGGCTCTCCGGTCCGGGCGTTCACGACGGCTCCGGTGATGGCCCCGCCCCTCACCAGCGCGAAGTCGATGCCGGTCACCGCGCCGGGCGCGGTGACGACCACTGGAGTCCCGGCTTCGCGCTCGGCCCCGACGGCGCCCCTCGCGACGTAGACCTGTCCCAGCAGGCTCTCGAGGAACAACCCGTGTTTCAGCCCGAAGCTCAGGATGCCTTCCCAGGCTGGCCTTGCGGTGACGCGGTAGCTTCCAGTTCGCAATCCGGCGACGCTGTAGCTCCCGCTCGGATCGGTCACGCCGTAGCTCAAGGCCGATGGAGAACGGACCTCGATTCGAACGCCTCGCACGGGCTCGCCGGTCGCGGCCTCGGTGACGACGCCCGAGATCGAGCCGCCCTGGATCAGTGCGAAATCGATGCCGCCGGTCGTCGAGCCCGCGACGGCGGCTACCGGCGTACCGCCCTGCAGGTCGGACTGGTGCCGCTCGATCGGTTTGGCAGGGTACACCTGGTTGAGCATGCCGACCTCGTCGGGTCCGTCGGTGTGGACGTAGTACGACCCAGGCAGGAGCCCGGTCGAGATGTAGCGGCCCTGTGTGTCGGTCAGGGTCGCCGACGAGTCGCCGCGCGACACGGGTTGGAACCCCACACTCACGCCAGCGACCGGCGCGCCGGTGGCGGCGTTGGTGACCGTTCCTGATATCTGGGCACCGCGCTGCAGCCTGAAGTCAATGCGCGTGGTGGTTTCGGGAGCCGTAACGCCGACGGACTTGCCCAGCGTGCGGTCGCACCTGCCCCACCAGCAGGAGACGCCGTCGTAGAGCTGATCGATGTAGCCAGACGAAGTGGGCGCCCTAGTGAGCACCGCGAGACTGCCCGTCGGCAGGCCGCGGATGGCGTACTCGCCGGCCGCGTTCGTGGTTCCGGCGCCGAGCCCTGCGGTGATCGTGACGCCTGGAATCGGCGCGCCCGTCGCCGCGTCGGTCACGCGCCCGGTGATCGTGCCCCCCGGCCGGAGGGCGAGGTCGACGCCGGCGGTGACGGTCGGGGCTTTCACGACGACACCCCCGACGGGTCCGTCGGCCGGCCCCGGGCCCGCTGTCATGCTCACCGGATACGTCGCCGGAAGCAGCCCCGCTCCGGGCGCTTCGGCCATCACGCCGTACGAACCGGAGGGCAGTCCGGTGACTCGATAGACGCCATCCACGTCAGTCAGCGTCTCGACACCCGGGGCCGTCCGGCCCACGGTGATCTTGGCCTTCGCGACCGGCGCACCGGTGACGGCGTTGCGCACGGTGCCGGTAATCGCGCCGCCGGGCTCCAGGGCGAAGTCGATGCCGCCCGTCACGCGGTTCGCCGTCACGGTGACGGCGGTATAGTCGTTCCTCTCCTCTAACGTCATCGGCTCCCGCGAGCGCCGGTCGCCGGCGGTGATCTTGTCGAAGAACTGCGGAGCCAGGCCGAGATGGTTGAGGCTGGCCGTCCGAACGTAGTAGTCGCCAACCGGCAGCGGCGGGCTCGTATAGCGCCCGCTCGCATCCGTGGTCGCGGATGCGAGCGGGCGGCCGACTTCGTTCTGGAATTCGACATCCACGCCGACGGCGGGAGCGCCGGTCGCCGCATTGATCACGCGGCCGGCAATCGTCCCCGTCGGACCGACAGGTTGGCTGGCCGGCCCGGCCTGCTGCGCGCGCATCGCGTGCGACACCAGCACCGCGAGGAAGAGTCCCAATGAGGTGACGGCGACACGGCGGAGGGAAGCGCTCGGCATGTCCGTCTCGGCCTCGGAATGACGGTTCCTGCCGCGAAGGATACACCAGGGGGGCGCGCTGCCAGCTTGGGCGTCCGTGGTCCGCTGCCCGCCCACTGCCACCGCCTACCGCCTACCTACCGCCTGCCACCTACTGCCTACCGCCTACTGCCTACCTGTGATGTGTCAGGACATAAGTTACAGCTGTGACGAGCTGAAGTAGTGGTCCCGACGTTCGACGGGCGTCATCCCATGGAGGCTGAGATGAGGCCGGTCGTGATTATAGAACCAAACGAACCGGTCGATGGCGCGCCGGCGGTGGTCGAAGGTCCAGCGCTTCTGCAAGGCCAGGCACTCGTCGTCGACGGTCCGAAAGAAGCGTTCGACTTTGCCATTCGACTGCGGGTGGCGGGGCCGGACCAGATGATGGGCGATGCCGAGACTGCGGCACGCTTGCTCGAACCGCGTGAGCCGGTCGGCGTGGTAGGCATGCCGCATGGTGAAGGCGAACGCATTGTCGGTCAGGATGGCCTCCACGCGATACGGGAGCTGGGCGACGACGTGTTCGAGGAAGTGGGTGGCGGTCACGCTGGTCTGATCCAGGGTGATGGCGACGACGGCTTCCCGGCTGAAGTCGTCGACCGCGGCGAATTCGTAGTCAAATCGGGCATTTCGGAGCGCGGGCAGCAGTTTGATATCGACGTGCACGAGCTCCCCCGGCCGGCTCTTCTCGTACCGTTGCACCGGCGGGCGTGGCGGGCGCGGTAACCGGTTCTGCCCGGCCGCGACCAGGATCCGATGGACGGTCTTCGCACTGACGCCGACCATCGTCGCGATCCGGGCGGGGCCGAGGCGCTGGCGGCGCAAGCGGAGGACCCGGCACCGGACGGCCGGAGGGAGGGCGGTCACGTGCCGCGGGCATCGGGACCGCGGCCGCAACCCCGGGAGCCCCTCCCGTTGGAAGCGTTGCCACCAACGGGAGAGTACCGGGCGGGGAATGCCAAATTCGCGGCTCAGCTCGCTGAGTGAGCGACCGCGAACGTGCAGGCCCATGAGGAACGAGCGCCGGTCAGGGTCATAACTAACGCCTCTCGGCATGAACCGCCTCCTCGCGGCTCATCCTACAGGCTGTAACTTATGTCCTGACACACTACATGTAGCCTGTAGCCTGAAGCCTGAAGCCTGAATCCTGTAGCCTGTGGCCTGAAGCCTGACATGTCCCTTTCCCTCGTCTGGTCCGACCGTTCGCTCGACCATGCCCCTCCGGTCGGCCATCCAGAGCGCGTCGAGCGGGGCCACGCCATGCGAGCCGTCGTCGACGACTGGAAGGCTGCGGGCGGCCGCGTGCTGGAGCCGTCCGCTGCGGACCGCGCCGCCATCGAACGGGTCCACGCGGCGGGCTACGTCGATCGCCTGGCGGCGGTGGCCGGGTCTCCCGCGGCCCTCGACCTCGACACCTACATGTCGCCGGGCTCGTGGGACGCGGCGCTGCTCGCCGCCGGCGCGACGATCGCGGCGGTGGATCATGTCTTGGGACCACACGTGCACACTGCTGGCGTGCAGGACGTTCCCCCGGCAGCGGCGTTCGCGCTGGTGCGACCGCCGGGTCACCACGCGCTGCGCGACCGCGCGATGGGGTTCTGCCTGCTCAACAACGTCGCCATCGCCGTCGCCCACGCGCTGGCGCGCGGCCTGGCCCGGGTCGCGATCGTGGACTACGACGTGCACCACGGCAACGGCACCCAGTGGGCGTTCTACGACGACCCGCGGGTGCTGGTCATCTCGGTCCACCAGTACCCCTTCTACCCGCAGACAGGCTCGGCAGGGGAGTGCGGTGTGCGCTCGGGCGAGGGGTTCACCGTCAACGTCCCCATGTCCGCCGGCGCCACCGACGCCGACTATCTCCTGCTGGTCGAACGGGCCGTCGAGCCGATCCTCGACGCCTTCGCGCCGGAGCTGCTGGTGCTCGACGTCGGCTTCGACGCGCACGAACTCGACCCGCTGGCGAACATGCGCGTCTCGACGGCCGGCTTCGCCGCGATCGCGGCGCGCCTCCGGGAGGCCGCCATCCGCTCCTGCGGCGGCCGCGTGGTCTTGGCGACCGAGGGCGGGTACCATCTCGGCGCGTTGCGCGACTCGCTCCGAGCGACTGTCGACGTGTTCGCCCACGGCACCGCGCCGACGGCCGTTGCACCCGCCGAACCGCCGACGTCCGTCGGGACCTCCGCGCTCGACCTGGTACGCGCCGCCCAGGCGCGTTACTGGTCTACGCTATAATCACAGGATCCGGGCCGCGCGCCCGCTCGTTCGAAAGGCCTAACCGACACCGTGCGCGAGTACACACCCCAAGCGCTGGACCGCAAGTGGCAGGCGCGCTGGACGGAGACCGGTGCCTTCGAGGTGACCGAAGACCCGTCGAAGCCGAAGTTCTACTGCCTCGAGATGTTCGCCTACCCGTCGGGCCACGCTCACGTGGGCCACGTCCGCAACTACATGATCGGCGACGTCATGGCGCGCCAGAAGCGGATGCGCGGCTTCAACGTGCTGCACCCGTTCGGCTGGGACGCCTTCGGCCTGCCCGCCGAGAACGCCGCCATCAAGCAGGGCGTCCACCCCGAGACGTCCACGCTGGCGAACATCGCGCACATGAAGGGCCAACTCCAGCGGCTCGGCATCAGCTACGCCTGGACCCGCGAAGTCGCCACCTGCCAGCCGGACTACTACAAGTGGAACCAGTGGCTCTTCCTCCGGATGTACGAGCGGGGCCTCGCGTACCGCAAGCGATCGACGGTGAACTGGTGCCCGTCGTGCCGGACGGTGCTCGCCAACGAGCAGGTCGTGGATGGCGGGTGCTGGCGGTGCGGTTCCGTGGTCGGCAGCCGCAACCTCGAGCAGTGGTTTCTGCGGATCACCCACTACGCCCAGGAACTGCTCGACGCCACCGATCGGCTGACCGACTGGCCCGAGAAGGTCCTCACGATGCAGCGGAACTGGATCGGGCGATCCGAAGGCGCCCGGGTGAAGTTCCCGCTCCTGCCGGCCGGCGTCAGCGCGCCGCAGGCCGGCCCGCGGACGGCCGACACGATCGACATCGAGGTCTTCACGACCCGGATCGACACGATCTGCGGCGCGACGTTCGTCCTGCTCGCCCCGGAGCACGACTTCATCGACCGGATCGCGGATGAATCCGACGACCCCGCCGCGTTCCGCGAGCGCGTGCAGCGGTTCCGCGCGCAGGACCGCACGGCCCGCCTGACGGGGCAGATCGAAAAGGAGGGGTTCTTCACCGGCCGCCACGCCGTGAACCCCTTCACCGGGCTCGCGGTGCCGCTCTACGTGGCGAACTTCGTCCTCGGCGAGTACGGCACCGGGGCGGTCATGGCCGTTCCCGCGCACGACCAGCGCGACTTCGAGTTCGCGAAGAAATACGGCCTGCCGATCGCGGTCGTCATCCAGCCCGAGGGCGAAGGTGCGACGCCGCTCGCGGCGGACACGATGGCTGAGGCCTACGTCGAGCCCGGCCGCGTGGTGAACTCGGGCCCGTTTTCCGGGCTCTGGTCGGCCGACGCGATCGTCACGATGGCCGAGGCGGCGGAGGCGCGCGGGGTCGGCGAGCGGACCGTGCAGTTCCGCCTGAAGGACTGGGGCATCTCGCGGCAGCGCTACTGGGGCACGCCGATCCCGATGATCGTGTGCGAGCGCTGCGGCCTCGTGCCGGTGCCCGACGACCAGCTGCCCGTCGTCCTTCCCAGGGTGGCCGAGTTCACCGGGCGCGGCGACTCGCCGCTGGCCCAGGTGGCCGAATGGGTGAACGTGCCGTGCCCGTCGTGCGGCGGCCCGGCCCGCCGCGAGACGGACACGATGGACACGTTCGTGGACTCGTCCTGGTACTTCTACCGCTACGCGGATCCGCACAACGACCGGCAGCCGTTCTCGCCGGCGGCGGTGAAGTACTGGGCCCCGGTGGACTTCTACAGCGGCGGCGTCGAGCACGCCATCCTGCACCTGATCTACTCGAGATTCTTCTGCCGCGTGTTCCGCGACCTCGGCCTGGTCGAGCACGACGAGCCGTTCGCGCGACTGCTCACGCAAGGCATGGTGCTCAAGGACGGCGTCGTGATGTCGAAGTCGAAGGGCAACGTCGTCGATCCCGACGACACGATCGCGCGCTACGGCGCCGACGCCCTGCGGCTCTACGTCATGTTCGTCGCGCCGCCGGAGAACGAGATCGAGTGGACCGACGCGGGGCTCGAGGGCAGCGTCAGGTTCCTCGCCCGCGTCTGGCGGCTCGCTGACCAGTGGTGCGACGCGTTCGCGGGCAGGACCGTTCCCGGTCCGGCTGGCCTTGCGCTCACCGACGCGGAGCAGAACGTCCGCCGCGTGACGCACGACACCGTGCGCCGGGTGACGCACGACCTGGACCCGCGGGTCCACCTGAACACCGTCGTGTCGGCGCTGATGGAGATGGTGAACGAGCTGTACGCCTTCTCCGAGGCGCACACGAAGACGGGCACCCCGGGCCGGCGCCAGCGCGAGGACGCGCCGCCCGCCGACGAGCGGCCCGAGACGCTCGCGGTGCTCAAGGAGGCGCTGGACGCGCTCGTCCTGATGCTGTCGCCGTTCACGCCGCACACGGCCGAGGAGTTGTGGGAGATGCTCGGCCACGCCGGAGGGCTGGCCGCCGCGGCCTGGCCGTCGTACGACCCGGTCGTCGCCCAGTCGAGCGAGATCGTCGTTCCGGTGCAGGTGAACGGCAAGCTGCGCAGCCGGCTGACCGTGCCCGCGGACGTCACCGAGGACGCGCTCCGCGAACTGGCGCTCGCCGACGCGGCCGTCCGCGTCCACACGGCCGGCAAGGCGCTGCAGAAGATCATTGTCGCGAAGGGGAAGCTGGTGAACGTGGTCGTGAAGTGATGGGAGTCCCTGTGTTCCGAGCCGTCTTCGCGTCCGTCGCGCTGCTCGCCGCCCTCGCCTCCTCCTCGTGCGGCTACACGCTCGCGGGGCGCGGCTCGTTCCTGCCCGAGTCCATCAAGACGATCGGCATCCCCGACTTCACCAACCGGACGCCGTACTTCGAATTCGCCCAGACGCTCTCCCAGCGCGTCCGGTCGGAGTTCATCGGCCGAGGCCGGTACAAGGTCCTGCCGCAGGACTCCGGCGTGGACGCCGTGCTGCGCGCGCAGATCAATACCGTCACGCTGACGCCAACCGGGTTCAACGACCTGCAGCAGGCGACGCGCTACGCGGTGACCGTGTCGATGTCCATCCAGTTCGTCCAGGTCTCGACCGGCAAGGTGCTGTGGGAAAACCCGGGCCAGGTGCTTCGCGAGGAGTACCAGGTGGCCTCGGGCGGCACGCTGGCCGACCCCGAGACGTTCTTCGGCCAGGCCTCCAACGCCGTCCAGCGCATGGCGACCGATTTCGCCCGTTCCGTCGTCAGCGCCATCCTCGAAGCGTTCTAGCGACCCATGCCCGGCCACCTCACGCCCGCCGCCGTCCGCGCGCAGATCGCCGCCGGCGACATCGAGATGCTGTATCTCGTCACCGGCGACGACGAGTCGGAGATGAGGGCAATCGCCGCCGCGCTCGCCGATTCGGTGGAGGAGGACTTCCGCGCGTTCAACGTCCAGCGGTTCTACGGGAGCGACGCTGGCGCCACGCTGGCCGCGGTCCTGGATGCCGCCAGCACGATGCCCCTGCTGTCGCCCCGGCGTGTGGTGCTCCTGCTCCAGGCGGAGCGGGTGTTGGCGGCCAAGCGGGCGAAGAGCGCCGAGCGCGACGAGGCGTCGGCCGACGGGGACGCTGAATCGGAAGGGGGCGGGCGGGCGGGACAACTCGCGCTGCTGAAGGCCTACGCGGCGCGGCCCCACCCGCACGCCGTGGTCGCGCTCGTCGGCTCCGGGCTTCAGCGCATCTTCGACGCGCTCGCGAAGCAGGCCGCCGTCGTCAACTGCGAAGCGTCGGCCGACGTGATCCGCACACTCGAGGTCGAGCACGGCGTGCGGTTCGACCGTGACGCGGCCGACCTGCTCAGGCAGATGGCCGGAGCCGACGTGGCCAGGCTGCGCGCCGACGTCGAGCGCGTCCTGCTCTACACGGCCGGGCGGAAGACGATTACGAAGGACGAGGTCGGTGCGGTGGTCGGCCGGGCCTCGTCGGCCGGCGGCGGAAAGCTGTGGGGTGAGGTGGCGAGCCGGCGGACGGCGGCTGCGCTCCGGGAACTCGAACTGGAGCTGGCCGACGGCGCCGTGCCGTTCATGATCCTCGGCCTGCTCAGGACCGTTGTGGAGCGGACCGTGGCGCCGCGCGACCTGCCGCGGGCGCTCGACGCGCTCCTGCGGACGGACCTCGCCTTGAAGACCTCGGGCGGAGATCCGCGCGTCTTGCTCGAGCGGCTGGTCGTGGAGCTGTGCGCGACGGGGAAGGACTAGGCGCTACTTGGCCGAGGCCTTGTTCAGTCGCTTCTGGAGCCGCGACTTGTAGCGGGCCGCCGCGTTGTCGTGGATGATGCCCTTGCCGGCCATCTTGTCGACGAGCGACGCGGTGGCGGCCATCTGATTCTTGACCGTCTCGACATCATTTGACGCCGCCGCCGCGCGGATCGACTTCAGCGCGCCGCGGAGCTTCGAGCGGTACTGGCGATTGGCTTCCCGGCGGACCACGCTCTGGCGGTGCGCCTTCAGTGCGGATGCGTGACTGGCCACGTGTGTCTTCCCCTCCGGACAGCTGGTAGCCGGGCTTGTCCGCCCGGCGCGAATCTCTTATCATAGCACAGGTGCCACTGGCGGACGATCCCTATCGGGCGGGTGGGGAACGGCCGAAAACCCATTGAGGAACGGTCTGCCGCTCCAGCCAACCCGAGAGGATCCCGAGTGCTCATCCGGCCGTCTCAGGATGTGACCGATCTCGTCGGCGCCATGGAGGCCAAGCACCCCCTGGTGGCCTCGCACTGCCGCCGGGTCGCGGCCTACGGCGTCCTCCTGGCCACCCACTACGGCCTGCCGGAATCGACGGTCGATGCCATCCGCATCGGCGGCCTCCTCCACGACATCGGGAAGATGATGGTCCCCGACCACATCCTGGCCAAGCCCGGCCGGCTGACCGAGGACCAGTGGCGCGCGCTTCAGGCCCACCCCGAGCACGGTTTCGACATGGTCGAGCCCCTCGGTTTCGACTCGGACGTCCTGGACATCGTCCTGTACCATCACGAGCGGGCCGACCGGTCGGGCTACCCGGACGGCCTAGACCTGACGGCGATCCCGTGGGGCGTCCGCATCGTCAGCGTGATGGACGCCTTCGACGCACTGACGAGCCCCCGGACCTACCGGGCCGCACTGTCGATCGACGCCGCACGCACGCTGCTCGCCCGCGAATCAGCCGATCGATACTGCCCGTGGGTCGTGAGCGGCCTCCTCTCGATTCCGACGCCCATGCTCGAGGCGGTCGCAAACGGGGTCCCGGACTTCTTCCGCCCCGACGCGCGTCCGAGCGAAGCCGTGCTGCGCGCGGCTACGACACCCTGGACGCCCTCGCACGTCGAGGACCCCAGGCTGTTCAGCGCCTGGTAGCCCGCCGCCTCCTGTATACTCGTTCCCCATGATCGTCGTGGATGGCCTCACGAAGGCCTACGGCTCCCTCGAAGCCGTGTCGGGGCTCTCGTTCTCAGTCGCGCGCGGCGAAGTCGTCGGCCTGATCGGCCCCAACGGGGCTGGGAAGACGACGACGCTGAAGTGCATGGTGGGCATCCAGGCGCCCACGTCGGGCACCGTCACGATTGACGGCCACGACATCGTGGCGGATGCGATTGCGGCCAAGCGGCGCCTCGCCTTCATGCCGGACGAACCGCAGCTCTTCGAGTACCTCACCGTGAAGGAGCATCTCGCCCTCGTGGCCCGGCTCTACCGGGTGAGTGACCACGCGGCGCGGGTACCCGTGCTGCTCGGCGAACTCGAGCTGACGGGCAAGGAGGGCGCGCTTCCGGGCGAGCTGTCGCGCGGCATGAGGCAGAAACTGGTCATCGCGTGCGGCCTGCTGCACGATCCGCCGGTCCTGCTCTTCGACGAGCCGCTGACGGGCCTCGACCCGCTCGGGATCCGGCGCATGAAGGAGACGATTGTGGCCAGGGCGCGGGCGGGCGCGGCCGTCGTCGTCTCGTCGCACCTGCTCCACCTGGTCGAGGAGATCTGCACGCGCATCCTGATCCTCCACAAGGGGCGGAAGGTCGCCGACGGCACGCTCGAGCAGCTGGCGGCCCGCCACGACCTGGCGCAGGCGGGGTCGGATCTCGAGGAGATCTTCCTGCGGGCGACCGGACACGGCGAGGACGGCGCCGCGTCGTGATCGGCGCCTTCCTGCTGGTCATCGTCTGCTCGATCAAGAACCGGGTCGTTCGGCGGTTCAGGCGGCTTCGCGAACCGCGGTACCTCGCAGGATTGATCGTCGGCCTCGTGTACCTCTACTTCTTCGTGTTCCGCAACCAGATGCGATCGGCGCGCCACCAGGGACGGGGGTTCGAGGCGCTCGCCTCGTTCGCGCCCGACCTCGTGGCCGCGGGGGCCCTGGTACTGTGGGGCCTCGCGGCCCTCCTGTGGTTGTGGCCGTCCGCGTCGAAGGCGTGGACGTTCACGGGCGCGGAGGTGCAGTTCTTCTTCACGGCGCCCGTGACGCGGCGCTCCCTTCTCAACTACAAGCTGCTGCGTCCGCAGCTGGGGTTGCTGTTCGGCGTGGCGATCGCGTCCCTGTTCTCGGGCGCGGCGAACGCGAGCGCCGCCGGACGCTGGTCGTTCGTGCTCGGCGGGTGGCTGCTGTTCGCCGTGATCATGCTCCACGTGCTCGGTGCGAACCTGACGAAGGCGGGTTTCCGGGCGCGGGCCTCGAAGGTGCCGCCACTGGCCTGGGCGTCGGCGGCTGTCATGCTGGCGGCGTCGGGCGCCGTGATTGGCAGCATCGCGGCGCGCGCGCCGCAACTCCTGTCGCTTCCCGTGTCCGAGGCGTTCCGCGCCGTCATCGAGGCCAGCCGGTCTGGCATCGCGGCGTGGGCGCTCTGGCCCTACGCCGCCATGGTGGCGCCGGTGCTCGCCGCCGGGCCCGCAGCCTTCGCGCGGGCGTTGGGGCCGGCCCTGGCCGTGGCTGCGGTCAACTACTGGTGGGTTCTTGCCTCCGACGCCCGGCTCGAGGAGGCAACGGTCGTCGCGGAGCGTGACGTCATCAGGGGGCGGCGAAGGCCGCCGAAGATCGTGGTGCGGGCGGCGCCGTTCACGCTGGCGCCGACCGGCCGCCTCGAGACCGCGGTGCTCTGGAAGAACACGATTCAGCTGAGCCGGTACGCGTCCGTGGCCACGCTGATCCGCGTGCTGCTGCCGATCGCGCTGCTGGCATTCGTCTTCGGGCTGAACGCCAGGGCCGGCTCGCTCGTCCCCGTCGTCCTGATGCTCATGTTCTTCGCCACGCTCATGGGTCCGTACATGTTTCGGAACGACCTGCGGATGGACCTGCCGAGGCTGGCGGTCCTGAAGACCTGGCCGATCAGCGGCCGCGAACTCCTCGTGGGCGAGATCACGGCGCCGTGGCTCATGCTCTCGGTGGTGGTCTGGTTCCTCGTGGCCGTCGCCTGGGGCCTGTCTCCGACGTGGAGTGCGGGCCCGCGGGACGCCATTGCCCGGGCGTCGCTCGCGGCGGCGGCCGCCGTGCTGGCGCCGATGCTGATCGCGGGGCAGTTGCTGGTGCAGAATGCGGCCGTGGTCCTGTTCCCGGCATGGATCGCGACCGGCGGCTCCCGCGCGCGCGGCGTGGAGGCCATGGGGCAGAACATCCTGATGTTCGCTGGCACGTTGCTGTCGCTGGCGCTCGGGGTGCTGCCCGCGCTGGTCGTCGGCGGAGCCGTCGGATGGGGGAGTTACCTGCTGTTCGGCTGGCCGGGCCTGCTGCCGGGCGCGGTCGTCTTCTCGGGCGTGCTCCTCGGGGAGGCGGCGGTCGTCGTCGCCTGGCTGGGCCGGGTGCTCGAGCGGACCGATCCGTCGCAGGTCGAAGTTGCCGAGTAACGGTCGGCTATCTGCCGATCGCAATGAAGCCGGCCCAGTAGAACGGGTGGCGCGTCGCTTCCTGCGAGAGGATCCCCTTCATCACCAGCTGGAGCGATTCCGCCGCGCGCGGCGGGCCGCCTCCAGACTTGGGCGCGGCCGCCCGGACGCGGTGAAGCCGCACCGCCCCGCTGGGATCGTTCGGTCCGCCTACCCACCGGTTGACAACCACGGTGGGTGTCCCTCCG
>Ga0316616_100000538_pt1 | contig 12512 bp, 10 predicted proteins | sample OWC_Aug_M1_C1_D1_FD_207660 | JGI IMG/M metagenome (GOLD analysis project Ga0316616, IMG submission 207660) | Wetland soil microbial communities from Old Woman Creek delta, Ohio, United States - OWC_Aug_M1_C1_D1_B | ecosystem: Environmental > Terrestrial > Soil > Wetlands | place: USA: Ohio... | reverse complement strand
CACCGCTGAAATTCATTTTGCGCGGCGGGCCGTAGGTGGCGAAGATCGCCGCCAAGGTGTTGGCATAGTCGGCATCGGAATGGATGTTGCGGGTGTACGACACCAGGTAATTTCCACAGAAGCCAAACTTGGCCAACAGGCGCGGTGGCGACGCCGTGCCGACGAACCAGTATCCGCCCGCGCCCGGTTGCGCCACCAAGCCATACGTCGCGGCCACGGTGACCAACTGCTGGGTACTCATGCCGGTCCAGAAGCCGTCGACCTGGAAGGCCGGCGCATGGCCCGGCAACAACGCCCCGATGAGCAGGGAAGTGAATGCAGCCCTGCGGAATTGACGGCTCATTGTCTTGTCACCCTTGCAGTTGATACTACGTTGATGTTGGCGCCTGCCGACGATGGAATTCTGCTCGCACGCGCCGGCTACGGCAAGCCCAAGCCCAATCCCTTTTTCGCTCTTTAGGAGAGCGCCGGGCTCGATAACGAAGAATGTGTGGATTCCCATTCTGCTCACGCCTTACGTTCCATTTACCAATCCGGTTGAATGACATAGAGTGCAATTTCTACAATCAAGGAGGAATCAACATGCAAAGACTGACTTTCGCAGTTGTCGCCATGCTCGCCATGCCCGCTGTCGCCGATGAAGCGCCCTGGGTAGGAGATGCCCGGCAAATCGCTACCACGATGCCTCCGAAAATGATGCAGGTCTTGAAGGATGAAACAGCCAAGGGCGGCTCCGCGCACGCAACCATCGTGTGCCGCGAGAAGGCCCCGATAATGGCCAAATCGATCTCGGAACAAAGCGGTTGGAACATCCGTCGTGTCAGCCTGCGCGTTCGCAATCCGAAGGCAACCCCAGATGCCTGGGAACGTACCGTACTCGAAGACTTCGACCGGCGTGCCGCAGCAGGCGAAGACCCCGCCACGCTTGAAAAAAGCGAACTGGTGGCGGATGGCGATAAAAAACTTCAGCGCTACATGAAAGCCTTACCAACCCAGGCGCTTTGCATGACTTGCCATGGCGCACCGGACAAACTGGACTCCGATCTAACCGAACAGCTTCAAAAGCTCTACCCGGACGACAAGGCAACCGGTTATCGTCCCGGCGAGATTCGTGGTGCAATTACAATGAACAGAGTGGCACCGTAATCCACCAGCAAGGACGCTGCAAACAAGCCAAGCCCCGCGAGGGGCTTGTTTTTGTCTGTCGCCAAAGTATTTTCCGGCGCTGCCGTGATCCCGGCGGATCTGCCGCCCCTTAGATCGGAAGGCCGCGCGGAACGCTCTTCAATACCATCGGCCATCACGTACACCGCTGCACCATGGTCGAAAACAGCCTCACGGGAAAACCGCCGGTTCGCGAGCGTTGGCCGCAGCAGCCTGACCTTGACGCCCAGGTTGTTTACAATCAGCAAGTCAATCGACCTGAGGAAGATAACGATGGCCAAGGCGCAATTTTGCTGGGAAGACCCGTTGCTGCTCGACGCGCAGCTGACCCGGGACGAGCGCATGATTCGCGATGCGGCGCGCGACTACTGCCAGGGCAAGCTGCTGCCGCGCGTGCAGGAATCCTTCCGCCACGAGCAGACCGACTTGGCGATCTTCCACGAGATGGGCGAGATGGGCCTGCTCGGGCCGACCATTCCGGCTGAATACGGCGGCGCCGGCATCAACTACGTCAGCTACGGGCTGATCGCGCGCGAGGTCGAACGCGTCGATTCCGGCTATCGCTCGATGATGAGCGTCCAGTCGTCGCTGGTCATGGTGCCGATTTTCGAGTTCGGCAGCGAGGCGCAAAAGCAGAAGTACCTCCCGAAGCTGGCGAGCGGCGAATGGATCGGTTGCTTCGGGCTGACCGAGCCGAACCACGGCTCCGACCCGGCCAGCATGGAGACGCGGGCGCGTTCGGTCGACGGCGGCTATCGGCTGTCGGGCAGCAAGATGTGGATCACCAATTCGCCGATCGCCGATGTCTTCGTCGTCTGGGCCAAGAACGACGCCGGCATGATCCGCGGCTTCGTACTCGAGAAGGGGATGCCCGGGCTGTCGGCGCCGGTCATCCACGGCAAAGTCGGCCTGCGCACCTCGGTCACCGGCGAGATCGTCATGGACGAGGTGTTCGTACCTGCCGAAAACGAATTTCCCGAAGTGCGCGGGCTGAAAGGCCCGTTCACCTGCCTCGATTCGGCGCGCTACGGCATCGCCTGGGGCGCGCTTGGCGCCGCCGAGTTCTGCTGGCACACGGCACGCCAATACACGCTCGACCGCCAGCAGTTCGGCCGCCCGCTCGCAGCCAACCAGCTGGTACAGAAGAAGCTGGCCGACATGCAGACGGAAATCACCCTCGGCCTCCAGGGCTGCCTGCGCCTGGGGCGCATGAAGGACGACGGCACGGCCTCGGTCGAGATCACCTCGATCATGAAGCGCAATTCGTGCGGCAAGGCGCTCGACATCGCCCGCACGGCACGCGACATGCTGGGCGGCAACGGCATTTCCGACGAGTTCGGCGTCATCCGCCACGTCGTCAATCTCGAAGTGGTGAACACCTACGAAGGCACGCACGACATCCACGCGCTGATCCTCGGCCGGGCGCAGACGGGGATTCCCGCCTTCTGAGGCTGGTGGCCAGCGGGAAAGCAAAATCGGCGTTTTTCGGGCGTCGACCGCGCCCTTTCCGCAAGGGATACCGGCCCCGGCTTCGCCGAGGGCATAAAGGAAGTACCCTTGGAGTGCAGCAGGCGGCTACACCTCGGCGCGGTCGCCGGCTTCGACCCAGTCAATGATCGCCTGCCACTGCTCGAGGTCGCGTTCGGCGCGTGAGCGCGGCAGGTCGAAAATGGTCATGCCGGCAGCGGCGGCCTGCACATAAACCTGGGTATCGCGCAGGTAAGTCAGCACCGGCAGATCGAAGGTAGCGAAGAAGCGTTCCAGTTCGCCGGCTGCCCGGGTGCGGGCATCGACGCGCATGCCGATTACCGCGACATCGGCCCTACCCTTGCGCACGGCCTTTTCCGAAAGCAGCGCTTCGAGGAAATGGCGCGTCGCCAGCATGTCGAACATCGACGGCTGGACCGGCACGATGACCCGTGTCGACAACTTGAGCACCCTGTCCAGCGCCTTGCCGTGCAGCCCGGCCGGCGTATCGAGAACGACATGGCTGGTACCCCTGGGTGGCCGCGCAATATTGTCGGGACCGATATCCCAGGTGTCGATGGTCGGTAGTTCGAAGGGGCGGATGGCCAGCCAGTCGCGCGCCGACTGCTGGCGGTCGATGTCGCCGAGCATTACTTCCCGGCGCTGCGCGGCAAAATACCCCGCCAGATTGGTCGCCAGCGTGCTTTTACCGGAGCCGCCCTTGGGATTGGCGACGAGAAAGGCCTTCATGTGGGATTCTCCAGTTTGACCAGGGCCCGTCGCACCAGGTTGACATGCTCGCGCAGCGTATAGACGAGGTCGGTAAATGCCAGCGGGACGCGCAACCCTCTGGCCTCGTCGTCCAACGCCTCGAGCCGGGCGCGGTAGTTGGGCAGCTGCGCGGGCTCGAAGCGGTGCCGCAGGTCGTCTTCGAGGTACTTCAATTCGCCGTAGCAACGGAACACTTTGGCGCGCACACGCCAAGTGTAGATCGCCGGCGCCACCTTGACCAGCGGGATGAGCAAGGCGAAGAAGGGGATCAGCAGCACGATCAGGCGATCGACGAGAACCGCCAGCCAGAACGGCAGGTAGCGCTGCAGGAAGGGCGGGCCGGACTTGAAATAGCGCGCCGCCTCGGGCGACAACGGCACCAGGCGATCCTTGTAAGTGGGAAACTCGCCAGCGCGCTGGAAGAATCCAGCGCGCCCGTGCACCTCGCTGGCAGCCTGCAGCAACAGGGTTTGCAATGCCGGATGGAGGTCGTCGCGGACGATCAGGTTGGCCGTGGGCGCCAGCAGGGTGATGTCGAACGGCGGGTAATCGCGCACCAGGTCGGCTACGCCTTGCGGCAGCGTCAGCTTGCTCAAAAAGGGAAAACGGCGGTGGTAGGCATCGGCCTGCGCGAAGCTCATCACCTTGACCCCCGGGGAGCGCAACAATACCTGGATCACCGGCGCGGTTTCGGCGGCGATGACGAAAGCCGCATCGATGCGGCCCTGCTGCAGTTCCTCGGCGGCCTGCAGGCCGGAAAGCGGAACCAGATGGTCGCCGGGCTTGATCTCGTTGGCGGCGAGCAGTTGCTGCGCCAACTGGCGAACACCGGAACCCTCCTGACCGATGGCGATGCGCTTGCCCTTGAGATCGGTCAGGCGATCGAAGCGCCTTTCGCCACGATAGAAAACCCAGACCGGCTCGTAGAAGACGCTGCCCAGCGACAAGAGGCCGGAATCGTCCTGGGCATCGGGATCTTCCGGCAACTCGACGACGCCGCCCTGGACAAAGCCGACTTGCGCCTCGTCATTCGTCAACCGCCCCAGGTTTTCCAGCGAACCGGCGGAAGTGCGGACTTCCAGCTTGATTCCGTTGCGCGCCAGAATCGCCGCGTAGCGGTTGGCGAACTGGTAATAGGCGCCGGATTCGCTGCCGGTCGTGATCACCAGCTTGGTCGGCGGCGCCGGCTGGACGAACTGGTAGGCAATGTAGAAGCCGATGCCGACGATCAGGATGATCCACCAGGCGGTGGCAAACAGGTCGCGCAGCGAAAGGAGTCCGGCCTTGAATCGCGACATCATGGAAGCAGAACTGTCGACCCGGTGGTCTTGCGTGCCTCGAGATCGCGCTGCGCCTGCGCGGCATCCTTGAGCGGATAGGTCTGGTTGACCTCGATGCGCACCCTACCGGAAGCCACGACCTCGAACAACTCGGCGCCCAGCGCTTCCAGGTCGGCCCGCTTGGCGGTGTAGTGCACGATGGTCGGACGGGTCACGAACAGCGAGCCCTTCTGCGACAGCAGCAGCACATCGAGCGGCGGCACCGGCCCGGAGGCGTTGCCATAGGTCACCATCATCCCGAGCGGGCGCAGGCAATCGAGCGAGCCCATGAAAGTATCCTTGCCGACGCCGTCATAGACGACCGGAACGCCTTCGCCGCCGGTGATCTCGCGCACGCGTTGGGTGAAATTCTCGGTCGAGTAGTTGATCACATGATCGCAGCCGTGCGCCTTCGCGATTTCGGCCTTGGCCGGCGAACCGACGGTACCGATCACCGTCGCCCCCAGCGCCTTGGCCCACTGGCAGGCGATCAGTCCGACGCCGCCGGCAGCAGCATGGATCAGCACGGCATCGCCGGCCTGCACACGATAGGTGCGGCGCAGCAGGTAGGCCGCAGTCAGGCCCTGCAGCATCATGGCGGCCGCCGTATTGAAAGCGATGGCGTCCGGCAGCTTGAGGAGGCGGTGCGCCGGAATATTACGCACTTCGGCGTAGGCACCGACCGGCCCACCGGCATAGGCGACGCGGTCGCCGACCCTGACCTCGGTGACCCCCGCGCCCACCGCTTCGACCACACCCGCCCCTTCGAGGCCGATGCCAGCCGGCAGCGGCAGCGGATAAAGCCCGGTACGATGGTAGGTATCGATGAAGTTGAGGCCTACCGCGTGGTGGCGAACCGTCGCCTCGCCGACTGCCGGTGGGGGAACGTCGACTTCCTCCCACTGCAAGACTTCGGGGCCGCCGGTCCGGTGGATGCGAATGGCGTGGGACATGGTGATCTCCTCGTTATCGTTTTGGCAAGATGCCGAGGTTATCACCGCGCCGGAGTTCGTTCCACCGTCAATGCGAGCCAGGCGATCCCCAGCCACTCGTGCAGCGCGTAGTAGGAATTGCGCAGGGCATTGCTTTGGGGCAGCAGGTCGAGCGGCCCGAGCGGCGAGCGGCCGGCGGCCTTGAAGTGAGTGGGTGCGGGAACGACCTCGAGGCCAGCAGCGCGAAACAGGCGCGCGGCACGCGGCATGTGGAAGGCCTGGGTAACCAGCACGATGCGGCGAACGCCGGCAGCGCGGAGGATCGCCGCCGACAGCGAGGCATTTTCGGCCGTATTCCGTGACTGCGTTTCCTGCCAGCGAGCCTTGACCGCGAATTCGCGCTCCAGGATATCGGCCATCACGGCAGCTTCGGTTCGCGTTGCGTGTTCCGGGCGACCGCCAGTCACCAGCAGCGGCAGGTTGAAGCGCTTTGCCAGCAATGCGCCGTAGCGGAGCCTGAGCAACGTCCGCTCGCCGGCGGTATCGCCGCCGTATTCTGGCGCATCAAGGTCCAGCCCGCTGCTCAGTACGACGATCGCCTGGGCACCATCCGTGTTCTGCAGCACTGTTCCAGCGCGCCTTTCCAGCGACGCCATCAGCGCGCCGGCGACCGGCGGCAGCGACTGCAGGACGAGCAGCGCGGTGCCGAACGCTGCCAGGCCGAAGGCCCAGCGTCGACGCCGCCAGAAACCGGCAAGGCAGATCAGCAGCAGTCCGTTGGCCGGCGGCAGCAACAGGATGACCAGCAGATCCTTGAAGAACCAGGCAGCAGACATGGGCAATCAGACCGGTGTCAGTTTCGCGTATTCCAGCACCAGCCACTTCATGCCGCTGCCGCCGAAATTGACCTGGACGCGCGCATCGGCACCGCGTCCTTCGGTGGCGACGATGACGCCGACGCCGAACTTGGCGTGCTCGACCGTCTGCCCGATACGCAGGCCGCCGGCCGGTGCCGGCTCGGCGTAGCCGCCACCGAACGAGCCGAAGGCCGGAAACGCTGCCGGCTCTGCCTTCTTGTTGAGCTTCACCAGAAGATTTTCGGGAATTTCATCGAGGAAGCTGGAGGGTACGCAGTAGCGCGTCTGGCCATGCAGCATGCGGGTCTGCGCGCAGGAAACGTAGAGACGCTTGCGGGCGCGGGTCAGCGCCACGTACATCAGGCGCCGCTCCTCCTCGAGCCCCTCGCGACCCTGGTTGATAGAATTTTCATGCGGGAACAGCCCCTGCTCGAGGCCGGTGATGAAGACCACGTCGAATTCCAGTCCCTTGGCGGCATGCACCGACATCAGTTGCACCGCCTCCTGCCCTTCGCCGGCCTGATGCTCGCCGGCTTCCAACGAGGCATGAGCGAGGAAGGAGGCCAGCGCGCCGCCTTCGCCCGCATCAGTCATCACCACGCCATCGTCGTCGGCGAACGAAGCAGCGGCGTTGATCAGTTCGTCGAGGTTTTCCAGCCGCTCCTGGCCTTCCTTCTCAACCCGGTAATGCTGGGCGAGGCCGCTCTTCTCGACGATGTGCTCGACCATTTCCGGCAGCGGCAGGTTTTTCGTTTCCTGGCGCAGGCTTTCAATCAGCCTGATGAAAGCGCCGACGGTCTGGCCAGGCTTGCCGGTCAGCGAGGCCGCCGCGTTGTAGAGGCTGGAATTCATCTGGTGCGCGGTAGCCTGCAGGTTTTCCAGCGAACGGGCGCCGATGCCGCGCGTCGGGAAATTGACGACGCGCAGGAAAGCCGTGTCGTCGTCGGGATTCCCGAGCAGGCGCAGGTAGGCGAGCGCATGCTTGATTTCCTGACGCTCGAAGAAGCGCAGACCGCCGTAAACCTTGTATGGTACGCCCTTGGCGAACAATTCGTGCTCCAGCACGCGCGACTGGGCGTTGGAACGGTAGAGGATGGCGCACTGGGTCGGCGCGACGCCCTCGCGCACCAGTTCGCGGATCTCATCGATGACGAAACGCGCCTCGTCGAGATCGGAATAGCCTTCGAAGGCGCGGATCGGCTCGCCCTCGCCGGCATCGGTCCACAGGTTCTTGCCGAGCCGCTCGCGGTTGTGCTTGATCAGCGCATTGGCGGCTGCCAGGATGTTGCCGTGCGAGCGGTAGTTCTGTTCGAGGCGGATGACGTTGGCGCCGGCGTATTCGCGCTCGAAGTCGCGCATGTTGCCGACCTCGGCGCCGCGGAAGGCATAGATGCTCTGGTCGTCGTCGCCGACCGCGAAGACCTTGGCGCCGCCACCTGCCAGCAGTTGCAGCCAGGCGTACTGCAGCTTGTTGGTGTCCTGGAATTCATCGACCAGGATGTAGCGGAAGCGCTGCTGGTAGTGCTGGCGGAGCGGTTCGTTGCGCTGCAGCAACTCATGGCAGCGCAGCAACAGTTCGGCGAAATCGACTACGCCCTCGCGGTTGCACTGGTTTTCATATTCTGCATAGAGCTCGACGCGCTTTTGCGTGTAGTTGTCGTAGGCCTCGGCCTGCGCTGCGCGCACACCCTGCTCCTTGTGTGCATTGATGAAATGGCACAGTTCGCGCGGCGGAAACTTCTCGTCATCGACATTCAGGTTCTTCAGCAGGCGCTTGACCATCGCCAACTGGTCGGCAGAATCAAGGATCTGAAAGGCCTGCGGCAGCCCGGCCTCGCGGAAATGCGCCCGCAGCAGGCGGTTGCACAGGCCGTGGAAAGTACCGATCCACATGCCGCGCGTATTGATCGGCACCAGCGCCGAGAGGCGGGCCGTCATCTCCTTGGCCGCCTTGTTGGTAAAGGTCACCGCCAGCACGCCATGCGGCCCGACCTGGCCCGTGGACATCAGCCAGGCGATGCGCGTGGTCAGCACGCGGGTCTTGCCGCTGCCTGCCCCGGCAAGGATCAGCGCATGCACCGGCGGCAGCGTAACCGCCTGTAATTGCGGGGAATTCAGGTTTGCCAGGAGGTCAGACATCGTTCGATTTTCATCCGGGAATCATGTGCATTCGGTACGCCGCGATCCATTCCGGAACATTGGCCAGACCAATTTGTTGCAATAGTGCGACGTCGCAGGCCATTTAGTAGCGTTAACCTACTCGCGTTGCAAACCCGAACTGTATACTGAACCCGTTATATTGCAGTGCACAAAACCGGTTTCCCACAAGGCAACCGATGTAGCAAGCGGCCACCGCCGCGATGTGAAAGGAGCAACAGCATGAAAGTCAAAGCACCGAAAATTCTCCCCTGGATCGCCAGGAAGGCCGGCATCAGCGACGAACTCGCCCTGAAACTTTGGCGGCGGGCAATTTCCGAAGCGGAATACATAACGGGGACGGCTGAAGGCTCCGAGTACTGGGGCATAGCCGTCAAGCGCTTCCTCGACATCGTCGAGGACGAAATCGGCGAAACGCCACAATACGGGCTGATGCCCGCACCGAAAGTGTCGTGGATGTGGCGCCACCAATCGCGGATGTCGCTGCTCTCCATGATGGCCGCGGAGAATACCTATCGTTTTTGGCAGAGCGCGTGGGGGAACCTCTGCTTGCCAAAAAAGGCAGCCTGACGCTACGCCGCCAGGCGACAACCACAGCTGGAACAGGGATGGCGCCGCACTCGTGCGCCGCGCACCCGCCTGAAGGACAAGCGCCGGTATAATTGGCGGTTTCCCGCCAATCCGCCAGCGACTTGCCCATGCAGGACAAATACACCCCGGCCGACATCGAGCGCGCCGCCCAGCAACACTGGGATCAGACCGGCGCCGCACGCGCCGTCGAAGACACCACCAGGCCCAAGTACTATTGCCTGTCGATGTTCCCGTATCCGTCCGGGAAACTGCACATGGGCCATGTGCGCAACTACACGATCGGCGACGTGCTGTCGCGTTTCCACAAGATGCAGGGTTTCAACGTGCTGCAACCGATGGGCTGGGACGCCTTCGGCATGCCGGCCGAAAACGCCGCGCTGCAAAACAACGTGCCACCCGCCGGGTGGACCTACTCGAACATCGATTACATGCGTTCGCAGCTCAAGTCGCTCGGCTTCGCCATCGACTGGGAACGCGAATTCGCCACCTGCACGCCCGAGTACTACCGCTGGGAACAGTGGCTGTTCACCCGTCTCTATGAAAAGGGCCTGGTTTACAAGAAATTGGGCACGGTGAACTGGGATCCGGTCGATCACACCGTGCTCGCCAACGAGCAGGTCATCGACGGCCGCGGCTGGCGCTCCGGCGCGCTGATCGAGAAGCGAGAGATCCCCATGTACTACATGAAGATCACCGCCTACGCCGACGAGCTGTTGAGCGAACTCGATAACCTGCCCGGCTGGCCCGAGCAGGTCCGCCTGATGCAGAAGAACTGGATCGGCAAGAGCACCGGCGTCCGTTTTGCCTTCCCGCTGGCCGACAATGCCGACGAAAAGCTGTGGGTGTTCACCACCCGCGCCGACACCATCATGGGCGTCACCTTCGTCGCCGTCGCCGCCGAACACCCGCTGGCTACCGAAGCAGCCGCCAACAACCCCGAACTCGCGGCCTTCATCGAGGAATGCAAGAAGGGCGGCGTCGCAGAAGCCGACCTCGCGACGATGGAAAAGAAGGGCATGCCGACCGACATCTACGTCACGCACCCGCTGACCGGGCAGCAGGTCGAAGTCTGGGTCGGCAACTACGTGCTCATGAGCTACGGCGACGGCGCGGTAATGGCCGTGCCGGCACACGACGAGCGCGATTTCGCCTTCGCCCTGAAGTACAACCTGCCCATCAGGCAGGTCGTCACCGTCGACGGCGAAACCTCGTTCAGCCACGAGACCTGGGCCGAGTGGTACGCCGACAAGCAGCGCGGCAAGCTGGTCAATTCCGGCAAATACGATGGCCTCGGCTACAAAGCGGCCGTCGACGCCATCGCCGCCGACCTCGCCGCCAAGGGCCTGGGCGACAAGAAGGTCCAGTTCCGCCTGCGCGACTGGGGCATTTCCCGCCAGCGCTACTGGGGCTGCCCGATCCCGATCATCCACTGCAAGACCTGCGGCGACGTGCCGGTACCCGACGAGCAACTGCCGGTCGTGCTGCCCGAGAACGTCGAGATCACCGGCGCCGGCTCGCCGCTGGCCAAGATGCCCGAGTTCTACGAGTGCAAGTGCCTGAAATGCGGCGGCGACGCCCGCCGTGAAACCGACACCATGGACACTTTCTTCGAGTCGTCCTGGTACTTCCTGCGCTATGCCTGCCCGGACAACACCTCGGCCATGGTCGACGAGCGCGTCGCCTACTGGTGCAAGGGCGGCATCGACCAGTACATCGGCGGCATCGAGCACGCCATCCTGCACCTCCTTTATTCGCGCTTCTTCACCAAGCTGATGCGCGACGTCGGTCTGATCGGCGACTTGGGCGAGCCCTTCGCCAACCTGCTGACCCAGGGCATGGTCGTCGCCCCGACTTTCTACCGCGAACTCGATGGCGGCAAGAAGCAGTGGCTCAACCCGGCCGACGTCGATGTCGTGACCGATGAAAAAGGCCGCCCGACCGGCGCCACGCTCAAGGCCGACGGCCTGTCGGTGGTCATCGGCGGTACCGAGAAGATGTCGAAGTCGAAGAACAACGGCGTCGACCCGCAAGCGCTGATCGACCAGTACGGCGCCGACACGGCACGCCTCTTCATCATGTTCGCCTCGCCGCCCGACCAGTCGCTGGAATGGTCGGACGCCGGCGTCGAAGGCGCCTACCGCTTCCTGCGCCGCCTGTGGAAGACGACTTACGACCACGTCCAGACCGGTCTGGTCGACGCGAAAATCGAGCAAAATTCGCTGTCGACCGCCGAGGCCGACCTCCGCCGCAAGCTGCACCAGACCATGGGCAAGGTCGCCGACGACTATGGCCGCCGCAAGCAGTTCAACACGGCCATCGCCGCCGTCATGGAGCTGCTCAACGCCTACGACAAGTGCGATCTCAAGGATGGCACCGGCCGTGCCCTGGCCCAGGAAACGCTGGAAAGCATCTCCCTGCTGCTCTTCCCAATCGTCCCGCACATCGGGCAGGCGCTCTACGCCGAGCTGAAGCCGGGACAGGATGCCGGCGTCCAGCCCTTCCCGAAAGCCGATCCGGCGGCCTTGAAGCAGGACGAAATCGAGCTGATGGTGCAGGTCAACGGCAAGCTGCGCGGTGCCATCCGCGTTCCCGCCGCGGCCGACAAGGCGAGCATCGAAGCTGCCGCGCTCGCTTCCGAAGGCGCCGTCAAGTTCATGGAAGGCAAGCCGGCAAAGAAGGTCGTCGTCGTGCCGGGCCGCCTGGTCAATATCGTCGCCTGAGGAATCGCCATGCGCGTCCCGTTTCGCATCATTCTCGCCCTGACGCTGGCAGTCGTCATTGCCGGCTGCGGCTTCCAGTTGCGCGGAACGCTCAGCGGCAGCCTGCCTTACAAGACGTTGTACATCGCGCTGCCGGAAACCGCCGACGTCCGCATCTGGATGCAGCGCTACATCAACGCCACCGGCCAGACGAAGATCGTCGACAACCCAAAGGATGCCGAGGCGGTCTTCCAGCAACTGCAGGACAGCCGGATCAAGACCATCCTCAGCGTCAACGCCCAGGGCCGCGTCCGCGAGTACCGCCTGCAGCTCGACTACAAGTTCCGCCTGGTCGACGCCAAGGGCCGCGAGCTGGTCGGCCTCAACGAGATCAACCTTTCTCGCGACATCACCTACGACGATTCGACGGTACTCGCCAAGGACCTCGAAGAAGGCCTGCTCTGGCGCGACATGAACAATGACCTGGTCAACCAGATCATCCGCCGCCTGTCGATCATCAAACCGAAGAACCCCGATCTCGAAGAAGACGACTGA
>Ga0316616_100000534_pt1 | contig 12525 bp, 9 predicted proteins | sample OWC_Aug_M1_C1_D1_FD_207660 | JGI IMG/M metagenome (GOLD analysis project Ga0316616, IMG submission 207660) | Wetland soil microbial communities from Old Woman Creek delta, Ohio, United States - OWC_Aug_M1_C1_D1_B | ecosystem: Environmental > Terrestrial > Soil > Wetlands | place: USA: Ohio... | reverse complement strand
CGGCTCGGGGACTGCCTCGGGTTCACCGCGGGCGAGTAGCGCTCGCCCATCGCTCCGGGATCAGATCGCCGGACTCGGTTCGGGCCTCACGGCCGATCTCGGCGGGCTCGCCCGAGAAACGGTTCCTCTGGACAGCAGCGAGCCGCGCTTCTCAGACTACCTCGCGCGGCTCAAGCGGCGCATTGAGCGCGAGTGGACCTACCCCGAAGAGGCACGGCGCGTCGGCATGGCCGGGGAGTTGGTCCTGGTGTTCACGCTGAACCGGGCCGGGTCCCTCACCCACATCCAGCTCGTCCGGAGCTCCGGTTTTCCGGCATTGGACAGCGAGGCCCTGCGCGCGGTGAAGACCGCGGCCCCCTACGACCCCTTCCCAACCCAGATGGGCGACGAGCCCAAGAACATCTCCGCCATCTTCCGCTACCAATCCCTGGCCTACTACCGGAGGAATTAACCGAGCCATGCGTCGGCATGTGCTGCCCTGCGCACGCCTGTTCCTGTCCGCCTTCTGGCGGCGGGTGGTCGGTCCCGCCTGGGCCGCCCGCCCGCCCGCCGGCGAGCGCCGACTGCGAGGCCTCTTCCAGGAAGTGCGGATCCGGCGCGACGAGGCCGGCATCGCGCACATCTTCGCCGAGAACCTCCCGGACCTGGGATTCGGGGCGGGCGCGGCGATGGCGCAGGACCGACTCTGGCAAATGGACGCGATGCGGCGACTGGCGTGCGGACGCATGGCCGAACTGGCGGGCGACCGCCGGCTCGAAGGGGGCAGCCTCCACCTCGCGGGCCCGTCGCTGCTCGCCGTAGACCAACACTATCGCAGCCTTCGCTTTCGCGAAATTGCCGAAGAGGAGCTGTCGCAGGTCAGCGACGAGGGGCGCGGTCTCCTCGAAGGGTTCGCGCGCGGGGTGAACGCCTGGGTGGGGCAGTGCCGTCCGGGTGACCTGTCGCCGGAGTTCCTGTTGGCCGGCATCGATCCGGAGCCCTGGCGACCCGAGGATTCCCTGGTCATCGGCAAGCTGATCGGGTGGCTCCTGAGTCTGGCCTTTGTGGCCAAGCCGATCCTGGCGGCACTCGCCGCCGACCCGGTCCTCCAACGGCTGCGCCCCCCACACTTGGCGGATGGTCCCTGTATCGTCGGGCGGGGGCCAGCGGCCGAACCGGCGGAACTGGACCTGCTGGCGCGGCGCGCCCTGGGGCTCCTGGGACCGGGTACGGGGAGCAACAGCTGGGTGGTGGGGGGTGGCCGGACGGCGTCGGGGAAACCGATTCTCTGTAACGACCCTCACCTCGTCTTTGGGTTGCCCGCCTTGTGGTATCCGGTGGCCCTCTCCGTTCCGACGCACCGGGTGATCGGCGCCACCATGGCGGGCATTCCGGGGGTCCTGATCGGGCGGAACGATCGGGTGGCGTGGGGGATCACCGCCGTGATGGCGGACGACGGCGATTACTACCGCGAAACCCTCGACGCAGCCGGGACGCGATATCTCCGCGACGGGGCATGGCGGCCCGTGGAAACCGTCGAGGCGACGTTCCGGGTGCGCGGACACCCCGCGCCGGTGCGCGGCACGCTCCGTTACGTCCGGCACGAGGGTGTGCTCTGCCCGCTGCTCCCGACCGTCGCGGGCGAGGCAACGGGCTCCTACCGTTGGGTGGGTTTCGAGGCCTGGCGCGGGCTGGACGGCCTGCTGGCGATGAACCGGGCGGGAAACCTTCGGGAGTTCGCGTCGGCCCTGGAAGCGTTCGCGGTGCCGGCGCAGAACCTGGTGGCGGCCGACACGACGGGTGCTTTCGGCTACTACTGCACCGGGAAGTTCCCGCGACGCGAGCGGGTGCGGGAGGCGACACCCGTCCTCGATGGTAGCGACCCGGATCACGCCTGGGGCGGGTACCTCTCGTGGGCGGAGCAGCCAAAGGCTCTGAACCCCGAAGACGGCATGATCGTGACGGCGAACAACCGGGTCGCGCGGGATCTGCCCCACGCCTTGACCGGCGGGTTCTGGGAGCCCCCGTACCGGGCGACCCGTATCGCTTCACTGCTCGCCGACTACCCGAAGGCGCGCATCCAGGACATGGCGTGCGTTCAGGCTGATGTGGTCTCGTTGCAGTCGGCGGGGGTCGTGGCGAGCCTGATTCGGCCGGCTCGGCCGCGGTTGACGGAGCCGCGGGCGCGGCGAGCCGCGGACCTCCTGATGGCCTGGGACCATCGGATGGATGTCGACAGCGCCGCTGCGGCGCTGTACCATCTCTTCTATCACGAACTCCTCCAGCGGCGCGTGCGGCCGCTCCTGGACACGCGCGTGCCGGGTCTCTTCCAGCGGTATCTATCGACCCTACACCTGGCGGTCCCGGCGGTGGATACCGCCTTGCTGACGGGCGATCCGGTATGTTTTCCTGCCGGAGTCATGGGCATGGCCGAGGAGTGCCTGACGGCCGCGTGGGAGGCGGCTGTCCTCCGCCTGGGGTCCGATCCTGCGACGTGGAGATGGGGAGACCTGCATCGGCTCACGCTTCACCACATGCTCGGGCGAGGTGGCGGTGCGGCGATGCGACTCTTGACCTGGCTCTTCCGGCTGAACCGTGGGCCGTTTCCGCAGGCCGGTGATGGGATGACGATCAACCTAGGGGCGTTTCTCCTCACGACGCCGTTCGCGACGGCGGTCGGGCCGAGCTACCGGCAGATCATCGACCTGGGGGCACCCGAGGAGTCGCAGTGGATCATCGCCGGAGGCGCGTCCGGCGATCCTCGGTCGCGACATTACGCGGATCAGCTCTCGCTCTGGCGTACTGGGGAGACCCGGCCGATGCGATTCCTCGACACGGGGGCACCGGATCGCAACGTCTTGCGGCTCACGCCCGCGGCCGCCGATTGCGCCTCCACCTCCTGCATGCTATAAGAAGTCGATGCCCTGGCGGCGCGTCCTTGGCCGGTCGCGGTGCCCGCCACAGGGCCGAGGAATACCGTGATGCGTGGCGTAGGATTCACGATCGAACCGTGGGCCTTCACCCTGGCACGGGAACTGGCGGGTGTGTTCGTCGTGGAGGACTGGCAGGTCCTGGACGGCATGGTCCGATTCCGGGGGACCCTGTTGATCGACCCCGAATCGGCCATGACGGTGCTCACGCCGCGCATCGAATCCTTCGGCTTCGTTCCGATGATTCACAGCCTACGCGAGATCGCCATGATCCGGCTTCCGGCGGCGTCCCGGCGCGCGCCGGAAGGTTGGAGGGGCTGGCCGTTGAATCTGGCTCTTTTTCTGGCCACGCTCGGCACGACCCTGTTCGTGGGCGCGATCATGGAGGGGGCGAACCCGCTCCAGCAGCCGCTGTCGTTGGTGCAGGGCGTTCCCTTTTCGGCCAGCTTGCTCCTGATCCTGGGCTGTCACGAATTGGGCCACTACCTGACGGCCCGGGCCTACGGGGTGCACGTCAGCCTGCCGTATTTCGTCCCCCTTCCGCTTCCGCCGATGGGGACCATGGGGGCGATCATCCGGATGCGGTCCCCCATTCCCAGCCGGAAGGTGCTGTTCGACATCGGGATCGCCGGACCCTTGTTGGGTCTCGTGGTGGCGGTGCCGGTGCTGGTCCTAGGCCTCATCCTGTCTCCCGTGAAACCGGTGTCCGGCGTGATCTTCCAGGAGGGGAACTCGCTCGTCTATCTGCTGCTGAAATGGATCATCAAGGGGCCGATCCCCGACGGATCGGACGTGATGCTGCATCCGATGGCCCTGGCGGGATGGCTGGGCCTGTTCGTCACGGCGCTGAACCTGATGCCGCTCTCGCAGTTGGATGGCGGCCACATCGTCTACGCGGTCCTGGGCCCGCGCTTCCGCAAGGCGGTATGGGTCTTTCTGGCTGTCCTGGTCGGGCTGTTTCTCGTCTCGCATTGGGAAGGCTGGCTGGTGTGGGTCGGGCTGGCGGTGGCGCTGGGACTGCGGCACCCGCCGCCTCTCGACGATGTGACCCCACTGGATCGGACCCGACGCTGGCTGGCGGTCGTGGCGCTGGGCCTGTTGATCGCGCTGGTGACGCCGCTGCCGTTCGCGATTTACGAACTGTGAGCGCTGACCGTGGCCGATCGACGACGGATCACGGGTGGAGATGACGCCTGGCACCATGATCCCCGATCGATCGTCGATGGCCGACGCTTCAAGGGGTATCCGTCATGAACCTGGCCCCTCGTGGTGCAAGTCCGCGGCTGGCGTTGGGGAAACCCCCCTGGGAGGTCCTTGACCGACTGTTCGCGCAGTATGCCATCCGCGACCCGCGGGTGATCATGGGGCCACGGGTGGGAGAAGATGCCGCCGTGCTGGACATCGGGGACCGGTATCTCGTCGCCAAGGTGGATCCCATCACCTTTGTGGCGGAAGAGATCGGGTGGTACGCCGTCCACATCAACGCCAACGACCTGGCGGTGCGGGGAGCCCGGCCGGCGTGGTTCCTGATGACGCTCCTGCTGCCGGAGGGGCAAGCCGACGAGGCGCAGTTGGCCGCCATCTTTGGGCAAGTGCAGGACGCCTGCCGTGCCGTCGGGGCCAGTCTGGTCGGCGGCCACACCGAGGTCACGCAGGGGCTGGATCGTCCGATCCTGGCGGGCGCCATGCTGGGCGAGGTGGAGAAGGATCGCCTGGTGACGACGGGGGGCGCCCGCGTCGGCGACGCGGTGCTGCTGAGTAAAGGGATCGCCATCGAGGGGGCGTCGATTCTGGCGCGAGAATTTGACCGGGTGCTGGGGGAGCGCGGGGTAGAGCCCGAGGTCCGCGCCCGCGCCCGCGCTTTGGTGCACCGGCCGGGGATCTCGGTCCTTCCGGACGCCCGGACCGCCGTCGCCGCGGCAGCCATTCATGCCATGCACGATCCGACCGAGGGCGGGCTGGCCACCGGCCTCCAGGAGGTTGCCCTGGCGGCCGGGATCGGTCTCCGCATCGACCGGGAGGCGATTCCGGTCTTGCCCGAGTGTGCCGCGATGTGCCACGCCTTGGGACTCGACCCGCTCGGCCTGATCGCCTCCGGGGCGCTCCTGCTTACCTGTGCGCCCGAGGCGGCCGACCACGTCCTGGCCGCGTGGACGGCGGCGGGCATCGACGGGAACCTGATCGGGCACGCGACCCCGCCGGAAGACGGCTGTCGGCTGATCAGTCGTGCAGGCGAGATCCCGCTGCCGCGGTTTCCCCGGGACGAGGTGGCCCGGTTCCTGGACGCGGAACGGCCGGCAGCCACCCTCTGACCGTTTGGGGGGCTCAGGGGCGTGTGTGATATGATGCGTGCGCTGGGTCGCCAGGGGCGACCCGGCGATCCCGTTCCGTCATGAGGGAGGCCGCTATGGCGCAGACCGTTGGTCCTCTTGCGTCTCGTATTCTGGTATCGGAGGACGACCCGATTCAGGCGGCGGTCATTTGCGACCTGCTGGAGAAGGAAGGCTACGAAGTCGAGTGGCGCGCGACCCTGGCCGAAACGCGCGAAGTCATGCGGGCCGGAATCCCGGATCTCCTCCTGCTCGACCGCATGTTTCCGGACGGGGACGGCTGTCTCCTCTGCCAGGAGTTGAAAGCCAACCCAGCGACCCTGGGTCTGCCGATCATCCTGCTCACGGCGCGGGACCGGGTGGAGGATCGGGTCGAGGGGTTGCTTCGCGGCGCCGACGACTACATCCCCAAACCGTTTCATCCCAGGGAATTCTTGGCGCGGGTCCACAGCTGTCTTCGGACGCTGGCTCTGCAGCGGGAGTTGCGGCTCAAGGCGGAGGAGTTGGCGCGAAAACACCAGGCGCTGGTGGAGACGCAAGAGCGCCTGATCCGCAGCGAGCGGCTGGCGGCGATCGGCGAGATCGGCGTGGGCATCCGGCACGAAATCAACAATCCCCTGGGGACGATCCTGGGATTCGTGGATCTGCTTCTCACGCAGGCGGATGCGTTTCCCGAGGCCGCGCGGCGGAAACTCGAGGCGATCCGGCGGGCGACGATCCGGATCCGCGACGTGGTGCGGCGCCTAGAGGATATCGAGGACCGGACCGTGGAATACGTCCCGGGAATGCAGATGACGGACCTGAGCGGAGACGAGCCGCCGGGGGCGGAAAGAGCCCTCTGACAGCGCGGAGCGGAGGGGGGCGCGGGCTACCGCCCGGTCAGGCGGTGGCGTGCCCAGCAGCCGGCCGCCAGCGCAAGGCGGTGTGCGTCCGACAGCCGAATGGGTTGCGAGTAGACGTCATACCCGCGTGCCTCGATCTTGTCGAGGAGGCGGCTGTAGATGGCCCGCATGATCTCGGCGCACAGCATGGTGCCGCGGTCTGCGCTCGGCAGCGCGGCCTGCGCAGCCCGGTAGAACTCGCGGGCTCGGCCGACCTCGAACTGCATCAGGGCGCGAAAGGCGGGGGTCAAACGTCGCGCCAGGATGTCGGCGTCAGAACACCCGAACCGTGCCAAGTCCTCGCGCGGCAGATAGATCCGCCCCGCCGCCCCGTCCCGGCCCACGTCGCGCAGGATGTTGGTGAGCTGAAAGGCGGTGCCGAGGTGTTCGGCGTACCGCCGGGTTTCCGGACGGGTGTAGCCGAAGACCTCGATGCACATGAGTCCCACCACACCCGCGACGCGATAGCAATACTGCTGAAGCTCGGCGAAGGTGGCGTAGCGGCTCTGCCTCAGATCCATCTCGACCCCGTTCAGCAGCTCGTCGAAATAGCCTTTCGAAATGGGGAAAGCGCCCAGGACTTCCCCCAGGCGCCGGGTGACGGGGTGGCGCGCCTCGCCTCGGAAACAGGCGTCCAGTTCGGCACGCCACGCCGTCAGGCGGTCGGCGGGCGTCGTCCGTTCATCGGTGCCCGGGGACGCCGCGGCGGCCGTCAGCCCTTCGTCCACCACGTCGTCGCTGATCCGACAAAAGGCGTAGATGGCGTAGAGGGCCTCGCGTTTGGGCTTGGGGAGGACCAGGAACGCGTAGGTGAAATTGGAGCGGCTGGCCTTGGTGACGGCCCGGGAGACGTTCGAGGGTGCCGCGGTCGTCCCGCCGATTGGGTTCATGGCATGGCGCTCGGGGTGCCGGGTCTCCGGGTTGATCTGCGCCGGCTGCCCGCTGCCGGGGCGGGGTGGGCGGTCGTCAGACACGACGCGCATCACGGTCCCGCACGAGCTCCGGCGGGAGGGCGAAGCTCACCTCTTCCGTTACCGCCTCGATCTCTTCGATGTCGGTGACGCCCTGCGCCCGGAAGAACTGGACCACTTCATCCACCAGGTACTCCGGGGCCGACGCCCCCGCGGTGATCCCCAGGCTCTCGACACCGTCAAGCCAGGTCGGATCGATCTGCGAGATGTCGTCAATCAGGTACGCCCGCGCCCCGGCCGCCTGGGCGACCTCCGCGAGGCGGTTGCTGTTCGAGCTGTTCTTGGAGCCGATCACCAGGATGGCCGGGGCCCGGCGCGCCATGGCCTTCACGGCCAACTGGCGATTCTGGGTGGCGTAGCAGATGTCGTCCCGGGTGGGCGCCTCGATGTCGGGGAAGCGGCGGCGCAGGACATCCACCACGGTCGAGGTGTCGTCCAGGCTGAGCGTGGTCTGGGTGATCACGGCGACTCGGTTCGGGTCGGACACCTCGAGCGTCTCGGCCTCTTCGGCGGAGCCGATGAGGTGGATATGCTCGGGGGCGTGACCCATCGTCCCGACGACCTCGTCGTGCCCCTCGTGCCCCACCAAGACGATGGGGCGCCCTTCGCGGGCGAAGCGGATCGCCTCATGGTGAACCTTGGTCACCAGCGGGCAGGTGGCGTCGATCACCTTGAGACCGCGGGCCGTGGCCCCGGCCCGCACCTCCGGCGAGACGCCGTGGGCGCTGAAGATCACCGTGGCGCCGTCGGGGACCTCGTCCAGTTCATCCACGAAGACCGCCCCCTTGGCCCGGAGATCGTTGACCACGTGGACATTGTGGACGATTTCCTTGCGCACGTAGACGGGGCCGGGGTACAACTCCAACGCCAGATTCACGACGTCAATGGCGCGATCCACTCCGGCGCAAAAGCCGCGTGGTTTCGCCAACAGGAGCTTCCTGACGGACATAGCGTTCCCTTCGTTTTTCTGCGGGCCGCGCATTCGATGCGAAAGGCAGGCTATCCAGTTTGCCGGCCCTTGTCAATCGGTTTCGGGGCTGCCGGCGGGCGTGCAGGGCGGCGGTCCGGGGCGAAAAGGACGGTTGACACGCGTCCCGAGCGTCCAGTATAAGTGGCCGTCGTACCAACGTGTCGAGTGTATGTCGACGGGAGCGCAAGGCTCGTATGCCCCTCGCGATCGAGACGACCAACCTCACCAGACGCTTCGGGGCCGCGACCGCGGTCCGCGCCCTGAATCTCCGCGTCCGGTCCGGGGAGATCTTCGGATTTCTGGGGCCAAACGGCGCCGGGAAGACCACCACGATCCGGATGCTGTGCGGCTTGTTGCTTCCGAGTGAGGGGACGGCGTGCGTGGCGGGGATGGATGTGACCCGCGATGCTGAGGCGATCAAGCTCCAGGTGGGTTACATGCCGCAGCGGTTCAGCCTGTACGGGGACTTGACCGTGGAGGAAAACCTGGACTTCTTTGCCGGTGTGTACCGCATCCCGGGACGGGAACGGAGACGGCGGGTGGCGAACACGTTGGAGCGCGTCGGCTTACTGGAGCGGCGTGCGGACCTCACGGAGCACCTGTCCGGAGGGCTCAAGCAGCGCTTGGCCCTGGGCTGTGCCCTGGTGCACGCGCCCGCCATCCTGTTCCTGGACGAGCCCACGGCCGGGGCGGACCCGTCGTCACGGCAGCAGATGTGGGACCTGCTGTACCAGGCGGCCGGCGAGGGGCGAACGATCTTGGTTACCACCCACTATGTGGAAGAGGCGGAGCGATGTCAGACGATCGCCTTCATGCACGGCGGGCGGCTGATCGGTTCCGGCTCACCGGAACAATGCCGAGCCGAGATCGGCGAAGCCATCCTGGAGGTCGACGCCGTTCCCGTGATGCAGGCCGCCGAGGCGGTGCGGGGCATCGCCGGGGTGACGGGTGTCAGCATCTACGGGCACACGCTCCGAGTCTTCAGTCGGATGACCGAGGGGCTGGAAGGGGAGTTGGACGCGGCGCTGCGCGGGCGAGAGGTGGTGGTTCGCGGGATCCGCTCCGTGCCGCCCACGCTGGAGGACGTCTTCATGTCGCTCACCCGGACGGCGCCGGCTGACGTGCAGGACGCCTGACGTGCTGGCGGTGGTCGGCCACGTGGCACGGAAGGAGCTCCGCCAGATCCTGCGGGACCGCCGCAGTCTCGTGCTCATCCTGGTGATGCCCATCATCCTCACCTTTCTGTTCGGCAAAGCGCTGGAGACCGGCGAACTCGGTCACATCCCGTCGGTCATCCTGAACCTGGACGGATCCTCCGAGTCGAACCGGATCGCGTCGGCCTTCCGCACCTACGACGAGGTCCTGATCGAGCGGGAGGTGTCGACGCTGACGGAGGCCCAGGACCTCCTGGCGCGGGGCCAGATCAAGGCTGCGATCGTCATTCCCAAGGGCTTCCTGCAGCAGATTGAGGCGGGCGACGAGGCCCAGCTCCTGGTTCTCCTGGACGGGACGGACAATACGTCGGCGCCGATCGTGGAAGGCGTGGCACAGCGGGTCATCCAGCGCTACAACACCGAGCGCGCGATCAGGGGCTTGTGGGAGCGCGGTGTGCGACCGGACCGCGGGCGCCGGCTGATCCGGCCGGTTTTCGTGCAATCCGAGATCCGGTACAACCCGGGGCGCCAGTATCTGGGGTACGTGATGCCGGGCGTCATCGGGCTCACGCTGCAGCTGCTGACCGTCATGCTGATGGCCATCACCATCCCCCGGGAGCGAGAACGGGGCACGCTCGACCAGCTCATGGCGTCGCCCATCACGCGCCTCGAGCTGATCCTGGGGAAGCTCCTGCCGTTTTTCGGCATCTCGCTGCTCAACGTGGCGACCATCCTGTTCGTGACGGACCGCTGGTTCGGCATCCCGGTGGCCGACAGGTTACCCCTGCTCGTGCTGCTGTGCGCGCTCTTCGTGCTCACCTCGTTGGCCACGGGCCTGCTCATCTCGGCGGTGTCCCGGTCCCAGTTCCAAGCGGTGCAGATCGCCGTCTTTTACGTTTTGCCGGTCTTCATGCTCTCGGGGGCGTACGCCCCCATCGAGGCGATCCCCGACTACATCCGCCCCATCTCCTTCCTGTTTCCGCTGATGTACTTCTCGCGAACGGTCCGGGCCGTGACGCTGCGCGGGGCCGACCTGGCCCAGATCTGGCCGGATGTGGCCATTCTGGGCGGGTTCGTGGTGGTGTTCCTTTACTGGGCCATCCTGAGCTTCCACAAGCGGGTCAACTGATCGGCTTGTCCCGCCTCTGGCCGAGCACCTCTCGGTAGTACGCCTCGTAGCGGGGCACGATCAGCGTTGTGTCGAACTGCTCCACGGCGCGCCGGCGGGCGGCCGCGCGGAACTCGGCGTGGCGCGACGCGTCGGTGAGGAGCGCAAGCGCCGCCGCGGCCATGCCGTCCACATCGCCCACGGGGAGAAGAAAACCGCTCTTGCCGTCCTCGACGACCTCCGGCACGCCACCCACGGCGGTCGCGATCACGGGGGTGCCGCAGCTCAAGCCCTCCAGCGCCGCCAGGCCGAATGCCTCGTCGGCGCTCGGGAGCAGGGTGAGATCCGCTACGGCGAGGAGCGTTTCCACGTCGTCCTGTTTTCCCAGGAAGATGACGTCCGGCTTGACGCCCAAGGTCTCGGCCAGATGCAGGGCCTCCGGGCGATCCTGGCCGTCCCCGACGAGGAGGAGCCGCGCGGGCAGGGCGCCGCGGACCTTGGCGAACACTCGCACGGCATCGGGCGCGCGTTTCACGGCGCGGAAATTGGAGAGGTGGATCAGGATCCGCTCGCCGCGAGGCGCCAGGTGCTCCCGCAGGGTCGAATGCGGCGTGGGCCGGAAGCGCTGGGTGTCCACGAAGTTCGGGATCACGCGCATGGGGCGATCCAGATCGAACACCGCTCGAGTCTTGTCCAGCAGGTACTGAGAGACGCAGGTGACACCGTCGGATTGCTCCAGCGCAAAACGGGTCATCGGGTAGAGGGAGCGGTCGTTGCCGACCAGGGTGATGTCGGTACCGTGTAGGGTGGTGACGATGCGCGGGGCATGGGCGCCCAGGATCGAGCGGGCCAGGAAGGCGGAGACGGCGTGGGGGATGGCATAGTGCACGTGGAACAGATCCAGGCCCACCTGAGTCCCGACCTCGGACATCTTGGCCGCCAGCGCGATGGCGTAGGTGGAATGTTCCAGGAGGGGATAGCTCACCATCTCCACTTCGTGAAAGAAGATGCGGGCGTCGTAGTGCTGGAGGCGGAACGGCAACGAATAGCTGATGAAGTGGATCTGGTGCCCGCGTTGAGCCATGGCCTTGCCCAGTTCGGTGGCCACGACGCCGCTCCCGCCATAGGTGGGATAGCAGGTGACGCCGATGTTCATCGGAGGGCCTCCCATCAGGGGGTTTCCGCCGGCGCATCCGGACGACCCAGGGTGCCGCCCGGGATGGTCACCAGCCGGTGGTCCCAGCCTGGGGAATCGATGGACGCGCGCAGCGACGTCAGCAGGGTCGGTCCGTACTTCGCGAGAAACGGGAGGACGGGATAGACGCGTTCCTGAAGCTTTCCACCCGGCATGAGCGCGTCCCGGAGGCGGTGGAGCTGTTGCCGGGTATCCGCTTCCCGTCGCTTGAGCGCCTGGACGGCCTTTTTTTCGAGCTGGTCCAGGTGGCCCTTGACGTGCCCGCCGGTTTGCCCCGCCGTGGCCCGTAGCGTCGGGTCCACCCCGGCGACCGCCTCGCCCAGGCGCCGAAAGATCTCGTCCACTCCCTGCCGGGCTGCGGCCAGCGTCGCCCCCAGGTCGGGTGGCAGCTGCGCCCGCAGGAGGCGGCTGGCGAGCTGCTCCGGCTCTGCGGCGAGGTCCTGGAGGGATACCTGAAAGCGATCCAGGAGTTGGACGACCCGCGGGTCCAGCAGGCTCAGGCTGGCCCGGGGCACGATGGCAGGCATGGGGACGCCGAAGGCGGCATACACCGGTCGGAGCTGGGCGAAGTAGGTCAGCTCGCCCGGGCCGGCGACGTAGGCCAGCGTGGGGAACAGTGTATCCTGCACCACGGGGCGAAGCGCCACGTTGGGGCTGAACTGTTCGGGGGCCTCCTGGACCATCCGGAGGAGAGCCGCCGGGGCGATCACCGCGCCGGTGTCTCGCAGCCGGAACCCCGCCGGATCTCGGACCAGCGGGCGGCGACCCTCGGCAAGAAGGAAGCAATTCACCCCGTCGGGCCGCGCCTCGATCTGCGTCGGGTATCCCTGGGCGCGCAGGGCGCGGCTCACCTCCAGGATGGCTGCGGAGGTCCCCGGGGCCTCCTCCACCTCGCGCCGGAAGATTCCGGCGGCCAGTCGTTTCAGGCCGTGGTCGGCCGCGTCCACCAGGACCAGGCCGGTCTCTCCGAGGAGGGAGGTCATCCAGCACGCGAATGCCTCGGCGAG
>Ga0316616_100000533_pt1 | contig 12531 bp, 10 predicted proteins | sample OWC_Aug_M1_C1_D1_FD_207660 | JGI IMG/M metagenome (GOLD analysis project Ga0316616, IMG submission 207660) | Wetland soil microbial communities from Old Woman Creek delta, Ohio, United States - OWC_Aug_M1_C1_D1_B | ecosystem: Environmental > Terrestrial > Soil > Wetlands | place: USA: Ohio... | reverse complement strand
TGAGCCGAAGAGTTCTTGCCGCAGCGTCCGCTACTCCAGGTACGATCCGTCGACCAGGTCAGTGGCCTTGGGCTTGGTCAGGATGAGCTTCAGGTCAAACCAGAGGTCGGCGGCCCGCTGGGTCACGGCGAAGAGTGGGCCGGGCTTCTGCGGCGTCCCGAAGTACTCCTTGTTCTCCTTCGGCCCGTAGAAGGTAACGCCCGCCTTCTCGGCGGTGAACTCCTCGGGCTTCTGCCCTGTGAACTTGGCCATGATGGCGTCGGCGTCTTTCGGATTCTGCGCCGCGTACTGCACCGCCTCATTCCAGGCCGCCACGATCTTCTTCACGTCCTCGCCGTGGGTCTTGAGGTACTCGGGCTTGAAGGCCAGGGAGTCCACGATGATTCCTGGCGTCTTGTCGCTGGACAGCAGGACCTGACCGAAGGGGGTCTGCTTCGCACGGGAGAGCCAGGGCTCCCAGGTCACCGCCGCATCCACCTTGCCAGCCACGAAGGCCGCGCCGGCATCGCCTGCCTTCATGTCGACGGCCTGGATGTCGGACAGCTTCATCCCGTTCTGGGACAGGACATAGTTCAGCCAGAAATAGCTCGCCCCGGCACCCAGCTGGGCAGCCACGGTCTTGCCCTTCAGGTCCGCGATCGTCTTGATCTCCTTCTTGGCCACGATCCCGTCCCCGCCGTTCGAGTCATCCAGGGCCAGGACCTGCTTCACGGCGATGGGGTTCTCTGCCGCGGCCGTCATGACGTGGGTGTCCACCGTGGTGGCAAAGCCCTGGATCCGGTCCGCGGCGAACGCCGCCCGCCGGTCCGCAGGGCTCTCGATGACCACGATCTCCACATTGATCCCCCGCTTCTGGAAGAAACCCTTCTCCTTGGCCAGGTACAGCGGGGCGTAGCCCAACCAGGTGGACATCCCCAGCTTGATGGGTTCGCCGGCGTACGCCGTCCCGGCCAACAGCAGTCCCGCCAGCACGAGCACCAACAACCATCGCTGCCTCATCGTGAACCTCCCTTGTTGCCCCTTCACGAGTGTCCCCGAACCGTCCGGGTGCCCTCACCGGTGTGCGGGCGGACCGGACACGCATCCCTTTCGCCAGGGCCAGCCCCTGCCTCCGGCCCCTGAGGATCGGGGCAGATCGTCCGGCCATGTTCCGCGGCGTGATCAGGTCGGAGCCTGAAGCAGACAGAGGCGGCTGGAAGACGTCCGATCATCCTCTTGGGCTCTTGGGCCCCGCGCCAGCCGCGTCGAGCCCAGGGCAGGGCTCTCGCTGGCCTGGAGCGACCCCGCGCCGCGGCCAAGGCGCGTGGATGGTATCATCACTACCGATCAAGTCAACGGCAAAGTCGGCTTCGTCCTTGACGCCTCCCGGCTTTTCGCGTAACAGTGACCGTCCCGGCTGCCCCCGCGGGGGCCAGCCGCAGGACGGGCGAGGGAGCAGCCCGGATTGTTCACAGAGGGCACGTGAACAATCCGGGCTTACCAGACCCATGGCGCTTCCCGCAGACAGCGGGAGGAGCGATCTCATGACGACGCAGCCCGCGGCTGTGAAGGTGGACCGGCTACACAAACGCTTCGAGACGGCCGAGGCGATCGCCGATCTCTCCTTCGAGGTCGGGGAGAACGAGTTCGTCGCCGTGGTCGGGCCGAGCGGCTGCGGCAAGTCCACCGCACTGCGCATCATGGCCGGCCTCGTGCCCCCGACGCAGGGGGCGGTGATGCTCCGCGGCCGGCAGGTCAGCGGGCCCATCCGGGACGTCGGCATGGTCTTCCAGTCGCCCATCCTCTTGCCCTGGCGGAGCGCCCTCAGCAACGTCCTCTTCACCGCCGAGATGCGGGGCAGGCGCCAGGCGGAGTATCGCGCGCGGGCGCTGGAGCTGATCCGGCTCGCCAACCTGGAGGGCTTCGAGGAGCGGTATCCCCACGAGCTGTCCGGGGGGATGCAGCAGCGGGTGGCAATCTGCCGGGCCCTGCTGCTGAACCCATCGCTCCTGCTGATGGACGAGCCCTTCGGCGCGCTGGACATCATGACCCGGGAGAAGATGGGCTTCGAGCTGCTCAAGATCTGGAGCGCCACCAAGACCACCGTGGTCTTCGTCACCCACAGCATCACCGAGGCCGTCCTGCTGTCGGACACCATCGTGGTGATGACCGCCAGGCCCGGACGGGCCAAGGCCGTCATCCCGGTGGATCTGCCGCGTCCGCGGGACCCCAGGATCCTTCGTGATCCACGCTTCGTGGATTTGGCCGCGCAGGTCCGCGACAACATCGAGGCCCAGTGGGTGGAGTGAAGGCGAGAACGCGATGATCGGCAAGGCGCGCGTGAATCTCCGGCCGGCGGTCGAGGCGGGCATCGGCTTCACCGTGATCCTGCTGGCCTGGGAGTACGGAACGGCCCTGGTGCGAATCCCGGACTACGTCCTGCCGGTGCCCTCCGCGATCCTGCGGCGATTCTGGGAGACCTTCGCCGTCCAGGCGCAGCACCTGGGCGCCACGGCCACCACGACCCTGGCCGGGCTGGTCCTGGCGCTGGTCGTGGGGATCCTCCTGGCCCTGGCCGTCATCTACATCCGCCCCCTGAAGGCCATCGTGCTGCCGGCCCTGGCCGCGTTCAACAGCATCCCCAAGATCGCCATCGCCCCGCTGTTCATCATCTGGTTCGGCCTGGGCATGGAGCCGAAGATCCTCCTGGCCTTCCTGCTGGCCCTGTTCCCGATCTTCGTGAACTCGGTGACGGGGATGGGTGAGATCGAGCCGGACATCCTGGACCTGGCGAGACTGGCGGGGGGCACGGAGCTGCGGATCTTCACCAAGGTGCGGCTGATGAACGCGGTCCCGTACATCACCGACGCCCTGAAGGTGGCCTTCCCGCTGGCCCTGGTCGGCTCCATCGTGGGCGAATTCATCGGCGGCAACTACGGCGTCGGCTACCTGATCCTCTCGGGTCAGTTCAACCTGGACACCCCCCTGGTGTTCGCCTGCCTCCTCTCCATTACCCTCTTCACCACGGTGGTGATCGGCCTGGTGGTCCTGGTGGAGTGGGTGTTCCTCGCGTGGCGCCCGTCCCGCCGGGTCCGGTAGTCGGCTGCTGAAAAAGGCCCATCTGCGGCGTTGGCACGCCTCGGCACTCGCTGCGGCGTACCTCCAGTACGTCTCGCTCGGCCTGCGGCGTGCCGCCTTGCATCTGGGCCTTTTTGAGCAGCCTTGCGCGGGCCGGGTCATTCAGTAACCTTCAGGATTCCTTATTCTCAAAAGAACCGCCCCCGGAGGGTTCTCCGGGGGCGGGTTTTTTGGGATATCCAGGCCGCAGTATTCGCGAACCTGTAGCCCGGAGAATTCACGGGCGCTTTCGTGAATTCTCCGGGCTAGCGGGCCACGAAGCCCGTAGCGTAGATGTCGTTCGGCGATAGCTTGGCGTCGGACTTGAACGCCTGTTTCACCAGGTCGATCGTCCGCTGCAATCGCTCCGTGGTGGCCATGCCGTAGCCGTGCTGCTTGACATAGGCGGTGTTCAGCGCCTTGATGGACTGGCGCCACTGGGCCAGCGTCGTGTCGGGGTTGAGGGTGGGGTTGTGCTTCACCATGATCCGGGCGGTCTCCTCGGGGTTCTCCATGGCGTACTTGACCGCCTTGGCCGTGGCTGCGGAGAAGGCCCGCACCTCGTCCGGGCTGGAGGCGATCTTGTCCGCCGATGCCACCAGGAAGTACCCGAAGACGTCGTAGCCCCAGTCCGCAAACGAGGAGAAGTGCACGGTCTTGCCCAGGGGGCCGGCCACTCGCATGAGGGCGGGGACGTCCCCGTCGATGGAGGCGGTGAACAGGTCCACCTTGCCGTCCAGTAGGAGGGAGAAGTACACGCCGGGGTCGGTGGCCTGCCACTTCACGATACCGGGGTCGATCCCCTTCTGACTGAAGATGATGGGCAGGATCACCCGCGCGCTGTCGGTGACCGCCGCCGCGACGGTCTTCCCGTTCAGGGACTCGGGCGTCGGATACGGCGTCAAGGAGGCCAGACCACTGGTGGTGATGTCCATGAACACGCTGAAGCCCCTGACCTTGGCGCCCTTGGCGATGGCCTGGACGACCGAGGTGGACTCGGCCATGCCGAAATCCGCCTTCCCGCTGTCCACCGCGGTCACGACGAAGCCGCTCCCCGTGGAGGGCGAGATCTGGATGTCGATCCCTGCCTCCTTGTAGAAGCCCTTCTCCAGCCCCACAAAGAAGGGGGAGTGCCGGCCGTGGAAGACGTAGTTGGTCAGGAAGGTGACCCTCTTGAGCGGCTTGTCGGGGGCGGCGCCGGCGTGGACGTCCGGGAGGCCGCCGCCGAGGAGGATGGTCAGGGCGAGGAACACAGGTGACAGGCTTCTCCAGGTCATGGTCGCTCTCCTTCCGCTGATCGATGCCTATTGCCGCAGATACGAGGCCAGGTCGAGCCCCGTCCACAGGGCCCGCGGCGGCTCCGCCACTTCGGGGAATGCCGGGTCCAGCGGCCGGGTGGCGTCCACCCCGAGCCGCGTGCTGAGCAAGCGGTTGGCCTTGTCCTGGGCATGCCAGGGCGCGTACCCGGTGGGGTCCACCCGCGAGATGTACGATCCGGGAACGGTGAAGAACGACTGGTCCGCCTGGGTCCGCGTCATCACCGCCCAGAGGACGCTCCGGTCGTCGTAGATGTCCACGTCCTCGTCCACCACGATCGCGCACTTGAAGCGGTAGACGCCCAGGGCGGCCAGGGCGGCGTTGACGCCCAGGCCCTCCATGTCCTTGCGGAGCTGGACGTACACCAGGTTGCCCGAGCCGGATACCGGGACATGGATGGCCGTGACCTGGGGGATCAGCTGCTTGAGTTGGGCGAGGACCACCCCTTCCATCCCCAGGGAGAAGAGCACCAGGTGCTCCGGCCCGACGTTGAAGATGTCGTGGAAGATGGCGTCGTGCCGGCGCGTGATGGCCGTGACCTCGAAGACCCGGGCCTTCTTGGGCGGGGCGTAGTAGAGCCAGTAATCGCCGAAGGGCCCGTCGTCGTCCCAGCGGTCGGTCCGGATCCGCCCCTCGATCACGATCTCCGCGTCCGCCGGGACGGGGAGGTCCACCGTCCGGCAGCGCACGACCTCCACCGGCTCGCCCAGCAGGCCCCCCATCGTCTCCAGCTCGTACTCCCCGACCCGCCCCCGCTGCTGCGAGGCCATGCCCAGGGCGGGGTGGTGGCCGATGACGATGGCGGCCTCTACGTGCCGCCCCCGGCGCTCGGCCTGCAGGCAGATCTCGGAGGCGTGGCACAGGGGCGCCATGTTCATGGTGAGCGTCGTCGGCGAGAGCGCGCGGTTGCGGTAGATCCCGGCGTTGAGGCACCCCGACTCGGGGTCCCGGACGATGGTCACGCCGGAGGAGAGGTAGGCTCCGGCGTCCTTCTCGCAGTGGGTGACCAGGGGGAGCGTCCGCAGGTCGGCCTGCTCGCCCGTCAGGACAATCTCCTGCACCGGGCCCGAGGCGACCGTCACGGGCGGAATGCGCCGCTGCTGGGCCTCGGTGAAGCGGGTGACGACCTGGTCCGGTGTCGTGCCCAGGGCCAGGGCTAGGTGCTGCTTGGAGGCGAAGAGATTCGTGACCACGGGCAGGCTGTGGCCCTGCACGCGGTCGAAGACCAGCACGGGGAGCTTGCCGTCGGCCTGCAGCCGCTTCTGGACGGCCGACAGCTCCCAGCGGGGGCTGACGGGCCTGGGGATGCGCAGGAACAGATCCGGTGTGGTCTCTTCCACGAGCCTGAGAAAGGAGCGCAGGTCGTTCTTCATGGCCGTGCCGGCCTCCGCCGCAAGGAGCGCCCGGGTTTCAACCGCGACCTACCGGGACGCGGAGCGCCGTCGGGGGCTCCCCGCGGCGGCGGGATGGTATCACTACAGGCCCTGGAGTCAATCGGAAAGCTCGTCGGGGGTATCGTCATGGGCGCCGGGGGGACGGCCCCCATCACTCCTTCCCCGTCTTCCGCTTGATCGCGGCCAGGATGCGCTTACGCAGCCGGAAGGCCTTGGGGGTGACCTCCAGCAGCTCGTCGGTGCGCAGGAACTCCAGAGCCTGCTCCAGGCTCATGGCGCGGGGCGGGATGAGCTGGACGGTGGCCTCGTCGGTCGAGGACCGCACGTTGGTCATCTTCTTTTCCTTGGTGATGTTGACGTCGATGTCGCTGTCCCGGGAGTTCTCCCCGACGATCATGCCCTCGTAGACCTCGTCACCGGGCGCCACGAACAGCTCGCCCCGGGCCTGGATGTGCCCGATGGCGTACGCGGTGGCCCGCCCGGGCCGGTCGGCCACCAGGGCCCCCGTCGGGCGGTGCGGGATGTCGCCCTGCCAGGCGTCGTAGCCGTCGAAGAGATGATTCAGGATGCCCGTGCCGCGCGTGTCGGTGAGGAACTGGGTGCGAAATCCGATCAGCCCGCGGGAGGGAATGCGGAACTCGAGGCGCACCCGGCCCGTGCCGTGGTTGATCATCTTGGTCATCCGACCGCGCCGCAGCCCCGCCTGCTGCGTGACGACCCCGATGTAGTCTTCCGGGCAGTCCACGACGAGGACCTCCATGGGCTCGTGGCGCTGGCCGTCCACCTGCCGCGTCAGGACCTCGGGCTTGCCCACGGAGAACTCGTAGCCCTCACGCCGCATCATCTCGATCAGGATGGCCAGCTGCAGCTCCCCGCGGCCCGAGACCTTGAAGGTGTCTGGAGACTCCGTCTCCTCGACCCGGATCGAGACGTTGGTCAGGACCTCGCGGAGCAGCCGCTGGCGCAGCTTCGAGGAGGTGACGTGCTGGCCCTCGCGGCCCGACATGGGCGAGGAGTTGATCGAAAAGATCATGGCGATCGTCGGCTCGTCCACCGTGATGGGCGGGAGCGGCCGGGGATCGAGGGGATCCGACAGGGTCTCGCCGATGCTCACGGTCTCGAAGCCCGCAACGGCGACGATGTCACCCGGGCCGGCCTCGTCGATCTCGGTCCGGCGCAATCCCTGGAAGCCGTACAGGCCGGTCACCTTGCTCGGCACGCGGGTGCCGTCGGTCCGGCAGAGGACGACCTCCTGCCCCTTGGTGAGATGGCCATTCACGATCCGCCCGATGATCAGGCGTCCGACGTAATCGTCGTAATCCAGGGTGGTGACGAGCAGCTGCAACGGATGGCCGGGCAGGTAGCGGGGCGCCGGGACCGTCCGGAGGATCTCGTCGAAGAGGGGGAGCAGGGGCTCGTCGGGGCCGTCGGGGGTGCGGCGGCACAACCCCCGGCGCGCGTCGCAGTAGAAGACCGGGAACTCGAGCTGGTCCCCCGAGGCATCGAGGTCGATGAACAGGTCGTAGACCTCGTCCAGCACCTCTGCCGTGCGGGCGTCCGAGCGGTCGATCTTGTTGATGACGACGATGGGCGAGAGCTTGGCCTCGAGCGCCTTGCGCAGCACGAAGCGGGTCTGGGGCAGCGGCCCCTCGCTGGCGTCCACCAGCAGCAGGACGCCGTCCACCATGGTGAGCGTCCGCTCCACCTCGCCGCCGAAGTCTGCGTGGCCGGGCGTGTCCACGATGTTGATGTGGACCCCGCGGTAGGAGACCGCGGTGTTTTTGGCCATGATGGTGATGCCCTTCTCGCGCTCGAGATCGATCGAGTCCATGACCCGCTCGACCACGTACTCGTTCTCGCGGAAGATGCCGCTCTGCCAGAGCATCGCGTCCACCAGGGTCGTCTTGCCGTGGTCCACGTGGGCGATGATGGCCAGGTTGCGGATGTCCTCGCGCCGGGTGAGCTCCATGCAGAAAACTCCTTAGCCCGGATTCTTCACGAACATGCCGTGAAGAATCCGGGCTTACATTTCAGCGGCCAATCCCGCAGTGGAATGGGCCTTGGTGGGAGGCGCACCGGGTACCCGTCCCGCGTCGCGCGGGATGGGTAGGGTGTCGACATACCTCAGGGATGCTCGATCCGTCCCGGGCCCCCAATCGCAAGGGTTTCGGTTAAGCCCGGAGCATTCACGGGCCCTTTCGTGAATGCTCCGGGCTAGCTAGAAGATCAGCGTCTCGCAGAGGCGCGTGCCGAACAGCTCCTTGGGGCGGTTGAAATAGCCGATTTCCACCTGGGGGTGCTCGCGGCGGATGGCCTGGAGGACGGCGCGGGTGCCGAGGCATTTGCCCCGGGGCTGCGGCACGCTGCGCAGGTAGAGCTCGGGGTCGATGGCCAGGTTCCGCATCTGGATCATGTCCAGCCGGGTCTCCCGGAGCAGCGCCAGCAGGGCCTCCAGCTCTTCCTCGCGGTCGGTGACCCCGGGGAAGACGAGGTAGTTGACCGTGGTGTAGACGCCGAGGCCCTTGGCGCGGCGGATGGCCTCCAGGACGTCCGCCCACGCGTAATAGCGCGGCTGGTAGTAGGCCGTGTAGGTCGGCTCCAGGACGCTGTTGAGGCTCACGCGGATGCTGTCCAGGCCGGCGCGGGCGATCTGCTCGACCCGCTGCGGGAGGCTGCCGTTGGTGTTCAGGTTGATGGTCCCGCGGTCGGTCAGGGCGCGGATCCGCCGGATGGCCTCGGCGATGACGTCGGCCTGGAGCAGGGGCTCGCCCTCGCAGCCCTGACCGAAGCTGGCGATGGCCTCGGGCACCTCGGTGAGAAAGGGCAGGGCGACCTCGACCACGTCCTGGGCCGTGGGGATGTAGCGGATGCGCTCGTGGGAGGCCTGGCACGCGGTGGAGGGCTGCCACGAGATGCAGCCGACGCAGGCCGCGTTGCAGGCGTTGGCCACGGGCAGCGGGGCTTCCCAGCGGCCGAGGAACAGGTTCTTGGCGGCCAGGCAGTGGTACTCGGTGGCGCAGCGCACGAGCTGGCGCAGGATCGGGTTCTGGGGCGCCCCCAGAAGGCGCTCCTCCATCAGCGGCAGCAGCTCGCGGTCGTCGTAGTGGCGGGCCGCCGAGTGGTCCATCGGATCGGTCCGGATGGCGGCGGCCACGAAGGCCTCCCCGTCCCAGCCCGCCGCGGTGTACGGCCAGAGCGGCAGGGGCTCCTGCGGGGGGGAGCCACCGTACGAGGCGGCGGGCAGCAGGGTCCGGGTGTAGCCCGGGGGCATGAAGGCGGCCACCGTCGTGGGGGCGAAGGCCCGCCCGTCCACGGTCACCCGCTTGACGGCCCGGAAGGCCCGGCGGCGCGGATCCCACGCCATGGGGCGGCTGCCCGGCATGGTGAACAGCTTGGTCCCCTCGGGGATGCGCAGCAGGTCCTCGGGTGGGACCCTCAGCACGTCCGACCCCGAGCGGCCTGCCATCTCCAGCCCGGGGCGATCCAGGATCTGCCCCGTGGCATCTGCCAGTGTCAGCCACGCCATCTCGCGCTCCAATTTGCCGGGGACCGAGTATAGCCTTGCAGTCCCGGGAGGGCAAACAGAGGGTGCGGCTCCGGGGGTCTGCGCCGTTTTGAGCAGTCCTGACGAGAAGAAGGCTCTCAAGCGGTCGCTTAGAGGCCGTGAAACCGGCGGATTAGACGTTGTCGGCCCCGGAGCGGGGTGCTATAGTATCGCCGCAGCTTCGAGGCGGGAGCCGAGTCCGGGCCGAAAGGAGGTTTATGCCAAAGCCCATGGGTTCCAGGTCGTCCGAACGCCTGTCCGATGAGGAGCTGGATTATTACGGCAACCTGTACGTCCTGCACGGGATTCGAGCGGCGGGCGTGGAATTCGAGAACTACCTGAGCAACCCCGAGTACTGGCTCGACCGGCATACCGGCAGGCGCTGGCGAGGCGAGGCAGGTCTGGGAGACGGTCGCCGCGGCGGACTTGCCGCGTACCTGCGGCTTCGCCGGGGATCCAGGAACGGCGAAGAGTAGGGCCCAGCCCCCTCGCGGGGCCGCGCATTCCCTCGTCAGGGGTTCCGCGTTGCAGCTACCCGAGGGCAAAGCCGCCACGACCGAGCGGGGCTATGCGACCCTCCAGGGCACGGTCGAGCGGATCACCTATGTCAACGAAGAGAACCAATACGCGGTGGCCCGACTCGATGTCCCCGGCCGCCGCGATCTCACCACCATCGTCGGAAGCCTCCCCTCGCTGACCCCGGGCGAAACGCTCCGCCTGTACGGGGTCTGGACCCACCACAAGAAGTACGGCGAGCAGTTCCAGGTGCAGCGCTACGAGTCCGTGGCGCCCGCCACCCTCACCGGTATCCAGAAGTATCTCGGCTCCGGTCTCATCAAAGGGATCGGGCCGGTGTTTGCGAGGCGGCTGGTGGAGGCCTTCGGCCTCGACACGCTGCGCGTCATCGAGGACGACCCGGACCGGCTCCTCACCGTCCAGGGCATCGGGCCGCTACGCCACCAGCGGATCACCAGCGCCTGGGCGGAGCAGAAGGAGATCCGGGAGGTCATGCTGTTCCTGCAGGGCCACGGCGTCTCCTCGGCCTACGCGGTGAAGATCTTCAAGGCCTACGGCCAGGCGGCCATCGCCACGGTGCAGGAGAACCCGTACCGTCTGGCCCGGGACATCTACGGGATCGGATTCAAGACGGCCGACAAGATCGCCCGGGAGCTGGGGATCCCCGCCGACTCGCCCCTGCGCGCACAGGCTGGGGTCCTCCACGTCCTGAACGAGCTGACGGACGACGGGCACGTGTATGCGCCGCAGGCGGTTCTGCTGCGCGAGGCCGAGAAGGCGCTGGAGATACCCGGGGCGAACCTGGTCGAGGCCATCGCCAGCCTCGCGGCCGAGGACCTGGTCGTCCTCGAGGTCGGGGGCACCGAACCCGACGTCTACCTGAAATCCCTGCACGTCGCCGAGACGCAGGTGGCTCGGCGCCTGCACGATCTGCTGCGGGCGCCGCGCATCGGTCTGCGGATCGACGTGGAGAAGGCCCTGGCCTGGGTCGAGGGGCTGACCGAGCTGCGCCTGGCGCCCCAGCAGCGGGAGGCCATCCGGATGGCCATCCAGGAGAAAGTCCTGGTGATCACCGGGGGGCCGGGGACGGGCAAGACCACGATCCTGCGTTGCATCATCCAGATCCTGGAGAAGAAGGGGGTCCGCATCCACCTGGCCTCGCCCACGGGCCGCGCGGCCAAGCGGATGAGCGAGGCCGCGGGGCGCGAGGCCGCGACGCTCCACCGCCTGCTGGAGTGGAGCCCGCGCCAGGGCGGCTTCCAGCGCAACGCCCAGAAGCCGCTGGAGACCGACCTGGTCATCGTGGACGAGGCCTCCATGATCGACCTGCCCCTCATGAACAGCCTGCTCCGGGCCATGCCGCTCACCGCGACCCTGATCCTGGTGGGCGACGTGGACCAGCTGCCCTCGGTGGGGCCGGGGACGGTCCTGAAGGACGTCCTGGACAGCGGGCAGGTGCCGGCGGTTCGCCTGACCGAGATCTTCCGCCAGGCCGAGCAGAGCCGCATCGTCCGGAACGCCCACCGGGTCAACCGCGGGGAGTTCCCGGACCTAGGGCGTCCGGCGGCCGGCGCAGCGAGCGACTTCCACTTCCTGCGGGAGGAGGAGCCGGAGCGGCTGCAACAGCTCATCCTGGATCTGGCCTCGCGGCGCCTGCCCGCCCGCCTCCGGCTGGATCCGATGGAAGACATCCAGGTCCTCACGCCCATGAACCGGGGGGTGGTCGGGGCCGTCCAGCTCAACGCCGCGCTGCAGGCGGCCCTGAATCCCGGCGGAGCCGGCGTGGCGGAGGTGATGCGTGGCGGGCGGGTGTTCCGGGTCGGGGATCGCGTGATGCAGATCCGGAACAATTACGACAAGGAGGTGTTCAACGGCGACATCGGGCGGATCACGCGGATCGACCTGGAGGAGCAGGTGGCCGTGGTGACGGTGGATGGCCGGACGGTGACCTACGATTTCACCGAACTGGACGAACTCGTCTTGGCGTATGCCGCCACCGTGCATAAGAGCCAGGGCAGCGAGTATGCTGCCGTCATCCTCCCCGTCCATACCACGCACTACCTGATGCTCCAGCGCAACCTCCTGTACACGGCCATCACCCGGGCCAAGCGGCTGCTGGTGCTGGTCGGCACGACCAGGGCGCTGGCCATCGCGGTCCGCAACGACACCATCCTGCAGCGCTGCTCGCGCCTGGCCGAGCGGCTGCGGAGCATAGCGGAGACCGGCAATCGATCCTTGACATCCCTGGACTAAATGGGATAGCATCCGTGACTACATGCGGCATTATCGAATCGGAAGAGATCTCACAAAGGAGGGTACTCGAATGCGGAAGCCTGTGTGGTTTGGACTGCTGGCGGCAGTCATGTTCATCTCGCTCGTGGGCTGCTCGGCGCAGACCCAGCGCGCTCTGCAGCAGACCCGCGAGGGCGGCGCCCATTTCGCCACCTGGCAGCACCTGGGCTACTCGGTGGGTCGCGCGACCCCGAAGGACACGACCAAGGGTGACATCGCCGCCGCCCAGCAGGAGAAGTGGTGGGGCGATCCGGTTCGCGTCGAGCCCATCATGTAGCGCCGGCGCTCATCGCCAGCACATCCTCAAAGGGGGGAACCCAGGCCCGGGTTCCCCCCTTGTCATTTCCAGGCCCCCGCCCCCTGTTCTTCCCG
>Ga0316616_100000532_pt1 | contig 12534 bp, 9 predicted proteins | sample OWC_Aug_M1_C1_D1_FD_207660 | JGI IMG/M metagenome (GOLD analysis project Ga0316616, IMG submission 207660) | Wetland soil microbial communities from Old Woman Creek delta, Ohio, United States - OWC_Aug_M1_C1_D1_B | ecosystem: Environmental > Terrestrial > Soil > Wetlands | place: USA: Ohio... | reverse complement strand
CTGTACCTGGATCTGTTCGCCCCGGCCGCACGGCTGCTCGGCGAGATGTGGTCGGACGACCTGTGCGACTTCTCCACCGTCACCGTGGCGCTGGGCCGGCTGCAGAGGTTGCTGCGCGAGCTGAGCCCGGCCTTCGGCACCGAGATTGAATATCCGGCCAATGGCCGCCGTGCGCTCTTTGCCCAGGCGGCCGACGAGCAGCACAGCTTTGGCCTGAGCATGGTGGCCGAGTTCTTCCGCCGCGAGGGCTGGGACGTGTTCGGCGTGATCGGCGGCGCGATCGACGACCCGGTGGTGCGGGTGCGCAAGGAATGGGCCGATGTGGTCGGCCTGTCGATCGGCTCGGAGCGCCGGCTCGACTGGTTGCGCCGCTGCATCGCTGACGTACGGGCCGCCTCGCGCAACCCGGGCGTGGTGGTGATGGTGGGTGGGCCGATCTTCACGCTGCACCCCGACTGGGTGGCCAGCGTGGGTGCCGACGCGACGGCGCGCGATGCGCGCGATGCGCCGCGCGTGGCGACGCGGATGCTGATGGCGACGCGAGTCCGCAGATAAGGGTCGTCGGCACGCGTTTTTTGCGTTGACAATGAAGGGTGTAAACCCGGGCAGCACGAACGCACTGCGATGGCACGAAGCAAGGACGCGAAGAACACCCTTGGTGAGTTGGATGCCAAGGCCGTCACGCGTTTGGTCGGCGCCGCCAGCGACATCGCCCTGGTGCTGGACGACGAAGGCACGATCATCGAGGTGCTGACTCAACGCGACGAACTCGGCGCGCGCGGCAACCGCGAATGGCTGGGTCGGCCGTGGGTGCAGACCGTCACCATCGAGAGCCGGCAGAAGGTCGAGGCGCTGCTGCGCGACGCGCAGGCCGCGGCCGATGCCGCCGTCGGGCGCTGGCGGCAGGTCAACCACCCAGGCAAGGACGGCGACGATCTGCCCTTGCTGTACTCCACCATGCGCATGGTCCGCGACGACGGGCGCGGCGGCAAGGGTCGCATCGTGGCCTTCGGCCGCGACATGCGCGACAGCGTGGCTCTGCAGCGCCGGCTGATCGAATCGCAGCAGGCCATGGAGCGCGACTACTGGCGCTACCGCGAGGCCGAGACCCGCTACCGCCACCTGTTCGAGACCACGGCCGAGGCGGTGCTGATCGTCGACGGGTCGACGCAGAAGGTGCTGGAAGTCAACCCCGCGGCGCGTGCGCTGTGCGGCACGCGCCGGGCGCGGCTGGTCGGCGCGCCGCTGGCGGCGTTGTTCGAGCCGCCGCATGCCGAGCGGCTGCAGAACCTGGTGGCTGCGGCGCGCACCGTGACGCGCCAGGATGCGCTGCGGGCGCAGCTGGCCGGAGGCGGCGGCGAGGTGGTGGTGTCGGCGTCGGTCTTCCGCCAGGACGATGCGGCCTTCGTGCTGGTGCGGCTGGCGCCGGTGCAGGCCGAGGCGCCGGCGTCCCGGCCGCGCAGCATCGGCTTGGCGCCCGCGCCGGCGGAGCTCGGTGCCGAGGCGATGCTGCAGGCCTATTTGCGCAACTCGCCCGACGGCTTGGTGTTCTGCGATGCGGCGGGCCAGGTGCTGCTGGCCAACCGCGCCTTCGTGGCGCTGGCCCAGCTGAATTCCGAGGAGCAGGTGCGCGGCCAGCCGCTCGACCGCTGGGTCGGCCGCACCGGCGTCGAATTGGGCGTGCTGATCGCCACACTGCGCCAGCGTGGCAGTGTCGGCCTGTTCGTCACCACGATGCGCGGCGAATACGGTGGCAGTTCCGAGGTCGAGATCTCGGCGGCAGCGCTGCAACTGGGTGACGACACGGTGCTGGCTTTCGCGGTGCGCGACATCGAGCGGCGCATGAAGCCCGAATCCAAGGCCGCCTCGCTGACCATGCCGCGCTCGGCCGCCGAACTGACCGAACTGGTGGGGCGCACCCCGCTCAAGGCCATCGTGTCCGAGACCACCGACCTGATCGAGCAGCTGTGCATCCAGACGGCGCTGGGCATGACTGGCGACAACCGGGCCTCGGCGGCCTTGCTGCTGGGCCTTTCACGGCAGAGCCTGTACGTCAAGCTGCGGCGCTACGGCATGGTGTCGGCCGGCGTCGACGAGGACGAGTCCTGAGCCATCAGCACTGACATTGCGGCGTGACATGCCGCGGTGTAAACATTAGTTGACGGCCTGGGGCGACGGGTGCAAGATCGCGGCATGTCCTCGACGGCGACATCCAGCACCCTTTCGTATCCGGCGCCGTCCGCGGTGGCCGAGCTGCTCAAGCCCATCACCTGGTTCCCGCCGATGTGGGCCTTTGCCTGCGGCGTCGTTGCCTCGGGCGTACCGCTGGCCGAGCACTGGCCGCTGGTGCTGCTGGGCATCGTGCTGGCCGGCCCGTTGGTCTGTGCCACCAGCCAGGCGGTCAACGACTGGTTCGACCGACATGTCGATGCCATCAACGAGCCGCAGCGGCCCATCCCGTCCGGCCGCATGCCCGGGCGCTGGGGCCTGTATGTCGCGGTCGCCTGGACCGCGCTGTCGCTGGTCGTGGCGCTGGCCTTGGGCCCCTGGGGCTTCGGTGCCGCGCTGATCGGGCTGCTGCTGGCCTGGGCCTACAGCGCGCCGCCGGTGCGCCTGAAGCGCAATGGCTGGTGGGGCAATGCCGCCTGCGGCCTGTGCTACGAAGGCCTGGCCTGGGCCACGGGCGCCGCGGTGATGGCCCAGGGCAGCATGCCGGGCTGGCAATCGCTGACGCTGGCCGTGCTGTACAGCGCCGGGGCGCACGGCATCATGACGCTGAACGACTTCAAGTCGGTCAAGGGCGACCGTCAGATGGGCATCGGCTCGCTGCCGGTGCAGCTGGGCATCGACGGCGCCGCGCGCGCCGCCTGCCTGATGATGGCCCTGCCGCAGGTGGTGGTCATCGGCCTGCTGTGGTCCTGGGGCTCGCCGGTGCATGCCGGCGGCGTGCTGGTGCTGCTGCTGGCCCAGGGCGTGCTGATGGCGCGCTTCCTCAAGGCGCCGGAAAGGCAGGCCTTGTTCTACAGCGGCTTCGGCGTGCCGCTGTTCGTGTCCGGCATGATGGTCAGCGCCTTTGCGCTGCGCGGGCTGGCCGGGGCCGCGGCATGAGCACAGCTTCCACCCTCGGCTGGTTCGGCATCTTCAGGCTCGGCCTGGTGCAGGCCATGCTGGGCGCGGTGGTGGTGCTGACCACTTCGACGCTCAACCGGGTGATGGTGGTCGAGCTGGCGCTGCCGGCGTTGCTGCCCGGGCTGCTGGTGGCGCTGCACTACGCGGTGCAGACCACCCGTCCGCGCATGGGCTATGGCTCTGATCGCGGACAGCGGCGCACGCCGTGGATCGTCGGCGGCATGGCGGTGCTGGCCATCGGCGGCCTGGGTGCCGCGCTGGCGGTGGCCTGGATGGGCAGCCACCGCTTCGCCGGCATGGCGCTGGCGGTGCTGGCTTTCTCACTGGTCGGGCTGGGCGTCAGCGCGGCCGGCACCTCGTTGCTGGTGTTGCTGGCCAAACGTGTGGCCGAGCAGCGTCGCGCCGCGGCGGCTACCACCGTGTGGGTGATGATGATCATCGGCTTCGCCGTCACGGCCGGGGTGGCCGGGCGCTTTCTCGACCCCTACACGCCACAGCGCCTGGTGACGGTGTCGGCTGCAGTGTCGCTGATCGCCCTGGTCGTGGCGATGCTGGCGCTGCGCGGTCTGGAAGTCCGCCTGCAGGCGGCGAGCGCCGCACCAGCGCCCGCCGCGCGGCCCGACTTCCGCGCTGCGCTGCGCGAAGTGTGGCGCGACGACGATGCGCGCCGCTTCACCGTCTTCGTGTTCGTCTCGATGCTGGCTTACAGCACGCAGGACTTGATCCTGGAGCCCTTTGCCGGGGCGCTGTTCGGCTTCACGCCCGGGGAGTCCACGCAACTGGCGGGCGTGCAGCACGGCGGCACGCTGGCCGGCATGCTGCTGGCGGCGCTGGCTGGCCGGCGCGTGGCCGGGGCGGCGCTGGGTTCGCTGCGGGCCTGGACCATCGGCGGCTGTCTGGCGTCGGCGCTGGCGCTGTTCGGCCTGGTGCTCGCCGGCCTGTGGGCGCCACACTGGCCGCTGCGTGCCAACGTCTTCCTGCTCGGCCTGTCGAACGGCGCCTTCTCGATCGCCGCCATCGGCTCGATGATGAGTCTGGCCAGTGCCGGCCGTGTCGGCCGCGAGGGCACGCGCATGGGCCTGTGGGGCGCGGCCCAGGCCATCGGCTTTGCCCTCGGTGGGCTGTTCGGCGCGGCGGCCAGCGACTTGGCGCGCTGGCTGCTGGGCGCGCCGGCACCGGCCTATGCCTCGGTGTTCCTGCTCGAGGCGCTGATGTTCGTGGCCGCGGCCGCGCTGGCCGCACGCATCGCCGGCGTCGCCCGAACGGCGCCGCCAGCCGAAGAACCACAGGCCGGCACTCTGCCGAGCCTGACCATGGGAGGTACGCAATGAATCCGGCAAACACGACGGGCGTCTACGACGTGGTGGTGGTCGGCGGCGGGCCGGCCGGCGCCACCGCAGCCGACGACCTGGCGCGGCAGGGCCACTCGGTGCTGCTGCTCGACCGAGCGGGCCGTATCAAGCCCTGCGGCGGCGCGATCCCGCCGCGGCTGATCAAGGACTTCGCCATCCCCGACCACCTGCTGGTGGCCCGCGCGCGCTCGGCGCGCATGATCTCGCCGGCCGACGTCAAGGTGGACATCCCGATCGAGGGCGGCTTCGTCGGCATGGTCGATCGCGAGCAGTTCGACGAATGGCTGCGCGAGCGCGCTGTCGAGGGCGGCGCAGTGCGCTGCACCGGCATCTTCGAACGCATCGAGCGTACCGACGATGGCCTCAGCGTGGTGCACTTCCGCTCGCGCGACCGGGCCACGCGCCAGGAGCATGCGGCTTCGGTGCGCTGCCGCTGCATTGTCGGCGCCGACGGGGCGCGCTCCGAGGTAGCCCGGCAGATGGTGCCTGGCGCCGAGAAGACGCAGTACGTCTTTGCGTACCACGAGATCGTGCGCGCGCCGAAGGCCGGCACGCCGGGCTACGACGGTACGCGCTGCGATGTCTACTACCGTGGCGAACTGTCGCCCGACTTCTACGGCTGGGTGTTCCCGCACGGCGACACGATGAGCATCGGCACCGGCAGCGCCGACAAGGGCTTCTCGCTGCGCACCGGTACCGCTGCCGTGCGCCTGGCCGCCGGCCTGGACAGTCAGGAGACGATCCGCCGCGAGGGCGCGCCGATCCCGATGAAGCCTCTGCCGCGGTGGGACAACGGCCGCGAGGTGGTGCTGGCCGGAGATGCTGCCGGCGTGGTGGCACCGGCCTCCGGCGAAGGCATCTACTACGCCATGTACGGCGGCCGAGTAGCCGCCGAGGCGGCGCATCAGTTCCTGGCCACGGGCGATGCCCGGGCGCTGGCCGGTGCGCGCAAGCAATTCATGAAGGCGCACGGCCGTGTGTTCTGGGTGCTGGGCATCATGCAGCGTTTCTGGTACAGCACCGACAAGCGGCGCGAGCGCTTCGTCAGCATCTGCAAGGACAAGGACGTTCAGCAACTGACCTTCGAGTCCTACATGAACAAGGAGCTGGTGCGCAAGAAGCCAATGGCCCATGTGCGCATCTTCTTCAAGGACATGGCGCACCTGCTGGGCCTGGCCCGGGTGTGACAATGCAGGACTCCCGGCTCGCTGGCTGTCGGGAAGGTGTCCTGGATCAATGCGCATCGAAAACCCGCCTTCCGCAATCACCCTGGATGGTTTCCAATCGTGATCCGATGAGTTAGCCGAAGGAACCACACCGTGACACGCCGTGCCCCCGAGCCGGCTGACCTGGGCACCCTCTCCGGGTGCGCCGCTGAACTGGCCGAGGCCTTTGTCTCGCTGGCCCGCGACATTGCGTTGGTCATCGATGACCAGGGTGTGATCCAGAGCGTGGCGCAAAGCGCCACCACCCCCATCACCGCCGATTCCAGCCACTGGCTGGGACGCCCGTGGGCCGACACGGTCACCGGCGACACCCGGCGCAAGGTGGAGCTGATGCTCACCGACCTGCGCACCACCGGCGTGGCCCGCCGCCGCGAAGTCAACGTCAGCGACGAGAACAAGTCCGACGTGCCGGTGGCCTTCTCGGCGCTGCGCCTGGGCACGCTTGGCCCGGTGCTGGCGGTGGGCCGCGACCTGCGTGCAGTCTCCGCCATTCAGCAGCGCTTTCTCGATGCCCAGCAGGAGTTGGAGCGTGGCTACTGGCGCTCGCGCCAGGCGGAGTCACGCTACCGGCTGCTCTTCCAGGTGGCCACCGACGCGGTGCTGACGGTGGACGCACATTCGCTGCGCGTGGTCGAGGCCAACCACGCGGCGGCCAGCATGCTCGGCGCCGGGATGGCTCTGGCCGGCCGCACGGCGCCGGAACTCTTCGACCGCTCGTCGCGCGGCCCCCTGCAGGACCTGCTGCTCAACGCCGGTGCCCACGGCAAGGCGGCCGAGATCAACGTGCGCCTGCCCAAGACGCAGTCGCTGGCGGCGGTGTCGGCCACGCCCTTCCGCGCCGGCGGGGGGTTGCGGCTGCTGCTGCGCGTGCGCTCGGCGGCCGCGCCGCAGTCGCATGGCGCGGAGATGAACAAGACGCTGGCGCTGCTTGTCGACAGCACGCGCGACGGCATCGTCGTCACCGACTCCAGCGGGCGCATTCTGGTGGCCAACCCGGCCTTCCTGGCGCTGGTGCACACCGGCAGCGAAGACGAAGTGCGCGGCCGACCGATCGGCGACTGGCTGGGCCGCATCGAAGCCGATGTGTCGGACCTGCTGGCCGGCGCCCATGCCCACGGCATCGCCCACCTGGTGCGTTCCAGCCTGCGGCGCCACGACGGCGCGGCGCTGGACGTGGATGTCACCGGCGCGATGCTGGCCGAAGGTGAGCAGGAGTGCTTCGGCTTCACCATCCGGCCCTGCGAACCGGCCGGCGACGCGCAGGCCGCCTTGGTGAAGGCGCTGATGGCGCTGGACGAGCGCCTCGGCATGCAGGCCCTGCCCGAGTTGATGGCCCAGGCCCAGCAGCTGATCGAGAAGCGTTTCATCAGCGTGGCGCTGGCTCGTGCGCATGGCGAAGTCCCCGCCGCCGCCGGCATGCTGGGCATCGCCGCGGAGCGCTTGCTGCAGGCCCTGGCCCGCGAGGACGCTGGCTCAGCGCAGACGCCACCCTCCGCAATCTGAACCGCAGCATGTCGACCAGCCCAGCCTTCGGCCAGGCCGACATGACGAACTGCGATCGCGAGCTGATCCAGTTCGCCGGGTCGATCCAGCCGCACGGCCTGTTGCTGGTGCTGCAGGAGCCGCAGCTGCGCATCGTGCAGGCCAGCCGCAGCGCCGGCGACTGGTTCGGCAAGCCGCTGGACTGGCTGCTGCTGAACGACCTGCACCAACTGCCGGGTGACTGCGCGCCGCGCCTGCAGGCGCTGTGCGCCGACAGCGACCTGCGCGAACCGCACCCGCTGCTCTGCACCATCGACGGCGCGCTGTTCGAAGGGGCGGCGCACCGCGTGGCCGACGACATGCTGGTGCTGGAGCTGGAACCGGTGCGGCCCGCCCAGCCCGCCGCGTGCAGCGTGCAGGTCGACTCCGCGGCGCTGCTCGGCCAATTGGGCTTGCTGGTGCAGCGCATCAGCGAGGCCTCGTCCCTCGGCACGCTGACCGACGGCGTGGTGCAGGACCTGCGCGACATCGTCGGCTACGACCGGGTGATGGTCTACCGCTTCGACCCCGACGGCCACGGCAAGATCATTGCCGAGGCGCGCGACCCGCGGCTGGAGCCGCTGCTCGGCCACCGCTACCCGGCCACCGATATCCCGCAGCGCGCCCGCGAGCTGTACCTGCGCAACCGCGTGCGCGTGCTGGTCGACGTGCACTACGAGCCATCGACGCTGGTGCCGCACCTGCTGCCCGGTAAGGCGGCCGGCCCGCACGGCGAACTGGACATGTCGCTGTGCTACCTGCGCAGCATGTCGCCGCTGCACCTGCAATACCTGATCAACATGGGCGTCACCGCCACGCTGGTGATCTCGCTGGTGCGCGAGGGGCGGCTGTGGGGCCTGATCGCCTGCCACCACTACCAGCCTCGCAACCTGTGCTACGCGCTGCGCGCGGCCTGCGAGTTGCTGGGCGAAGCCATCTCCACGCGCATCGCCGCCATCGAGAACTACGCGCGTGCCCAGGTGGCCATCCAGGTGCGGCGCCTGGAGCAGCGGCTGGTCGAGGCCACCTCTACCGAGGGTGACTGGCGGCTGGCGCTGTTCCGCAACCCGCGCACGCTGCTGCAGCCGCTGGATGCCACCGGTGCCGTGCTGTTCCACGATGGCGAGGTGATGACCTGCGGCGAGGTGCCGTCCACGCCGGAGCTGCGCGCGCTGCGCGGCTGGATCGGCGAGCAGCAGGGGGAGGGCCCCTTCAGCACCGCGGCCATCGGCAAGGCCAGCCCCGACTTGGCCAGCCTGACGCCCACGGCCAGTGGCGTGCTCGCGGTCAAGTTGTCGGCCACTCAGCCCGACTACCTGGTGTGGCTGCGCAAGGAACAGCTGCAGAGCTACACCTGGGCCGGCGACCCGACCAAGCCGATCATCGACAACGACCCGCTCAAGCTGTCGCCCCGGCGCTCCTTTGCCGCCTGGTCGGAGATCGTGCGCGGCACCTCGGCGCCGTGGTCACCGGGCGAGCTGGCACTGGCCAGCGCCTTTGGCGACGCGCTGGTCGACATCATCGTGCAGGTGCATGCGGTGCGCCTGTTGATCGCCGAGCACCAGCTGAACCACGTGCGCGACATGGTGGCCGACTCGAAGGAGCCGGTGGTGGTGGCATCGGCCGCGGGCAACGCCTTCTATGCCAATGCATCGTTCTTCAAGCTGGCGCGGCGCGAGCCGCACGAATGCCGTTCGCTCGACGAACTGCTGTCGTTGCTGGAGCCGCCAGTGTCGGCGCAGCAGATGATCGACCATGTGCGGGTCGAGCAGCGCTCCTGGCGCGGCGAGAGCGCGCTGCGGCAGCGCGAGGGCGCTTCGCTGCCGGTCTCGGTGCGCGCCGAGCCGGTGCCGGCGCGCGACGGCTCGATGCTCGGCTTCATCTTCATCTTCGGCGACCTCAGCGCCGTGCACCTGGCGCGCGAAGCGCGCATGCAGCTCGAAGCCTCGCTGTCGCGCGTGGGCCGCGGCGCGCAACATGCCGATGGCGGCGAGCTGATCGGCGCGATCATCGCCAATGCCGGCCTGGCGGCGATGGACATCGCCGACGGTGGCGCGGCGCCGTCCGTCGCGCCCTTGCTGCACGAGGTGGAGGCCGCCACCGCGCGGGCCACCACGCTGTACGCCCACATCCGCAGCTTCGGCAGTTTGCGGCGCTGACGCGCCGGCGTTCGCGCGCTATGAGCTCGCGGACAGTTCCTCGAACAATTGTTCGTGCCGCTCGAAGGCATTGACTGCCTCGTCGGTGAGTGCTTGGGTGTCGGTCTGCTGCAGAGCCGCCGTCTCCAGCGCGGCGCGGAAGCGCTGCACCAGGCGTTGCTGGGTGGCACTGTCGCCGAAGTCGTAGAAGCGGGTGCCGTCGTGGCCCTGCAGCCCCAGGCCGCGCGCGACCACGCGGCGCAGCGACTGACCGCCGTTCAGGTCGCCGAGGTAGCGCACATAGGCATGCGCCACCAGCAGGCCCGGCTTGGCCGCGCTCAGGTCATGTAGTCGTTGCACATATTGCTGGGTCGATCGCGCCAGCGGGGTGCTTTGGCAAGCCAGGGTCTGCAGGTCGGCGGTGAGCGCCTCGCCGCGGAACAGTTCGGGCATGACCACCGGCGCGACGCCGGGGGTCGCGGCATGGCGGGCCAGCCCGTCTTCCAGCGCCGCATACACCGCCTGCAGGTTGCGCAGCAGGGCCGCATAGCGCGGCCGGTCGACCTGGCCACGCAGCAGGGCGGCCATGAACGGTGTGCGCTCCACGCGGCGGTGCATGGGCGCGGTGGCCGACTTCAAGTACGAGCCGAGGCCCGGGGGCGGAACGGTGGCGCTGCTCATCTTTGAGCCAATATAGCTTCCGCAGCGGCCCGGTCGGCTCGGCGCGCGGCCTTCAGGGGCTGACTGCCGGGTGCAAGGGGATCACCCGCGCGGCAGGCTCGGCAGCCCGCGCGCGCAATTGGCCGCATCCGCCGTCCACGTCCTGGCCGGCGGAGCGGCGCAGCTTGGTCAGCACGCCGCGGCGGTGCAGGCTGCGCGCCAGCTCGGCGGCGCGTTCCCACGCAGGCCGAGCGAAGTCCAGACCCTCCACCTGGTTGTAGGGGATCAGGTTGAGCACCGCATAGCGCCCGGCCAGCAGGCGCACCAGGCCCTCGAGCTCGTCGGCACCGTCGTTGATGCCGTCCAGCAGCGCCCATTGCACCTGCAACGGGTAGCCGGTGTCGCGCGCATAGGCTTCGCTGCGCGCCACCAGTTCATCGGGCGCGAGGCGTGGCGCGCGCGGCAGCAGCTGCTCGCGGCGTGCGACCTGCGTCGAATGCAAGGACAGCGCCAGTGCCGGCTTGACGCGGCCCTGGCGCAGCCGCTCGAAGGCACGCGCGTCGCCGACGGTGGAGAAAACCAGGTTCTTGTGGCCGACGCCGCCGGCTGTGCCCAGCAGATCGATGGCTTCGAGCACCGCATCCAGGTTGTGCGCCGGTTCGCCCATGCCCATGAACACCACCTTGTCGACGCGGCGCAGCGCGCGCGCACGCACCACCTGCGCCACGATCTCGGCGCTGCCCAGCTGGCGCAGCAGGCCGTCGCGGCCGGTCATGCAGAAGCGGCAGCCCACCGCACAGCCCACCTGGGTGGACACGCACAGCCCGTGGCGCGGCAGCAGCACGCTTTCCACTGTCTGGCCATCGGCCAGCTGCATCAGCAGCCGCTGCGAGCCGTCCTCGCCGGGGTGGGTGGACAGCAGTTGCAGCAGGGCATCCAGATCGGCCTGCAGTGCCGGCAGGGCCTGGCGCAGCAACAGTGGCAGGACGTCTTCGATGCGCCTCTTGCCGGCCTGCTGCGGCCATGCGCGGGCCCAGTGACGCAGCACCCGCTCCTCGTGCAGCGGCTTGGCGCCGGCCGCACGCAGGCGCTGGCGGATGTCTTCGATGTGCATGGGGCGCATCATGCCTGCGCCGCCGCGCCGCCCGCGTGGCCTCTATGCCAGCAGCCGATGCGCCAGATGCACGTACAGCGGGATGCCCAGCAGGATGTTGAAGGGAAAGGTCAGGCCCAGCGACATGCCGAAGTACAGCGACGGATTGGCCTCCGGGATGGCTTGGCGGATCACCGCGGGCACGGCGATGTACGATGCGCTGGCGGCCAGTACCATCAGCAGTGCGGCATTGCCCGCGCCGATGCCCAGCGCGGCGCACAGCGCCAGCGCCAGCCCGGCATGCGCCAGCGGCCCGGCGATGGCATAGACCAGCAGCCACGGCGACTTGCCCTTCAGCTGTCCCATGTTGCGCGCGGCCAGCAAGCCCATGTCCAGCAGGAAGAAGGCCAGCATGCCCTTGAACAGGTCACCGGCAAAGGGCTTCATCGCGGCCTGGCCAGCCTCGCCGCTGAGCAGGCCCACCGCCATGGCGCCCAGCAGCAGCAGCTGGGCGCCATCGGTCAGCGATTCGTGCAACACCTTGCCGATCGGCAGGCCGCGCCCGGGCTCGGCGTCGCTGCGGCGCACCCAGTTGGCCAGCAACACCGCCATGACGATGGCCGGCGACTCCATCAAGGCCATTGCCGCCGCCATGTGCCCGCCATAGGGCAGGCCGCGCTGGTCCAGGTACTGCACCGCGGTAATGAAGGTGACGGCGCTGACCGAGCCGTAAGTGGCGGCCAGCGCCGCAGCGTCGTAGCCGTTGAGGAAACGGCGCAGCAGCAGGTAGCCCAGCGCCGGCACCACGCAGGCCAGCGTGATGCCCACGCCCAGGCTCAGGCTGACCTCGGCGGTCAGCCCCGAGGCGGCCAGCGCGAAGCCGCCCTTCAACCCCAGCGCCATCAGCAGGTACAGCGATAGGAAGCGCGAGATCTGCGGCGGGATTTCCAGGTTGGAGCGCAGCGCGCCAGCCACCATGCCGAACACGAAGAACAGGATCGCCGGGTCCAGAAAGCCCTGCATCGACATCGCCGCGCAGCCTCAGCCGCCGCGCGCTCCCCTCACACTATGTCCTGGCGGTTCAAAGCTGCAGCGCCGGCGCTGCCGAGCGCGGCTTTTGCGGCGTGGCCTGGGGCAGCCCCCACTGGGTCAGCGCCGCGGCGAGCACCGCCGATTCGCCTTCGGCTACGTGCGCGTCGGTCTCGACCACCGCCACGCACAGCTGCATCACCTTTAGCTGCAGTTGCGGGTCCTGCACCTCGGCCAGCAGGCCGGCCAGCGTGCGGGCGTCGACGCGGCTGCTGCCGCCCCAGGCCAGGTCGGCATTGGCCAGCAGGTCCTGGCAGAGGTCGTGCACGACCGCATGCAGCTCGGCCGGGCTCAGCCCCAGCTTCTGATGCGCGCGATGGCGCTCG